>JAABUN010001343.1_pt1 | contig 55078 bp, 47 predicted proteins | sample 5559311 | NCBI WGS metagenome assembly JAABUN01 (sample SAMN10711877, study PRJNA513370) | rock metagenome | isolation source: Antarctica rocks | place: Antarctica: Victoria Land, Siegfried Peak sud
TCGGAACGGCGAGATTCGAACTCACGACCTCTTCCACCCCAAGGAAGCGCGCTACCAGGCTGCGCTACGTTCCGTTACGGATTTATTCAGCTTAGAAATGAATTGAATTTTTGTCAAACTCAATAATTTCTCTGCTGACTGCTCTGGTCTTCGGAATTTTTCGTCTTTAACATTTCCCTGAGTTCGAGCAGTTGCGCGGCAAGATGTGTTAAAGCCTCACGTCGATCTTCATTCATTTCGATAGGTTTACTTTCCTGAAAATCTTCAATATCTTCAAACTCCAAGACGCCTTCTGCTTTAACCGATTCTCCTCCAACGAACTGTTCTTCCTGCGTGTCGGGCATCTTAACTTCTTTTATAAAACTTTCTTTCGGCACCGATTCGGAATGAACGATTTTCAAGCGATTTGATTCGCGCAATTCGGTTTGCAGTTTTTTCTTCGCTCCGGCGATTGTATAAAGGTCTTCATAAAGAAGTTCTTTAACGCGCAGGGCAATTTCGACATCGCGTCGCCGGTAACTTCTCTGACCGGAACGATTTTTTTGCGGTGAAAGCATCGGAAACTCGGTTTCCCAATAGCGTAAAACGTGCGCCTGCACGCCGACTAAATCACATACTTCACCAATTTTAAAGAATATTTTTTCCGGTATTGCAGTTGCAAATTGTCCCATTTGAACCTCTGATATGTTAATGTTTTTTGTAAATTCCGCCGCCGTTATTGTATGTATTTAATAAATTTGTGTCAATGAATTTTTTATGAAATCCGAATTCCAGTTAATTCAATACATTAAAAGCAAGTCGTTAGCACTCAGTTGTCAGCCGTCAGCAGTCAGAATTGGGATTGGCGACGATTGCGCGGTAATTCCAAAAAACGAAAGAACCGACCTGGTAATTACAACTGATTTGCTAATGGAAGACGTTGATTTTCGGGTTGATTGGACAACTCCTGAATTCTTGGGACATAAAGCGTTAGCCGTTTCGCTCTCTGATGTCGCGGCGATGGGCGCAAAGCCAGCCTGGTCGTTGCTTTCAATCGGCATTCCCGAAAAGGTTTGGAAAACTGATTTTGTCGAAAGATTTTATGACGGCTGGTTTGATTTGGCGAAAAAATACAATGTCGAATTAATCGGCGGCGACGTTTCTCGAACAACGGATAAAATTGTAGTCGATTCAATTGTTGCGGGAGAAGTAAAAAAAGGAAAAGCCATTTTGCGTTCAGGAGCAAATGTCGGCGATTTGATTTATGTGACGGGCGAACTCGGCGGCGCAGCGTGCGGATTAAAACTTTTGGAAAGCGGCGAAAGATTTGAAAAAACCGAACACAAAAACTTGCTTTTGCGCCAGTTACAACCGAACCCGCAAACAAAAATCGGACAAGTTTTGGGCGTAAAAAACCTGGCGACCGCGATGATTGATTTAAGCGACGGTCTTTCGAGCGATTTGGCACATCTTTGCCAAGCAAGCAAAGTCGGCGCAAAAATCTTTGCCGGTAAAATTCCCTTTCATAAAAATCTGATTTCACTATCAAAATCAGAAAAAGAAAAATTTTCACAGGCTTTCGACGGTGGCGAAGATTTTGAACTGTTGTTTACGGCAAATCCAGAAAATAATTTCCGCCTCGAAAAAGAATTAAAAAATCATTCCTTTACTCTCATCGGAGAAGTAACGACAAATGTTGAAACCGTTGAACTTGTTTCAGGAAATGAATCAACGATTTTACAGCCAAAAGGCTTTCGACATTTTTAAGTAAATTTAACAATTAACAAAACCCTAAAAGTCATTTAATATAAACTTCTTCTAAAATTTTGGCGGATGCCGTCGGGAATACATTGGATTAGAAAGTTCGTTTCTTTCCCACTAAAAGTGAAGAACTATTTTTTATTTACTTAACGTTTTCCGAAATAATTTTGTTAAACTTGGCAAATGATATTGCCATCTAACGCAGGGTTTGGAATGAAATGGAACCGGAAGGAGGCGAAATGTTACGAATAAACAGCAGGGTTGTAATAATTTTGACGATTTTATTTGTGTGTTTCTGCAGAACACTTGACGCGCAAGGAACAAGGGCAACGACAACACAAAACGTCTGCAGCGCAGCATCAGGGCTGTCCGGTGTTTATCGAATTGACGCGGCGAGCAGCGATAAGCTCTATTCGGTTATCGAAGAAGCTTCTAGTAATGTTCCATACGCTGAGCAGCAGCAGTTTTTTATGGATTTAGCGGTTCGTCTGACACCGCCCGATTTGCTGGCTATAGAGTGTCGCGGAAGTCGCGTTACGCTCGGCTCTTCACGCGCTCCGCGAGTTACGTTTCAAGCCGACGGCGTTACGCGCAACGCCCGCGCCGCAGGCGGTCAGGTTGTTCGCTCGCGCATCGGGCTTGAGCGTAACAGTCTGGTTTTCAATTCGAGCGGCGGCAGCAATGATAATTTGAGTTTTACCTTTACACCTCTCGAAAACGGTCAGCGTCTGCGGGTAACGCGCCGCATTGCCGCCAAGGAACTTGTCGAGCCGGTTGTTATTCAGACCGTCTATAATAAAATTGCTGATGTCGCGCGGTGGGACATCTACGGCGAATCGCAGGCTGACCGGCTGGTTGCCAAACAGAACAGTGGAAGCGCTTCACCTTCAGCTGCGCCGAGTTCGCGTTCATCCCGAATCGAGAGCGATGAAGCCGTTACTATTCGTCAGGCACTGGGTCAATGGATTGAGGCGACGAACCGTCGTAACATCGAAAAACAAATGTCATTTTATATGCCGGAATTAAAGTCTTTTTATCTTGCCCGCAATGCTTCGCGCAATTTAGTTCGTGTTGAAAAGATTCGTTTCGCCACAGCAAAATCAATTGATATACGCGCCGAAGAGCCGGAAATTATATTTCAGGACGGCGGGCGAACGGCGATAATGCGTTTCCGTAAAAAGTATAATGTTGAAGATAAATCAAGAATCCGTCGCGGCGAAGTTATTCAGGAGTTGAGGTGGCAGCGTACAAACGGCGGCTGGAGAATTTTCAGCGAGCGCGACATAAAAGTTATAAGTTAAAGCGTTAAAAAGGAAAATTGTTTCCGTTCTGGCGTCGTCTTCGCTCTTCCTTGCGCTGGCGGCGCATTTCTTTCAATTCTTCGTCGCTCATTTGCTCGCGCTGTCGGGGGCGTTCTTCCTGACGGCGAAGTTTATCATCGCGTTGTCCCGACGGGCGACCGGTAAAAATTGATTCGATGTCCGGGACGGGAGCTTCGATGACACGAGAGCGTGTTTCCCCGTCTCGCTGAGATTCACTTCGACGCGGGATTTGTTTCGGTGTCGGACGCGAAGTTTCGACTGGAGCCGATGCCGGTTTCGGCTTTTCTATTGTCTCGACCTGCGTTGTCTCGACTTGCACGGAAGGCTCGTCTATAGTTTTCCTCTTTTCGGCAGTTTCCCTTTTTTCAGGAATTTCCCGCTTTTCGGCAGATGTCTTAACTAAAGTCGGTGCGGCTTCGGTTTGTACAGCTTTTTCCTCTGAAGACGAATCAGAAACTTCCGGCATCGGTGTATCTAAAACCGTTGCCGATTCTTCGGGTTTTGAATCCGATTCTGCTGAGGTGGTCTGAACAATCGGAGTTTGCTCAGACTCGTTTGATGAATTCGCTTTGTTAATAAAGTAACCAGCCGACAAGCCGACGCAAATCAGCACAGCCGCTAAAGCCGCAATCGGGAACCGTGAGCGCTTTATCTGCGGAGAAACCCTCGTTGCTTCTTCTAAAACAGTAGTTGTATGCGGTAGAACTTCCGGAATTGTAAAAGGCGTTTGACGATTCTGATTAGAAATCCCAAATGCCGCCGATTTGTCGTTAACATCCGTTTGCTGAGAGCCGCTCGCCACTTCAGCGGCAAACGCTTCAAGTGCCGGAAAACTTTCGGTTTCAGTGGAAAATATCACTCTATTATCGAATGGAACAGCGGCTAATACCGTCTCCGGCAACTCTTCAGCGTTTTCGGCGGAATCAACATTAACGGTGTGTTCCAAAGCCTTCTGCATTGCTATTGCCGAAACAAAACGTCCGGCGGCGTTAAGCGCCAGAGCCGAATTCAGAACATTGGCTACATCAAGCGGAATTTGGTCGTTGATTTCGTTTGCAGGTCGAAGCGGGTCGCAGTTACCGGCAACGATTTCGGCAGCGCGGGCGAGAACGTCAATCGGCGGTTTGCCGGTCAAAAGATGATACACAGTCGCTCCGAGGGCAAAAATGTCCGAGCGAGCATCTGTTCCTGTGTCTTGAATTTGTTCGAGCGGCGAATATTTACGCGAATAGCCAAACACGCTTAATTGTGCTTGAGTGTCGTCGGAACTGAGTTTTGCCAAACCGAAATCGAGCAAAACAATGTCGCCGCGCGTTGTGATTTTTAAGTTTTGCGGTTTTATGTCACGGTGAATAATCGGCGGCGTCTGCGAATGCAGATAATCGAGCGCGTTGAGCAAACTGTTTGTCCAGCGCAAAACATCAGCGACGGGAAATGCGCCTTTGCGCTTTAGAATCTCGAACAAATCCTCACCCTCAATGAACTGCATCACCAGAAAATGCCCGTTGCTTTCGGTAAAATAATCAGAGACGTGCGGCAAAACAGGGTGATGCAAACTGTTCAGAAGATGCGCCTCGCGCTCAAAAGCGTTACCCAATTCTACGTCTTTATAAAAAGTTTCTTTAATTGCTACGTGGCTGCCAAAACGCCGGTCAATGGCACGGTAAACGGCGCCCATTCCGCCCGCGCCGATTTGCCTTTCGATTAAGTAGCGGTCTTGTAAAAGTGTTCCGGTTTCAATCATTTTTCCCACCAATCAAACAGTCGGCGATTTTGATGCCAAACCGGACTATTTAGTTTATACAAAAAAAGAGGTGAAAATTCTTCGGTTTCGGCATCTCAAAAACTGAATTTTATAACAGTAAATTAATTGTTTGACCTTGATTGTTTTTTACAACAATCAATTTGTTTTCTTACTATAATTTATCGGAGTATTTATGAGCTTTAACAAATTAAATATAAGCGGCGCGAAAGCCGACATTCTTTCATGGGTCAGCCACGCGCTTTCAACCGACGAACACAATATGCTGCGCAACGTCTCGCGTCTGCCGTGTCTCTACAAGCACGTCGCGCTGATGCCAGACGCGCATCTTGGCATCGGCTCGATGGTCGGCTCGGTCATTGCCACCAAAGACGCGGTGATTCCGGCGACCGTCGGCGTTGACATCGGTTGCTTTTCAGGCGACACGCTCGTTCCGACGCTTGACGGAAAATCTTATTCGCTTCGTGAATTGGCGGAAAACGATAAAGAGATTGTCGTTTACGCTTGCACTGAAAGCGGAAAAGTTGTCGCGGCGAAAGCGACGGCGAAGAAAACACGCGCAAACGCCAAACTCGTCAAAGTTTTTTTGGACAACGGCGCAGAAATTTGCTGCACGCCAGACCATAAATTTATGCTGCGAGACGGAAGTTTTCTTAAAGCCGAAAAGTTGAAAGCGGGCGAGTCATTAATGCCGCTTTATCGTGAAATGGACAAAGACGGCTACGTTCTCGTTCAGCAAAATTATTCGGGCAGAATGCAAAGAGCGCATTGGATTGTCGCCCGAAGCAGCTTGCTCGGCGAAGTTCCACGATTTGAAAATGACAAAACGGTGATTCATCACAAGAATTTTGATGAAGCCGACAATCGTCCTGAAAATCTCGAATTTATGAGCGCTTCAGCGCATTCCGCGTATCATCGAAGTTTGATTGAGCGAAATGAGCATTGGCAATCGCCACAGTTTGAGCGAAACCGAATTGACGCTTTATGTGCAAAAGTGCAAACCGCCGATGGTCATTCTTATTTTGCGGAACGCGGAACAAAAAACATTTTGAAATATATGGAAGAAAATCCCGAACATTTCAAAATGTCCGTCGCTAAAAACGGTGAACGCGGCAAAAAGTTTTTGGTTGATTACAACCAAAGCGAAAAAGGTCGCGCCAAAAGCAAGGAAATTGCCAATTGTTTTTATGATTGCGAAACTTGCGGCGAACAAGTCAAAAGCGGAATCGGTCTGCACAATCATCGGCTTTATTCACACGGCTACAACCACAAAGTTGTTTCCGTAGAATTAATCGAAGAACGCGAAGACGTTTATTGTTTGACTGTTTCCGAACATCACAATTTCGCTTTGGAAGCCGGAGTTTTTGTTCACAACTGCGGAATGATGGCAGTTAAAACGCCTTTCAAAAGTTCGATTCTCGAAGGCAGATTGAAAGATTTGCGTCATCAAATCGAGCGCACGATTCCCGTCGGTTTCAACGAACACAAGGAAGCAGTTGATGAATCTCTGGCGTGGGAAGGCTGGAAAAGTTTCGGCAATTTGCACAAAGGCGTACAGCACCGCAAGTCGAAAGCGATGAAGCAGCTCGGAACGCTCGGCGGCGGTAATCATTTTTTGGAAGTCTGTCTCGACACCGAAGACAACGTCTGGCTAATGCTGCATTCGGGTTCGCGTAATATCGGAAACGAAATCGCTTCGCGTCATATCGAAACGGCGAAATCTTTGCATAAATTGTCTGAATTGCCTGACCCGAATCTCGCTTATTTCGTTCAGGGAACGGAAGAATTTAAAAATTACTGGCGCGATTTGGTATGGGCGCAAGGTTTTGCGTTCAAAAACCGCGAGATTATGATGAAGCGGCTTTTGAAACAATTTAACCGAATGTTCAACAAAGGCGAAGATTTCACACCGGAAGTCGCGGTCAATTGCCATCACAATTACGTCGCGCTCGAACATCATTACGGCGAAGACGTTTTTATAACACGCAAAGGCGCAATCAACGCCGAGCGCGGAAATCACGGAATTATTCCCGGCTCGATGGGCGCGAAATCTTTTATTATCAAAGGTCTCGGCGCACCGGAGAGTTTCAATTCCTGCTCGCACGGTGCCGGTCGCAAAATGTCGCGCACAGCAGCGAAAAAAGCGTTTTCGCGCGAGGATTTGGAACGCCAGACGGCGGGCGTCGAATGTCGCAAAGACGCGGGCGTGATTGACGAAATTCCGTCGGCTTACAAAGACATCGACGAAGTAATGCGTAACCAGCGCGATTTGGTCGAAGTCGTCGCGGAATTAAAACAAGTCGTTTGCGTAAAAGGTTGACGGAATGTTTTATAGTTGCAGATTTTTGCGGAGTTACAGGAAGTTGCCGAAAGTAAAACTTCAAACTTCAGGCAGCTTTCTGAAAACTTTTTCAAACATAAAAAAAATTCATATACAAATCTGGTATCAATCGTTTATTATAGTGGTAATTGGTAACTGCTTGCACAATATATTGCGATGACGACTTTTTTGTATTTGTTTTCAAACAATCAAAACAACAATCCTGGAGGTGATTCCATTGATAACTGGTCGAGTTCTATTATTGAACTTTTCTTATGAGCCGCTTGGCACTGTCGGCGTTGCGCGCGCGATGTGTCTGTGGTTTCGCGGTTCAATTTCGGTTGAAGAATATGACGGTGACAATGTTCTTCACAGCCCGCGAGAAACTTTTCGCGTGCCGTCCGTTATTCGTTTGAGAACTTATATCAACGTTCGCCGCAAACGAAATGAAACGGCGATGAAACGCGCACGAATTTATATTCGGGATAAATATCGCTGCCAGTATTGCGGCGACAACAAACACGCTTCGGATTTGACGCTCGACCATATTTTGCCGCGCGCTCAAGGCGGCGAAAGCACGCCGCAGAACTTAGTTTCGGCTTGCGTAAAATGCAATCAGCGGAAAGGCAACCGCACGCCCGAACAAGCCAGAATGCCGCTGCTTACTCCGCAGAAATATCTGAGCATCGGTCTCGACCGAGTTTTGCTTTGCCACTACGCCGAATCGAAAACCGAATGGAAGAAATATCTGTATATGGAAGATTTTGAAGTCAGCGAGCAAATCGCTGCATAAAATGCACGAATTAATTTGAATTAAAGGATAAAGGTGAAAGGAGAAAGAATAAAATTTCTCCTTTTATTATTTGGCATTTGTTTTTTACTTTTACTTTTCCTATTTGGTGAGAATTCTTTATGAAATACAAAACCGAAGAGGAAATTTTCAACATTGTGCGCGGTTTTGAAAACGACACAATTTCTCGCGCCGATTGGCGACACGCCGAACATTTGACCGTTGCGCTTTATTACGTTTCGCATCACGATTTGGAAACGGCTCTGTTGAAAATGCGCGATGGAATTTTCAATTTATTAAAATCATTCGACGTTGATTTAGAAAAAGAAATGCCGTATCACGAAACATTGACAGTGTTTTGGATGCGAACCGTTTTCGATTATAAAAATTCAAAAAACAGCGGTTCGTCACTCGAAATTTGCAACGAAGTAGTCAAGCGTTTTTGTAAAGATTATCCACTCGGATTTTACAGCCGCGAACTTCTTTTTTCAGATGCTGCGAGAAAAAATTTTATTGAAGCCGATTTGTAAAATCAAAAGAGCTATGCCGTTTTGTTGCTGCATAGCTCTTTGAGAAGATTTCCAGAATTTTTAGAAACCATAACCGCATTTTTAAATTAATGATTTTGTCCGGTATTAACGCCTTGCGCCGAACTGAAATTCATCAATGAAATAATTATCAAAACAGGCTTTTGTGTTTCTATTCAAAGTAATTTTTTATTTCACCACATCTTTTGTTTTCTGAATTGATTTTTACCGGGTCTCTGCTATGAAAGTCATGTCGTCTATTTGTTGGTTAGCGTTTACCACTTGTGTCAAAAAGGTATAGCTTTTTGAGATAACGTTAAAAATGTAGGTTTCACCGGCTTCTACCCGGTCAAAATGAAAATAACCAAACGGGTTTGTCAAAGCTGTTCGGGTTATTCCATTTTTATCAGTCATATAAACCCGCGCCCGGTTTACGCCTCTTTTGCCGGACATTACTCTGCCGGAAACCATTACGTTGGCTGTGCAGTCGGCGACGATAATTCAAACGCGCCTTTGTCAACCGTGCCGCCTAAAACTCTGAAAAATCCTGTGCCGCGAGCATCGAACAACAACGGTGAATTGTTGAATGGGTCAACCACTTTGGCATTGTCCCTAGTGTTGATTGCCGGACTACGGTCGAATTGCGGATAACAGTAGTAGCGCTCGTGCAAAAACCACCGCCGCCATTTGCGGTATTGCGGGAAACAGTCGTGTTTGCAATAAACATCGTTCCTCCCGGGACGTTTAATCCGCCGCAACTTCCTCCGGTTTGATTGTCCGAGAATGTCGAATTAAGAATCCGGTGATTTGCGCCGTTATATAAAAAGATTCCGCCCGTGTTGGTTACCGCCGTGTTGTTTTGCACAACGACTTTATCCAGCTTCAAACTTCCGCCTTCGGCATAAATGGCGCCGCCAAAGCCGCTAGCGAGGCTGCCGAGACTATTGCCGTTTGCCAACGTCATTCCGACGAGCGAAACGTTGGCGTTGTTGAGTCTGAAAATACGATTTGTGTTGCTTCCCGAAACAATCAAAGTGTTCGCGTTCAAGGTTGGATAGCCGACGATGTTGACGTTTTGATTTAGCTTTTTCAGAAATAGACGGCAAGAACCAATCGCCGTTTATACTCGATTTGACAAAACCGTGGCAGCAGCAAACGCCCGCGCCGCTTCCGCCCATGCCGAATTATAAAGGCTCGTTTTCGGTGCGCGATTGGTCGAGCGACGGAAGCAAATTACTGCTGATGCTTTACGAAACTGATTCAAGCGAAAACGGCATTGTCCTCTTTGATTTCAAAACCTCAACTTATGAAAAAATAACCGATTCTGGCTCGTATCCGATTTGGCTCAAAGACAACCGCCATTTTATTTTCGACAAACAGAACACGATTTACGTTTGCGACACGCAGACGAAAAAAATAACCGCGATTTACAAACCAGCGACATACGCCGTCCATCACGCCAACGTCTCGCCCGACAATCGTCTGATTTATTTCCGCTATTTGCAGGTTGACGCCGATGTCTGGCTTTTGGACGCTTCGCAAAATCAATAAAACTTTTTGCTAATTTTGCGAAGAATGCTATAATCCAAAAACTTTATGAATGGTCTCGCGCTAAAACTTTCCAAAGATTTACTCGCCGAACTCGGCGTCGCGCCGAAAGAATCCTGTCGCTTCTAATTCCCTTTAAATTTGCTTTGTTTTGATTTCGGAACTTTTTGATAAGTCTGATGTCTTATCATTTCTGTTTATTATAAAATTTCAGTTCAACTTTATGCTTAAATTTCATAACACATTATCGGGACAATTAGAAGAATTTCAACCGCTTAACGGCAACGAAGTTCGGCTTTATATTTGCGGTCCGACCGTTTGGTCTTACGCGCACATCGGCAATTTTCGCACGTTTACATTCGGCGATATTTTGCGGCGTTACCTGAAATTCAAAGGTTACAGATTAACGCACGTTTTCAATTTAACCGACGTTGACGACCGCATTATCAACGAAGCGGCGAAAGCCGAGAAGTCGATTGACGAGTTTACCGTACCGTTTATTGATGCGTTTTGGGAAGATTCCGACGCGCTCGGCATCGAACGCCCGGAAATTGCGCCGCGCGCGACACATCATATCCCCGAAATGATTCGGATTATCGAAACACTGCTGGAAAACGGACACGCTTACGAATCCGAAGGCTCGATTTATTATCGCATCTCGGCTTTTCCAGATTACGGAAAGTTATCGAAAATCAATTTTGCCGGTAACATTTCGGGCGCGTCAGGCAGAGTTGACACGGATAAATACGACAAGGAAAACGCGCAGGATTTTGCGCTTTGGAAATTTGTCGGCGCTGATGAGGCGACCGGTTGGGACGCGAGTTTCGGACGCGGGCGTCCGGGCTGGCATATCGAATGCTCCGCGATGGCAATGAAATATCTGGGCGAAACTTTTGATATTCACGCGGGCGGAATTGACTTGAAATTTCCGCATCACGAAAACGAGATTGCTCAATCGGAAGGTGCGAGCGGGAAAATTTTCGCAAAAGTTTGGCTGCACAGCGAACACTTGAAAGTCGAAGGCGAAACAATGTCGAAATCTCTGGGAAATTATTTTACTTTCCGAGATTTGCTCGCAAAAGGTTATACGCCGACGGCGATTCGTTATCTGCTTTTGTCTGTGCCGTATCATAAACAACTGAATTTTACGTTTGAAACTCTGGACGGCGCGGAACACACACTCGAACGTCTGCGCGATTTTCGCAAAAGATTAAACGAAGCAAAACTTTCCGACGGCAATAATCAGGATTTACAAAAAATTGCTCAAAAATCCCTGTCTGATTTTGAAGCCGCGATGGACGACAACTTGAATTCTTCGGTCGCGCTCGCCGCTTTGCACAATTTTGTGCGCGAAGTAAATACATCTCTGGCAAACGACGCTGTTTTGACTGCGGACCGAGATTTTATTTTGCAAACGATTGAAAAATTCGATACGGTTTTGGGAATTTTCGGCGAAGAAAAAGAAGAAATACTCGATGCGAAAATCGAATCTTTAATCGAGGAGCGTCAGGAAGCGCGCCGTAAACGTAATTTTGCATGCTCCGATAAAATCAGAGATTTGCTGGCGGGAGAAGGAATAGTTTTGGAAGACACCAAAGACGGCGTAAGGTGGAAACGAAAGTAGGTGTTGAGCTATAGGTAATAGTTTTCCGACTCTTTTATGAGTTTGTGCTAAAACCTAACACCTATCTTTTAACTTCAACAAGAAACGCTTTCAAACCTTGCGCTGTAAAAATTTTGGGTTCGCCGATTTTGTAACCTTTCACAATCAAATTTCGCAGGGGCGGTTTTGTTTCGCTCCACTCTGTATCACGAAAAGCGATAAAAAATCTTTCGCCTTGCAAACCGCTTTCTTCCGTTGTCTGCACGGTGTCAAAGCCGCGCGGTAGAAAATACGCCGTGTCTTCGATTAGTTCAGCAATGCCGTTGACTTTTATAATTTGAAATTGTTTTTCTCTGTCTCGCAAAGCAAACCAAAAATTGTAAGCCGCAACATCTTCAAACACAAAAATCTTTGTCGGCGCAACAGAGTTTTGTTCGGTTTCGCGCAAATCAGCCGCCAAATTCTCCCACGTGCAAAGTATTGAAATCGGCGCGCCGCGCATTGTTTGCAGTAGAAAGGCAAACGCAAAAAACCAAAAAATCAAAACAAAAACAGCTAATTTCAAATAGAGAATTTGAAGTTTATCGAGGAAATACGCCGTAAAAATCATAAAAGGCGCAAAAACAATTATGAAATGGCGCGTTCCCCAGACGGAAAAAGGCAGCAGCCAGCTTGCTATAAAAGCAAATAAAACCGGTGCAAAACCAAACAACAAAAGCAAATATAAATTTCGTTTTTCAATCTCGCTTTCGTTTTCACGTCCGGTTAAATAAAAAATAAACGCAAGTATAACGATAAATAAAAGCGGAAGGGTTATAAAAAGATTCGAGCTTGGGTCAATGTTTGTCGTCTGGTAATAAAACGGTTCGAGAAGATCGAAAACGAATTGGGTAACAGTCGCCAAATCCGGTTTGCTTGCCCATGCCAAATTTTGTGAAAAATTCGCGTTTATCTGTGCCGCGCGCCAAACCGTGAGAATCCAGGGCGCGAAACCAGCTGCCGTAAAAGCAAGCATTGCCAGAATTTGTCTGATTTTTATTCGCTGGAAAATCGCAATCGCAAATACTTCAGTCAAAACGACAAACCAGCCGAAGTAATGCGTGTAAACGAGCAGAATGTTAATAATTGTAAGGACTAAAAAACCTTTGCCCAGATTTAAGAATCGAACAAAAAGCCACAGCGAAAAAAGCGAAACGCACAGCAAAACGCCGTACATTCTAACTTCCTGCGCGTATTTAATGAGCGCGCCGTTTGCGGCAAAAAATGAAACGGCGAGCGCGATTGCCGGAGGATTTAATTTCAATTGCCGACACAATAAGTAAAAAGGAATTAAAGCGACGGTTGAAAACAAAACCGGAAACAGACGAAGCCAAAAAAGGCTTTCGCCGCCGAGGTGAATCCAAATTTTTAGCAGAACGTAAAAAAGCGGCGGGTGAATCAGGTCTTGCGCGACAAACCAAAAAAGATTTTGCCAATCGTGTTCAGCGGCGTGGATGCTGAAAATTTCGTCAAACCACAGACACGAATCCGTTAAATGCCATAAGCGAAGCAGAATGTAAGCGAGACAAATCGCGGCAACAATAAACTGCCAAAGTTTCTCGTTAGATTTCATTAATTATGAATAAAAAGGCAAAACCATAAATTATTTGTTATTGAACAAACGATAAAAGTTCTGCTCGTCGGTTTACGGTTAAAAATGCAGGAATTATAGTTTTACGTTTTCGCAGAGTTTCCCGCCGATACTCGTATAAAAAAGCGGAACTTCGGCAAATTTGTTTGTTTCGCGGCAGTAGGAGAGACATTTGTCAAAAGGTTTTGAGTAAATATGAAGGCTGACGGCGCGCTGGTTAAATTCGGGAAGATTTAGAATTTGATGAATCGGCTCTTCGAGTTCGACTTTCGCGGCAAGACAATCGGAGAGGTCAAATTGTTCGGTTTCTTCTAATTTACAAAAACTTTTTGCCTGGTCTATTTCTAAAACGCGGAAATTTTGCCCGTGAAGTTTGCCTGAAGGAACTGTCATCCAACACATTTGGTCGGCGTGATTGTGGATGCGCGAAACTTGCCCGCGTTCCCAGCATAATGCCATCAATTCAAAACGCTCGTCTTTATAAATCAGATTGCGCGTGTAAAAATTTTTGCTCCAAAAGAAAAAAGGTGCAATCGTGTCAATATCAATCTGGTTTTCGTCCAAAAATTTATAAATGTTTTCCACGTCGAAATCGTCGGCGGAAACCGAACGCAAACCTTCAATGAGTTTTTTGATTGAAACCGTCATCATTAAGTTATAGAAAAATATCAAAGCCCACGTTGCGAATCAAATTTTCATTTGCGCAGATTTAAAAAAGTCCGTTGTAGGTAATTCTTTTAACCTCGCGTATGGCGCATTTGCCGTCGGTCAACGGGTCGCCGGTGTCGCGGCAGCAAGGTTGCTGCACACTACAGGTCAAACCGTTTTGCATTATCTGCCCTAATTTATCCTGCCCGGCTGCTGACGGGTGAAAGCAATCGCAGCAGGAAAGCTGGTCGGCGTTGAAACGGGAACGCCAAGCCGCATCGCTGTAAATAAATGCCGTGCCTGAGGCTTTGATTCCGCCGCCGACAATTTCGCCGCCGATTGTAACGATTCTTGAATTTCCGCCATCGGGAATCGAAGCATATTCCGCCGTAACATTTTTCAAAATATCCCGATAGGCTTTCATCGTCGTATACGTATCGGCAATTCGCGCGGGTGAACAGTCGCGCGTTAAAGACGCGCAAATGCTCAGGTTACTCCACAAAAATTGACAGGTTGTTCCGCTGACCTGACAATTCGCTTTGTTCTGGAAATTGCAAAGCTGCGAAGCGCGAACCGGCGCGGCGACACCAATTCGCGTGTCCGGAATTGACATCAGAACATCCAAACCTTTACGAAACTCGCGCTCGAAAGCGTTGTTTTTTGTCCGACAATAGTTATTCGGGTCTTGGTCTGAACTCGAACAAGAAGCGTTTGTTTTAGTAAGTGTTCCGCTGCAATTGTCGTTATGACCGAGAAATACAGCTGCCATTCGCTGTCCGAATTGGGCGTTCAAATAAGTTTTGATGTTGTTTGCTTGATTGAGAAAATCAGCGAGCATACGCGCACCCGAAGCAGCGTGGTTAGGCGTTGCCGCGAAAATATGCGTGCTGTAATCGCACTCTAAACGCTCGACCACGCTATAAACATTTTCGCTTCCCGCGCTGCAAAAATTTGTACCGTGCGTATTGCTGGTGATCCAATTATATTGTTCCTGGTCGGTATTGGCGCACGGCGCGGTACTGCCGGCGTTAAAACCTTTAGAAATGCTGTCGCCTGCCACGTCAATCGCCTGTATGTTCAACTGCGCATCAGCCTGCACGAAAAAAAAAGCCAAACCCGCACACACGAACAGGAAAGTATATAATCTTTTTTTCATTTTCAATTTCCCAAAATTTGATTTGAATTGCCGGAATCTTTTGACGCGCGAACGCCAAAATTAAAACATTGTCTAATTGTTCTGCGCTTTCCTTAAAAAGTCAACAAATTCCTGAACGTTTCTAGTCAATCCCGGAAATGTCGCCACAGGTTTTCCGTCGGCGTCAGTTATAGCGTAAAATGGCAGCGCGACAGTTCCGAAAGTGTTTTGCTCAAACGCTTGTTGCCGGTTATTAAGCTCGCTACCGTCGTCCGTGTAAAGTCTCGCAAGCACGAATTTGCTCAACTCGGCTTCGACTTCCCTTTTCGGAAAAACATTCGCTTCCATCCAGCGGCAATTCGTGCAGGTATAGCCTGTGAAATCTACAAAAACTAATTTATTTTCGGTTTTGGCTTTAGTTAATGCGCCTTGATAATCGTTTTCAATCCATTTTAGCTGCTCGTTATTTCCACCGAACATTTGCGCCGATGAATTTTCCAAATCCGGCGGCAGAAACGCTTCGAGTTCGCCGAGCTTTGCGCCGAAAAGTCCGGTTAATAAATAAAAGCTAATCGCTAAACTGAAAATCGACGACATCAAGCGAAACGCGCCGATTCTTTCGGGTTTCGTATCGTGCGGCAGTTGGAATTTTCCTAACAGGTATATTGCCAGAATTATTCCAATTGCAATCCAAATCGCCAGCACAATCGGGCGCGTAAAAATTCCCCACTTCCAAATCAAATCCACGTTTGAGATAAATTTCATCGCCGCCGCTACTTCCAAAAATCCCATCGCCACTTTAATAGAATTCATCCAGCCGCCAGCGCGCGGTAAACTCGAAACGTATTGCGGCGCAAGCGCGAGAAGGAAAAACGGCAATGCGAAAACGGTTGAAAAAGCGAGCATTCCAAGAAGCGGTTTTTGCCAATCGCCCTGCGAAGCGGAAACCAGAATCGTGCCGACAAACGGTGACGTGCAAGTGAATGAAGTCAAAGTGAACGTCAAACCCATCAGCAGCGCACCGACAATGCCGCTTCCTTCACCTTCTTTGCTGCGCGTCAAATTGTCGAGTTTGGTCAAAACTCCGTGCGGAACGGTGATTTCATACGCGCCGAAAAGATTAAACGCAAAGAACAGGAAAATTCCTGTAATTAGAAGATTGACGTAAGGGTTGGCGGCAAAAAGCGTAATGCCTGCCGCGCCGACAAAAATCGCCAGCAGCATTCCGAGAATCGTAAAAGTTAAAATTATTCCGAGCGAATAGATTGATGCGAGTTTGACGGCTTTGGCGCGATTGCCCGCCGAATGATTGGTAAAATACGAAATCGTAATCGGAATCATCGGAAACACGCACGGCGTAAGAAGCGAAAGTGCGCCGAGCGAAACCGCGAGCCACAGGAAAGACCAAGGCGAAGAATCTGTCGGATTTGTCGAGTTTCCAAAATTTACAGTGTTTGCGGAATTTTTTGAGTTATTAAAATCAGCTGAATTGTTTGAGTTTGCAGTTCGCCCCGTTTGATTTGTCTGTGTTGCAATCGAAATTTTTTTTGCATCTTCAAAGCCTGCAAAAGAAACCCTGACCGTTTTCGGCGGCAAACATACTGTGTCATTGCAAACTTGAAACCTGACATTTACCGCTAAAGCGTCTGCGTTTGTTTCATTTACAACTTTGATTGGTAAATTAAATTCGGCTTGGTCTGCAAAATACTTCGTTTCTATTTGAAAATTCGGGTCGAATTTTGTGATCGTTTTCGGAGACTCGATACTTCCTTCAATCAAAAACGGCGCGTTTTCGGCAATTGTGATTTTTGTCGGATAAGGTCCGCCTTCCGGCTGTTCGATCGCGTATAGATGCCATCCTTTTTCGATTTCCGCTTTTAGTTTTGCTTTGAAAGTTTCGTCATTTTTAAGAATTTTGCCTTTTACAACTGAATCCAAACTCCATTTTGTCGGATTTTGCGCGAGCGAAATTACCGGAATAGCGAAAATCATTAAACTGAAAATGATAAAAAAATTTAATTGTCGGCTGCGAAACATATTTTTTAACGACTAAGATGCGATTTTACCACCAATTTGAAGAAATTTAATAATTGCAATAACCGACAACTTTTTGTTTTTGCACAATTTGCTTTTCGTCGCTTATAATTTACTCTTCTGATATAAAAAGAAACAAGCGACAATTCTTATCCCAATTGTGGCGCGAAAGGAGAAAAGATTTTGCCAAAAACAGCGACTCGCCAAAAAACACAGACGAAAACAACCGAAAGCTCGACCAACGGCGCGGGCAAAGCGCAAGCGAAAAAATCAGAGAGCAACGACGGAGCAGCGGTAACTGATTCGGTTAATCCAAAAGTTTCGCAAAGCGAACATCGAGAGCGCAAACAATCCCAGAAATCTTCGATAAAAAACGTCGAGCCGGAATTGCTCCGAGAAATGCTCTACCAGATGGTTTTGGGCAGAATTTTCGAGCAGAAATGCGCCGAAGTTTATCGAATCGGAAAAATCGGCGGTTTCTGTCATTTGTATATCGGTCAGGAAGCCGTCGGTGTCGGTTCGATGATGGCTTTGAAAGCGGGCGATTATGTGATTAGCGCTTACCGCGACCACGTTCAGGCGATGGTTGCCGGAATGACGCCCGAAGCAGTAATGGCAGAGCTTTATGGCAGAGAAGGCGGCGTAGTAAAAGGTAAAGGCGGCTCGATGCATATGTTCTCGAAGGAGAAAAATTACTTCGGCGGACACGGCATCGTCGGGGGTCAAATCGGCGTCGGAACCGGAATGGCATATGCGCAGAAATACAAAGAAACCGACAATGTAACACTCTGCTTTTTCGGCGAAGCGGCGGTGAATCAGGGAATCTTTCACGAATCTTTGAATATGGCGCAATTGTGGAAAATTCCCTGCATTTACATTTGCGAAAATAATCAATACGGAATGGGAACATCGCAAAAACGCGCCATGTCCATCTCCAGCGTTGCGCAAAAAGCCGAAGCCTACGGAATGGCAAACGAATTCGTCGACGGAATGGACGTTTTAGCCGTCCGCGAAGCGACTTTAAGAGCTATCGAAAGAGCAAGAATAGACGGCTCGCCGACACTTCTCGAAATTCGCTGCTACCGTTTTATGGGACATTCGATGTCAGACCCCGGAAAATATCGCACGACCGAAGAAATCAAAAAATATCAGGAACGCGACCCGATTTTTCTTTTTCGGCAAACTTTGACCGAAGCGAAAATCATTTCCGACAAAGATTACGAAGAGATTGAAAATCGCGCGAAAGAAGCAACCGAAAAAGCTGTGAAATTTGCTGATGAAAGCCCGCTTCCGAATGAAAGTGAATTGTTCATGGATGTTTATGCATAAAAAATATGCCTTGCATCAGTCAGTTTTTCGGCATTCTGATTTATATGTATTACAACGACCACGCGCCGCCGCATTTTCACGCGAAATACGGCGAAAACGAAGCGTTGTATGAAATAGAAACTTTGCGAATTTACGCCGGAAAATTGCCCAGGCGAGCGCATAATTTGGTTATCGAATGGGCAGATTTGCATCGCGCGGAATTATTGGCGGATTGGGAGAGAGCCAGACAAAGCGAGCCGTTGGTGAACATCGAACCGCTTGATTGATTTATGAAATTAATAAGAATTCAATCGGTCGAACCGCTAAAAGATTTTTCCGTGCGTTTGAAATTTACCGACGGAACGAGCCGCGAAGTTGATTTAGAACCATTTTTGCGCGGCAAAGTTTTTGAAACCATTCGGAAAAATCGGACGGTTTTTCAAACGGTCAAAGTCGATGAAACAATGGGAACAATTGTCTGGGAAAACGGCGCGGATATTGACCCGGATGTTTTGTATCACAACTTGAAACCGGCTTGGGCGGAAGAAAAGGAATTGGAATTAACAAAATAAAATATGGCTGTTTTAACAATTAGAGACGCGCTGAATCAAGCATTGCGCGAAGAAATTCTCAGAGACGAAAACGTCTTTATAATGGGCGAGGAAGTCGCCGAATACGACGGCGCGTACAAAGTTACGCGCGGGCTGTGGAAGGAATTCGGCGACAAGCGCGTCGTTGATACGCCGATTACCGAACTCGGTTTCGCGGCGGTCGGCGTCGGCGCGGCGATGGCTGGTTTGCGTCCGGTTATCGAATTTATGACGTTTAACTTTTCGATTCTCGCGGCTGACCAGATTATCAATCACGCGGCGAAAATGCTTTATATGTCGGGCGGACAATTCAAAGTTCCGATTGTCTTTCGCGGTCCGAACGGCTCGGCTTATCAAGTTTCAAGCCAGCATTCGCAGGCGCTCGAAGCATTTTACGCGAATTTTCCCGGCTTAAAAGTCGTTATGCCTTCGACACCGGCAGACGCTAAAGGTTTGTTAAAATCGGCAATCCGCGACGATAATCCGGTGGTTTTTCTCGAACAGGAACGAATGTATGGCATCAAAGGCGAAGTTCCCGAAGACGCGGATTTTACGATTCCTTTGGGCGTTGCCGATGTCAAACGCGAAGGCACAGACTGCACGATTGTCGCTCGTTCGATGACCATTCCGCTGGCAATGCAAGCCGCCGAGCAAATGCAAAAAGAATTTGACGTTTCCGTCGAAGTCGTTGACCCGCGCACGATAAAACCGCTCGATATTGACACGATTGTTAATTCTGTAAAAAAGACAAATCGCTTAATCGTCGTCGAAGAATCGCACGCTTTTGCATCTGTCGGCGCGGAAATTTCGCATCAAGTCGCCGAACGCGCTTTTGATTATCTGGACGCGCCCGTCAAACGAATTTCAACCGCCGAAGCGCCGATGCCGTATGCGAAAAATTTGGAAGAACTCGCCTTGCCGGATGTTCCGAAAATCCTCGCAGCAATAAAGGAAGTTTGTTATTTGTAATGAATAAAAAAGAAGCGAAACAAAATTACAGATTAAACGCGCGACCGATGGGCGTCTTTCAGATTCGCAATCTAACAAACGAAAAAATTTTTGTCGGCTCCTCGCTTAATCTTGACGGAATTTTTAACCGTCACGAGTTTTCGTTGAAAATGGACGGTCATGCAAACAAATCTCTGCAAAAGGATTGGAATGCGCTCGGCGCGGAAAATTTTGCTTTTGAGATTTTGGAAGAACTCGAACCGCGCGAAAATCTCGACTCTAAAAAAGAGCTGGAATTTTTAGAAGATTTATGGCTCGAAAAACTCGAACCCTTTGGCGAAAAAGGCTACAACGAACGCAAAAAAACGCGCGAGGAAAGATTGCGGATGATTGCCGCGAACAGAAAATCATAAGATTTATTTTTAGAAATTATGGCGAATAAAATTTTAATGCCGAAACTTTCTCCGACGATGGAAGAAGGACAAATCGCGCGCTGGCTGAAAAACGAAGGCGACGCGATTGAAGCGAACGAAACGATTGCCGAAGTTGACACCGATAAAGCGACGATGGAAATGACTTCGCTCGAAGCCGGAACGCTTTTGAAAATCATCGTTCCCGGCGGCGAAAATGCCAAACTCGGTCAAACCATCGGTATCATCGGCGAAAAAGGCGAAGATTTCTCCGCGCTTTTGAATGGCGACGTCGCATCAGCCAACGGTTCTAAATCAGTCGAGAGTCGAGAGTTGGAAGTCGAGGGCAAAGACGCACCAAATTCAGGCTCGCCCGCAATAGACGACAAATCAGCTGAACAGAACAAAGAGCAAAAGCTGCCAACCGAAGTTCAGCCGCATAATGTTTCCGAAACCGAAGGTCGCAGCTACGATTATCAGCGTCCCGAAGCAGTCGAGGATGCCGACTCGAAAGCTCAAACAAGCGAACAAAAATCGGCTTCAAGCGGAAACGGACGAATGCTCGTTTCGCCGATTGCCGCGCGCATGGCTTCGGAAAATAATATTGATTTGCGCTCGTTGAAAGGTTCGGGTCCGCAAGGCAGAATTATCAAACGCGATATTGAAACTGCTCTCGCCGAAGTCCAAACTCCGAAGTTCGAAGTCCAAGGTCAGGAAGCTGCGCCGTCGTTTGGCAAAACTTCTGAAGTTCAAGGTGCAAGTGCGTTTCGTGAAGAAAATACTTCGCAGATGCGCCGCGTTATCGCGCAACGTCTGGCAACTTCAATCGGACCTGTCCCGACGTTTTATTTGACGGTCGAAATTGAAATGGACAACGCGCTTACCTTGCGAAAACAAATCAATTCGACCCTTAAAGAAGATGAAAAAGTTTCGGTCAACGACATCATCGTCAAAGTCGCGGCGATGGCATCTCTGAAACATCCGTCTGTCAATTCTTCCTATCAAGACAAAACGATTCGCTTTTACGAAGACGCCGACGTGGGCGTCGCCGTTGCGATTGACGAAGGCTTGATAACGCCGATTGTGCGCGGCGCGAACCGCAAAGGCATCGGACAAATCTCGCGCGAAATAAAAGAGATGGCTGCGCGCGCAAAAGAGAGAAAGTTGCAGCCCGAAGAATATACAGGCGCGACGTTTTCGATTTCAAACCTGGGAATGTTCGGTATCAAAGAATTTACGGCAATTATCAATCCGCCCGAAGCCGCGATTTTTGCCGTCGGTTCAGCCGCGCCGAAAGCGGTTGTGCGCGACGGTGAAATCCTCATCAGAAACGTGATGAGCGTGACGATGAGCTGCGATCATCGCGTCATTGACGGCGTGACCGGCGCGAAGTTTTTGCAGACGTTCAAGCAAATGCTCGAAAATCCGATTTTGATGTTGATGTAAATTCGGAAGATTTTTAAACCGCAGACAAACGCGGATTTGCGCAGATTTTTGATTGACAAATTATCTGCTTGAATCAGTGTTTATCTGCGGTTAATTTTATTTTGAATCAGAAAATAAAAAATCATAATCTCATCGCGCCGCACTTTGCTCTGGTCGCCGTCCAGCTATTTTTCGGTACGCTGCCGGTTGTCGGAAAATACGTTTTGCAAACGATTCCGAGTTTTTCTTTGGTTGCGTTTCGCATCGGCGGCGCAGCGCTTGCGTTTGTGATTTTGCAGTCGTTTTCCGAGAGCGGCTTGCGGCTTGAAAGAAAATCTCATTACGGGTGGTTTTTCCTTTACAGTCTGCTCGGCGTCGCTCTTAACCAAATTCTTTTTATCAACGGGCTTGCACTGACGACGGCGACGAATACTTCTCTGCTCGCGGTTTTGATTCCGATTTTTGCGTTGCTGGTCAGTGTCTTTTTGCGTCTCGATAAACTTTCGACGCGAAAAATTTTCGGCGTCGTTTTAGCGGCGGCAGGCGTGATTTATCTGATTGACCCGACGAAAGCGAGTTTTTCCAGTGCGACGACACGCGGTGATTTGTTTATTATCGTCAACTGTTTTTTCTACGCAAGTTATATCGCCATTTCCAAACGATTAATCACGCATTACGGCGCGCTGAAATCAATGGCCTGGCTTTTTTTATTCGGTTCTATCATCACCGTTCCGCTCGGTATCTATTCAATGCGAACGGTTGATTTGGCAGGCGTTCCGAATTTGATCTGGCTGGCAATCGCCGGGATTATATTTTTCCCGACGATTCTTGCTTATTATTTAAATGCCTGGGCTTTAGCGCGCGTAACGCCGAGCGTCGTCGCTATTTATATTTATTTGCAGCCGTTGATTGGCTTTACTTCGGCGGTAATTTTTCTCGACGAACATTTCAGTCTGCGGACGGTTTTCGCAGCCATCTTGATTTTCGCAGGTTTGTTTCTGGTAACGCGACAACCGAAAACAAATGCGGCTGATATTACATATCCGTAAAGGCGATGCGCCCGCCGACAATTGTAAGTTTCACGTGTCCCTTTTCATCAATGGCGACTAAGTCTGCGCGCTTTCCGACCACGATTGAACCGTAAGATTTATCAATCCCCAACACTTTCGCAGGCGCAAAACTCGCCATTCGGGATACGTCTTCAGTTGAAATTCCCAGCGATGACATCATTTTTACAGCATCGAGCATCGTAATTACGCTTCCTGCAATACTTCCGCGTTCGTTTTGCGTTTTGCCATTTACAACCGAAATTTTTTCGTTCCAGAGTTTGAAATCTCCGTCGCCCAAACCTGTCGGCGCGACCGAATCGCTGACCAGTGCGAGATTATCGGCTTGTTTATTTTTATAAGCGAATTTCAATATCGGCGGCGCGATATGAATGCCGTCGGCAATGATTTCGCAGGATATTTTCTCGTTAGTCAAAGCCCAGCCGGCAACACCGATATCGCGGTGATGAATGCCTGTCATCGCATTGAAAAGATGCGTAACGTGGCTTGCGCCCGCGGCGAATGCTTTTTCCAGAGTTGTAAAATCAGCCTTTGTATGCCCGATTGAGACAATCCAATTTTGTTTTTTTAATTCTTTTACAAGTTCGATTCCGCCTTCAACTTCCGGTGCGAGCGTAGTCAAATGAACGGCGTTTGACGTTGTTAATCTCGGCATTTCAGCAATTTCGTCGCCGTTCCTGAACGTTTTGAAAAATTCGGGACGAAGCGCGCCGCACATTTTTTCATTGGCAAAAACGCCTTCGTAATGAACACCCAGTATTTGTGTCGCCGGTTTTCCGCTTTCCTGAATCACAATCGCTTCATCAGTCGCGTCAATAACTTTCCGGTAATTTTCGAATGCATCCGGCACAATCGTGGGAATCCAGGCTGTTACGCCTTTCGTCGCCAAAAAACGAGAAACCTTTTGTAAATCTTCCGCCGTCGCCGAATTGACATCAACGCCAACCGCTCCGTGATTATGAAGGTCAACGAATCCGGCTAAAATTTTACAATTTGTAAGATTTATTTCTTTGTCTGCTCTGAAATTTGTGGTCTCTGTAAAAATTTCGGCAATTTGTTCGCCCTCAATCAAAAGCGCCGTATTATCCGTCGTTTCATACGGTAAAACAACTTTTGCATTTTTGAGTAGTAAAGTTTTCATAATAAATTTTTCAAAATAAACCACAAGTGACAAACAAAAACTCGCGGTGTTACGAAAACAACGCAAGTCCTGAATATTTACAATCTGCGATAATTTTACTGTTTATTTTTGACTTTTTACCTTTACCTTATAATCTTTTTCTCTTTCAATAAAACTGTCTTTACAAAGATTGATAAATTCTTTTCCAATCGGGGAAAAATAACCGCCGCGAAGTCTTGCAAGACCCAAATCCCATTTGATTTCCGCGCCTTCAATCCACCACCAGACGAGTTTTCCGGCAGTAACTTCTTTTGCCACCGTTTTCGCGCCCGCAATTCCGACGCCCATATTGTTTTCCACCATTTGATTGATAGCTTCCTGACGTGAAAGTTCCATCATCACATTCGGTCTGACGTTTGCCGCCGCGAAAAAATCGTCAATCAAACGGCGCGTGTTGCCGCCTTTTTCGCCTAAAATCAGGTGTTCTCCGGCAAGAGTTGCCGCGCTGATGTATTTTTGATGAGCAAGCGGATGTTTCGGGTGAGCGATGGCGACGATTTCATCACTGAAGAGAAGTTCGGTTGAGATGTTTGATGTCTCGACCGGCAAAGAAACAAACGCAATATCAATCTCGCCGTGCAGAATTTTCTCGACTAGAACCTGACTTGTGCCGGAACTGACATTGATTTCGGCTCTCGGATATTTCTGTTTTAATCGTTCTAAAATCTTCGGAAGCTGCGCGGTAGCAAACATTGCCGAAGCCGAACCGATGCGCAGCCGTCCGTGTTCCGCGCCCGCAATTTCCGCAATCTCGGCAAGTGCGTCGTCGTGTTCGCGTAAGATTCTTCTGGCGCGTTCGAGCAGATATTCGCCCGCTTCCGTTACGATTACGCGGCGCGGCGTGCGTATAAAAAGCGGCAGCCCGACTTCGTCTTCAAGCTGTCGAATTTGCATTGAAACCGCTGCCTGCGTAATATTCACGCGCTTAGCGCCAGCCGTAAAAGTTTTTGCTTCGGCAATTGCCAGAAAAGCCTTTAATTGTCTGAGTTCCATTTATTTCGGAGTTATTTGTTAATAGTCGTCCAAAATCTTCCAATAAATAAGTGTTGCTGCGCGGTCAAAATGTTTTGAATTTTCTTATAGAACAAGTTTGTTTAGCATATATCAAAGCTGGTTTTTCGTCTATAAAAATTTTAATTGTTTTAATTCCGTTGAAAAAGCCGAATTTATAGTGTGTTCAAATTTTCGTTACGGGAAAAGCAAAAAATTAGTCGCCGACTATTTAATTCTTCCAAAACATTGCTTATCCGAATCCGGTTTAATAAACTTTATTCACAATTTATTTTTAGTTTTTTCCACGGTTAGTTTTTGTATCGAAACGCATTTTTTGTAAAATGCGCAAACAGCATTCTAACAATCAAATTTTTAACGGATTTTCTTTTCGATTATCCGAATTCTAAGGAGACAAAGGAAATGGAAAGCAGAGCAAAGATTCTTGGACACGCCATACATCCGATTTTGATAGTTTTTCCGCTCGGACTTCTGGCGACGGGTGTTGTGTTTGATGTCGTTTATCTGATTTGGGGCAATCCGCAAATGGCGACGGTTGCTTATTGGATGATTGCGGCGGGAATTATCGGCGGCGCAATATCTGCGCCTTTCGGTTGGATTGACTGGTTTGCAATTCCTTCGGGGACGCGCGCAAAATCCGTCGGCTTGATGCACGGACTCGGAAACGTGACTGTGCTTTTGATATTTATCGGAAGCTGGTGGCTGCGGCGCGATGCGCCGGAAAGACCGGAAATGGTGGCGAGTGTTCTTTCATTTGCCGGCGCAGGTTTGTCTTTACTAACGGCTTGGCTCGGCGGCGAATTGGTCGAGCGTCTGGGTGTGGGAGTTGACGACGGAGCGCATCTCGACGCTCCGAGTTCGCTTTCAAACCAACCGGCGAGCGAAAACGCACACACGACGCGGAACGTTTAATTCGAGAAAAATGACTGATCTGTCCACTCCGGCGTTTACTCGATAAATCTTAAAGCATTTTCAGCAAGAGTTTGCTTTGAAGAAAAGCCGAAGCCGTATTTTATTTTATGCGGCTTCGGCTTTTTTATTTTTAATCATCGTACTTTGCCTAATTTGATTTTTCGGGTTTAAATAACGTTTATGGATTGGGAAATCAAGGATTTTTTAGAAATTCAAAACAATCAACTTTTTATTGACGGCGTTTCGGCAATCGAATTGGCGAAACGATTCGACACGCCGCTTTTTGTCTTTAGTGAATCGCGCATCAAGCGTAATATTGAAAGATTAAAACGCGCCGAAAAATTTATCGAAGGTAAATTAAAAATTTGTTATGCGGCAAAAGCCAATTCGAATATGGCAATTTTGCGAACCGTCCGCGAATCCGGCGCGGATTTGGAAGTCAATTCCGGCGGCGAATTGTGGAAAGCCCTAAAAATTGGCTTTCGTCCCGAACAAATTATTTTTAACGGCACGAGCAAAACCGTCGCGGAACTGGAAGCCGCGATAACGGCGGATATCTACGCCATCCAAGTTGATTCGCTTTATGAACTCGAATTGGTCGAAACACTTGCGAGCGCTTTGCAAAAACGCGCAAATATCAGCTTACGGCTGGTTCCCGACATCGAAACGAAAACGCACAGCGGCTTGCAGACCGCGTTGCTTACTTCAAAATTCGGGATGATGCCTGACGAAGCGTTATCAGCTTTTAGACGCTTTTACAAATCTGATTTTCTCAATCTTTGCGGCATTCATCTGCACATCGGTTCGCAGACGCCCGACGCGGCGCCATATGTTGATGCTCTAAAAACTCTGTTTGAGAATTTTTTGCAAATTTATGAAGAAACCGGCGTTATACTTTCTCACATCAATCTCGGCGGTGGATTTCCCGTTAATTATCTGCGCGACGATTCGCATAAAAAGTTTATTTTCTCAGCCCCGGAGCGTGAAATGCTGGCGGCTGACTTCGAGCCTTCGGACGCAATCGAAAAGGCTTGGAAAACGATAAAACAATCTGCCGTCGCTTCAAACGCCGCACATCTATTTGAAAACATTACACTGCTTTTAGAACCGGGCAGAAGCATAATTTCCGATGCCGGAATTTGTTTGACGACAGTGAGAAACAAAAAAGAGCGTCCGGTTGATGAAATGAATTCAATAATTCAAAACAAAATAGATTCTACGAATAAAAAAGAAGATTTTGAGCAAGGCACTCCAGCGGATATTACATCGCTAAAAATCAGTTTGTCAGATCCAAACATTGATAAAGTTACGTGGCTTTTGACCGATGCGGGTTTCAATATTTTGCTTTCGATGGAAACTTACAAATGGTATTACCATCTGATTTCCGCCGAACGCGCAAGCGAAGCCCACGATTATCCATACAAACTTGCTGGACCGTTGTGCGACGGCGGTGATGTTTATTTCGACACAGAAAGTAAAGGCGGCGGCAGACTTCCGGCGTATCGTCTTCTGCCTAATGATGTTCACCCAAACGAAATTTTAGCTCTGTTAAATTGCGGCGCGTATTCCGTCGCGCAGATGTCTCAATATAACGGCAGACAACTTCCGGCAATAATTTTGATAAAAGAAGGCAGCGAAATCGAACTGATTCGTCGGCGAGATAGTTACGAAGATTTATTGGGAAACGACATTTGGTAAAAAATTTACCATTCGGCGCGGCGAATCATCGTTTGCAGAATCATTATTTCAGCGTCGTTCAAAGCAAAATTTGCCTTTTCATAAACGTCGTTCAAATGTGCGAGCGCTACGGCGCGGCTGCTTTCGTCGCGGATTTGCGCGATGGTTTGCAAATTCTCCAGAGAAAGTTCACGCACTCTTTCGTTTTGATTGTATTCGGCAAAACGCGCGGCGAGTTCATTTAGCGCCGTCGAACGCGCCGCAAGCTGGGGAACGGTTTCGGCTAGATGCGCCGCTTCATTCAAAATTTCGATTGCTTCACCGCGCTTTTCCAAACGATTTTTCGCGTCCGATACATTGATTAAAGCAAACATTTTTTGCGCGTCTTCGCCGATTGCGTTTATCGCCTGTCGTGTAAGCTGGTCGTTTCCTTGAAACGTGCAAACCCGCGCAATTTGCGACAAAGCCGATGTTTGCTCGCTTTCATCCGGTAAGCCGTGCGCTATTTCGATGGCGCGCTCGGCTTTTCCAAACTGCGCAAACTCGACCGCGACCGCCGCCAATAAATTAAAACGCGCGCGGCTGTCGCGTATTTCCGAGTCGCGCTGCGATTTCAAAATCTGGTAGGATTCTTCGAGCGTTTCGTGTGCTTCGCTTGCGTCGCCTTTCGCCCAAAACTCGCGCGCAAATCCTAAAAGGCACGTTGCAATCTGCGTCTTTTCCGCTACGGCGTCGAGTGTTCGGTCGGCTAATTCCAAACTTCCCGCTCGCAAAAAACCAAGTGAAATGCCGACCAAAAACGAATCTCTATAAACATTGCCGAGTTTTTCGGTTTCCGTTTTGGCTTTGTCAAAAGTTTCGACGGCTTTATCGCGTCCGCCATTTTGCGCGAAATGCTCGGCGATATATTGCAAAACTCTTATTTTTTCTTCCGGGAAATCAATTTCCTGCGCCGCCGTTACCGCTTCATCAAGTGTATTGTTGGCTTTTTCCTTTTGATTATTCTTCTCGTAAAACTCGGCAATCAACTGCAAAGCGTTGACTTTCGCCGCCGGGTATTCGATACGTTCGAGCGTTTGTTTGGCTTCGGTTTCCTGGTTTTTTATTGTCAACTGATACGCAATTACGCCCAAAGCGTGCGCCGGATGGTCGAGCGCGGTGGCTATTTCAAAAGCGTTTTCAAACTCACCTTGTTCGGCTTTTCTGACGGCGATTCTTTCTCTGGCTTCGGACTGCAAACCAGTATCTTCGACGGCTTCGACAAGCTGAAAAGCGTATTCGTCATCGCCAATTTCGGCACACTTTTCGGCAACGTTCGACAAAAGTCGGTCGCGCACAAACGGGTCGTCAATCGAATCGGCAAGCTGCGCCGCTAAATCAACTTTGCCCTTTTCGAGATAACGCGGAACGATTTCCCTCATCGCCTCGCCAAATCCATCACCGCTTTTGATGTCTTCGGCTAAAAAAGCCGCGCACGCGAGAAGGTTTTCGCGCGCTTCTTCGATATTTATAAGATGCTCTGCCATATTTATTTAGTGAAAAACTAAAGACTAAAAGTGAAAAGTTCAAGATTTTCGCTTTTCACTTTTTATTATTTACCTTTCATTGTTTTTATTTAAACAAATACACGCCTAATCGAATCAGGCATCCAATCATTCAAAGATTTGCTTACCGAATCGGCGCCGGCTGCGCGCAAACTTGTGGCATCAACCGTGTTCGTAATGCCCAAAGTTCTCAATCCGGCGCTTTTGCCAGCCGTAATTCCTTGCGGCGAGTCTTCAATCACCAGGCACTCCCTGTGAGACATCGGATTGCGCCCGCGTTTTGTGCGCGCCGCGTCGAGCAGGTTAAAGCCTTTGTAGTAGCATTCGGGGTTAGGTTTGTGAGACAAAACCTCTTCTGCGCTGACAATAATCGAAAAACAATCACGCAGTTCCAGTTTGTCTAAGACGTACTCGATTTCTTCACGCACTGCCATACTGACAATTCCGAGCGCGAAATCCTTTTCCATTTTCCGCACAAAATTTTCCGTACCGTCAAAAAGTGGAATTTCTTCAGCGTCAAGCGTCTCGCGCCATTTGCGCGTTTTAACTTGCATCAATTCCTGAACTTTTTCGGCGGTTAAATCTTTTTCGGCGCGTTTGTACTGAGCGTTTATAAAACTTTTATCGTCCATACCGAGGCACGAATAATAATCGTCTTCGGAAAGCGCGATTCCTTCAGTCGACAAAATTTCCTTATACGCACGCATATGAATTGGCTCGTCGTTGATAATCACGCCGTTAAAATCCATAAGAATTGCTTTTATCATTTTCTAAAATATTCCTCTCTCAAAATTATTCGCTTCTGACAATTCGACGCCCGCGTAGATTTCCGCCATTGGCATTTTGAAGTTTACGGAAGCAAATTCGATTTCTTCGCCCGTTTCAAATTCAATCCAAGACCAGAGATTATCAAAACCGCGGCGACGATAAATTTCGGCATACATTCGGTTTTGCTCGATTAAAATATATTCTTCGACCGAGGCGAGTTCTTTATAGACAAACATTTTCTCGCGCCGGTCAGTTAGCGCCGTGGTGGGTGAAAGAACTTCGACAATCAGCTTCGGTTTTCCGGTGAAATATTCGCTTTCCGCATCTTCACCGCAGACGACAATCAAATCAGGATAATAAAAACGGTTAAACTTTTCGCTGTAAACTTTAATGTCAACGAAAAATGGCTCGCAGTCGCTTCCGCGCAAATGCGCTTTCAGTTTTTCAAACAAATTTCCAATTATCCGATTATGATTTTTACTCGTGCCAGCCATCGCGTAAACTTCGCCGTCTATATATTCGTGCTTTATTTGGCTGACCTTTTCTCCTTCCAGATAATTGTCGATTGAGATTTTAGGTTTTATTTTCGGCAGTCCCATATTTTTACAAAATATATTATTTGTCGTTTAATGCTTCAACACCTGGAAGCGCGTCGCCGGCGAGAAATTCAAGCGTTGCGCCGCCACCGGTCGAGATGTGCGAAATTTTTCCGCCGAGTCCGGCTTGGTTGACTGCCGCGACCGAATCGCCGCCGCCGACGATTGAAGTTGCGCCTTGTTCGGTTGCTTCCGCCACGGCTTCGGCGATTGCAATTGTGCCTTCGTCAAACGGTTTTTCTTCAAACATTCCCATCGGACCGTTCCAAACGATTGTTTTAGCATTTTTCAAAGCAAATTTGAAAATTTCGATTGTTTCCGCTCCAATGTCTAAACCGACAAGACCTTTGTTGGTAAAATCAACGGGAATTGTTTTGCGCGAATTAAGCGGGTCGTAACTGTCCACGACCTGGTGGTCGGTCGGAAGAATCAGCTCGACGCCTTTTTCCTTTGCCAGTTTTTCTATTTCCAAAGCCCGCGGCATCATCTCATCTTCGACCAGCGATTTACCGACGGTGTAACCGTTTGCTTTGAAAAATGTGTAAGCCATCGCGCCGCCGATAAGAAGTTTGTCAACCTTGCGATTTATCAAGGACTCGATAACCGGAATTTTGTCAGAGACTTTCGCGCCGCCGAGAATGGCGACAAACGGGCGTTCAGGATCATTTAACGCTTTGCCTAAAAAGTCGAGTTCTTTTTCCATCAAAAGACCGGCGACTGAATTTTTGACAAATTTTGTAATGCCTTGCGTCGAAGCGTGTGCGCGATGTGCAGCGCCGAATGCGTCGTTAACGTAAACATCACACAGTTCGGCTAAAGCGCGCGCGAAATTTTCATCGTTCTCTTCTTCTTCGGAGTGCAGACGAAGATTTTCGAGCAGCAGAACTTCGCCTTCCTTTAATTGATTAACGCGCTCCGTTACCTGTTCGCCGATGCAATCGTTTGCAAAAAAGACTTTATCGTTTTTAATTTCGACTTTGCCTAAAACCGTTCCCTCTTCGTTTGTAATGACCGGCTCGTCGCCGCGCGCGGAAAAGTTTTGCAATTCCGGCAACGCGCGCAGGTATTCATAGACGGGTTTGAGCGAGTAATTTGCCGCTTCATACGGCATTCCTTTTTCTTCGGCTTTATTTTTATCCTTCAAAGGTCTGCCTAAATGCGAGGCGAGAATGACTTTTGCGCCTTGCTCCATCGCATATTTTATCGTCGGCAACGCTCCTAAAATTCGTGTATCGTCTTCGATTTTGCCGTTTTTTATTGGCACATTGAAATCGACGCGGATAAAAACTCGCTTTCCTTTGATGTCCGCCTCTTTTATCGTTTTATTATTCATAATTTTATAAAAAAATAAAAAAGCGTAATAATTTTTGACATTATACTACGCTTCTCGAAAATAAAAATTGCTTTCGCCTTAGCCGACAAAGCCCGGTCGAGATTGGTGTTCTTTGACTTCCCAAACAACCGCGATTTTTTCAATCGCCACATACGCGACTCGTTCTTCTTCGTCACGAAGATGCAGAACGCCGCTCTTTACGGCGCTGACTTCGCCGCTAAAAGTCGCGTTTGTGCCGCACGACACATCGATTTTTTTCCCCATCAACTGTTTCAAAAATTCTTCCATATTTCGATTCCTTTCCAGATTTTTTGCTTTAAAAAATTTGAATTCTATTGTAGCGATTCTACCGGAAATACCAAGTTGATTTTTATAAAAGTTGAATTGCTCGAAGGATTTGTCGATCGAAATAAGTACTTTAAAGCTTTTCTCAATTTGATTTGTTAATACACTTTCGCCATTTTTGTTGCCGTCGCCATTATTTATTCAACGTGAACCAGTTTGAGTCGAATTGCTTGCCGCGTTAAGCCCGCAACGTCGCGCACGTTGAGTTTGTCCATAATGTTATTTCTGTGACTTTTGACGGTTGTTTCGCCGATGTGCAGTTTGGCGGCAATCTCTACCGACGAAGAACCTTCGCCGATAAGTTGCAGCACTTCCCTTTCGCGTTGTGTGAGCGGGCGTTCGTCAATTGAAGATTTAACGTTTCTGCGTTTGCCTTTACTGTTTTGAATTCTCTCGGCGGTATCGGCGATTTCACCGCTGAAATAGATTTTTCCTCTCGAGCCTTCACTAATTGCTTCAATCAAATCTCTTGCCGCGCCGCATTTGACGACGTACCCGGAAATTCCGGCGTTAATCATATCTCGAATGTATGCTTCGTCCGTGTAAATCGACAAGGCAATTATTCGCGTCGAAGGATTGGTTTTGCGAATCTGCCGAGCCGTATCAATTCCGTTTAGCTCGGGCATTGATATGTCCACAACGGCGACATTCGGGCGAAGACGGCTTACCAAACTAATCAGTTGGCGCCCGTTTGAACACTGACCGACCAACTTAAAGTTCGGAACTTCTTTGAGAAGCGATACAATACTTTCGCGCACCAATTCATGGTCATCGGCTATTACAATTGTAGTCATCATCTTTAAAATCCTCCCAAATTCAAGATAGGAATCGGCTCCAAATCTTTAATCCTGCGCTCATAGTTAAAACAGTCTTCGCTAAAACGGTAAAAAGGTTTTAAAAGACAATAAAAGGGACAAACGCAATCTTTTTAGAATGTAATAAAACAAAAGCTGGAAAGAAAACCGCCTAAAATTGATTTTTTCTTATTATATGCGCTAACCGGTAGGAAAACTAACCTAAAATCATAAACTTTTATGATTTATTTTCCAGGCTGTTCGTTTGTTGTAGATTCGCAGTTTTAAAAAGGATCGAGAGTTTTCGCGTAATGCGTTTGTAATAGAAATTTTAGCAAAATGCGTTTGTGAAAACGGCTTATGCTTTGATTCTGCTCTTTTCCAGTAAAACTGCGAGATTAACCGTAGTTCCTTTTCCCTTTTTCGACGAAATATCCAGTTTGGCATCAATTAACTCTGCTCTTTCATACATACTCGCCAGACCGATACCGTTGCTCTCGATTTTCTCCAAATCGAAACCGCATCCGTTATCCCGAACAAGAATAAAACCCAACCCGTCACGGACACCGAGTGTAAAAGAAATAGATGTAGCCTTTGAATGTTTTAGCGCGTTGATTACTGCTTCCTGTGCCGTACGGTAAATGCCGTTTTCGATGACTGGTTCAAGGCGCGGAAAATCGTTAGCCAAATCCAGAGAAATGACTGCCGGTTGACCGGTTAAAAAAGTGTCAACGTTTTGCGTAAATTTGCGAAAAGCTTCTGCCAGCCCGAATTGCTCCAACACGCCCGAATGCAGAATCTGCGCCATCTGACGCAGCGATTTTTGGTTTCGGTGTAAAAGCTCCTGTGTCATTACAAGGTCTGCAAACAGGGCATTTTCATCGGGCAATAATTCGACCAGTTTTTTTTCAACTCGCTGGAGCTTTATCGACGCGACCGCCAACTGCTGAACAATATCATCGTGCAATTGGAGCGAAAGATGCCGGCGCTCTTCCTCGCGGGCGGCTTCCAGGCGCGCAGCCCAGGTAAGCCGGACTTCTTCAATCATTTTACGCTCGTTGATGTTTTGCGTGGTAGCAATGAGCCGAATGGGTTTCCCCTCCGCGTCCCGAACCGCTACGGCATGTGATTCGTGCCAAAATATTCCCTTCTTCGGATTGACGACACGATACTGATGCGTGAAAGTGCCTGTTTCCCCAAGAGCGCGCTCAAACATTTGCAATAAATTTTCGAGGTCTTCGGGATGAATGATTTCACTTACTTGCGTAAAGTTATGCAGCAGCGAGTCCAAATCAGACAGTGCGGCGGCATTCTCCGAATAAGTTACTTCCTGAGTCGTCAAATCAATTTCCCAACAATAAATTTTTGCCGCCTGCATTGCCAATCTGACCCTTTGATCGGATTCGCGCAAGGCATTTTCCATCTGCTTGCGTTTGGTAATATCGCGGGCGATACCTTCGAGTGCCAACGGTTCTCCTTCGATTGATGAAATTTTCGGGCTTACTTCGAGCGTCAAGCGACGACCGTCTTTTGTAATTACATCAAATTCGTGGATACTCGGCGTCGGGTCGTGAAATTTGTTTTCGATCACCTGTTTGATGCGCTCGTGATGTTCGGGAACAATAAGCTGAGTTATATTCATCTGCTTCAACTCTTCCAGGCTATAACCCGTGATTTTTGCAGCCGCGTTGTTGACCGCGACGTAATTTCCCAAAAGGTCGTGAGAATAAATAATGTCGTTAGCATTTTCCAAAATGCTGTGATAACGCAACTCGTTGACTTTTATTTGTTTTTCGGCTCGTATTTGGTCGGTAATATCCTCGTGCAAAAGAACTACTTCCTGCACTTGACCGGCGGAATTTTTTATCGGGTAGAAAATCGCTTTTGTCCATCGTTTCGGTTCACTGTGGCGAGTTATGCCGGAAATGGTTTCATTCGGGTCATAGAGAACGGGCGGAATCTCGACGAATTGTCCGTCGAAGGCACGCTCGATAAACGGCATAATGCCCTTTTCTATCAACTGTTTGTCTTCAAGTATGCTGTAGCCGTCAAGTTGGTCGAGCGTTACGCCCCACAAATTTTCCCACGCTTTATTTACTTGAATAATACGTCCGTCAGGCGACATAATTTGGATGCTCAACGGAGATTGTTCAAATAACGCCAGAAACCGGTTATCAACAGGCAATTGTATTTCTGAATTATTTATCAACATAGAATTTCAACTCTCGTGTCGGTTTGTCGCAATATTAATTCCTCACACCAAATTTTATTATAGTCTAAGCCGAAATTTTGAAAAGATTCTTATTAAAAATCTAAGATAATCTCGAAAGTCGTATTTCTCCAGGGCTTTACGCTGCTTCCGTAAAATGCTCCGTTTTAAGTACCGTTTTTCATCATCACTAAACCAACAAAAAAATTTATCTATATCCTCCTTTCAGAGGATTACATAATCAATATCGCATCGGTAGAATCAATAATATTTTGAAACGACGGAATTCGAGAATTTATTTTTAAGCCCGGTTGAAACAATGTGCGTTAAATAAATTTTTACAAAAAAAATATATAAATTGCACTGAAAAAATTTCTTGCTTGAAACAAAATAAATGCGAAAATAAAATTTTTTTACGAATCTGTTTTTGAGTACCAAGCGAATTACACACTTCGTCGTTATTTTGATGATTTTTTGAGACAGAAAAACTTCAGTTAACCGTTTGACCACGTAACTTAAGTTTTTATAATTGTTAAACATTGTTAATAACAATAGCGATTAAAATTTATATCGAAAATAAGGGTAATTCGATAACGCACAACAAGGTTTCAGGGACAAAAGATTTCTTTGAAAACTAATAATTTTTTCCAGCCATAGTTTTGTTTTGCTTTTTAACTCTTACTGCTCTTCGAATTAATGCGCAAACAATGACTGTGGCTGGAAATTCGTCCGCCGACATTGACTGATGCGAAAACGGCAAAACCGCGAAAGCCAATGTAAAATTGTGACTATTAATTTTTATACGTAGTTAAGGAATACCCCGGTCGCTTTTTTTGCGAAATATTGTCCGGGTAATGTGTGAAAAAAGTTTTAACCCTTTGACGACGGAAATTAGATGTGATAAATGTTAAACACTTTTAAGTGAATACTTCACCAGAAATGGTATTAAAAACAGAGGAAACAAAATGAACACAAATTATATTTCTAAAATTTATTCGGGAGCAATCTTCTCAGGCATACTTTTATTAGCCTTGTTCGGAATTTCTGCTTCTAATGTAACTGCTGCAGAGGCTACTGTTACTGTTACTAAGGATTTTTGCCGAAGCATCGGTGCAAGCAACACATGTAATGGCATACCGGATGCATTCCCCAATAATGTCACCTTCACTGTTGAGACGGGAACATTTGACGGCACGACTTTCATATCTACCGGATTTGTTTCCCCTATAGACGTTGCGATTGGTGATAGAAACGCCAATGGATCAACTACAACAGGAAATGTTTTTACATCTGATACTTTCATTAGAGTCTGTGAGGTTACGCCGAATAGTTTTGTTTCGATACCGCGCCCTGGCAATTCAGGCGGAGGTCAGAACCAGTTTGGGCAGGAAAATTGTCTCATAGTGCTTCTTGGTCCGGGTAACAACCAATTGAAGTTTATCAATGGTCCGGCAAGACCGACGGCGGCAGCCGTTACGGTCAGAGGACGAGTTCTATCGCCGTTTGGCAGAGGCGTCTCCCGTGCGCTCGTTTCGATGACCGACTCGACCGGACAAACTCGAACCGTTAGGACCAATCCGTTCGGCTTTTACACATTTGGCAATATTGAAGTCGGCGCAACGTATATTCTTGAAGTCAGAGCCAAACGCTATACATTTACATCGCAAGCGCTTTCTCTAACCGAAGAAGCAACCGACGTAAATTTTACGGCTCAACGATAGAATTAAGACGATTGAAATGAAAAGCGGGCGAAGGAAACTTTGCCCGCTTTTTATGTGAATTTACAAACGATTAGCGTGCAGAGCCATTCTTCCGGCAACAGCCCAGCGGCTTTCGCTTTGTTCACCCTCGATTTTTGCGACGCTGCCGCTTCCCTTTTGTTTATCTGAAAAAGCTAAAGCGGCGGCGATTATTGCCAAATCCGTTTCGGTCTCCGACGCTTGCGGTTTTTCTCGTCTTTCGAGCCAGCGCGGAATAAAACCCGTGTCGAGTTTGCCGGCGACGAATTCGGTATCCTCGACTATTTCACGAAAGAAAGGCAGCGTCGTTTTTATTCCGCCGACTTCATATTCCCGCAAAGCGCGTCTTAATTTGCCGATTGCCTCAAGCCGTGTTCTGCCCGAAACGGCGAGTTTTGAAATCATCGGGTCGTAATAAATCGAAATTTCCGAGCCTTCGTAAATCCCGCCGTCGTCGCGCACGCCGCCGCCTTGCGGTACACGCAATCTGGTTATTTTCCCCGGCGACGGAAGAAAGTTATTCTCCGGGTCTTCTGCGTAAACGCGACATTCAATCGCGTGTTTGTCCCAACTGATTTCCTCTTGCGTGAAAGAGAGTTTTTCGCCGTAAGCAACCGCAATTTGCTCGCGCACAAGGTCGATTCCGGTAACGAGTTCGGTTACCGGATGCTCGACTTGCAAGCGCGTGTTCATCTCCAGAAAATAAAACGATTTATCTAAATCAGAGACTAAAAACTCAACTGTTCCCGCGCCGACATAATCCACCGCTTTGGCAACCAGAATCGCGCACTCGCCCATTGCCTGCCGCAATTTCGCGTCATTAATCGGAGACGGACATTCTTCGATAACTTTTTGATGTCGCCGCTGAATCGAGCATTCGCGCTCGCCCAAATGAACGTAATTTCCGTGTTTGTCAGCGAAAATCTGAATCTCGATATGTCTGGGGCGAACAATCGCTTTTTCCAGATAAACCGCCGCGTCGCCGAAACTTGCCAACGCTTCGCTTTGCGCAGTTTCGAGGGCGACTTTTAAATCTTCTTCATTTTCGACAAAACGCATTCCTTTGCCGCCGCCGCCCGCTGAAGCCTTGAGCATCACGGGAAAGCCGAATTTTTCGGCGGTTGCACGCGCGTCTTCAAAAGAAGTTAAAGGCTCGGTTGTGCCGGGAACGACCGGCACCTTTGCGTGAATCGCAATTTTTCTGGCGCTTATTTTTCCGCCCATCGCTTCCATTGCGTCCGGCGATGGTCCGATAAAAGTAAAGCCCGCCCGCGTTGCTTGTCGAACAAACTCTGCATTTTCCGACAAAAATCCGTAACCCGGATGAATTGCTTCCGCACCGGATTGTTTGGCAACTTCAAGAATTTTTTCGCCGCGCAGGTAACTTTCGTTTGATGGCGGCGCGCCGATAAAATACGCTTCGTCCGCCATTCTAACGTGCAGCGCGTCGCGGTCGGCTTCCGAATAAACGGCGACGGTTTTTATCTGCATTTCCCTGCACGCGCGGATTACACGACAAGCGATTTCACCGCGGTTAGCAATCAAGATTTTCTTAAACATAATATTTAATGGTAAATGATGAATGTTTAGTGAAAGAAAATCATTCATCATTTACCATTCACCATTAAACTAACATGGAGTTTCCGTGATTTTTAGGGTCAAAGCGAACACTGACTTTTGCGCCCGGCGCATAATGCAAAGAATTTTCCTTTTGCTCGTCGGTTAAAATATCGGAAGATTCAAAATCTACGCCTTGAACGCTGTAAATGTAACAGACAACTTCGTCGCCCGCGTCGGTCATATCTCCTTCGATAATCGTGCCTTCGGTAATTCTGCCTTTTTGCGACAAGAATTCGCGTCTGGCAGCGTCGGAATCGGCAGGTTGTTTTTTCCGTTTGAAAATCCCTAAAAGTCCCATTTTTAATCCATTATTAGCGGAGTTTTTTTATACCGCGCACGCAAATTATTGACTGCTGATAAAATTGAAGGGCGTTTTATAATTTTTGCTTCCAGCGGACGCTTGCCGGGAATATCCACCATTATCAAACCCAAAAGAATCGTCAAAATTCCCTGCCCCGGAACACCGGGAAGCGACAAAATTATGCCTAGAATTATTAAAAATGCGCCGAAAGCGTTTTTTAATATTACAACGCTCCAACGCACGAGCCAGGGTTTATCGGGCATAAAATCCTGAACATAATGAGAGCTAAAATAATTTTCAGGAATTTTTACCATCACGATTGCTATTGACAAAAAACTAACGGCAAGCGAAAAGACAAACAGAGCAACGGCAAGCAGAATCTGCCATACGGTCAATGAATCCCAGAAATCCTTAAGCCAATCCATAGAAAGTTTATAGAGTAATAAGGTTTATAAAGTTTTTGGAGTTTAATAGAGTAATATCCGATTAACTGTAAAGCCTGTTTTTTGTCTTTACTCTCAAATTCTGTAAACTCAAAAAACGCTACAAACTCTGCGAACTCTCCTTACTAAGTTCGACCCAGGTGTGATACATCCGATGAACGAAAGTCCAAATCGAGCCGATTGCTAAAATCCAGAGAACTTGCGGCATTCGGTTAGTCAAAAAAGCATCTGAATCGGGAAATGTCGAAAGTCCGCCGATTATCAGCAAGACGACTCGTTCCGGTCTTTGAAGAAAACCGACGTTTGATTTGACGCCGATGCTTTCCGAGCGAGCCGTCGTATATGAAACCATCACCGAGCCAATCATTCCCGCGCCCGCCAGAAAAACGTTTAGAAGCGAATGTTGCGGCGTGTTGCTGGCGTAGAAAATCATTATGCCCAAAAACGCGACCATATCCGAAAGCCTGTCGAGCGACGAGTCGAGAAATCCGCCGAAGCGCGTAACTCTGCCGGTAAGCCGCGCGACATTGCCGTCGAGCATATCAAATAAATTAGCGAGGATTAAGACGATTCCAGCCCAGAAAAATTCGCCTAAGCCAAACAAAATGCCGCATCCGACATTTATCGTAACGCCGACAACAGTCAAAACGTTCGGGTTGACGCCTCCATACGCCAACCAGCGCACCAACTCATTGATGATACGCATTGCTCCGCGCCCGATGTTTGCTCCAAACATATCATTTATCATTTAACATTTAACATTTAACGGCAGAAATCTGATAACTGATAAACGTTAATGTTAAATGTTATTGTTCGTGGACGGTCGTTAATCTTTTAATCTCAAAATTACGCCAGCCGTTCGGCGTTTTGATTTTTACTTCGTCGCCTTCTTCCTTTCCGATAAGACCTTGTCCGATTGGCGAGGCGGTCGAAATCAGACCGTCTTCGGGCGCGCTCTCTTCGCTCGTTACTAATTTGTAAGTTATGTCTTCGTCGCGGTCGAGGTCGTATAGAACAACGGTCGAGCCGTATGCAACGCTATCGGTCGGCAGCTTTGAAACGTCGATTGATTCGACTTCGCTTAAGCGCTGATGCACTTGCATAATACGTGCTTGTACCATCGATTGGCGCTCCATCGCCGCTTTATACTCGGCATTTTCTCGCAGGTCGCCGAATTCGCGCGCTTTTTGTATTTCTTTCGGCAACTTGAAGTGTAATTCTTCTTCGAGTTCGTCGAGTTCGGCTTTTAATTTTTTTCTGACTAATTCCATAAATTTAAGTGTTCAGAGAGTCCAGAGAGTCTGGAGAGTTTAGAGAGTCAAAGTCTGTCCTGTTCACGAGTCTCTAAACCCTCCAGACTCTCTGGACTCTTAAGTTTCGCTTTTTTCGGAGCGGCAAAAGAAATGCCGATGTCGCGTGCCGTTCGGATAAGCTGACCATCGGCGGAAACAGTTTTAATGTTGGCGATAGCTTCGGAAAGCGGGACGGTAACGATGTTGTTGGCTTGCAGCGCAACCATTTTTCCTTTCTCTCCGTCGTAAAGCACGCGCGCAGCACACGCACCGAAATTTGTTGCCAGCATTCTATCAAAAGCGTTCGGAGAGCCGCCGCGCTGTAGATGACCGAGGACGACGCAGCGCGCTTCTTTGCCGGTTATTTCTTCGATTCTCTGTCTGACGTAATCGCCGACACCGCCCAATCGCGGCGCGCTTCGGCTATCGCCGTAATCTTTATAGATTTCTGATTTTCCAACTTCGATTGCTCCTTCGGCGACGACGATATTCGTAAACCGCGACCCGCTTTTTTCGCGCGCGCGAACCTTTTGTGCCATCGTTTCAAAGGAGAACGGAATTTCCGGTATCAAAATAATGTCGGCGCTTCCGGCAAGACCGGCATGCAGGGCAATCCAGCCGGTGTGTCTGCCCATCACTTCCAAAATCATCACACGGTCGTGCGAAGCGGCAGTCGTGTGCAGACGGTCGAGAGCTTCAGTAGCAATGTCAATCGCGGTCATAAAACCGAACGTCAGTTCTGTCGCCGCTAAATCGTTGTCAATCGTCTTCGGAACGCCTATAACGGGAAAGCCGCGTTTGTGAAATTCCTGCGCGATTGCCAGCGTTCCCTCGCCGCCAAGCACAATCAACGCTTCAATTTCCAGACGCTTCAAGTTTTCAATCGCCTCCCGAACAACTTCTTCGGGATAAACGACAACGCCGTCCACGAATTTGCAGAAACTCCCGATGTTTCTCGTCCCCAAAATCGTTCCGCCGCGCGGAAGAAGTCCGCTGACGGTTTTGGTCGTCAGCTTCATCGTCTTGGTTTCGCCGAGAAGTCCTTCAAAACTTTCTTCGATTCCCACGACTTTCATTCCGAACTCGCCGACTGCGGTGCGAACAATTGCGCGAATCACCGCATTTAATCCAGGTGCATCGCCACCGCCCGTTATTACACCGATTTGTTTGTACATAATTTGAACTAAAATTATTCTACTTTATCTGCGGGTAAACACGAAAAAGCATTTGGTTAAATTTTTACACAGCTAAATCAGTCTTCGTCTTCCTTTTATTCAAAGCCCAAATCAAATGTAATAATTTATACATAAAATTTTTACTCGTTAACTTTCATTTGCAGTTACGCCTTTTGTTTCCGAAACAAAGATTTTATAGTTATTATGGAAAAAACGGATTAACTTTTTAATAAATTAAAATTAAAAGATTTAGCAAACAAAAAGGAGAAATATGGACAAAATTTCACGTCGGCAGGCAATTACGGGAATAATCGGCGCGGGCGCAGCCGTTTTGAGTGTCAATGGCAATTCATATCCGCAAACCGTTGCGGATATTCGCGCTTTTCGGGGAGCGCACCAGCCGAAACCTTTGCCTTTTGACGCTGCTAAACTCAGAGGAATGTCGGAAAAACTTGTCAAATCGCACTGGGAAAACAATTACACCGGCTCAGTTAAAGCCTTAAACGCCGTCGAACAGCGCCTGTCCGCAATGCTCAAGGAAAAAGATTTGCCCGCATACCTTTACGGCGACCTGAAACGCGAAGAATTGATTCGCACCGGTTCGGTTGTTTTGCACGAACAATATTTCGCCAATCTCGGCGGAAACGGAAAAGCCGACGGCAAAGCGTTGGAACTGATAAAACAATGGTTTGGCAGTTTTGAACAATGGGAAACGGAATTTAAAAAAACCGGAAACTCCCTGTCGGGCGGCTCGGGTTGGACGGTTTTGGCATTTAATTTGCACACCAGAGAAGTTCACAATTATTGGACTTCCGACCACGCGCATTACGCGGCGTTCAGCGTTCCGCTTCTCGTATTGGATATGTATGAGCATTCGTATCAAATGGATTACGGTGCGGCGGCAGCAAAATATGTTGATGCTTTTATGCAAAATGTAAATTGGGAAGAAGTAAATCGCCGCGTCGAATCAGTCTTGAAAATGAGTGTTTGATGAAGGAAGAAAATCTTGAAAATAAAAATGTTTCCATCCGGGAGGCGTTTCACTTCTGGCTCAAACTTGGTTTTATCTCTTTCGGCGGACCTGCCGGGCAAATTGCCATTATGCAGCGCGAATTGGTCGAAAACCGCAAATGGGTTGAGCAGGACGATTTTCTACACGCATTAAATTTTTGTATGCTGCTTCCCGGACCGGAAGCGCAGCAACTGGCAACCTATATTGGCTGGCGAATGCACGGCATTCGCGGCGGAATTGTTGCTGGCGCATTCTTTATAATTCCTTCCGTTTTTTTTCTGCTTCTGCTTTCTTATATTTACGCCGCTTACGGAAATTTGCCGCAGGTAAATGCGATTTTAGACGGTTTCAAAGCAGTCGTTGTCGCTATTGTCGTCGAAGCCGTTTTGAAAATTGCGAAACGCGCTTTCAAGACTTATTTTCATTGGATTACGGCACTCTTAGCTTTTACGGCGATTTATTTTTTTCACGTACCATTTCCGCTGATTATTTTAGCGGCAGCGATTCTGGGAATGTTAGGTTCAAGGTTCAAGGTTCAAGGTTCAAAGTCGAATGAAACTTTAGCAGCAAACGAACAAATCTTGGTGAACGACGAACAAAAACCGAAAACTAAATATCGTCTGCTAAAAATTGTTTCAACTTTTTTCACTCTTTGGCTCGTGCCTTTTCTGACGATTTGTTTTGCTTTCGGTTCGGAAAATCTTCTGACAAAAACTTATCTCTTTTTCACGCAGGCAGCGTTTGTTACCTTCGGCGGAGCGTATGCGGTTTTGGCTTACGTTAATCAAGGGTTGTCAGCGCAAACTGGATAACGGCGACTCAATCGGTTGACGGTTTGGCTTTGGCAGAGACAACGCCGGGACCGCTTATTATGGTTTTGCAGTTCGTCGGATTTATGACCGGCTGGAATAATCCGCCGCTGCCGAATCAAACTTTAAGCGCGGTTTCTTCAGCGCTCATAGCAACTTATACAACATTTCTGCCGTCATTTTTTTTCATCTTCGTCGGCGCTCCTTATATCGAAAAATTGCGCCGCAATAAAAATCTAACAGCCGCGCTCTCAGGCGTAACGGCAGCGGTGGTCGGCGTAATTTTAAATCTCGCTTTGATGTTCGGCGCGGCGGTTATTTTACCGAATTCGCAAATTGATTTTTTTGCTTTGAGTCTTACTGTTTTATCTTTTGTCGGGCTTTATTTTCTAAAAATTGACGTTTTGATTGTTATCGCTGCAAGCGGGATTTTAGGTTTTATAAAATACTTTTTGTAAGATGATAGGCATTGAGCGTCAAAGACGAAATCTGAATTAACTTAACACCTATCATCTATTAATTATTTAGGGTCTAGGGAAGTTTAGCTATTATGAACAAGGGATAACACATTATATCAAGAAAATTTAGCTTCGATAAAAAGCATTCCCAAATTTGATAGTATTATCGGCAAAAAGCGAATTATTTTTCCTGCCGAATTTTATTGGTGAAAATATATTAATTTCTATCAAAAAACATAATTCTGACATTCTTAACTTCCCTAGACCCTTTATTTATTATCTATTAGCCGTAATTGTTCCCATTAATTTCTTCGCTTCTGGAATAGTGTCAATCGCTTTCAAAACCTGCGGGTCGGTTTCGAGCAAAACCTGTTGCCCGGCTTCGGTCGAATAATTTGCCGTAGCGATTTCCTCGCGCAGACGCGATTTGGCGTAGTCGAGCTGGCTGTTGATGTTTTCTGTCGTCAAACCGTTAGCGCTGTCTTTGGCTGTAAACGCGCGGAAAGCGTCAAGCAGCTTATCATTGACCTGAAATTCGTTCGGCGCAACGGTCGCGTTGAAATTCTGCTTTTCGACTTTATAATTTTCAAAACCTTTTATCTGTCCGGCAACCAATTGGCGAACGAAGAAAAACGCCGCTTCATTGAGCCGCGCACGCAAAGGCGTGAAGGCGAGAGCCGGAGCTTTCAAATCCGGTTCGATACCGCGTCCGCCGTAAAAAATTCGCCCACCTGCCGTCGTTACAGGACTTCCCGCCGGTTTCGGTTTCGCACCGGCTGTAGTGCCGTTTTCATCGTCATCGGTATGATGCGTGTAATAATCGTAAATCGAACCGTTTGAATAATCTCTCTGCAAAGAACGTCCGTAAGGCGTGTAATAACGCGCCGTCGTCAAAGTCAAGCCCGTGCCGTATGGAAGCTGGAAAACTTTCTGCACCAGACCTTTACCGAAACTGTCACTGCCGACAATCAGAGCGCGACCGTAATCCTGCAATGCGCCGGCGACGATTTCCGACGCCGAAGCCGAATTGCCGTTTATCATTACGACCAGCGGAAAATCCTGCGTATTCTCACCCGCCGTCTTCATTTCCTGTGAAGTCATATAACGCGAACGACCTTTTACCGAAACGACCGTTTGACCGCGGGGCACAAAGCGGCTGACGACTTCGATCGCCTGCGGCAAAATTCCTCCGGGATTTCCGCGCAAATCCAAAATCATGCTTTTCATTCCCTGTTTTTTTAAATCCGCAATCGCTTCGTCGAGTTCGTCGGCGCTGGTTTCCTGAAATCCGCCGGTAAAACCGACATAGCCGACGTTATCCTTTAACATAAAATAATTGCGAATCGAAGGCAGCGGAACGCCGCCGCGCACGATATTAAATTCGAGCGGTTTTTCGATGCCCGGACGCGCTATTTTCAAATTAACCGGTGTTCCGCCGACGCCGCGCACGTTTTTCGACACTTCCGCGCTGGTCCACTCTCTGGCGTCTTTGCCGCCGATTTCGACAAATTTGTCGCCGTAATGGAGACCGGCTTTATCTGCGGGCGTGTTCGGAATAATAGATTGTACGTAAACGCCGTCGCGGTGCTGAAAAATCGAAACGCCGATGCCATAGAACTGTGATTGTTGGTCTTCCTGAAGTTTGCGAAATTCATCGCGCGTAAAAAACGACGAATGTGGGTCGAGCATGTAAAGCATTCCCTGAATCGAGCTTTCCGAAACTTTTTCGTGGTCAATTTTCCCGGCATAATTTTTGTCAATTACCTCGAGTGCTTCTCGATAATCAGCGACAACCCGTTCGGAAGTGATTGCCGTATCAGCCGAAGTTTTCCGCGAAAAACTGCCTAAAAGCCCACCAATCAACGCGCCTAAAAAAATTATTATGATTGCGATAATGCCAAAACTCTTTTTCATAATTTCATTTCCCTTTGTAAAAATATAACATAAATTGCTTACGGTATGATTATTTTACGACTAAAAACCCGTTTCCGGTTCTTTGTAAGTTTTACAATCTTTGATGAACGATTTACCATAAACGCTTTATGTTAGATTCGTCTCTTTCCATTATCGTCCCGGCGTATAACGAAGAAGCCAGACTCGGCGACTCGCTCCTTAGAATTCTCGATTATATTACCGATTATATTCCGTCTGCCGAATTGATTGTCGTCGATGACGGCTCGCTCGATTCGACGATGGAAGTTGCCGAACGGGTGTGCGCCGAATTTCCCCGCATTCAAACAAAAGTTCTCGGCTACGACAAAAATCGCGGCAAAGGTTACGCCGTCAGAAAAGGTTTACTAAAAGCGTCGGGCGAAATTGCGATTTTTACCGACGCAGACCTTTCGACACCGATTTCGGAACTTCCGAAACTTGTCGAACCGATTGAAAACCGCGCTTATCACGTTACGTTCGGCTCGCGCGCACTCGACCGAACGCTTATCGAGACGCATCAACCATGGCAACGCGAACAAGGCGGCAGAGTGATAAACTTGATGATTCGCAAAATGACCGGGTTGCCTTTTTCCGATACACAGTGCGGTTTTAAGGCATTCGATATGAAAAAATTCCGCCCTCTGCTCGATGTAATGACGGTTAACCGTTTCGGCTTTGATGTCGAGTTTTTGTTTGTCGCCAAATATCGCAGCTTGCGTTTGAAAGAAATCCCCGTGCGCTGGAACAATGTCGAAGGCTCGAAGGTCAGCGCCGTCCGCGACACGCGCCGGATGTTCAGCGAACTCCGGCAAATCCAACGCAACGCCAGGCGCGGCATTTACGATAAAAAGCCTGAGACGCAACACAACACAAAATAAAAACTTTTTTGTGTCTTCTGAAACTTTTTGCAGCAACCTACTATCTTATGACCGCAAAACTAAACGTTAATATTGACCACGTGGCAACCGTCCGCCAGGCGCGCATAACCATTGAACCGAGCATAATTTCGGCGGCGATGATTTGCGAACAAGCCGGCGCGGACGGCATTACGGTTCATATTCGACAAGACCGCAGGCATATTCAGGACAAAGACATTCTGCTCCTTCGTGAAGTCATAACGACATACTTAAATGTCGAAATGGCGACGATTGAAGAAATGCTGAAAATCGCCGTCGAGACAAAACCCGATGCTGTGTCCTTAGTTCCCGAAAACCCGTATGAAATCACGACTGAAGGCGGCTTAAATGTTTTGGGAAATCTGGAAAACGTGCAAACGGCGGTTAATCATCTGCGCAAAGTCGGCATTTTCGCCAGTATTTTTATTGACCCTGACGAACGGCAAATCGAAGCGGCGCACAACGCAGGCGCGCAGCAGGTCGAGCTTTGCACCGCCGAATATGCCGAATTGACTTTATCGTCACGCGCTGCTCACGGCGAAGGTTTGGAAAAAGCCAACGCGGAAATCGAAAGAATAAAACGAGCGGCTGTTTTTGCAAATAGTCTCGGTCTAAAAGTCGCCGCCGGACACGGCTTAACGCGCAGAAACGTCGGCGCACTCGCCCGTATTTCCGAAATCGAAGAATTCAATATAGGACACAGCATCATCTCGCGCTCAATTTTCGTCGGTCTGGAAAACGCAGTCAGAGAAATGATTGAAGCGATTCGTTAATTTGAACCGGCAATACAAAATTAGCTTACGCTCATACAACCTTTTTAGGTTCTCAAATCTCTGTTAAGTAACAATTTTTGATATTCGGGGGTTAAACCGATGATTGAGCGTTTTCTATGCTGCTTCTTTTTGTTACTTTTTCCTTTATTTATTTTCGCCCAAAACTCGGACGATGACGCTTCGAAAACCAAACAGCAGCGGCAAGCCGCTTTAGTCGAGCAGATTCTCGGTGACATTACAAACTTAAAACTCGCCGAAAACCGCGCGCTCGTTTATGTAAAAGTCGGCAACCTGACTTGGAAAACTGACGAAAAACGTGCGCGGACGCTGTTTCAAACCTCAATCGGCGAGCTTATAAATGCTCAAACTCTTGCCGAAGCTGATAAAAAGAACGCCATTTATCAAAACGAATTGCTTACCGGACAAATGACACGTCCGCAGATTTTGAACACAATCGCCAGCCGCGACGCCGAGCTCGCCTTGGAATATCTTTACAAAACGCGACCTGCCGCAATTCTCAAAGCGCTTTCCGCGCCGCCCGCGGCAGTCAAAAACTCAAAAATCGGAAACTCTTCAAACAACTACAGTTATCTGGCGCAAAACGAAATTAATCTCGAACAAAGTTTCATTCGTATGGCAGCCGACCAAAACCCCGAACGCGCCGTCAAACTTCTCAAAGAATCTCTAAAAAAAGGCTTGTCGGGCGAAACTTTGAACTTGCTCAAAAAGCTGCACGAAAAAGATGCCGACGCTGCCGACGCGCTTGCGACGGAAATCGTCGGTAAACTTGTTCAAAGCAATTTCATAAAGGAAAATCAACCCGATTCTCAAGCCATTAATGCCGCTGTCCTTTTTCTGAACGAATTCATACGCGAAAAGCCTGCGACCGAAAAAGGCTTAAAATTCGACGATTCACAAATGCGAAAATTAGCCGATAAAGTCGTCAACTTTTACCTCCAGCAAAACAACCGTTACGGTTATTACGATGTTCAGTCAATTTTGCCGATTGCCGAAAAGCTCACGCCTGCCAGCGTCGTTAAATTAAAACAGATGCCGAAAAACAACTGGCGGCACGGCGGAATTGATTACGGATACGACCCTGAGGTCAGCAAATTTCTCAACGGCGAAGGTTCAACACCCGAAAAAATTCTCGCCGAAGCCGGAAAATTTCCAGCAAACTCACGCCGCCAGATTTATCAAACGGCGGCAAACAAATTCGCGCAGCAAGGCGATTTCAGCCGCGCGACCGAAGTTTTAAGCGATAATTTTACCGACGACGCGCTCGAAGAAGCGATGCGCAATTTGAATTGGCAGTATTCATATAAATTAATTTCAGACGGAAAGTTCGCCGAAGCCGAGCGAATGATTGACGAATTACCCGAAAACGGGCGCGGCAACGCTCTTATCAATCTCGCCAACGCCATTTACCAGAAAAATCCGGCGGAAAATAAATCTTACGCCGTAGCGATTTTAGGAAAAGCACGCGCTTTGATTTCGGACAAGCCGGAAAATTCCGGCGAAATGCAAAATTTGATGCAGATAATTAACGCTTATTCGACCGTCGAGCCGTCCGAAGCCTTTCGCTTGTTCGAGCCTTTAATCGGGCAGATGAACGAATTATCCGACGCCGCCGCAATTATCAACGGATTTCAGGGAAACTCAAACGTCCGACAAGGCGAGTTTTTGATGACGAACGGTTATTCGTGGGGTTTTTACGTTGGAGACTTTTCGGTTTTCAGCAAACTGGCGACTACTGATTCCGACCGTACGACGAATTTGATTAACGGATTTACTCGGCGCGAAATTCGTATTAGCTTGAAAATGCAATTGGCGGAAAATCTCAATTGAATGGCATTTGATTACTCTTTTAGACTGACGGCAACGTCTTTGAAAAGGTGATTTAATCTTTTAGCACTTGTTTAAGTGCTTTACCCGTATAAGATTTTTTGAATTTGACGACTTCTTCAGGCGTGCCTGTCGCCACGACCCTGCCCCCGCCTTCGCCGCCTTCGGGTCCTAAATCGATAATGTAATCGGCGCTTTTTATCACGTCCAGATTGTGTTCGATAACGATGACCGTGTTTCCCGTATCAACCAAGCGCTGCAAGACTTCGAGAAGTTTGTGAACGTCGGCAAAGTGCAAGCCGGTCGTCGGCTCGTCTAAAATGTAAATGGTTTTTCCCGTCGCGCGTTTTGATAATTCTTTGGCGAGTTTGATGCGCTGCGCTTCGCCGCCCGAAAGAGTCGTCGAAGATTGTCCGATTTTTATATAACCCAAACCGACATCGAGCAGAGTTGAAAGTTTTTGTTTGATTTGCGGGATGTTCTCCAAAATCGGAAGAGCATCTTCGATTGTTGTATCGAGAAGATTCGCAATCGAAAGACCTTTGTATTTGACCGACAGAGTTTCGCGGTTGTAGCGCGCGCCGCGGCAAACGTCGCAGAGAACGTAAACGTCGGGCAGAAAATTCATCTCGATGCGCTTCATTCCGTCGCCTTCGCACGCTTCGCAGCGACCGCCTTTGACGTTAAAAGAAAAACGTCCGGCTTTGTAGCCGCGTTCTCTGGATTCGGGCAGCATCGCGTAAAGCTCTCGAATCGGCGTGAAAAGTCCGGTGTAAGTCGCCGGATTCGAGCGCGGCGTTCTGCCAATCGGCGTCTGGTCAATCTCTATGATTTTATCGACAAATTCCAAACCTTCAATCGCGTCGTGTTCGAGCGCTTCCATCGAAGATTTATTGACGAAACGCGCCAGCGACGGATAAAGAATATCATCGACGAGTGTCGATTTTCCAGAACCAGAAACGCCGGTTACGACCGTAAAGAGTCCGAGCGGAAAAGTTACATTTATGTTTTTTAAGTTGTGAGCGCGCGCCCCTTTAACTGTAATTTTTTTACCGTTCGGCAATCTTCTGACTTCGGGAATTTCGATTTTCATCGCGCCGGAAAGATATTGTCCGGTGATTGATTCAGCGTTTTTTTCAATGTCTTTTGGCGTTCCGGTCGCTACGACTTCGCCGCCATGAGTTCCGGCAAGCGGTCCTAAATCGACGACGTAATCAGCTTTTTCAATCGTCTCTTCGTCGTGTTCGACCACCAAAACCGTATTGCCCAAATCACGAAGTTCGTGCAGCGTTTCGATGAGTTTTTGATTGTCGCGCGGATGCAAGCCGATTGAAGGCTCGTCCAAAACGTAAAGAACTCCGCGAAGCTGCGAGCCGATTTGCGTCGCCAGACGAATGCGCTGACCTTCGCCGCCCGACAAAGTTTGCGATGCGCGGTCGATCGTCAAATAACCGAGACCGACTTGATTCAAAAAACGCAGACGGTCTTTTATTTCGCGCAAAACAAGCCCGGCGATTTTTTCCTCGCGTTCGCTTAATTTAATTTCTTCAAAATTTTTGAGCGATTCTTCAATCGGCAAATTGACATAATCGTCAATTCCAAACCCGCCGACTTTGACCGCCAAACTTTCCGGCTGGAGACGTTTCCCGCAACAAACCGGACACGGCGCGGGCGAAACCAATTCGTCGAGCGCGAGTTTTACTTTCTCGGACGGCGGATTCTCCATACGCTCCCGCGTCGCTCGCAACGCGCCTTTCCAATCGGATTCGTATTTATAACTCCCCTGTTTGAAAGTCAGACGCTTTTTCGTTCCGTTCCAAAACGCATCTTTTATTTCGGCGGGCAAATCAATAAAAGCCATATCGTGCAAGTCTTTTGTTTGTAATTTTTGACTTTTACCTTTTGCCTTTTTACTTTTGCTCTCGTTCTCTTCTTCATCCGGCGAAAGCAATTTATCTTCGCCCGCAAATTTTTCGATTATCGCCGTCAAAGCCGACTGCAAAAATTTCGCGCCCGCTTTATCAACGTCGTTTAGGAATTTTGATTTATTCGCAGACTGACTTTGGTCGGGCAGGATTTTACCGGCGTCAATCTGCATTACCGTTCCCAAACCCTGACAATTCCGGCACGCGCCGTAAGCCGAGTTAAATGAAAAAGAACGCGGTTCGAGCGGCGCAATATTAATGCCGCAATTGACGCACGCCATTTTTTCCGAGTAAAGTTTTTCCTCACCGTCAACGATTGAAACAAGAACCGCACCGCCGGTCAATTTCAAAGCGGTTTTGACCGATTCGGTCAGGCGTTCCTTGATGCCTTCTTTTATCAAAATGCGATCGACGACGACTTCAATCGTGTGATTTTTTCGTTTGTCGAGCTTTATTTCTTCGTCGAGCTGCCGCATTTCGTTGTCCACGCGCGCGCGCAAAAAGCCGTCTTTGTTCAACTTTTCGAGTTCCTTTTTAAATTCGCCTTTGCGCCCGCGCACAATCGGCGCCAGAATCATCACGCGCTCGCCCTCAGGCAAAGTCAGAATATTGGAAACAATCTGCTCCTGCGATTGCCGCGTAATCGGCGCGCCGCACTGATGACAATGCGGCTGACCGACGGAAGAAAATAAAAGACGCAGATAATCGTAAACTTCGGTTACGGTGCCGACAGTCGAACGCGGAGAGCGCGAAACCGTTTTCTGTTCAATCGAAATCGCGGGCGAAAGACCTTCGACGGAATCAACGTCGGGTTTTTCCAATTGGTCTAGAAACTGCCGCGCATATGCCGACAGCGATTCGACATATCTTCTTTGACCTTCAGCGTAAATCGTATCGAACGCCAAAGAAGATTTTCCCGAACCGCTCAAACCGGTAATAACCGTAAATTTATCGCGCGGAATCTCGACGTTGATGTTTTTCAAGTTATGCTGGCGCGCGCCGCGCACCGTGATTTGTTTGATACTCATTCGTTGTCGTATAGATAAAAATTTCGTCTGTTTGCGAAACGATTATTTTAACAATTTGAATGAGTAAAGAAAAGCGCACGCAGAAACCGCCAAATTTATATTTAGCCCAATTTGCCGGTTATGAATTTTCACCGCAGAGGCGCAAAGTTTTCGCAGAGACAAAACAAAAATCTCGGCGTTTCCCGGCGTATTCTCTGCGTCTCTGCGGTGAAAATTTTCCGTATTTTTGATAATAAGCAACTTAGGCTATTTAAAATTAAAAGCGAGCCATAGATTTTATCAAAACTATGGCTCGAAGAAAGACATTGTTTTTCAGTCCTTCCATTTATGTCCGAGATTCTTCATTTTCTCGATACGAAGAAATCAGAAGAAATCCGAGCAAACTCAAAATTGTCATTGCACATTGCTTTGTCGTCAGCGGTTATAGACTGAAGGAATCGGAACATCGCTTGGCGTGCCGAAATAAGCGTATTGCAATTGGCTGTCCGTGCTTCGCAGGATATACCAAACGCCGCCGCGATAAACGGCGATGTCGGTTTTGCCGTCGCCGTCGAAATCAGCTGGAACGGGCGTGTCAGTCGAGATACCGAATTGAACTGCCCTGAATCCGTTATCAGAACTGCGCAGGTAATACCAAAAACCATTTTCAGGGCGATAAACAGCAATGTCGGCTTTGCCGTCGCCGTCATAATCTCCGACGACGGTTTTGTCGGTCGAAATTCCGAACTGAACCAATCTAATGCCTTGAGAAGCGGTGTTAATTGACCAAACTCCGTCAGACGGGCGAAAAACCGCATAATCGGCTCGACCGTCGCCGTCGAAATCAGCCGCCACGGGTTTACCGCTGAAGCCGGAAAATGACTGAGTAGTAATTTGACCGTTGACCAAATTCGTAACATACCAGGTGCTTTCCGACGGACGATAAACGGCAAAGTCGGCTTTGCCGTCTCCGCTGAAATCGGCGGGCGCGAAAATGTCCGAAGATGCGCCGAATACCTGAATGCCGAGAAAGCCGTCTCTGCTTCTGAGCAAATACAACACGCCCGTTTCAGCGCGAAACACGGCAACGTCGGTTTTACCGTCGCCGTCATAATCGGCAGGAACGAGATTGTCGGTTGCGAAACCGAACGGAAAGCCGTAAAAACTGTTCGGATTAGCCGAAGGATTAACATACCAAAACGCATTAGACGGGCGGAAAACCGAGACGTCTGCTTTACCGTCGCCGTCGAAATCGGCGAAAACGGCACGCGGCGCGGAAACGCGGATTATTCTGCCCGTCGCCTTTTCCGTGACGAAGATGCTTCCGGTCTGCGCATCGCGGGCGATGGAAGTCGGTGTAATGAGATTGCTCGATAAGATTCGCGGCGCGTCTGTCCTTGTGGCGAATAATTTCAAGCCTCCAGGCTGCCGCGTGAGCATATTGGCGCTGAATTCCAGAACCAGATACGAATCATTGTCGCCCGTTCCGTTGAACGGCAAAACGTCGAGTGCCGAAGTCAGATTCGGGATAAAAACAGCTTGCGCGCGGGTGTCGAGATTGACGGTGCGGACTTCCGCAAAGTTCTGCACAAAAGGAAAGCCCGTCAAAAATGAGATGAGCAAATTGTTGCCGACGAGCCGAATGCTGTCCGGCACGGCTTCGACGACGGGCGGTCCCATTTGTGTCGGATTCGGCTTCGACGCGAAAGTCGCAAATGTTTCAAAAGCTCCGGTTGCAATGTTGATGCGGTAGAGCAGGTTAAAGCTGGCATCCACAACGTAGAGCGAATCGCCGGAAATTTCAACACCATAGAGATTTGACGTGCGGATGTGTTCCGGCAGAGCCGGACGCGGTTCGGCGACGTATTTCGGCAAATTGACAACGAGACGAACGGTCAGTTGTTTTCCTTCGGCATTGGTCAAAGTTACCTGTCCGCCGCTGTTCAGCGTAGTTTGATCAGCGGCGGAGAGCGTAAAACCGCTCGCCAAACTTTCGTAATCGGCGGGTAAAGTCAATTCCAGAACCGAATCAAAAAGGAGCGAAGACGGCGCGGGAGTGGCGATAAAACCACCCGTCGCAGGCGTCGCCGTGTTGCCTGCTCCAATTGTCAGGTAAAGTTTTTGCCCGCTCAGCTTTATGCCCGACGGTCCGCTGGCTTCGGGTGCGCCTCCGTCGTTGTTTACGGCTGACGGCAAACCGTCAATCAAAGTCCGCCGCGCTCCGCTCGCGCGATTCACTAAAGAAATACGTCCCGTATTCGGCGCGTCCGTTCCGGCTTCGGAAACCAGCAGAGACGACCCGCCGGCGAGTATGATTTTCGCCGGATTGTTTAGTCCGGTCGTAAAAACCGAGGTTCCCTGCGCCTGTGAAGCGACTGCGACGAGCAGAATCGTTAGAGTAATCGCCAGACAGAAAGTAAAAGTTTTTTGCATCGTTTGTTGTATAGCTTGTATTTTCATTGTTTTCTCCTAATCTGATTTACAGAAAAATTTTTAGCCTCGAATTCGAGGTGCTTTATCTACCGGCGATTTATGAAATGTCGGTTGGCAATCGTTCGCTTTGCGTCGCCGTCTTCGGGTTTGCCGGAGCAAGTTGCAAAAAAGTGCCGTTGGAGTTGCAAAAAAGCGTCGTTGGAAAAGTGAATTTTATTTAGCACTGAAAGCAGAGTTACAGT
>JAABUN010001344.1_pt1 | contig 55069 bp, 51 predicted proteins | sample 5559311 | NCBI WGS metagenome assembly JAABUN01 (sample SAMN10711877, study PRJNA513370) | rock metagenome | isolation source: Antarctica rocks | place: Antarctica: Victoria Land, Siegfried Peak sud
GATGCACCTGGGCCGCACTCGGATGCGGGACCAGCTTGACTGGGACGATCTGCCGCCGTTGCCCTTCCATCGCCGGAACCAGCAGTGGCGCTATGCCTGGCTCGCCTGAAACTGTCGGGGAGAGAACTCCCGCTGACGGGGGCAATCGAGGCTGTCCCCGGCCCGGTCCGTTGGGCAATCAGCCCCCGAGACTCGCTGACCGAGGCGGTCCGCAAGGTCGCCGGTGGGAATCCCCTGCTCGCCCGTGGGAGCCTGGATACCCCCTGTTCAGCCGTCTCGAACTTCATCGACAGTGTGCTGGGAGCCATCGTCGAGGCCCTGACGAAAGGGTTCCGGTCGCTGGGGCTCCCGGCGCTCCTCGAAGTGCCGCTTTCATGGCTGCTGGGACTGGCGACTGATGCCATCCGGACCGCGATCCAGACCCTGCTGGCCCCCATCGTCACCCAGATCCGGGGGTTCGCCGCCATCATCGGGACCGCCGTCATGGTCGTGTCAGCGATCCGACCCTGGACAGCCCGTATACGATCAACCCCGATCACCAACCGACTCGCCGTGGGCGCCGAAGCCGGCCGGCCGGGCTCGGTGCGCTGCCTGATCGATCTTGGCGGACTGGATGAATGGCCCCCGATGGTCGCGGACTGCGCCGCCGCCGCCGGACTCAACCTGCCGCCACTCAAGCCCGTGGGCTCCCGGATCGACTGGAGTTACCGCTCGTCCCGCGACGGTCTGATCGCCGTCGTCGACCAGCCCCGGGAACTCGATGCGGCCGGTGCGGCTGAGTTGCAATACATCACCGGAAGCGAGAGCGAGCGCACCGCCCAGGGCCCGGCCCGGGTCGGAACCGTGCAGGTCACAGCGCAGGTCGCCCGCAAGCAGTTTGATGAACTGCGGGACACAATCCTCAACCTCACCTTCGGGGCGTTGCCCACGATCGTCCAGCCGTTCGTCCGGAGCATCCTCGGCGGCCCCGCCGACGCCCTGCTCCGCAATATCACCGCGATCACCGACACGCGCGGTTTCGAAACGTTCTATGTCACCTACCATGACGAGCCCGAGCCGTCTGAGGATCCGGAGCCTGAGCCCGACTGGGACCAGGCTGGCGCGCTCAGCGTGACCTTCCCGCTCGCCTTCGACGCGATCGTCACCGCCGAACTGACGCTCGACGCGACCAGCTGTGATCGGGTCTCCTGGGAGGGAACGCTGCATTTCGCGAATGTGCTCGACCCGGCCGACGCCGACAATGTCCTCGGCATCTCGATCGACGACACGTTGCCGATCACCTGGTCATTCGGTGGGAGGACGTCAGCAGATTCCAGCGTCGGCCCGTTCGTCGGCAGTGCCAGCGCGATCTACGGTCCGGATACGGTCTATGAGATCACGTTCGATCTCACCCTGACCGAGGAGGGGGCCGTCGGCAACGACTCGGGCGGGACGATCACCGTCGATGGCATCTTTCGCGCCCTCATCGACGGATCTCCTCAATCTACCCCGCTCGACGCGCTGTTCTCAGGAATCGGTGAGCCCGTGCCGGTGACCGATGGCGACGCCTGCTGATGGCGATCTCACCCTGCGAACGCACCGCCTCAGGATGATGCCGGCCGGAGATGGACGTGACGTTCTCATCATGGCTGGTCGAAGGGCTGTGGAAGTCGGTGGCCGTGGGGTGCGGCCAGTCAGCTGACCCTCCGGTCGTCGTGCCGCGGCGACGCACCGGATGGACGTCACGACGCCAAGGGGGTGAGCAGCTTCCAGTGCCCCTCCGAGATGACATTGACGGCCCCGTCGATCACCGAGATGGCCGTGTCATCGTCGATGGCATAGGCCGGTCCCAGGATCGTCTTTACCCACCGTTGTGCGTTGTCCAGGGTGTTCTCGGGCAGGTCCGGGTTATCGAGATGCGGGAAGATCGAGAAGTCGACCACTCCGAGCGTTTCGTCGCTACCGGTGGGCGGTTGCCATTGGACAAAGGCCTTTCCGATGCGGGGGGTCATCACCATGCTGCCGGCGCTCAGTCCCACCCAGACGGTGTCGTGCAGCGACGGCAGGAGCTCCGCCAACCCGGACTCTCGCATCCAGTGACACAAATACAGCGCGTCGCCGCCGTTGACCAGCAGCACGTCCGCCTCCCGCACCCAGGTGACCCAGCGGTCGTCGCCGATGCTGGGCAGCGCCGTGAGTTCAAGGACACCAACGGACCTCCATCCGAGTTCGGTCATCGGACATCTCGGCTCTCGTCCGCTGATGAAATCCCAGGCCCTCCCGGGGCCACTCATGGGGTGCCCGTAGGCGGCTGTCGGGATGCAGAGGGCATCACACTCGGCGACCGGCTTGCCGAGCAGGCCGACCCATCGCGTCGTTGATGCCCGGGTTCGTGATGCCCGCGGACGTGAGAAGCAGCTTCATGATGCGCCTTCCTGGGCGATGGGTTCGCCCTCGACGAAGCCACAGGTATTCTCACCAGGCGGGTCGCCCCTGCCGGGTACGCGCGCCCTGTCCTGCCTCAGCTCGAGGACGGCCAGTATCTGCCAACGCCGGGCGTTCGTAATTCTTTGATCTTGCGCAACTGGTAATGGAATCGTCCCCGGCGGCGGTCCGAGTGTCCCCGGTAAGGACCGGCGAGCCGGCGCAACCGGGCATCGTCGGTCACCGGAACCGCGACCCCTTCGACCGACGGGTCGAGGGCTCGGGCTCACGCAGTGCCCCAGCCGGCACCAGTGGGTGCGGGTCGACACGGAGGTTAGCGTAGTTCACGTCACTGCTATGGGTATGGACGTACACGGGTCCGCCAGGGATCTCCGGGACCATCGGCGTTGCGCAGGAACAGCGGTCGGGCCACACGGTGACGTTCCAGGCGACCCCGGCCCGGCCAGTCGTGCGGCGGCGGCGGCGTGCGGCACCCTATCGGCTTACTCGTCGCTCAAGCGCCGGTCGATGCGCGCGCTCGTCAGCCTCATTGGGACATGGCACCGGTCGGACTCCTCTGTGCCCGACCGGATCTCTTGACTCTGACGCCGCGTGAGGCTGTTTACTCGTTCAGTCGGAGGCAACACCACCTTCCGACGAAGCAAAGGCAAGGAGCGGGACATGATGGTGACGGACGGTAGATCAGCCACTACCCTCAACGTCATAGGTGGACAGGGAATGTTGATGACTACGACATGGACGGTGAGGGAGCTGGCGACGCTGGCCGGGGTGAGCGTGCGGACACTCCACCACTACCACCAGATCGGCCTGCTCCTGCCCGGGTCGGTTGGCGACAACGGCTACCGCCGCTACGGCACCGCCGAGCTCGTCCGGCTTCAGCAGATCCTGTTCTTCCGCGAGCTGGAATTCCCGCTCGACCAGATCCGTGAACTGCTGGATCGGCCCGAGTTCGACGCGATCGTCGCCTACCGCGACCATCGTCGCCTCCTTGTCGCGCGGCGGGAACAACTGGAAGAGTTGATCGCCACCCTCGATACCCAATTGATTCCGGAAGGAGTTGATGACATGACGATCAATGACAGCCCGATCTACGGCCGCTTCACGGCCGAAGAGATGGACGACCTCCGCGCCGAGGCGAAGGAGCGCTGGGGAGGAACCGACGCCTGGCGACAGTCCAAGGAGTTGACCAGCGGCATGGGGCCAGACGACTTCCGGCGGACCACCGCCAAGATGGGGGTGATCATGCGCGACCTCGTCGCCGTGATGCCGGCGGACGCATCCGCTCCTGGCGTCCAGGCTCACGTTGCGACGTACCGCTCCTGGCTGAGCCAGTTCGCCCCGGTCACCGATGAGGTGTTCGGGTTCTGGGCCAACATGTACGTCGACGACGACCGCTTCGCCGAGACGTTCCGTCAGTACCACCCGGAGCTCCCTGTCTTCCTCCGCGACGCGATGCTCGCCTCGCTCCGCGATCGTTCGTAGGGGCCCCCGGACGGTCGCCGCGCCGCCCGTCTTTCCGCAACGCTATTGCCGCCACGAGCCAATCGGCTCCGTTCCTGGCAATCGAGGTGCATGAGGATCCCCGCGAGCGACGAGCCCCCAGGCGGGGATGCTGGACACCGCGGGAACCACGGAGAAGCAGCCCAGTGTCAGGGAACGGATCGGCACGACGGGTCGCGTTGGTGACCGGTGCGGGCAGTGGGCTTGGGGCAGCGATGACCGATGCCCTGCTCGAGGCCGGCTACGACGTCGCGGCACTGGATATCGATCCGTCCCGCCTCTCGGCGCCGTCCGATCAGCGGGGGATCATGGTGCTCGCGTGCGACATCACGAACGCCGCCGCGGTCGATGCCTGCGTGGCGGATGCCATCGCCCGCTTTGGCCGGATCGATGTGGCGGTCAACTGTGCCGGGGTGGACCACACGTACTGGCTGGAACAGCTGACGCTGGCCCAGTTCGACCAGATCATCGCGGTCAACCTGCGGGGTCCGTTCGTGGTCGCCAAGGCGGTCTGGCCGGGGATGAAGCGGCAGGGCGGCGGGCAGATCGTCAACATCGCGTCGACAGCCGCTCTGCGCGTCTGGCCCGGTACGTCCGCCTATCACGCGTCGAAGTTCGGGCTGCTGGGGATGAGCCGTGCCCTGAACCTGGAAGGTCGCGGCGATGGCATCCGGGTCATGACCGTGATCCCTGGCGGGATGAATACGAACTTCTTCGAGCGCTTCAAAGAGCAGAACATCCCGCTGCCCGATTCCGGCTCGCTGCAGAGTCCGGACAACGTTGCCCGGACGATCGTCTATGCGCTCGGCCTGCCCGCCGATTCGGCCCTGCAGGAACTCGTCATCACCCATCCCGACGAGCCCGGCTGGCCGTAGTTGCCTGTCCAGCAGGTCTTCGGGCCAGTCGATGTCAGTGCGACCAGGTACTCATTTACCAGCGTGCCGCCGATGGTGGACAGGGCAAGCGCACTCACGCCGTGTCCATCCCGATGCCGACGCCTGGTCACACAGCCAAACCGCAAACTGCTCTCGAACAGAACAGTCCATTCGTGGCCGATCCGGGCGATCTCCTGAAATAGAGATTGCCCGGGACCGCTCTCAATGTAACCCTGAAGTGTCCTGATTGCGTCCTACACTCAGAATTGCGCCGGGAGCGCATCCCAATTGGTCCCTTACAGGAGTACACGATGCCAGTTCAGCCCTTCACCATCGACATCCCGCAGGCCGCTCTCGACGACCTGCACCAGCGCCTCGACACGACGCGGTGGCCCGATCAGATGGACGATGCTGGCTGGGACTTTGGCACCGACCCCATCTACCTCCGGGAACTGGTCACGTACTGGCAGGACGGCTTCGACTGGCGGGCGCGGGAGCGTCGGCTCAACGCCTTCCCGCAGTTCACGGCGACCATCGACGGCGTCGAGCTCCACTTCATCCACCAGCGCGGAACGGGACCGGCCCCGACGCCGCTCCTGTTGCTGCACGGCTGGCCGAGTTCGTTCGTCCAGATGCTGGACCTCGTCCCGCTGCTGACTGACCCGGCGCCGCACGGCGGTGATCCGGCGGACAGCTTCGACATCGTCGTCACCTCCCTGCCCGGCTACGGTTTCTCTGGCAGCCCAACCGATCGGCCGATGACCATTACCCGAATGGGCGAGCTGCTCCACACGCTGATGACAGATCAACTCGGCTACAACCGCTACGGGATTCGGGCCGGCGACATTGGTGCCGGTGTCCAGACGCAGATGGCGCTCGCCCACCCGGAGGCCATCACCGGAATCCACCTGACGGGCTCCTACGTCCCATTCGTCCCCGACGACCTGTCCGAGGCCGAGCAGGCGTACAGCGACGCTGTCAACGAGTGGGAGAAGGCGGAAGGTGCCTACGGGCACCAGCACAGCACCAAGCCGCAGACCCTCGCCTACGGGCTCAATGACTCACCGGTCGGACTCGCCGCCTGGATCCTCGAGAAATTCCGGTCCTGGAGCGACTGTGACGGCGATGTCGAACGGGTCTACACGAAGGACGCGCTCCTGACCAATATCGCGATCTACTGGTTCACCCAGACGATCAATTCGTCGATCCGCGTCTACCGTGACGGCTTCGGTCCGGACACCCGGATGGGCATTCCCGACGTTCCGACCGGCCACCTGATCGGCCACGAGCAGATCCCCAACGCCCCGGATGAATGGACCCAGCGGCTGTACCGGATCGATCACAGGACCGAGGCGGAGCGCGGCGGTCACTTCATGGAATGGGAACAGCCTGAGATCGTCCCCGAGGACCTGCGGACGTTCTTCCGCCCCCTGCGATCGGCATCCTGATGGCGAGGCTCAAGGGCGAGAAGGCGAGCTACGAGCCGATCTACTTCCCGAACCGGGCGGCGTGGCGAGCGTGGCTCACGGCCAACCACTCCGTGTCGTCCGGCATCATCATGATCTATGACAAGAAGAACGCTGGCACCGAGCGGCTCTCCTATGAGGAGGCCGTCGAGGAGGCGCTCTGCTTCGGCTGGATCGACAGCGTCGCCGGCAGGATCAGCGAGACCCGGTCCAGCGTGCGAATGACCCCACGCCGACCGGGCAGCCCCTGGTCGACAGTGAACAAGGAACGGATCGACCGGATGCTTGCGGCCGGACTGATGACGCCGGCGGGACAGGCGAAGATCGACGCTGGCAAGCGCGACGGCTCGTGGGACATCTACGACCAGATCGAGCATCTGACGCCGCCCGGCGACCTCGTCACTGCCCTCGCGGAGGACGCCGCCGCCAGCGCCAGCTTCGCCGCCTTCAATCCGTCCCGCCGCAAGGCGCTCCTGCTCTGGGTCGCGACGGCGAAGCAGCCCGCCACCCGCGCCCGCCGGATCGCCGCCATCGTCGACGCCGCTCGGGTGGGACGCAGCCCAATAGACGGGCCCGGCGCCCGGAACGTGGCCGATCGGATTCCGGACGAGAGTTGATACGGAATCCGGGTAGAGACCACGCGGTTCTCGTGCGTGGCGACCGGGCCTGACTCCCCTCTCCGCCGCAGCGGGGAGGGGCTGGGGGAGGGGTTGTCCATCAGCCAGCCTAGTGACCATGAAGCATTTACCCGGATTCCGTATAACCGACTCCCACGAAGCGATCAGGATACCGGTCGGTCTAAACTCGCTGACGTTGCGGTCGATCGCCCACAGATCCCGCCAGGAATCGATCGGTTGATCGTCCTGCTCTCGGAGCAGTGCCTCCAGTTCCAGCCGCAGGTCCACGAGTTCGAACTGAACGACATCCCAGACGATCTCATAGTCGATCTGCTGATACTCATGGGCGATCCGGTTTCTCATCCCCATGATCTTGCGGTAAGCCGATATCCGGTCAGGAACATCCGTGTTCAGTACGCCGGCGCGATTGAGGGCGATCGCGATGATCTCGAGCTCCCGCTCGACCGCCGATCGCAGCATCCGGGTCGTCAGAAAATCAGCTCGACTCGACTTGGCAGCGTAGCTGGAGATAGCGTCGACACTCTCCAGACAGTCGCTGAGCCGCATAGACAACTCATCAGGCACGGGGACTGACCTCGCCCGTCTCGTTTTGCTCGGCGAACTCAGCCTGGGATTCGGGCTCTTCATCGGCCACGAAGATCGCCTCCCGTGTCGCGTCGATCTCGCCCCTGAACGACGGACTCCGGATGGCTTTGACCGTAATCAGGTCGACCGGACGCTCGAAGAGTCGTTCCAGATCATCGACCAGGCCAAAGTAGCGGTCCGCGACCCGGGGTTCGTAATCACCCAGATCAACCAGAAAGTCGAGATCGCTTGTCTCCTCGTCGAACGTTTCCCTGACTGCTGAACCAAACACGTCGAGTCGCCGGACGTGACGCCGAACGCAGATCTCGGCAAGCGCATTACGTTGACGTTCGACCAGCGCGATCATGTCGGCCTTCCTTTATCCACAGAATGAGACCAGCATTGGGCGTACCCGATGCTCGTCTCATTCTATCGGTCGATCTCGTCTAGACGAACATCAAACCATCCGCGCCGGGAATGGGGCATCAGGCAACAGGCGACGGCTCTTGTCTCAACCTCACCCGCGAACATCGTGACAGGGAGAGCGATTGCACGCCATCAGGCTTGCCAGAAGTCCGCCAGCTCACCAGGCCGGTTCGTCGGTCGGCCCTATCCCGGGAACATCCCGACGGTCTTGGCCGAGTGCATCCGGTCGTAGAGGTAGGTGAAGTAGGCCGGCCAGACTTCCGGGCGGTCCGCGACCTTCGACCAGGCGGCGTCCACTGCCGGCTCGCCCTGCCAGTACGACCAGATCAGCGCCGCGCGATCGTGCCGCGAGATGAACCGCATCCGCCCCTCGACCCAGCCCTCGCCACCGACCAGCGCGTCCCGAGTCAGTTCGTGCCGGACCCGCTCGTCCGACCAGCCCTCGGCGTGGAGCCGCCACGCCGCCCGCGTGCCGAGCCCCGATCGGTAGTGCGACAGCAGCACCCCGAGCCGGTCGTCCGGCCCCTGATCCCAGCCGATCACCCGCAGCCCGACATCGGCAATCCCCTCGAACGGCGTCGAGGAGGCCGTATTAACGACCGAGAGCAGGTTGTCGGCCGGCCCGCGACCCTCGGCGTAGGCGACCTGCCGCCGGATGAACTGGACGTAGTGGCCGGGGTAGCCCTCGTGGACGGCGAGATGCCGGAGCGACGGCATCGTCAGGGTCGGGTCGATATTGAGATCGACCGTCCGGTTGGAGAAGTCGCAGCGGGCGTTGAACGGCGCGCCGCTAACCGTTCGGATCTTCATCCCGTCGGATTTCTCGGCCGGGATGTCCATGACGGCGACCGTCCGGTCCCAGGCCTCGGACATGAGCTCGGTCAGGACGCCCTGGACCTCGTCGGCCGGGACGCGCTGACCGGCCTCCCAGTCAGCCGCCTGTCGGGAGAGGTCGCCGCTGAAGCCCATCTCGGTCAGGAGTGTTCGCATCTTCCCGCGGATGGCGTCGAGCTGTGCTTCCGACGCCGGCTCGGTCGGAATGTGGAGGAAGCGGCCAATCTGCTCGGGAAATGTGAGCCCGGTCGTCCGCCATGTCGCGAACGCTACGGCGCTCTCGGCCGCCTGCCGGTAGTACCGCCTCCGGTCCACTTCGGGCAGACCGTCGGCTCCGGCAGCCAGTTCGGTGAAGCGGGTAATCACCGCATCGTAGTCGGAGAAGGCATCCGGCGTGTGCGTGGTCGACATGTTGAGCACGACGTAGCGCTCGATATCGTCCCCGATCTCCGCACCCTCGGTCGTCTGCTCGGCGGCGTAGAGGGCATCGAGCCCCAGCAGTGCCGTCGCGAGGCCTTCGCCGTAATCCATCGTCCTGTCAGAGAGCATCGGTGTTGATTCCTGTCTGTTCTGTGATCCCATTGCGTAGTTCATCGAATGCGCTTGAAGATCCGGTGGCAGATGTAGGGGCGACCCTTGTGGTCGTCCTGCCGCCGCAGCGGCCATCGCCCCGCAGGGCGATAACCGTGTCTCGCCACCATCGTGTCGGGATGAATCCGGCATAACCTGATCGATCACGATTGCCACGCGGAAAGGCGCCTTGCGGCGCGGACGACCACAAGGGTCGCCCCTACATCTGCCACCTCAGCCACGATTCCCCCTCTTCATCCGCACGTGCGACGCACGCCAGCCTGATGGGGTGTGGGGTAACGTCCTATCGGTTCCGGAGCCGCGGGTCCAACGCGTCGCGGAGGCCGTCGCCGAGCAGGTTGATCGCCAGGACCGTCAGCATGATCGCCAGACCGGGGAAGAACGACACCCACCACGAATTCCTCAGGATCGTCCGGCCGTCGGAGAGCATGCTGCCCCACTCCGGCGTCGGCGGCTGGATGCCCAGCCCGAGGAACGACAGCGTCGAGCCGAGGATGATCGCGCCGGCGATACCGAGCGTCGCCAGGACGATGATCGGCGGCAGGATGTTCGGCAGGATGTGCTTGAGCATGATCGAGCGGTTGCTCGTCCCCAGCACCCGAGCCGCTGTGATGTACTCGCTCTCGCGGACGGCCAGCACCGACCCGCGCACCACCCGCGTGTAGTCCGGGATCGACGACAGGCCGACGGCAATCATCAGGTTGAGCAGACTCCCGCCGAGGATGGCAACGATCGCCATCACCAGGAGGATGCCGGGGAAGGCCAGCATCATGTCGACGATCCGCATGATGATCGAGTCGACCCAGCGTCCGTAGTAGCCGGCGGCCAGCCCGGCCAGGACGCCGAAGAAGCTGGCGATCGCGACGGCGACCAGCCCGACCGGCAGCGAGTACCGTCCTCCGTACATCACCCGCGACAGCACGTCGCGGCCAAAGCTGTCGGTTCCGAACGGGTGATCCAGGCTCGGCCCGGTCCGGATCAGCTGCGTGTTCTGCCGGATCGGATCGTACGGCGCGACTAGGGGGGCGAAGATCGCGATCAGCACGATCAGGATCAGCACGACCAGCCCGGCCATCGCGCCGGGGTTCTTCCGGACGCGGCCAAACGTGTCGCTGAGCAGGCCACGCGGCTTGCGCACCAGCGTCTCGACGGGCGGACTGGCCACCTGCGTCGGGACGAGGGCGATCTGAGGGTTATCCATACCGGATCCTTGGGTCGAAGACGGCGTAGGAGAGATCGACGAGCAGATTCACGACGACGTACGTCACCGCCGCGACCAGCACGACCCCCTGGATCACGGGGAAGTCGCGGTTGTTGATCGCCGTGATTGCGACCCGGCCCAGCCCTGGCCGGGAGAAGACCTGCTCGGTCACGATCGCGCCGCCCAGGAGGCCGGCGAACTGAAGACCCATGAACGTGATCGTCGGGATCAGCGCGTTCCGGAGGGCGTGGCCGGTGATGACGACCCGCTCGCTCAGCCCCTTGGCGCGAGCCGTTACGACGTAGTCCTGCCGCATCGTTTCCAGCATCGACGAGCGGACCAGCCGGGCAATGTAGGCCGCCGAGGAGAACCCGACGACGAATCCCGGCAGGATCAGGTTCTTGATCCCTTCGGAACCGGTCGCCGGAAAGATGTGGATCTTGAAGGACAGGAACAGCAGCAGGAGCAGCCCGAGGTAGAACACGGGAACTGACACGCCCAGCAGCGCGATCACCATCGCCAGCGTGTCCAGCCAGGTGTTGTGAAACAGGGCGGCGAGGATCCCGAGGAACAGCCCAAAGACGACGGCAACGATCACGCCAGCCAGCGCGAGTTGCAGGGTCGGTCCAAGCGACTCGCGGATGGAGTCGATCACCGGGCGTTTGGAGTGCAGCCCTGCTCCGAAGTCGCCCTGTAGCGCCCCTCCGATGTACGAGGTGTACTGCTCGTACAGCGGACGGTCCAGTCCGTACTGATGCCGGATCTGGATCTCCTGCTGCTCGCTGAGCGGCTTGTCCCCGGCAAACAGCTGTACCGGATCGCCCGGCGTCAGGTGGACGATCAGGAACGTGAAGATCGAGATCCCGAACAGGACCGGAATCGCCTGGAGGACCCGCCGGAAGATGTAGATGCCCACGATGCGCTCTCACTGCTGCGGAACCGCCGGCACCGGAGCCACCCCCGGAAGGGACTGGCTCCGGCGACGATCCGTTATTCGAAGTAGGCGCTGTTCAGGAAGACGTAGGAGGCGAGGAAGTCGAGGACATCCCCCTGCAGCCGGGAGACTTTGGCGTTGTAGCCGAAGGTATCGACCATCGGGATACAGGCGACGAGGTTGAGCACCTTCATCTGGACCTGCGAGTACAGCATGGTCCGCGTGGCGGCGTCATTGGTCTGGTAGGCCTGCTCGAGCCAGCCGTCGACCTCCGCGTCCTGGATCTTGGAGCGGTTGAAACCGGCAATGTTCTGGGACCAGAAGATCGTTCGGAGGACGTCCGGGTCGGCGTAGGAGAACCACATGCCGGTGACGTCGTAGTTCCCCTCTTCGCGGATGACCTCCCGAAGGCGACCGCGCTCCATGATCTCGAGGTTGAGCTTGATCCCGACGGCCTGCCAGGCGCCCTGAAGGAAGGTCGCGGTGCCCTTGTCCGGCTCGCGCTCCTGAAGTGGGTAGTAGAGCTCCAGCGCCACGCCATCCTTCGCGCGGTAGTCGCCGTCCATCACCCAGCCGGCCTCGTCGAGGAGCTGGTTGGCTTTGGCCGTGTCGTACGTGAACAGTGTCTCGGTCTTGGGCTCGTAGCCGAGGGTCGGCTTCATCAGCGGGCTTGCGGCCGCGACGTTGAGCCCACCGTAGGCCGCCTGGTTGAGGGCATCCTTGTCGATGGCGAAGTGCATCGCCTGGCGGACGGCGAGGTCTGCGATCGGCGTCTCCCGCGTGAGGTTGAGCAGCATCATCTGGCCGGCGCCCGGCTGACCCTGCTGAATGACGGTAACGTCGCTGTTCGCCTCAAGGTCCGGCAGCTGGAGCCCGTCGATCGAGTCGATGTACTGGGTCTCACCGGTCGTGATCGTGCCGGTGCGGATCGAGATGTCCTCGATGATCCGGAACTCGATCTCGTCGAAATAGGCTGGGCCGGTGTTGGCAAAGCCCGACGAGCCCCAGTTGTAGTTCGGGTTCTTCGTGACGGTGATGTGGTCGGCCTCGATCCACTCGCCAAAGACGAACGGGCCGGTCCCGACCGGAGCGCGGGCGAATGCCTCAAGGCCCATCGTGCGGACGGCCGTCGGCGAGACGATGCCGAGATACCCGTTCAGGCCGGAAAGAAGCGGAGCGAAGGCGGTCTTCATGACGACCTTGATCGTGTGGTCGTCGATGATCTCGGAGTGGTCGTAGGGGCCAAGCTGGTCGTGGCACTGCCCGGGAGCGATGACCATGCTGGCATCTGGCGTCCCGCCGACGGTGGGCGTCCCGCCTGCCGCCTGGATGTCCCCGGCGACGACGCGATCGAAGGTGAACTGGACGGCCTCGGCGTTGAACGGTGTCCCGTCGTGGAATGTCACGCCCTGCTTGAGGACGAAGGTGTACTCCTTGCCGTCCTCGGAGATCGTCCAGCTCTCGGCCAGACCCGGGATGAATTCGGTCGCGGTCGGCATCCAGACCAGCGGCTCGCAGATGTTGAGCGTGACCCGGATCGTGGAGTCGTAGTTCGTGACCTGCGGGTCGAGCGTGCCGTCGACGTCGAAGCCGAGCCCGTAGATGAGCGTCCCGCCGGGCTGACCCTGGCGCTGGACGACGCGAGTGGAGGTGAAGTCGAGGCCATGAGCGCCAGCCCTGGCCTGCCACTGGACCAGCGAGAGCGCGGCGGCGCCACCGACGGCGCCACCGAGCAGCGAACGGCGGTTGACGCGGGTTCCGTTGAGACGAGTATCCATCGATGATCCCCCAGCGCGACGATTGCGAGGACGACCGCGAGACCCCTCGCGGTGGCAGTCCGCCGGAGACCGGCGGGTTTCACCCAGAGTTAGTTGGCCACCAGCGTGGTGGCGCGACCCGTGACCCAGTCGTACCGGGGGTCGTCGTCGGGCACGCTCGTGCCCTCGAACCGGACCCCGACGCCAGCCCCGCCATCGACGTCGATGACGGCACCGGTCAGGAACGACGCGGCATCCGAAGCCAGGAACAGAACCACCGAGGCGACTTCGTCCGGCTCACCGGCCCGGGCCATGGGCATGGTCGGGATCCGGCGACCGAGCGCGTCGGCCATCCGCGGCGGGAGTGGTTTGGGTTGGGTGTCGATCAGACCGGGGCTGATGCAGTTGACGAGGATGCCGTACTGCGCCAGCTCGACCGCGGCGACCCGCGTGAAGCTCTCGACCGCGGCCCGGCTGGAGGCGTAGCAGGCGGCACCAGCCGAACCCCGCTTGCTCACACCGGACGAGAACGTCACGATCCGGCCAGCGTTTCCGCCCGCGATCATCGCCTTCGCCGCCGCCTGGGTCATCAGGAACGTCCCGCGGCAGTTGACGCCGTAGACCACATCCCAGACCTCGACCCGCTCCTCCAGCAGTGTGGCGTGCGGGGCGACGGCCGCGTTGTTGACGCATATGTCCAGCCGACCGTACCGACCGACCGCCGCGTCGACGATCGCCTGCGCTCCGTCGGGAGTGGCGATGTCGGCGACGATCGTGCTGACCTGCCCGTCCGGCAGCTCAGCGACTGTCTCGGCCAGCCCATCGGCGTCACGGTCAGTCGCCAGAACCGTCGCCTGCGCCGCCACCAGCCGCTCGACGATCGAGCGCCCGACGCCACGGGCCGCGCCGGTGACGATCGCGACCTGACCGGGAAAGGCAAACTCGACGTTCATTCCACCCCCTCGAACCGATGGGTTCACCGTACCGGAACCACTTGTAGCGGTTTGCACCATTTCAAGGTGAGACACCGGCTATTCAGTTTGACATCGACTCGTGGGGTGATAGTATGCGGATTGTCGACAATCGTCAATCCGTCTGTCAGCATCGGTCCTGGCCATTCGGCACAAGGCGGCGGGTCCCGCACCTGGCCGCGCCCCATACCAGCCGCTCGCGTCGTCCGATTGTCGTCATGGCGACGAATGTGAGGAGGGTGACCGGAAAGATCAGGCTGGACCATCACAGGGACGCCCCGCAATCCGGACGATCCAAGGGTCAGTCGCGTCGGGGATCGGGAACTGGGGAAGAAAGCAGGAGTGCATGGCGTCTACCGCTCAGGACCAGATCGACCCTACCGCGCCGGATCTCCCGATCCGTCAGCCCAGCCGACTCCGACTCGTCGACGATGTCGCGCAGGCGCTCGAAGACGGCATCCTGTCGGGCACGCTCCGGCCGGGTGAACGCCTGGTCGAGACTCACCTCTGTGACGAGCTCGGGGTGAGCCGGACGACGCTGCGCGAGGCGCTGCTGACCCTGCAGCACCGAGGGCTGGTCCGAAGCGAACCGCGCCGGGGCACCTTCGTCCACCGGCTGACGCCCGAGGAGTCGCGCGACCTGCGGCGAGCCCGATCGGTCCTGGAGGGATACGTCGTCTCCGCCGGCCACGCCAGCCTGACCGCGGCAGACTTCGACGGGATGCAGGCGATCATCGACGAGATGGCCCTCTGCCAGTTCCCCAGTGAGGTCGCCCGGATCATCCGGCTGGACCTGGATTTCCATGAGGCGATCATGCGAGCCGTCCCGTCAACGGTGATGCATGAACTCTGGCAGAGCCTAAACGGCCGGATGAGCGCCCTGATCCTGAGCAGCATCGAGCGCCATCACGCCGGCACGCCCGACTTCGCCCAGTTCCATCAGGTCCTGCTCGACGCCCTGCGGACCGGACGGACGGACCTCGCGACCGAAGCGGTGGTCGCGCACTACATCGGCGTCACCAACGAGGACACGGAATCGCTCGCGGAGATCACGCGGGCGATCGACACGATGATTCACGTTCCCGTTCAGGTCGCGGATGCGACCGGGCGGGCGCGGGCAATGTCCGCTCCGGAGTGAGCGGGAGAGGAACACCACCGATGTCTGTCGCATTCCAGCCCATCACGGGACGCAAGGTCCGGGTCGGCGTCATCGGTGCCGGCGTCTGGGCCAACAACGCCCACCTGCCGGGCTGGCACCGGGACTCGCGCTGCGAGATCGTCGCGGTCTGTGATGTCGAGGAGGCGCTCGCCAACGAAGCGAAGGCGACGTTCGGCGCCGACGCTGCCTACACCGACTACCGCGACCTGATCGCCCGGGACGACATCGACGTGGTCGACGTCTGCACCTCGAGCGCGATGCACCTCGAGCTGTCGCTGGCCGCCCTCAACGCCGGCAAGCACGTCCTGTGCGAGAAGCCGGTCGCATTCGACTTCCGCCAGACGGCCGACGCCGCCGACCTCGCGGACAGCAAGGGCCTCAAGACCAAGCTCGGCTTCACCTTCCGCTACAGCCCCGGCGTCCTGTACGCCCGCCAGCTGATCGACGAGGGGTTCGTCGGCGAGCCGTATATCTACAACGCCTACGAGCAGAACTCGCAGTGGATCGACCCGCAGACGCCGCTCCGCCAGGTCAAGCTCGACGTCGACCCCAACAAGATCCAGACGCAGTCGCTCGAAGGCTACGGTGCCCCGGTGATCGACATCGGTCACTCGTGGGTCGGGGCAGACTACGCCCGGGTCGTTGGGACGATGCGCAACTTCGTCCCTGAGCGGATGGTCCGCGCCACCGGACAGATGACGAAGATCAACATCGACGATGGCGACATCTACATCGGCGAGTACACCAACGGCGTGATCAGTTCCGTCCAGACGAGCTTCGTCACCGTCGGCAACTACCCCGGTATCGAGGTCCGCCTCTACGGCTCGAAGGGCGCGATCATCTGCCGCCTGATCGAGGAGTTCGGCATCGCCGAGACGATCAAGGTCGCGACGCCGGACGACGTCGAATTCCGGCAACTGGAGATTCCGGCCGAGTTCTACCCGGAGGGCGGCCACGCCGGCGAGTCCTGGCGGACGCTGTTCTACGCCAACCTGATCAAGGACTTCCTCGACGAGCTGACGACGGACACCGGCGCCAACCAGGGCAACTTCCGCGACGGCGCCTGGGTCCAGGAGGCCATCAACGCCGTCGAACTGTCGTTTCACGAGCGCCGCTGGGTGGACCTGCCGCTGGAGCGGTAGCGAGGGGACCTCTCCCCCCGGCCCCCTCTCCGGCTCCCGGTTCGCTCCATTCGGCTGAAGCCTCATTGCGACTCACCGGTCCCGGAGAGGGGGAGAACGGGATCGATATGAGTTCGGTTGGGCTTCGATGAGGTGAGCGATGTGGACAGCGCTGTTTCTCGTCGGGTTGCGGCCGCCCGTGACCTTCGGCGGCGGCAGACTCCGGCAGAGGCGGCACTCTGGGCCCTGTTGCGTCAACAGCAACTGGGCGTGACCTTTCGACGCCAGCATATCGTCGGACCGTTCGTGGTCGACTTCTGCTGCGTACCTGCGAAGCTGATCGTCGAACTCGACGGTTCTATCCATGACCTTGCGGATGTGCGGGAACAGGATGCGTGGCGCACGGAATATCTGGAGGAGCGCGGCTTCACCGTCGTCCGGTTCGCAAACGACGACGTGTTGTCCCATCCAGAGACTGTGATCGCCACCATCCGCAACCTGCTCCCCTGATCAGACCCAACCCCTGAGCGTCCTCTCCTCTCTGGGACCGGTGACGTGAAGACGCCCGCAGGTGTCAGACGTTCTCCCCCTCTCTGGGACCGGTGACGCAAAGACGCCCGCAGGCGTCGGAGCGAACCGGGAGCCGGAGAGGGGGCCGGGGGGAGAGGTCTCTCCGCCACCACGGCGCTTCGAGTCCAGCCGCAATCGTCCTTACACCCGGAGCTATACGCAGATGACCAAGACCCTGCCAGCAACCAGCGAACCGACCAGTACCGCCCCAGCCTTCGACCGCTGGCTAGGCGCCTTCTTCACCTCTCACTTTCGCCGCAACCCCGTCAACGCGACCTTCACGGGGCAACACGACTACGACGACCTCCTGCCGGACACGTCTCCGGACGCCATCGCTGCCAACCACGCCGAGATGACGCGGCTCCGCGAGGAGCTGGCTGCCTTGCCGGACGAGCAGTTGACCGAAGCCCAGCGGCACGACCGGGCTTTGGCCGATGGCGCCCTGCAACTGGCCCTCTGGGAGGACCAGTCCGGCCACTTCCAGCGCGGCAACCCGAGCTACTACACCGGCGAAGCCGTCTTCTCGGTCATGGCGCTGTTCCACCGCGACGCCGAGCCGGTTGGCGAACGGGCCGATGCGGCCGAAGCCCGGATGCGGGCCATCCCGGCCTTCCTGGCCCAGGGCCGCGAGAACGTCACGTCCGCCCCGGCCGGCTGGACCGACCGAGCTAGCCGCGAGGCGAGATCGGGGATCGCCTACTTCGGTGATGGTTTCGGGCGCCTTTTGGATGAGCGCGGCATCCGGTCCGATGGGCTGATCGAGGCGGCGGCGATCGCGACCGACGCCTTCCGTGAGCATCTCGCCTGGCTGGAAGACACCCTGCTCCGCCAGATCAACGACCGCTACACCGCGGGAACCGAGGCGTTCGAGCGCTACCTGCGGCTCGGTCATCAACTCGCGCCCGAGCAGGACGCCGCCTGGGTCGACCAGTACGCCAGAGCCGCGATTGCGTCTGCCCAACGCATCCTTGAGGAGCGCGCCCGCGAACTCGACCCAGCGGCCGATTGGCCTACTCAGCTGGCCCGCCTCGCCGATCGTCACCAGTCGGTCGAGAGCTACTACGGCGCCTACACCGAAACGTGGCGGGCCGCGAAGGCCGCCGCGAAGGCCGCCGACTTAGTCACCTGGCCGGACTACCCAATCGAGTACGGGCCGTTCCCGGAGTCGGACCGGGCGGCGGCGGGCGGACTCTACTACCTGTTCTACCGCTGCCCGGCCCCGCTCGGCCGTCCGGAGACGCACTTCTATCGCGTCACCCCGATCGAGCCCGACATGCCGGCCGACGAGCAGGAGGCGAAGCTCCGGGCGACCAACGACGCCCAGATTAAGCTCAACCATGTCATCCACCACGGCGGGATCGGCCACCACGTCCAGAACTGGAACGCCTTCCGCGCCGCGTCGCGGGTCGGCCGGGTCTCGGGGGTCGACTCCGCCGCCCGGCTGTCGCTGTTCTGCTCCGGGTCGCTCGTCGAGGGCTGGGCTGTCTACGCGGTGGAACTCATGGCCGAGCAGACCGACTTCCTCACGCCGCTTGAAAAGCTGTCCGAGGCGCAGGGTCGAGTCCGGATGGCGGCCCGCGCGATCGCCGACGTCGGCATCCACACCGGCGCGATGACGCTGGAGGACGCCGCCGCCTTCTATGAGGCAGAGGCCGGGATGACCGCGGCCGCGTCGATGGGCGAGGCGGTCAAGAACAGCATGTTCCCCGGCGCGGCCATGATGTACCTGATCGGGGCCGACGCGATCCACGACCTCCGCCGAGCGTTGGAGGAGCGCGAGGGCGACGCCTTCTCCCTTCGCCGCTTCCACGATCGCTTTCTCAGCTACGGCGCCATCCCCGTCGCCCTAATTGCCGCTGCGATGACGTCGCCCGAATTCACCGCGACGACGTAACCAGTCGTAGCGAGTCGGCTAACCCACTTCCATACCGTCCGGAACAATAAGAAACGTCCGCTCACAAACGGAATCCGGGTAAAGACCACGCGGTTCTCGTGCGTGGCGACCCTGCCTGACTCCCCTCTCTGCCGCAGCGGGGAGGGGTCGTCGGTCTGCCAGGTTGGTGAGCGTGAAGCATTCACCCGGATGCCGTACCAGCAGCAAACATCGCTTGATCTACGGCGGTTATCAGATGAAATGCCCGATCCCGCCTGGACGGTCTGCTTCCCTCTCCGGGCACCTGCGAGCCGAAGCCGCTTCAGCGGGTGAGCGAGCCGGTGCGCCGGAGAGGGGCCGGGGGAGAGGTCTGCTCCCTCACCCGAGCGCCTCCATGGCAACCCGTCCCAACTCAACATCATCACTCTCCTGATGAGAAGGGTTGTTACGCTCACGGCCCGTCGTCCGGATCGAGCGGGTCCGTTCCGGCCGCGACTTCGTCGCCGTCGCTGCTACCGTCGTTATCGCTATCCGCGTTGAGCGGATCGGTCCCGATCTCGTACTCTTCCTGGCCGTCGGTGAGACCGTCGCCATTGGTGTCCGGGTTGAGCGGGTCGAAGCCGAACGTGATCTCGTCACCATCCCTGACCCCGTCGCCGTCGGTGTCCTCATTGTTCGGGTCGGTGCCGTAGAGGCCGGTCTACTTGGTGTCGATCAACCCGTCATTGTCGAGGTCGTTGGTTGGGTCCTGGGTGTTGCCGTTGTGCGGATCTATCGACGCATCCGGATCGGGCAAGCCAAGGTCGTCCGGTTCCGCGGGGACGAACCAGTCACAGAACACCTCGGTCCCGGGCGGGACTTCGATGGTGGCGTCGCCATCGGGAACGCCGACCGGACCGCGAGCGGCACCGCAGTCCAGGACTGGGTCGAGAGCGCCGGTGTTCTCGCCAGTGACGCCATAGCTTCCAGGTTCGATTCCGGCGAAGACGACCGCGCCCGTCCGGGAGTCACCGGTGTCGGACTGGGACTGGAAACCGTTTGGCCCGGTGACGCCAAACGTCAGCCCGTCGATCGGTTCGGTACAGGTGCCGTCGGCGATTGGCTGCGCCGGGTCCTTGGCCGCCGGGCACTGCCAGGCCGAGATCATCAACGCGGAGTCCTGAGGGGAAGGGCTCGGACTGGGCGACGGCGAGACGCTTCGGTCCGGACGGACGTTGAACCAGTCGCAGGTCAGCACCTCGTCGTTTCCGAGGATGTAGACCATCTCGTTGTTGCGGGGCGCGATGGCCTGCCAGGGTCCCGGACTGCCGGACGGGCTGTTGGGCTGGCTCTGGCAGAAGGCCCACGAGAGCCCATAGCCCCGGGGAACGGCCTGAATGACGTATACCCACTGGCCATGCAGACCGCGATAGCCGTCGATCCCCGTGATACTCAGAGTCTTGCGCTGGATCGTCTCACCGACGATTCTGTAATCGAACGGGCGATCAGCCACCTGGCAGAGACTGACGAGCGCCGCATGGTCCGTCTCGGCGTTGCCACTCGTGCCAACCGGATAGGGAAGCTGCTCGTTATATTGGCCCGTGCGTTCCTGCGCTGCCTGGGTCGCCTCGATATCCTGGTCGGAAAGGTTCAAGCCACCCGGCGACTCGCAGACCCACGGCCGGATCAGGATGGCCGCCCCGGATGGCAGGGGCGAGGGACTGCTGGCGTTGGATGGGCTGGGAGAGATGGATGGCTCGGGGTCGACGCTCTCCCCCGGAACGGTCGGCCCGGGGAAACGGTACCAGTCGCAGCGCAGGGCGTCGCCATCCGCCAGGTCGATCGACAGCACACCCGCGGCGACGGGCACCTCGGCGCCATCCATCGTTGGCGGGACGTTCCCCTTCGGCTGAAGACTACAGAACACGACCGGTCCGCGCGGCAGGGCGACGACCTCCGCGATCGTGACCGTCCCGGTCCTGGGCTCCCAGGTGAGCGCGGCGTTGGTCTCTGGTCGTGAGTACTGGAAGACCGCCGGCCGGCGCGGCGATGTGAGCCCGAGTGGTACGCCGTACCGGCCAGTCTCCAGATTGCAGCGTGTGGCGTACTGGTAGAACCCGGTAGTAACGGCGTCGAGATCGTCCGGGCAGGAGTGGATCACGACGGTGACATTGGCGTGGGGCGGCTCCTGCGGCGCCAGGATCGCATCGCGTCCGAACCAGCCGGACGGCTGCGCATGGGTGGTGAGCCCACTGGTGAGGAGCATCGTCGCAACGAGCATTACCGTGACGAGCCACCGAAGCGAGGCGGACCGCCGGGCGTCAGGCTGAAACAGACGTCGGACCAAATGGGTGGGAGTTGGCATGGGATGACCTCTCGGTTCAGCGGTGATCCAGGATGCGCGGTCCAGCGCGTGCCAGTACCGTCAGGGTAGCGGCGAATGGCAACACTGAGACAAGATGTCCTCTACGCAGCAGCGCCACTGGGCATTGACCGAAACGACCGAATAGATCCGTCGCGAGACGGGACACGAGGAGGAAGCGGGACCGATGCCTGAACCGATCCTGGAGTCGACGATCACCTGCCCGGATTGCCGGATGAGCCGAACCGAGACGATGCCGGTCAACGCCTGTCAGGTCCGGTACACCTGCTCCGGCTGCGGTACTGAACTGCGACCAACGGACGGCGACTGCTGCGTGTTCTGCAGCTATGGCACCGTTCCCTGCCCCCCGATCCAACTCGACCTCACGGGCGACGTCTGCCACTGATCCGGCCGACAGACAGTGCGACGGGAGAGGCGACCCGCTCGGGATCGCCTCTCCGCAGGTTGTTCTGGAACGGTCCCGCCTAGACGGCCGGGATCTCCTGGTCGTTGAGCGGGTCCGAGCCAATCTGAACCTCGTAGCCGTCGGTGAAGTTGTCATCATCGGAGTCAGCGTTCTGCGGGTCGGTGCCGTAGCTGTACTCCTCGTCGCCGTCGGTCAGACCATCACCATCGGTGTCGGGGTTGAGCGGGTCGAAGCCGAACGACACTTCGTCGCCGTCCCCAACCCCATCGCCGTCGGTGTCCTCATTGTTCGGATCCGTCCCGTAGGTGTCGGTCTCCTCGGTGTCGACCAGGCCGTCATCGTCGCCGTCATTGGTCGGGTCCTGGAGGTCGCCGTTGTGGGAGCTTGGCGAGTCTGATGCGTCCGGTTCGCTGGAGGCTCCGGCATCGTCGCTGGCAATGACCTGGCTGGAGGGGATGAACCACTCGCACTGAACATCGTTCTGAGCCGGGATAACGAGGCTGGCTTCACCATCCGCGAACGGCGTGTCGACCCCATCACAGTAGATCACGGCCTCATCAGAGTCGCTGCCCGGCGTCGTGACGGTGTAGGTGCCAGGATCGATGCCACCGAAGAAGACGGCGCCTGAGCGGGAGTCGCCAGTGTCGGTCTGGGCCAGGTAGCCGTTCGGTCCCTCGGCGACGAACGTGTGTCCGTCGACCGCATCCAGGCACTCGCCGCCGCGCGCGGCCGCCTCGAAGTCGGCGTCCTCCGGACAGGAGAAGACGGCTATCACGACTGACGACGAGCCACGGTCCGCCGGATCGACCGTCCCGGTGGATTCGAGGATGTTGAACCAGTCGCAGGTCAGCTGCTCGTTCCTGGCGAGATCGAGGGTGATCGCGCCGTTCGAGACCGCCACCTCGCTGATGTCGGCCCGGATATTCTGTGTGCCGGCGAAGGTCCGCTGGCAGTAGACGAGGATGTCGCGGACGGTCGCCGGGTCCGCCTCGGTGACGGTGTAGCTGCCGGCGGCGAGGCCGTCCCAGCCGGTGTACCCAGGGCCGCTGATGGAGCGGGTTGCGTCGTCCGGTGCGTCGTCGCCGCTGATCGTGACGTCGAACGCCTGGCCCTGCTGGCAGACGGTCATCAATGCCTGGCTGTCGGCGAGCGGGTCATCCCGGAATGGCAGCGGAAATGGGAGGTAGTCGGAGCCACGCTCGGAGGGAACATCGTACTGAAGCGCAATCGTCGTCGCCTCGGGGCCCTCAGCAGACCCAAAGACCTCCCGACCCGGCCCCGGATCGCATGTCCAGGCGGAGATCCCAATCGCCGTCCCGGCTGGGGAGGAGCTGGCATCATCGGATGGCGCTGCCGAAGCCGAAGCGGGTGCAGATCCGGAGGCACTGGCGTTTGCACCGGCCGCATCGCCGTTGTCATCGCCTGAACCTTCTCTGGCCACCACTCCGCCCGGGAAGCGGTACCACTGGCAGTACAACTCATCGCCGAACTTGAGATCGAGCGAGATCTTCCCGGCATTGACCCGCATCTCCCGGCCGTCGTAGGTCGGTGGGGCGTTGCTGATCCCGTTGCCGAATGGTGTCAGCGTGCAGAAGACAACCGGCTCTCGAAGCCGCTCAGCGACAGCCTCCGCGATCGTGGTGGCGCCTCCGGCGTTGAGTTGCGGACGCCACTCCAGGGCGGCGTTCGAATCGGGTTGACTGTACTGAAAGGTCGTCTGGCCGCTGTTCGTCAGGCCAAGCGGGACGCCGTAGCGCTTCGTCTCACTGTCGCAGCGCACGGCGTACTGGTAGAAGCCGCTTGCGGCGATGTCATCCGGACACGAGTGGATGACGACGGTCACCCTGGCGAAGGGTTCGGCGGTGGTCTCGAGGAAGCTGTTGACCACGTCCCCAGCCCGTTGACCGTTGGCCGCGAGCACACCGGACGAGATCAGGCCAGCGAGCGCGAGCACGATAGCGACGAGGCGAAGGGTGAATCGACCGTCGATCCGGGTCCGCCGGTGAGAGTTCTTCGGGTAAAAGGTGGCCGAATCGATGGGCTGCGACATGGGGAGATCCTTTCGTGACCACCGCGGTCGTCGATGACCGCGGATGGCGTCGAGATGCAGGTATCACCACCATAGCGAGGCGCACCAGGCCGTTCGTGAGTAGGACTACTCATTTCCAACAGGGGCCAGGAACGACGAGGGATGGCCCCGCTATGGGGTCATCCCTCGTCGTCTATATTCTGATTGTCCCGCGTACCCGTCAGGCCCCCTCGCGAGTGCCCTCGGCGGCGAGGACATCGGCCGGTCCCCAGCGCTCGATCCGCACAGGCTTCGCCTCCATATGGCTGAGGAAGCCGTAATTGGAGAGCGCGTCGAGGATCATCGCTGGGTCGTCGGTCTCCCAGACGGTGAAGACCCGCTCGTCGCTCATGTCGGTGTCGAAGGTCTCGAGCCAGCGCGGATCAGCCCCCTCGGCGCCGGCCTGCCGGGCGAGATCGACCATGCGGGTCGGCGCAAGGGCCTCGTTCGGGTCAACATCTTCGCGCGGGGTATGGGTCACCAGATAGCGTGGCATCGTGAATTCCTCTCTGTCACTGGCATCAGCCATCCACGACCGGGACGACCGGCCCTGAATCGGCGTGCCTGGACGTCTCTCCCGTCAGACGGACGCATCGCCCGGGCCGTGGTTCCGCCGCCGACGTCGTCGACGGCGCGTCTCCTCGTCGGAGATGGCGCCGGCTTCGTCGGTACCCCCCGCAGGCTCGGGCGGCGCGACCGGTGTGGCACTGGCAGTCAACGGCTCGGCCGAAGCGATGACGACGGAGGCCGGTGCGACCGTCTCCGACCGCGGGCCGAGCTCACTGCTGGCCAGCGTGACCTGCTCGCCGCTCTGCTCCATCCGAACGACGACCTGCTCCTTCAACACCTGGAGTGAGACGACCTGCCCCCAGCCGTCCGCCGTCTCGACCCGCTGGCCCAGCCGCGGCAGAACGGATTTGAGCTGCTTGTACTGCTCGTTCTCATAGGACAGGCAACAGAGCAGCCGCCCGCAGACGCCGGAGACCTTGCTTGGGTTGAGCGCGAGGTCCTGCGTCTTCGCCATCCCCATCGTGATCTCCGGGAAGACCGGCAGCCACGACGAGCAACACAGCGTCCGGCCGCAGCGCCCGAGCCCACCGAGCAACCGGGCCTCCTCGCGTGGGCTGACGGCCTTGAGGTCCACCCGGCAGCCAAACGCCCCGACGAGGTCCCGCCCCAGGGAGCGCAGGTCCGGGCGCTCGACGCCCTGATGTGGCGCGTAGCTCAGCGTCAGGAGCGAACCATCGAACGAGAACGTCGCGCTGATCGGCTTGATCGGGACGCGGTGCTCGCGGATCAGGTCGCTGAATGTGCGGACCGCGGCCGAGGACTCGCGCTTCAGCCGGTCCATCAGCGCGATGTCGTCATCACCAAGCGTCCGCTGCACCGACCGGAGATCGCCCTGGAGCTGGTTGAGCAGCATATGCTGCGGGGCAACGATCACCCGGCCGGCCTCCTGCCCGCGCTCGGTGTCAACCACGACCCAGTCACCCGGCTCCAGCTCGAACTGGCCGGCGTCGAAGTAGTAGAGGCGGCCGCTGTCCCGGAAGCGGACCCCAGCGACCCGGGCCGCTGGTCCAAGATTCGGCCTGGCTGATATCGCATCCGCCACGGTTTCCGTGGAGTGGCAGTCGCAGCCACCGACCTTCTCGCCGGCCTGGACCCGGTCCTTGAAGCGATCACGGGCAAGGGCCCGGGCCTCATCGACGGTCCGGATCGGGATCGGCTGGCTGGTCGGCGCGTCGCCGCCTACCGGCGCCGGGTACATGTTCGCGATCGGCTCACGGTTGGGCGTGTCGCCGCTACGGTTTCGCCGGCGGCGACGGGGTGTCGAACCAGGCGTCCCGGACGCGTTGGGCGCACCGGTTGGTCCGGTCGGTCCGGGTGTCGCTACGGTCGGGTCGAGGGGCTGGTTGGGCTGGGTGTCGGCCATTGGAGCACCATATTCTCGAGGGCGAGGCGGGGACGGACGTTACTCTCAAGGTCGGCGATACCGGTCTGGACGGAGCAGAGCGCCTGATGGATGTCGCCGAGCTCCCAGCCCGGCAGCCATTGACCGAGCGTCGCCACGCCGGCGCGATAGGTGACGAAGTCCTGCTGCCCGGCGTGAAGTAGCAGAGCGTCCCGCCAGAGGCCAAGTACGGTCTCGAGGTCGGCGAAGACCTCTTCCCGCTGCTTGGTGAAGCCGTCGCCAACCCGCAGGGCGGTCACCAGGCGATCGTAGCCCGAGGCGCCGATCCAGGCCAGGCCGCGGTCGACGGCGGCCTGCTGCCGTATCACGACATCGCCGTCCTGCGCGGCCCGAATGGCCCAGCCGGGGCGTCCACCGGAGAGCCCGGCGAGTGTCTGGGCCTCGTCGGCCACGACACCGGTCTGCTCCAGCAGCGCCGTCGTCACGGCCCGGGCGACGGGCCGCAACTCGACCACCTGGCAGCGGGACCGAATCGTCGGCAGCAGGGCGTTGACGTCGTCGGACAGGAGCATCAGCACGAGGTAGCCCGGTGGCTCCTCGAGCGTCTTGAGCAGCGCCTCCTGCGCGACCCCCTGCAGCGTCTCGGCATCGTCGATCATCGTCACCCGCCAGGCCGACTCCATCGGCCGGAGCGAAGCCAGGGCCGTCACCTCCCGGATCGTCTCGATCGTCAGGGACGTATTCTGCCGGTTCGCCTTCTCGGCCGTCGCGGCCTGGCTGGCGAGGCTGATCCACTGGACGTCCGGGTGGACGCCCCGGCCGATCTTGGCGCAGCTCCGGCAGACCCCGCAGGCAACACCGGGGCCGGGCGGCGTCAGGCAGGTCAGGGCCTGCGCGAAGGCCATCGCCAGTGTCCGCTTCCCAATCCCGGGTGGTCCAGCCACGAGGTAGGCGTGGCGGACGTGACCGGACGCGATCGAGCCGCGCAGGTCGGCGACGGCGGCGGCGTGGCCCCAGACCGGCCAGTCACTGCCCGGAGCGCGGGGAATCGGTGGTGACGGTGTGGCCGGCGACGAGTCCACGGTCGCCCGGCGGGTGCGGCGAGCGACCATCTCAGGCGGCCCGACGCTTGACCGGCCGGCGTCGGGCGCTTGCCGGAGCGTTCTCGAGCGTCCCGCCGACACCGAGCAGATCGACGAGGCGCTGGCGATCAGCCGGGCGGAGGGCGTCCTCGACCGGCTCCTCCTGCACGAAGCGGGCGAGCTCATCCGGCAGCACGATCGGGTAGTCAGGCGCGTCGGCGTTGATCGTGGTCCGTGGGTCGACGAAGACGATCGCGCCGTGGATCTCCGCCTCGTACTCCTGGCCCTTGAGATACTGCTCGACAGTGTTTACCGCAACGTCCGTCTCGACCGACGGGTTGCCGAGCTGCGGGCCGCTCAGCCCGAACAGGCGGCGAATACCGAAGCCGCCCTGCCGCCAGCGCCGGCCCTTGACGTTGACTTCGCCGAAGAACTCCTTGGCGGTCAGGACCATCACGCCGCCGGGGAAGACAAGAACGTGCTCAACGACGCGCCGACCGAGCTTTGCGTAGTGGATCAGCGTGTACTGGTCGCCCAGGGCCGCCAGGTTCCGGTCCAGCACCTGGTCATTCCGGACCGGTCGGCTCCACTTCGTGATATTGCGCATCCCCTGGCTGAAGATGATGAAGCCCAGGATCAGCAGGACGTACGAGTAGATGAAGGTGCTGGGGAACAGCGTCAGGGCGAACGTCGACATCAGGATGGCGAAGCCGCCGATCGCGCCGAGCCGCGCGTTCCGCTTCTGCGTTTTGACGTAGTCGGCATTCCGAATGATACGCATCGAGGGACCCCGGCGGGATGATCCGCGTGACAACAGGCTGTGGATATCGCGGGGCAGTGTACCAGAGACCCTGTTTCGCCCGGCCCGACGCTCCCCGACATCGTGCCCGGATTCGCCGTCACGACGTTGGCCCGACCGTTCCTAGTCGGGCCAACGGAGACGACCGTTGCTGCGGCCAGACGACCACAAGGGTCTCCCTTACGGGACGTAACACCCCCGCTTGCTGGCACCTGATCATCCCATTCGTCATCCAACGACCGTCAGGTCTCGTCGTCCGTCGATTCGACTTCGAGACCGAAGTCCTCGCGCCGCTGCAATGCCTCGAACCGGCGTTCCGCCTCCCGGTAGAAGTTCTCCCGCGGGCCGACCAAAAAGAGCAGACAGATCCGGTTGTCCGGAAGTTTCAGGTAGGCGGCCCGGCATTCACCCATCCCCTTGAGAGAGAACTTCAGGGACAGCACGCCCTCCAGCGCTCCCTCCAACCGATCACCAGCGTCAGGGTTCGTCCTGAGGACCGCAATTTTCGACCTGAGTTCACTGGTCACCGACCTGAACCTCGTGAAATCCTTTCGTGCTGTCCGCGCCGTAACGATCTTCCAGAATTCCCCTGGCTGATCAGATGACATCGGTTCGGTTCACCGGTTCCTGCTCAGCTTCAAGCTCGTCCATGAGTTGGTCGAAGTCAATCGTCTCACCGGCGTGATGCTCCCGGAGCGCATCTTCCGCCAGCGCGTCCAGCATGACTGCCAGCGGGTTGACCGCCTTGACGACCCGGACCATCGGTATGTCGCCGTGCTCATCCTCGACGTTGAGGAACACCGAGTCGCCTGGGCCGACGTGGATCGCGTCCCGGACCGCCTTCGGCAGGCTGAGCCGGTTCTTGCTGTCCAGCTGCCCAACGACCGCCAGGCGAGCGCCGGATGGTCTGGCTGCTCGCGACCGTGTTCCCGGATCGCCACGCTGAGCTATTTCGGGGGTGATGTCCTTCCCGGACTGTTCCACCTCCCGATCGCCGGGGTTCGATAGTCCGAGCGGTGTGGACCGCCGAGCGGCGGCCTTTCGACCGATGCGTCCAGTCGTCCAGGGTCCTGTGGATGGTTGGTGCGCCTTCATCGTCAACGCCTTTCGTTTGGTGGGATCGTCCCACCGGCATCATACGACACTTCCCTCCCCCTGGACACGGACTGGACGGTTGCCCTGCCGGAGCAACCGTCCTGCTGTGGTCTTTACCTGGGATGCCTACGCTTGACGGGCTGCGCTGCTCCCCTGTCCGGGCATCAGCGCCGCCGAAGCCGCTTCAGAGGATGAGCGAAGCAGGGTCTCCCCAGGCCAGGGAAGAGGTTTGCTCCGTCACTCACGTGCTCCCATTGTGACCCGCGTTACTTCAGACCCGAGGTCTTGATCGACTCGACGATCTGCCGCTGGAAGATGAAGAACATCAGCAGGGTCGGCAGCGCGACGATCGTCGACGCCGCCAGGATGTACTGCTGCGACCCGCTGTACTGCTGCTGAAAACTCGCGATCCCGATCTGGACCATCCGCAGGTTCGGGTCGGTCGTGATGGTGAGCGGCCAGAGGAACGAGTTCCAGTTGGCGAGGAAGAAGAACACCGCCAGCGCCGAGAGGATGGGGCGGCTCAGGGGCAGGACGATGTTCCAGTAGACCCGCCAGTACCCGGCACCATCGATGATGGCGGCCTCCTCCAGGTCGCGTGGGAAACCCAGGTAGAACTGCCGGAGCAGGAAGATCCCGAACGCGTTGAAGATGGCCGGGACGATCAGTCCAGCGTAGCTGTCCAGCATGTGGAGCTCGCGGACGAGGATGAACAGCGGCACCAGAATGACCGGCAGCGAGACGAGGAACGTCGAGAAGATCAGCAGGAACACCGTCTCCCGGCCGGGAAAGCGCAACCGGGCCAGGGCGTACCCTGCCATCGAGTGGAACCAGAGCGCGAGCACGGTGACGACGGTCGAGACGAAGAAGCTGTTGAAGATGTAGCGGAGGAACGGGACCTCGGTGAAGACGTAGCGGAAGTTGTCGAGTGTCGGCGCCTGGGGCAGCAGGTCCAGCGCGTAGACCTCGCTCCGCGTCTTGAATGCCCCGGAGACCATCCAGAGTAGCGGGATCACTGTCAGGACGGCGAGCGCGACGACCACGGCCAGCATGACCGTCCGTCCGGCCAGGATCCGGATCGACGGCCGCCGGCCGCCGCCTGCCCGCCGGGCGGCCGGGGCCGGACGGACCCTAGTCGAAGTCAAACCGACCGCCTTTCGTTGCGACGAACAGCAGCCCCGTCAGCGCCAGCAGGACGACCACGAGGAACGAGGCCATTGCGGCGGCGTAGCCGAAGTCGCCGAACTGGAACGCCTGCTGGTAGATATAGAAGATGATCAGGGTCGTCGAACTGTCCGGCCCACCCTTGGTCAGGACGTAGACCAGGTCGAAGCCCTGCCCGCCGGCGACGGCGGTCACCGTCAGCGTCAGGAGGACGAAGAAGCTGGTCGGCCGGAGCAGCGGAAAGGTAATGTCACGGAACGACCGGAACGGACCGGCCCCATCGAGGCGGGCGGCCTCGTAGAACTCAGGTGGGATGTCCTGGAGGCCGGCGAGGAAGACGAGCATGTAGTAGCCCATCAGAAACCAGATCGTGATTGCGACGACGGTCCAGATGGCGAAGTCCGGGTCGCCCAGCCAGGACCGTCCGTCCAGCCCGAGCCGGACGACCGCCTTGTTGATCACGCCGATCCGGTCGACGAGGAGGAAGTTCCAGACTAGACCGATCACGATCAGACTGATCACGTTCGGCAGGAACAGCATTCCCCGCCAGACTGGCATCCACGGCAACTTCTGCTTGACGAGGAGCGCCAGCGTGAGCCCGGCGATGTACAGCCCCGGCACCAGCACGACGACGTACTGCAGCGTCACCCGCAGCGCCCGCAGGAACCGGTCGTCGCCGAACATCGTCCGGTAGTTCTCGAGACCGATGAACCGGTAGTCGCCGAACCCGCTCACCTCGAAGAAGCCGAGTGCCAGCGCCAGCACCATCGGGACGCCGACGAAGACGAGCAGCCCGAGGACGTCCGGCAGCAGGAACAGGGCGGCGGCCAGCCACTCCCGGTGCTTGCGGGACATCCCCGATCGCCGGGGCTCCACGATGTCGCCGAGCCCCGGCGCCGCACCGACCGACTCGCTGGTCGGGGTCGGGGTCACAGGATCGGCGCTCCCGCATACGTCGCGAGGAAGGCGTCGATCTGCGCCGACGCTTCGGCGGCGGCGGCGGCCGGGTCGGCGTCGTTGAGCATGCAGGACTGGATCGCGTCGGAGATCGCCTGGTAGACCTCGGGCGGGACGCGCGGCTCCGCCCGGCCGCCAGGGAAGATCTGCTCGGCGAAGACCTGCAGAGCGCCAGAGGAGTAGGCCCCGTTCGCCGTCGCGCGGTCCAGGACCGACTTGCGCGGCGGCATGTCGCTCTTGGACTTGGTGCACCAGTCGAGGACCCGACCGACGGAGTCCTCACTCATGGAGCCAAGCGACGACGCGACGAACTGCGCGGCCATGTCTGGGTTCTGCCCCATGGTGTTGGCGACGAAGGCCCAGCCGCCGAGGACAGTCCGGTAGGTGCCACCGGGTGGCAACGGCAGCTTGAAGGTGCCGTACTCGAAGTCGGGGGCCAGCTCGGCCAGCGCCGAGACGGCCCAGATGCCGATGTTCTGCATTGCGCAGTAGCCCGCAACCAGGTTGTTCGCGATGTCGCTGCCACCCGAGCCGAGGGTGTCACGCGGCAAGACGCCCATCGCGACGGCATCCTGCCAGAGCTTGAGGGCCTGGACCGTCGCCGGGCTGTTGAAGGCGCTCTTGCCATCGGCGCCCTGGATCTCGCCGCCGCCCTGCCACATGAACGGGTACCAGGTGAAGTTCTGGTAGTACCCCGGCCCAGTCTCGAACAGCAGACCGAACCGCTCGTCGTTCGTCAGCGTGCCGGCGACGTCCAGCAACTGCTCCCACGTCGTCGGGATGTTGGCCTCGGTCAGGCCGGCCTCGTTCCAGGCCTCGACGCTGTAGTACATCGCCATCGGCTCGACCTCCATCGGGAGACCGAAAACCTTGTTGTCGACCATGCGGCCACCGAGGACGTCCGGGTAGAAGTCGGCCACGGCGGCCGGGTCCAGGTACGACGTGAGATCCATCAGCACGCCGCCATTGTAGTAGCGCAGGAAGTCGCCTGGGCTGATCAGGAAGATGTCCGGACCCTCCCCTGACGCGAACGCCGTCGCGAGCCGGGAACCGCTGACGTACTCGGATACCGGAACATAGACCAGCTCGATCTGCGTCTCGTTGGCATCGTTCCACGCCGTGACGGTGTTCTGGAACCACTGGTCCTGCGACTGAACATCGCCGCCAGGACTGTAGAACTGCCAGAACTGGAGGGGGCCGTTCTGTCTGGCCGAGGCCCGGCGGGAAAACCAGTACGGCATCGCCAGCGCGCTGCTGGCGGCGGCACTTGTCTTCAGGATCTGCCGCCGGTTGACGGCGGTCGAGTCGATTACCGGGATGATGTCGCGCATCGGTGCACCCTTTCACATTCGCTCATCAGTGAGCCGGGACGACAGTCATGCAGACACGACTGGCCAGTCAAAACGGTGTAATCGATTTCAACCGTACACCCGCATGGATAGATGTGTCAACGGGGCCGGGGCCTTGACGAGTCTGATCGACGTGCTACGATGGAAATCGATTACTCAAGATGGGAGCGGGATGGCGAAGCTCAAGCAGGTAGCCGAACGGGCTGGCGTCTCGACCGCGACGGTATCGCGGGTTCTGAGCGGTGCGCCCGGTGTCACGCAGGCCTACCGGGACCGGGTCCTCCGAGCCGCCGCCGAGCTGAATTACCGGCCCAACCGCCTCGCCAGCAACCTCCGTCGCCAGAAGACGGCGACGGTTGGCATTGTCGTCTCCGACATCGAGAACCCGCACTTCACCCAGATGGTGCGCTTCGTCGAGTCGGCGGCCTATGACCGCGGCTACCGCGTCATCCTCTGCAACACCGACGAGACCGTCGACAAGCAGCGCGCCTACCTCGACGTCCTGGCCGAGGAGCGCGTCGCGGGCGTCATCCTCGTCCCGACCAACCCGGCTACCGAGGAGATCGGTCGCCTGCTCGACATGGGCATCCCGCTCGTCGCCTTCGACCGCAGCGTCCAGGACTCGCGGGCCGACGCCGTCCTGATCGACAACGTCGGCGGGGCCCGCCGCGCCACCGAGCACCTGCTCGACGCCGGGCACGAGCGGATCGGCTTCGTCGGTGGCCGGGCCGACATCCAGACCGGCGCCGAACGCCTCCGGGGCTACGAGTCGGGCATGGCGGCGCGTGAGCTGCCGCCCCGGTCGGTCGTCGGCGCGTTCCGGATCGACAGCAGCCAGGCCGCGACCGAACAGCTCCTGGAGGATGATCCGTCGCTGACCGCGCTCGTGGTCGCCAACAACATGATGACGATCGGCGCCCTTCGAGCCCTCCGCGCCCGGGGCATTCGTGTGCCCGACGACCTGTCGATGGTCGCGATCGACGACCCCGCCTGGGCGGAGCTGGTCGCCCCGCCGCTGACGTCCCTGGCGCAGCCCATCCAGCAGATGGCCGAGGCGGCGGTCGATCTGCTCTTCGAGCGCATCGCCGCCGGGCCGGCGGAGCGGGCGCAGTCCCGGGCGCTGGTCTTCGCCTTCGAGTTGCACCGCCGTGGCTCCTGCGGGACCGTCTCGGATTTCCGGAGCACCGCCGCCCGGCAATCGGCGGCTTCCGCGACCGGGAGCGGCTGACGAGCCGGACCGAACAAAACCAGTTGCACCGTCGGCTAGACGCCGGCAATCGCTATAGTTGAGGACCACAAAGCGACCAGCACCGGACGCTCACTCCTGCGAGGTCTGGTACGATTTTTTTGCGAAGGGGCGGCCCTGCCCCACGTCAACGAGGTCGATGCGTGCGCCGGGCTGGACGGGCTGGTCTCCAACCGGATCTGGACCGCGAGGTGGAGGGTGCCGCCTCTTCGTCGAGGGCGTCACCCTCCACATCAACATCGGCCGCACCGCCGTGGACGGTCGTCCACGCCGTGACCTACGGCGTCAGCCGGAACCAGTTGATAGCGCGGTACCGGGCCGACCACATCCAAATCGCCTGCGCGCCGACAGCCGACGCCACCGACCGCGCCTTCGCCGCCAGGGTAGCGAGGACGCGGGAACGTGGGGTCATGGTGCAATTCCGCGGAATGGACCGGTCATTGCGGGGGCGACCTTTGTGGTCGTCCAGTCGCCGCAGCGGCCCGTCAGTAGGGTCATGGGCTTGACCTGACCGGCGCCCGCTGGCGCCCTGCATGTAGGGGCGCAGCTTGCAAGCCCGGCTGCCGCAGCGGCCTTCGCCGCCAGGCGAGACGTTACACCGGGTTCACCCGTTGCCGATGGAATCCGCAACGCCTCTCACGGTGTCCGATGATGTTGTGGGCTTGGCCGGACGGGAAACAAGCTGTTGGACATGAACACGGTCGCAACCGAAACGCCGATTATGGGCCGATGGCGCCCACGGGCGCCGGACTCGCAAGCGTCGCCCCTGCGAAGGGTCCGCATCGCCGTCGGAACATCGTGGGGTCATCGTCTGTGACCGCTCATCCACCGCGGCCACTTCGGAGAAGTCGCCGGTCTGGCCGTCCCACAGCGACCGATTCAGTGCACCGGCAGCGGCAACCCCGCGCTGACCTCGGCAATCAGCCGGGCTCCGCTTATGGTCGCCATGACGAGCACCCCGAGGACGAGCGCCGTCACCGCCGGCCAATGCAGGTCAGCGAAGGTGCCGAAGCGTCCCTCCTGCCGCCGCGCCATCACGAGACCAACCAATGCGACCGTCGAGACGACGATCACCGCCGAGACCAGCAACATGGTGACAACCAGCCCGTAGGCCCAGTCCGGCGCGACGACGATCCCAACGGCGACGAGCAACCCCAGTCCAGTCATCGCGGCGAGATCGCCCCAGCCACCGACCGCGGCCTCGCGCTCCCGTGGCGACCGCCAGAGCGTCGCGGCGGCGAGGTAGGCCAGCACAGCCGCGAGCGTGACGCCCGCCAGCACCCCGGTCTCGAGCCGGAGCAGATTGTGTGGGGCATACGGGTGCGGCAGCCCGAGGTCGAGGAGCAGCGAGTTCGTTCCATCTACCCCCATCGCGGCGATGAACGCCAGCAGCACGGCCCCGACCGGCCGGGACGGCAGGGCCGCCGACGCCAGCCGCCGACGCCAGACCAGCCAGAGGCAGGCGACGATGAACCCGGTGTAGATCCCAGTCATCCGGGCATCGAACGGCAGTGGCTGCCCACCGAGCGCAAAAGTGTGGGACGGCGTCTGGGCGCAGAGGCCATGGAGCGCAAGGTGGGCCTTGGTCGCGAAGGAGCCAGGTGCGACGAGGAACAGCGCAGCCATGATCAGGACGGCGAAGGTGAAGACCCCGCCCGGTAGCCACGCGAACGGCGCTCTCGGCACGGCGGAGCGGCCAGTCGCGGATCGGCGAATTATCGACAACTGGACCAACGGCTGCTCCCGGTCATGATGTGCGGCTGTCCCCGATGACCCGAACCAGTGGCTTGGATGCGAGCCGTTCCGGACCGGGGGACTCAGCCCGAGCGTTCAAGCCACCTGGCAACTCCAAACGGCCGTGAACAAGCCGCGCGTCGTCTCGTTCGGGCGGTCTGGTGTCCGTTCCAGCGCCCATCCGGCCCAGCAACGCGAAGACGGCCTGTCAGACCGTCTTCGCGTTGCCGGACGGCTTTCGCGCCCGGCCATCGCCAGCAAGCTCGACGAGAACTGCCCTGCCAGACAGTATAGTGTGGCGGCCCTCGCCGAACCCCCTTCCGACGTTCACGTCTCGAACCCAGGAAGGCGAAGCGACCAGCATGAGCCCCTCTCCATCCGCGGATGGAGAGGGGTTGGGGTAGGGTCCTCGCCGCCCGACTCGACCTCCCATGACCACTCGCATACCCCACAAGGAGCCGTCCACGGTGAGCCTGCTCAATCGTGCCCAACTCGCCCGACCCACGATCCCCGTCCCCACATTGCCACATGATCTCGCAACCCAAGCGCAGGCAGCGGCCGAGCGACGGCATGAGGCCGCGGAGCGGCTGACCGTCCCGGCCTCCGAGGCGCTGCTCCGGGGCCAACGGAGCGTCTGGTTCGTCGTCGTCGCGCTGACCGGCTTCGCGGTCCTCTTCGCCCTGGTCAGGAAGCGGCGGACGGCGGCGGCCGACATCGCGATCACGATGCGGGTCCAGCGCCAGCGGCGACCATGGATCCGGCGGCTGATGGGGACGGTCTCCTGGCCGGGTTTTCCGCCGCAGAGCCGCCTGATCCCGCCGATCCTGGCTGGGCTGTTCTGGCTGTTCGGGCTCCGGCTCGAGGCCGTCTTCCAGCTTGCGGGCTGGGGAACGACCGGGCTCTCCTTTGTCTTCAAGAAGTTCATGCGCCGCCCTCGCCCTGAACATCCGGAGATCCGGGTCGCGATCGCCAACATCGGCGGGAGCAGCTTCCCGAGTGGCCATGTCCTCGGCTACGTTGGCGTCTACGGCATGCTCGCTTACCTCGCCAACGCGCTGATCCGGCCGGCCACGCTCCGCCGGGCCGTCGTCGCTGGCCTGACCGGGCTGATCGCGCTGGTCGGCCCGAGCCGAATCTATCTCGGCCACCACTGGTTCACCGACGTGCTCGCCTCGTACCTGCTCGGCACGTCGTACCTGCTCGGTCTGACCACCCTCTACCGCCGGATCAAGGCGCGCCGGACGGGGCTGGGCTGACCGCAATCCCCCTCGCTCATGGGGGGCATCGCCTTCGACCACAAGGAGTCCCGGATGACCCGGCCCGACGCCGCTGACGACCGGCAGGACGACGCGATTCACGAGGCCGCCGACGCCACCCGCCGGTTGGGGAAGCTCGACTCGCGGGTCCGGGTCATCCTCAACCCGAACGCCGGCAGCAAGGCCGGGATCCCGACCAATGTCAGCGACCCCGAGGCGTTGCTCCGCTCGCTGATGGCTAAGCATGACCTCGGTGACGACCTCGTCGTGACGCAATCTGAGGAGGAGGCCATCGCGGCCACGCGGGACGCCGTCCGGCAGGGGTACGGCACGGTCGCGGCGGCCGGGGGCGACGGCACCATCGGCGAGATCGCCCACGAACTGCTCCACACGGAGACGGCCCTCGGCATCCTGCCGCTCGGCAGCGTCATGAATATCGCCCGGATGCTGGATCTGCCCCGCGACCTCGCCGAGGCCGCCCGGGCGATTGCCGACGCCCGCTCCAGCGACAGTATCCGGATCATCGATGTCGGGCGGGCCAACGACACGGTCTTCTTCGAGGCCGGTTCGGTCGGGATGAACGCCGTCGTCTTCCGCGAGACCAACCGGTTCGGCGATGGCGACTGGCGGTCGCTGTTCTCCGCGGTCCGGGTCGCGTTCCGCTACCGGCCAGCCCGAATGACGATCCAGCTCGACGATCGCTCGATTTCGACCCGGGCGCTGATGGTCGCGATCGCCAACGGGCCGTACACCGGCATCGGCTTCACCGTCGCGCCCGGCGCAAACCTCGAGGACGGCCTGTTCGACGTTCGGTTGTTCCGGCGGTTCTCGCGGTGGGAACTGTTCAGCCACTTCCGCGGCATCGCGTTCGGCCGGCACACCTACTCCCCAAAGGTCGAGACGTATCGGTCCCGCTCGGTCCACATCACGAGCGTCTCGCGCCTCCCGGCCCGGGCCGACTGCCACGACCTCGGCTACACCCCAGTGATGTACATCGTCATCCCCGGCGCCCTCCGGATCGTCAGCCCACATCCCCCTCCTGGCCACGAGACCGCCAAGAACCCTGAGGTGACGAGCGACCAGTAGATCAGCCAGTTCAAGAGCGATATCGCCGAGATCAGGATGCCTTGAGGGCCATGACCACAGTGTTGGGTGAATGGGCGATGACACGCAGGAAGGCCCGGGCTGTCGTGTCGGGCTCGCTGCGGCCCTGCGCCCAGTCCCGCAGGGTGCCCAACGGGATCTGGAACCGGTCGGCTAACTGCCCTTGGGTGAGGCGCAGCCGGAGCCGTAAGGCGCGGACGTCTGAGACCGGACGCAGCCGAGTCAATTGCTCGTCGGTCAGTAGCGGTGCATCCGGGTCGCTGGCCGCGTTGGCTTCGACCTCGTCGTCAGTCATCCTCGCTAAACGCTCCCAGTCCGTCGATGGCTGACCAAGCCCTCGATCGCTGGTCAGCACCACCGGGGTGCCGTCCTCATTGAACCGGATCGTGGCCCTGGTCATACCTGCGTCGCTCATTCCGGTTGGCTCCTCTCGTAGGGGCGAAGCTTGCGAGCCCGGCCGCCGCAGCGGCCATCGTCTGTAGCCATCGCCTGCAGTGGCGAAGCTTGCGAGCCCGGCCGCCGCAGCTCAGCAGGGCGATAATGGCGCCCAATCACCACCGGTTGGCTGCGGACTTGTCACGCCAAAATACCGCCTAACGAACAGGTGCGGAGCCGCCCATGGAGATCTCGTCAGTTAGCCGAACCCAACGGAAGTCACTTCGCTGGGCCGGCTTTGACTATAGCGCGCCTGGTGTCTATTTCATCACCATCTGTACCACAAGCCGACGACCCCTCTTCGCTCACGTCGATGACACAGGTCGGCTCCACCCGTCCCCCATCGGCCGGTCTGTCAGCGAGCTTTGGGACGACCTTCCGAATCGATTCCCGCAGGTTGAACTCATCGCCTTCATCGCCATGCCCGATCACGTCCACGGGGTGCTGGCGATTCTCCCCGACGCAGGTGCGGCAAAGCCCCCTCCGACCCTAGGTCGGATCGTCAGTGTCCTCAAGTCAACGACCACTCATCACACGCGTGCACTGAGAGCCTCTGGCGGACTGTCCGGGCCACTCTGGCAGCAGGGATTTCACGATCGGGTCGTGCGATCCGACGACGAGTTACGTCAGATCGAGGGGTACATTCAGGAGAACCCGGTGCGGTGGGCATCGTTGCGGATATCTTCGGAGCATGAGGAGAGCAACGACGGTCTCGCCTGACGGCGATGGCCGCTGCGGCGGCCGGGCTCGCAAGCTTCGCCCCTACAACAGAGTTGCCAGGCCAGTAACAAGCTGGACACGGCGACGCCCCCAACCACTCTCGCGGTTGGGGGCGTCGTCATCGTCAGGACCGTCCGATCCGTCGTGATGCGCCTACTGGCAGACCCACTCGTTACGGCGACCCTGCTGCCACATCCAGCCGGCCGCGTTGGCGCTGGCGTAGGGGTCGAAGATGTTGTCGCCAGCGAACGGCGTCGTCGCCCAGGTGCTCGGCAGGAACTGGAAGAGTCCGTACGACCCACCGGAAGCGTTAACGGCGTTCGGGTCCAGCACCGACTCGCAGCGCGCCACCCGAAGCATATCCGCCCGAGGCTGACCGTACCGGTCGGCGGCAGCGTAGATGATGTCGATGATCTGGTCCTGCGTGTAGGAGCCGGAGTTGCCGGGAGAGGTCGGCGGCGGATCGACGGCGCTGCCGCCATCGGTGCTGAGCAGGCTGGAGGACGCCCAGCCGTTGGTGCCGTTGTAGTTCAGCGACCAGAAGCCGTTCTGGGACTGCCCGGTCGATGTCCCGGAGCTGCCGGCCGGCATCACCGTCAGAACCGAGAAGGTCGTGCCCGGGCCGGAGCGGAGGTTGAGCGCGACCGTTGCCCACAGTGGGCCGCTCGGTGCGGAGCCGGACGACGGCGGAGTGGTCGGGGCGGGCGGGCTGCTGGCGCTCGGCGCCGGGGCGGCTCCGCCGATGGTCAGGAACTGCTCGAAGGCCCAGCCCTGGCTCCCGTTGTAGGTGACCTGAGCGAAGCCGTTCTGCCGTGGACCAAGGATCTGGATCCGAGCTCCACCCGGCATGACGTCGATGATCTGGGCGCTGGTCGAGGCGCTGGCCCTTAGGTTCAGGCTGCCGTTGACGGTCGCCGAACCGGAGGCGCCGTTCTCGGTGCCCGAATCCGTCTCATCAGGGACAGTCGGCGACGACGTGCCACCGCCAGTGGTGAGGAAGTCGAGGGACGCCCAGCCCTGGGTGCCGTTGTAGGTTAGCTGAGCAAAATTGTTCTGGCGGGTCCCCGTCAACTGGACCTGGCCACCGGCCGGGATGACGCCGATCACCGCGAATGTCGTCCCGGCGCCGGAGCGAAGGTTGAGGTCGCTCGTGCTCTGGGCTGAGCCGGTCGCACCGGACGATGTCCCACTATCGGTTCCGCTGTCGTCGGGAGCGGCGCCACCGGAGCCAAGGAACTGGCCGAAGGCCCATCCTCGGGTGCCGTTATACGTCACCCGGACGAAGCCGTTGCGCTGCTCACCGAGCAACTGGACCGTCGCGCCGGCCGGCATGACGGCGATGATCTGGCTGCTGGTCGAGGCGTCGGTCCGCAGGTTCAGACTGACGAGGACGTTCGTGCCGCCGGTGGCCCCGCTGCTGCTGCCGTCTCCCGACGTGTCGCCGCTGGCGGAACCACTGCCGAGGAAGTCGGCGTAAGCAAACCCGTTGACGCCGCTGAAGCTGACCGGGAGGAAGCCGTTCTGGTTACCGCCCGTGACGGAGACCGACCGTCCGGACGGAATGACCATCAGGACGGCGCTGGACGTCGTCGGTTGCGCGCGCAGGTTGAGGTCAGTCGTCGCGACCCGGCTGTCTCCGGAGCCTTGGGCGTTGGCCCGTGTCTCGGGGACGAACGCGGTCGCACCGGCCGAGAGGGTGATCGCCAGCACACAGACGAGGTGGACCAGCCGGGACCGGACGCCCATGACACCGGAACGGGTTCGAACGGCGACGGGCGTGACGAGCGGCGCGCGGTCGGCGCGCGGGGGGTGGGCTGTCGGCGCCGAGGACGAACTAAACATAGCAGTACGCTCCTGCGCCACGATCGCGGGAACCACCGGCGGCCGTGCCAGGAAGGCACATCGACCAGCCACAGTGGTGTCATCCGGACATCGTGGCTGGTCGTCATGGACTGGTCGCGAATCATCAACGTCCGGCTTCGCGCCACCTGATCCATGGGACCAGGCAGCGCGTTCCGGACCTGGCAGCGCGCCGCTCCCCAGCCGGAGTGACCGCTCTGTACGGTGTCAGGAGGAAGCCTCCTCGACGGACACCAAGGGATCTTTACCGTTCCAGCGATCGCGAAGGGCCTCCAGCCACGGCACCCAATTCGGATCGACAACGGAACGGCCCGGGTGGGTATACCCGGTCTGTCTTACATACGCCAGTCGTCGGAAAACGGTTCTCTCTGGATTTTATGCGTACGTGCGCGGCATCTCAGCCCAATGCCAGCGGTCCGGCACGATTGCCTTGTCATAGAGTCACTTCTGACAGCCGTCCAGACATTCGGTCGCCGGGTGTCGAAAGCCGTCCGGGGCATCATGGACCCGACCAGGAACGTTGATGTGTTCCGCTCGATGGAACGAACCATGACTGGCCCGGTCACTCGACCGCCAAGCTCTTCGGCCCAAGGGAGGCCACGAAACGATTGTGTCGATCCGCCCATTGGCCCTTGCGTCCCGAACCCTGTTTCGCCATCGCCCCGGGTGCCCGTCGGTCATCGTTGGACGGCGGTTTCAGTGACTCACCGGCCCCGGTTGCTCCCGATGGACGGCGCATCGATGCACTGATGGCTTCGATCGCACGGGTTTGACATCGACCGTCCGCTCCCCTACGGTTCCGGTAGACGTCCGTCCCGTTCCGGGGCGGCGAACGATGCCGTCCAACGGCAGATCAAGGAAGACTCATGGCGCGGATGGTCAATTGTGTCAAGCTGGGGCACGAACTCCCCGGCCTCGAGAAGCCGCCCTTCCCCGGCGCCTTCGGTCAGCGCATCTTCGAGAACGTCTCCGCCGAAGCCTACGCCGAATGGAAGCCGCAGCTGACGATCCTCATCAACCACTACGGCCTCAACCCCGCCGATCCGGAGGCTCGCCAGATGCTCCGCAAGCAGCAGGAAGAATTCTTCTTCGGCGCTGATGAGGCTCTAACCGACCAGAATCTCGTCCCCGAAGACGTCCGCCAGACCTAGCCGTCGGACAGCAACCATCGAAACGTGTAAACGGGACCGCCTTTGCCGGCGGTCCCGTTTGTGTCTGCCCAGTTCAGCGACCAGAGCGACCAAGCCGAAGGAACATCTCGATGCGCTTTCCCCCGTCGAGCGACGCCAGCGACCCGGTTCAGGTCGATCCCTCGGTCGTGATCCTGATGATCTCCGGCAGCCTGCGCTCTGGGTCGGTCAACACCGCCGTCCTGTGGACAGCCGCCGAGCTCCTGCCGGCGGGTGTCGTGGCCGACACCTTCGATGGGACCGGACGGCTGCCGCATTTCAATCCGGACGATGACGTGGACCCGCTCCATCCGGCCGTCGCCGACTTTCGGCGACGTATCGTCGTGGCCGACGCAGTCCTGTTCTCAACCCCGGAGTACGCCGGAGCGCTGCCAGGGGCGTTCAAGAACGCGCTGGACTGGATGGTTGGCGGGACCGAGATCACCGACAAGCCCGTCGCCTGGATCAACCCATCGACCGGGCCGACCGGCGCGGACGATGCCTACGACTCCCTACGAAAGGTTTTTCGCTTCATCCAGCCGCGCATCGTCGAGGAAGCTTGCTTCCGGGTTCCGGTCTTCCGTCGAGCGATCCACGGCGACGGAAGCATCCCCAACGAGACGATTCGGGTGGCGATTGCCACCTCTGTCGCCAGGCTCGTTGACGCTGCCCGTTCGCAACGGGTCTGAGCGGTCAGTTGCCTGTCGGTTCCTTCTTGCCCCAGTCGGGATGACTCGGACTGGTTGAATCATCCTCGTCCAGGTCGTCGATGGCGGTGGGGTGAATCTCGGGGTTGACGGCAATGACGTCCGGGTCCGTATCCTCTCCGGGGTGCGACGGTTCGACGTCAGGGCCGTTGGACGTGTCGGGATGGTCGCGATCGGTCATGCGCGGATTCCTTCCATTGACAGAGCTGGCTCACGCGATTGGTGCGCGATGGGTCCTCTGCTCTCACGATTGGTTCCATCGGTCATTCACAGGACGGACCGGGAGAAGATCGATGGTCCGCTCGCCCACCGTTCAGGCGATTGCGGGCCTACTGGCCAACACCGATGGGGGCAGGCAAACGGGCGATCCCACCGATGTTCGGAGGTGGCTGGGGTACACTCCTTATGTTGCGTACGTGCTTACCCGGCCAGCCTCGTTCCCCGCTGGTCGGCTCAGGAGTTCAACCCGTGGTCCTTGCTTCCCCAGCGTCCCCGAGCCCCTTCACGGACCTCGTGCCCGAGGCGCCCGACTGCCCATGGGACGCCCCGGTCGCCACGATCGACCCAGCCCTGGATGAGGCGATCGCCGCCCTCCTGAGCGAGGAGAAGATCGGTCCACGGGACGGCGCCGGCCGGACGATGGTCGTCGCCATGAGCGGTGGCGTCGATAGCGCCGTCACCGCGCTGGTCATGCAGCAGCGCGGCTACCGCGTCATCGGGATGAACCTTCGGCTGTTCTCGCCGGACGACCCGGACCACCGCGCCAACCCCTGCTGTGGGCTGCCAGCCCTGAGCGATGCCCGCCGGACGTCGGCCCGGATCGGGATCCCGTTCTACGCCCTCGACATGGAGACCGAGTTCGCCGAGAGCGTGATCGACCGCTTCGTCGACGAATACGTCCAGGGCCGGACCCCGAACCCGTGCCTGGAATGCAACCGGCACGTCAAGTTCCGCCACCTCGTCACCCGCTCTCGGGAGCTTGGCGCCTACGGGCTGGCGACTGGCCACTACGCCCGCATCCTGCCGGCCGACCCGACCGCCCCCGATGGCTCCCCGGAGGCCCGGCACCGCCTGCTCCGGGCCGTGGACGGCAAGAAGGACCAGAGCTACGTCCTCTACACGCTTGACCAGGACCAGCTCGGCTTCATCCACTTCCCGCTCGGCAACCTGACCAAGCCGGAGGTCCGGACCCTCGCGCGCGCCTTCGGCCTGCCCGTCGCTGACAAGAAGGAGAGTCAGGAGATCTGCTTCGTCGGCGATCGCTCTTACGCTGACTTCGTCGCCGAGCGCCGGCCAGACGCCGCCCGCCCTGGTGAGATCGTCGACAGCGACGGCGCGGTGATCGGGCAGCACAGCGGGCTGCTCCACCACACGGTCGGCCAGCGCCGCGGGCTCGGTATCGCAACCGCTCAGCCGCTCTACGTCCTCGGACTCGATACCGCCGCCAACCGGCTGGTTGTCGGCCCGAAGGTGATGGCCTCTGCCCGTAAGCTCACCCTCGACCGCGTCAGCCTGACCAACGGGATCGGCGATGTCGCCTTCACCGCCGACGTCATGGTGCGCTACCGTGGCCAGGTCAATCTCGGGACGATCCGCGTCGTGCCGCTCGCCGACGGCTCGCGCTTCGGCAACGCGACCGTGACGTTCACCGGCACCGGGCCGGTCGCCTCTCCTGGCCAGGCGGCGGTCTTCTACGCCCCTGGCTCCGACGAGGTCCTCGGCGGCGGAACGATCGCCAGCGTCAGCCGCTGATCACACTCGGCAACCGGTGGCGTTGACCAACAGCATCGATCTGACTATGTTGAGATAATGTACCAATGATACGTTGTCTCAAAATAGCCGGAGGTGTCTGTGTCCGCTCCCCGCTCGACCGCCGATTCGGCCGATACCCGCGTCCCGATCACCGTCCTGACGGGGTTCCTTGGCTCGGGCAAGACCACGCTGCTCAACCGCATCCTGACTGAGAATCACGGCAAGCGGATCGCCGTGATCGAGAACGAGTTCGGCGAGATCGGCGTCGATCAGGATCTTGTCATCTCTTCCGAGGAAGAGATCTTCGAGATGAACAACGGCTGCATCTGCTGCACCGTTCGGGGCGACCTGATCCGCATTCTCGGGAACCTGATGAAGCGTAAGGACCGCTTCGACGCGATCGTGATCGAGACCACCGGCATGGCCGACCCGGGTCCGGTCGTCCAGACCTTCTTCGTCGATGACGAGATGCAGGCGAAGCTCCGGCTGGACGCCATCGTGACGCTCATCGACGCGAAGCACGTCTCCCAGCACATCGACGACAGCGACGAGGTCCGGGAGCAGATCGCCTTTGCCGACATCATTCTGCTCAACAAGACCGATCTGGTCGGGACCGGCGACCTCGATGGGCTCGAGCAGCGCATCCACCGGATGAATTCCAACGCCCGGATCCACCGGACCGAGAACGCCCAGATCAACCTCGACCACGTCATGAACGTCCGGGGGTTCAGTCTGGACCACGCCCTGACGATCGACCCCCAGCTCCTCGAGCCGGAGCACCCGTTCGAGTGGAGCGGGACGTACGATCTGGCGGCCGGGGCCTACGAGTTCGTCGTTCCAGCCGGTCCCGACCCGGAGATGACCGTCGCCGTCCTGCCAGTCGCCGGAGCCACGGCGAACACCGAGGCGGACCTGATGCCGGCGACGCTGGCGTTCGCCGACGCCCGGGCCAACCCGAACGCCCGCCACGCCAGCGGCATCGAGCTGCCGGTCGGCTCCGGGGTCGTGCTCGAACTCGGGCAGGGCATCAACCGGTTCGGTCTCACGGTCGCCGTCCCAGATGCCTACGCGCTCTTCACCGAGCATCACCCGGACGAGTTCGGCGCCACGCTCCAGAAGGCCGGCGCCCCGCTGCCGCCAGATCGGACCCAGGCCTACAAGCCCAACCACGAGCATGACGACGAGGTCGGGTCGGTCGGGATCACCGTCCCGGGCGAACTAAGCATCGAGAAGCTCAATGCCTGGCTGAGCACACTCCTCCGCACCCAGGGACAGGACATCTTCCGGATGAAGGGCGTCCTCAATATCCGGGGCGACGATCGCCGGTTCGTCTTCCAGGGCGTCCACATGCTGTTCGACGGCAAGCCCGACCGGCCCTGGGGACGAGACCGTCGCGACAACAAGCTCATCTTCATTGGCCGCAACCTGGACCGGTCCCAACTCAACGAGAGCTTTCTGTCATGCCTCGCCTGACCACCGCCCGCCCGGAGAAGGGGCGCACGGCCGACCGTTGGGTCACGACGGTCGGCGACCACGTCATCGACATGACCTGGTCCCCGGACGGAGCAACGTTGGCCGCCGCCCCGGTCGACGGAGCGATTCGCCTGATCGCTGGCGTATCCGGGGAGACGCTGCGCGAACTCCCGGCCCACGGGTTTGGGAACACCGCCCTGAGCTGGAGCACCAACGGCGATCGGCTCGTGACGGCGGGACAGGACGGGACGGCCCGGATCCACGACCCCACCTCCGGTGAGACCGTCGCAACGCTCGCGGGCGGGTCAGCCTGGGTCGAGCACGCCGTCTGGTGCCCGTCAACCCCGATCCTCGCGACCGCCGCTGGGCGCTCCCTCCGGTTCTGGGACGCGGACGGCACCCTGATCAGCGAGCACGACGACCACCGCAGCACCATCGCCGACATCGCCTGGCGCCCCGGCGCCCGGGAGGTCGTCGTCGCCACCTACGGCGGGCTGACCTTCTGGTCTCCGGGAAAGACCCGGCCCGTCCGGCAGCACCAGTGGCAGGGATCCACCCTCGTGATCGCCTGGAGTCCGGACGGACGCTACATCGCGACCGGTGATCAGGACTCGACGATCCACTTCTGGATCACGTCGACGGGCCGCGACCTGCAGATGTACGGCTACCCGGTCAAGGTCCGGGAGCTGGCCTGGAACACGCGCAGCCGCTATCTCGCCACCGGAGGCGGCGAGACGGTCATCATCTGGGACTGCTCCGGCAAGGGTCCCGAGGGCACCCGGCCGCTGATGCTCACGGGGCACGCCGCCCCGATCTCGGCGGTGGCCTACCAGCGCAACGGCTCGCTGCTCGCCTCGACCGGGCAGGACGGCCTCACCGCGATCTGGCGGCCGGGCAAGGACCCACGACCGCTCGAACAGGAATCGGACGGCGACGCTGGCACCATCCTGAGCTGGTCGCCCGACGACCGGCGGCTGGCGGTCGGGACCGAGAGCGGCTCGGTCCGGGTGATCCCGGTCGCCTAGTCGCCCAGACGGGTCGCTCACGATCGCCGCTGCCCGCTCGCCAATCCGTTCCGGAGGACACCCATGACGACTCAGTCGATCCCACGGACGGCGCGAACGGACCTGACGATCGCGGCCGCCCAGCCCGAGCAGGACTGGGCGATCCGGCGGCTCTTCCACCTGCTGCACAGCTTCAATGCCGGGCTCGACCCGCGCTTCGAACTGGCGGACGGGTGGGAATCGGTCCTCGATGACCATCTCGCCCGGGAGCGGACTGATAAGGGCAGCGCGACCCTGCTGGCGTGGAGGGGAGGGGAGCCGGTCGGGCTCGTCATGGTCGGTGGGCACACCGATTCCCCACTCTTTCGCCACCGACACTGGGCCGAGATCATGGCGCTGTTCGTGATGCCCTCCGAGCGCGGCAGGAGCGTCGCCCAGGATCTGCTCGCGGCCGGGTTCGCCTGGGCCCACCGGCGCGGCTACGAGCGGGTCCAGCTCTTCGTCACGGCGACCAACGACCACGCCCGCCGCTTCTACCGCCGCTCCGGCTTCGCGCCAATCCAGGAGATCTGGTGTGCGGACATCGGGCCGGCCACCACCCCACCACCGGTCGACACCCTTTGCGAGCCCGAGTTTGCCCGGGGCGAAAACCTCCTGGTGCCGACGTCCCACCACTCGTAATGCCCTATGATGGCGTCAGCCGGGTCCCCATTCCCGCGCCCCGCCTCGGCCCGTGAGCCAGGATTCGCTGCGAACCGGTCAGGACCATTTCCATGCCAACTTACGCCTTCCGTTGCCCGGACTGCACCAGCACCTTCGATGAGCGGCGCACCTTCGCCCACTCCGACGATCCGGTCACCTGCCCGACCTGCGGCGGCGGCCAGGCCGTGAAGCAATTCGGGACGCCGATGGTCTTCCGCAAGGGGATGGCGGCGAAGGCGCTGCTCGAAGCCCCCGGTCGGGCAGCGGCCAGCACGGTGACCGCGCCGGCCGCTCACGCCAGTGGGTGCCCCTGCTGCTCCGGTCGCGGGTTCGCCGCCGAGCCGGTCACCGCGGACCGGGACTGAGTCAGCCGCCCGGATCGCAGCAATCACGGAACGCTCAATACACATCCTGACGCCGCGGCCCGGAGCCTGCGTTGCGGTACCGCTAGGCCAATCGTGGCGATGCGCGTATAGTGCACCGATCGTTGGCGGCCCCAGTGGGCCACGGTGTCTGAGCGGTCTTGACGAAAATGAGGGAGCGACCGGTGCGGAGAAACGCGATCATTGGTGGCGTCGGGGCGCTGGTCATCTTCATCCTGATCATCGTCGGACTCTATCTGCTCGGCGACGACGACCAGTCCGCCCTTGAGCGGCTCCGCGACATCGCGGTCATCTTCGTCGTACTCTCCTCCCTGATCACGGTCGCCCTGCTGGCCGCCGTGACCGGAGCCCTGATCTTCCTCGTCCTTCAACTCAAGGACCGGGTGATCCCGTTGCTCGAGGAACTGACCGGGACCGCGAAGCAGGTCCGCAACACGGCCTCGTTCGTCAGCGATGAGACCGTCCGGCCGATCATCACGGTCGCCGGCTGGTTCGCGAAGAACCACCAGTTCTCCCGCGTCGTGACCGGGAAGACGAAGAAGATCCCCGACCCCAACAAGCTGTAGTCACTCGAAGTTTTCTCAGGATCAGATCGCTCCCGAAACGCCTCGCTTTCCGTGTACGGAAAGCGAGGCGTTTCGCTGGGTCGGTGAGAGCAGGTCGAGCCCATGCTGCTGGTTATACACGCGCTCCGGGCTGCCCGATGACGAAGCACAGCGCCCCCTCGAACTCGAGCTGGCTGCGCAGATGACCGTGCCGAGCGTCCCATCTCCCGCTCGCCAGATCGGCCCGGAGCTGTTCGAGCCCCGCTTCGACAAGGGCCGGTTCGACGAAGCTCCAGGCTGACATTGCCAGACGGACACCAGGATCGAGGAACGCTTCGGGCCGGCCGAAGTACGCCTCCCCGAAGCCGTCCGTGCAGGCGTTCGGGATGGGGACGGGCTGCACCTCGCTCCGTCCACCGAGCCCGTCCACAATCGCCTCGATCGCGGGGTAGCGCCGCACTTCCGTCGCGATCACCTCCGGCTCGTACGCGGCGAGCCAAAACCGGTCGAGGAGCGGCGGGTCACAGGTCATGATGACGACCGGACCACGAGTCACCCGGCGCATCTCGGCCAGGCCGGCCCCCAGATCTGGCCACTGGTGGACGGTGAAGGTTGCCATGCTGGCGTCGAACGCCCCGTCCGGGAACGGCAACTGCCCAGCGACGGCATCGACAGCGACTGGCAGATGCCCCGGCCGCTGCGCCCGCATCGAGGCGGACGGCTCGACAGCCGTCACCTCCCGGTCCGTCGGCTCGTACGACCCGGCCCCGGCCCCGACGTTCAGCACGGTTCGGGCGTTGCCCAGCGCGGCCAGGATCATCGCCGCGATCCGGGAGTCTGGCTGCCGATATCGAGCGTACCCCGCTCCGATTACGCCGTAGTCCGCATCCCCGGCGCTGCCGTCTTCGTGCCGCGTCGCCATCGCATCCCCCACTCGTCTCGGTGCTTGCACCTTCGCGCACCATCGTACCGGTCCAGCGTGAGAACCCCTGGGTTGAAAGGAGACCAGCGTTCGTCGGGGCGTGGGTTCTCGCTTCGCTTGCCGCACCCGGACCACCACAGCGGCCATCGCTCCGCGGGGCGATAACAGGCGATCGCGAGAATTCGCGTTGCCTTGAACCAGCGGAATCGCGGACGTTTGACGCCTGCTGACGCGGACGAGGACAAGCCGTCGCCCCTACGAGACGCACCGCAGCGAGCGCCCAATCCATCCCGGTGAGCAACTGACGCCCGCGGGCGACAAGGATCGTCATCCGACATCGCTTAACCGGTATCGCCGCTCATCGGTAGGGGCGACGGCTTGTCCTCGCCCTGCCGCCGCAGCGGCCATCGCCCCGCAGGGCGATGATCGTGTGCACTGCCGACCCGTCCAAGGAGAGATCGTTCGCCGGGCAGATGCCGCCTCGCGGCGCGGACAAGGCAAGCCATGTCCCTGCAACCAGGACGTCGTACCGTCACCCGAGGTGCTGCAGACCGGACAGTAAAAAGCCCCTCTCCATCCGCGGATGGGGAGGGGTTAGGGTGGGGCTCTACGCTGGTGGCTGGAACCCGTAGTCCTCCAGCACCGCCTGGCCATCCGAGCCGAGGACATAGCTGATGAACGCCGCCGCCAGTTCGGCATCACCACCGGCAACCGGGGCGATCGGGTAGGACGCGACGACGTTGACGGCATCAGGGATCTCGATCAGCGCAACGCCACCGCCCTCGGTCGCGACGTAATCGGACACGTAGACGATCCCGGCGTCGGCCTCGCCGAGCTGGACCCGCGTCAGGACGTCACGGACATCCTCCTCCTCGGAGACGATGTTCCCGGTGACGGCCTCGACGAACCCGTCACCGTAGGTGGCGGTATCCGCACCGGCCAGGCAGAGCGACTGCCAGACGTACTGGCCGACGGGGACGTCCAGCTGGGCCAACACGAGGGAGACATCGTCGCCCGAAAGATCGGCCAGACCGGTGATCCCGGCCGGATTGTCGGTCGGGACGACCAGCGCCAGCCGGTTACCGACGAGCGCCCGCGGATCGCCGTCGATCAGACCGGCGTTGGCGGCGATGGTCATCTGGGTGGTGTTGGCGGAGGCGAAGACATCGCCCTCGGCCCCCTCGGTGAGCTGGGTGACGAGCGCCTGAGAGCCAGCGTAGTAGAAGGTAATGTCGAGCCCCTCGTTCCCGGACTCCAGCGTCGCGCCGATCTCGTCGAACGCGTTCGTCAACGACGCCGCCGCGAAGACGGTCAGATCACCACCGCCCTCCGGGAACGGCACGGCAGCCGCCGGGGTCATGTCGGTCGCCGGGATCGCTGGGGTCGCCGCGGTGGGAGACGCGGCGGCGGCCAGAGCCGGGAACGTCGAGCAATCGATCGGCGTCTGGGCCACGGCCCGGTACGAGGCGGGCGTCCCGCCGATCCCGATCGCGGCGATGGCAAGGACGAGCGCAAAGAGGATCTGGGGCAGACGTGCAACCCCGGACCGCGCACCTACTGACATCGACCTTGCTCCTTCGTGGGTCAAGCGAGACGATCAACCAGTTTCAAGCCGATTGTCGTCGGCTATGTAGTCAATCATTGAATAACAGTCAGGTGTCGTTGTCTACTATCCTCGCCCGACCGGTGCTGATGATGGGTGGTGCGATGATTGCAACGGCAGCACGATGCGGACTGGGATGCGGACTGGTCCGGTCAGCACAAGAGAGAACGGTGACACCCATGCAGACATTCATCGACGAGATCGACCTCTGGCAGGCGGAAGGCAAGCAGGTGGCTGTCGCGACCGTCGTGTCGGTCGAGGGCTCCGCGCCCCGGCCAATCGGCTCCCGGCTGGTCGTCTCGGACAATGGCGACCTGGCCGGCTCGGTCAGCGGCGGCTGCGTCGAGACCGCTGTCTTCAGCGAGGCGCAGGAGGTGATGACCTCCGGGCAGCCGAAGATGGTCCGTTACGGCATCACCGACGAACTGGCCTGGGAGGTCGGGCTGGCCTGCGGCGGCACGATCGAGGTCTTCATCGAGCCGGTGAAGTAGTGCTCTTGCCCATGATGATCAGATACGGCAACACCCACCCCAGACCGACGGGGTGGGTGTTGCCGTGTCCGCTTCCGCCGCCTATTGATCCTGCTTCGACGTCAGGTACGAGGACAGCGAGAGTGTGATGATGACGAACCCGATCGCGCCACCGAAGTAGACGATGTCCTGGCTACCGTCCCAGTCGACGACGGCGACGAGGAAGTTCACCCCCAGCAGGACGATGATGACGCCGACCAGCTTGCTCTTCAGGTCGTCGAGGTTGTCGACGTGCAACCAGTCCGGCACCGGGATACCAGGATCGACGAACAACTCGTACAACCCGAGGGCGACGATGTAGAGCACCGTCCCAACGAGGAACAAGTCGGTCAGTTCGACGAATTCGACCGAGAGAACCTTCGCCCCATCGGTGTCGATCCCATATTCGGTGAACGTGTGCCAGATCGTCCGGAAGACAAGCAGGAAGCCGTACACCAGCGTCACGACCGCGGCGACGAGCAGCCCGACGACGGCAATCGCGATGAAGAGCCGGGTCGAACCGAGCAACCGCGGCAGGAGCCCGGAACTGGTCCCCCGGATGAACGTGCGCTGCTGATGATCCTCCGATGGTGCCGTCGACGCCTGGTTCTCCGGCTGGTCTGCCATGTCACCCCCATGCGAGCCGCGCCTGTCGGTCCCCCTCGTCCCCACACTGATCGCATCATCGCACTCAGGGCCATGACCATGGGGATACCGCTCCCCGATTCTACCCCGAGGTAGTTGGACACATCTCTGTGAAGACTGTCCCCTACACTCATCGTCGATCATGGTCATTCGACCAGACACGGCCGGACCGTGAAACGCTCGGCCCGGGCCGGACCCGTACCGACGCAGCGCCGAAGGACATGACGCCCCATGCAGACCATCGACGCCCGACCGATCCCAACATCCTTGCTCGACCCGAAGGTCGTCCGACTCTGGCGGCTCAGCAACCTGCTTTGGGGCGTCCTGCCCCTGGTCGCGATCGCGGCCTTCGGCGGCTTCCTCCTCAACCGGCTGGCCGACTGGTCGCTGGCCCTTGCCACCCTGCCTTTGATCGCCGTCCTGATCATCGCGGTCCCGCTGGCGCTGCTCCTGCCGGCCGCCACCTACCGCAACTGGCGCTGGGGGATCAGCGACGACGAGGTCGACACGATGAGCGGCCTGTTCACCGTCACGCGGCGACTCGTCCCGATGGCGCGAATCCAGCACGTCGACACGACCCGCGACGTCTTCGAGCGCTCGATGCAGCTGGCGACGGTCGTGATCTACACGGCGGCCGGGTCGAGCGCGATCCCGGGACTGCCCGTCCGGCGGGCAGAGGAGATCCGCGACCAGATCGCCGCCCTCGCCAATACCTATGAAGACATCTAGTGGTCTGTCAGGGCTGATTGGTTGCCCCAGAGCGGACCTCTCCCCCTGCCCCTCTCCGGCTCACCCACTTTGCTCACCCGCTGAAGCGGCTTCGGCTCCACGGGTGCCCGGAGAGGGGAGACGAGGACCGCGACAAGGGGTGTTATGACGCAGTCATTGACCGTTGACAGACCACTGGCGTCCTGACACCCATCCTGGCGCCACCCAGCCGCATCCCAACGCCTGACCCAGCCGAGAGGACCGATCGCGATGTCGTCACCGTGGCAATCACCGGACCGCCGGGACATCGACCGCCGGGACGCTCCGGCCCCCACTCCTCCCACCTGGCCGGGAAACGATCGGGCGCCGGACAACGGTCGGTCTGACCCGATGCCTGCGGACGACGATGGCGAGCAGGAGCGATTCCACCCAGCCTACATGCTGATCTCGATGGTCCGGTCGATCCGTGGCTTCATCATCCCGATCGGGATCGCGATCTTCTCGGGCAGCCGGGGTGATCTCGTCTGGCTGCTCATCGCCGTCGCGTTCGCTGGTCTGACAGTCGTCAGCGCCGTCGCGAACTGGTGGATGAGCAGCTACCAGATCACTGGTCGCTCGCTCCGGCTTCGAACAGGCTGGCTGAACCGTCAGGAGCGTGCCGTCGCGTTCGAGCGGATCCAGTCGATCGATATTCAGGAGCCGCCGCTGGCCCGTCTGCTCGGGGTCGCCCAGCTCCGGGTCGAGACAGCGGCCGGCGGCGGGGCCAACGCCGACATCGTGATCGAAGCGATCGCCCGCGATGAGGCGACCGCCCTGCGCAACCAGCTCCTGGCGGAGCGGGCGCACCGGAGCCAGCACGAGTCGGCAGCCACGGCGAACGGCCGAACACCAGATCCCAACGGACCACAGCCAGCCGAAATATCCTCGGGAGAACTGGCCCCCGTGACGGCCGGTGCCCAGGATGCGTCAGGCGGCACGCTGATCCGAGCCCTCTCGGGTCGCGATCTCCTGCTTGCCGGCCTCACGTCGAGCCGGATCGGTCCAGCCGCAGCCATCCTCGCCGCCGTCAGCCAGTTCGGCGACGACCTGATCGGGAGCCGGGTCGAGTCGGTCGTCGAGTCGACGACTTTCAATCTCACCCAGGTCGTGATCGGCCTGATCGTGATCGGTGGCCTCGTCGCCTGGGCGCTGTCCATCCTCGGGACGGTGATCACCTTCAGTGGCTTCAGCCTGCGGCGGGAGGATGACAACCTCGTCGTTTCCTCCGGGCTGCTCGAGCGCCGCCGGACGACGATCCCGCTCCACCGGATCCAGTCCGTCACCGTCAAGGAGGGTCTGCTGCGGCAGCCGTTTGGTCTGGCGAGCGTCCACTTCGTCAGTGCCGGCTACGGTGGCGGCCAGCAGAACAATGACTCCGGCGTCCTCTTCCCGCTGATCCGGCGGGCCGACGTCGCCATCTTGCTGGGTCAGGCCGTCCCTGCATTCGCGACCAATGTCGAGGCCGTCCGCAGCCGAGGCCAGCGCCTACCCGAGCGCGCTCTGAGCCGCTACCTGACGCTGCCGATCTTCTGGGATGTCGCGTTCCTGGCCGGGGCGATCATCGCCTGCTCCTTCATCCCGTTCACGGAGTGGTGGTACGGCTTCGCGGTGATCCTGCTCGCGAGCTGGCCCTGGTCACTGCTCAGCTACCGGGACACCCGCTGGATGTGGGATGACGAGGACCGGCTCATCGTTCAGGGCCGCTCGATCGCCCGCTCCGTCACCATCATCCCGCGGCGCCGGGTGCAGTTCCGCGAGGTTGGCCAGAACTGGTTCCAGCGCCGGGCCAACCTCGCCAGCATCGGCGTTCGCGTCGCCGGGTCGACGTTTGGGAACAGCGTCACCATCGCCCACCTGGACGCCGGCGATGCGACCGAACTGGCCGGACGTCTCGGCTTCCATGACATTCCCCGCCGACGGCGTATCCGCCGGCCAGCCGCGGCAGCCCCGGCCCCCGAGCCAGGCGCAGCCTTGACCGGCGACTGAGCCCTCCCTCAAACCCCCTCTCCATCCACATGTGCGAAGCACGACAGCGTGATGGAGAGGGGGCTTTTTCGTGCTGGTCGGTTTACTGATGGCTTCTCTCACAATGAGCGAGTCGACATTGTGGCCCTGCGGGGGAATGACCGCGGCGACCGTCTCATCGGGGCGACGCTTGGGATTCCGGCGCCCGCTAGCGCCATCGCCCCAGAGGACGATAACCGGTGCTCCAGGTCTACAGCGGTTGTCAGATGGGTTGCCTGACGGCGATCAGGGCTTCTGCTCCCCTCTCCGGCTCACCGGCTCGCTTACCCGCTGAAGCGGCTTCGGCTCGCAGGTGCCCGGAGAGGGGCCGGGGTTCTCTCCCCGACAGTTTGTGACCGGACACGAGGAGCGAGACAGCATGACCACCACCCGAGCAGCGAAACTGGCTGATGTTGAAACATCCGGGTTCGCCGTCAGGAGTCGCCATGCC
>JAABUN010001345.1_pt1 | contig 55067 bp, 57 predicted proteins | sample 5559311 | NCBI WGS metagenome assembly JAABUN01 (sample SAMN10711877, study PRJNA513370) | rock metagenome | isolation source: Antarctica rocks | place: Antarctica: Victoria Land, Siegfried Peak sud
GGGGCTCGTCGGTCGGGGGCTCGTCGGTCGGGGGCTCGTCGGTCGGGGGCTCGTCGGTCGGGGGCTCGTCGGTCGGGGGCTCGTCGGTCGGGGGCTCGTCGGTCGGGGGCTCGTCGATCGGGAGGGTGAGGCGGAAGGTCGTGCCCGCACCGAGGCGGCTCTCCACCGTGAGCGTGCCACCGTGGGCCTCGATCAACCCCCGGCTCATCCACAGCCCGAGGCCGGCACCGCTCGGGCGCCCAAGGTCACGTCGGAAGAACTGGGTGAACACCAAGGGCATGTCCGAGGGTGGCATCCCGTCGCCGCGATCCGCCACGGCGATGCTGACGCCGTCGGGACCGAGGGAGCCGTTGACCGAGATCCCGCTCGGGTTCCCGTACTTCGCTGCGTTCTCCACGAGGTTCGTGAGCACCTGTCGGACCTTGTCGTGGTCCACGTGCACGCCCGGCAGGTCGTCGGGAAAAGAGAGGGCGCAGGTGAACCCGTCGTGGCCGAGGCCGACCTCGTCGACCACCGTCCCCGTCAGGGCGGCGAGGTCGACCGGCGTGCGGCGGAGGTGCAACCGGCCCGTCTCCAACCGGCAGATGTCGAGGAGCTCGGTGAGCAGGCGGGCGACCCGATCGGCGTCGCGGAGGACCTCGGCCAGCATCGCCCGCCGCTGGTCGTCGGGCACACCGTCCCAGCGGTGCAACAGAAGCGATGTGTAGCCCTTGATCGAGGTGAGGGGCGAGCGCAGCTCGTGGCTCACCGCGGTCACGATCTCGATGGCCGATGGTGCACGTCCGCCGCACGGGTCGGCCGGCTGCAGCGCCAGGACGGCGCCCCGCAGCCCACCGTCAGCGCCCCGCAGGTCGCGCCCCGACACATGGCACCGCAGGACGGTCCCGCCGACGGCGCGGACATCGACGGCGACCTCGGGGACGTGGAGCACGGCGGGCGGCCCCGACGACGGGTGCCACGAGCCCGCCCATGTCGGCGGCGGCTCGCCCTCGGCCACCGGCGCGAGGAGGTCGTCGAGGGGGCATCCCAGGAGCGAGGACGGGGGTTGGCCGAGCAGGGCCCCGGCAAGCCCGTTGGCAGCGGTGATCGACCCGCCGGCGTCGACCACGAGCGTGGCCACGGGCACATCGTCGAGCCGGACCGCCTCGAGCCCGCGGTCGCCGGGGGGGGCATTCACGTGGACACCTCGGCAGCCGCCGCTGCCCCTCGGCGCTGCCGGAGGGACTCGAAGCAGATGACGGCGGCGGCTATGCCCACGTTCAGCGACTCGGCCCGGCCCGCCATCGGCACGGTCAAGCCGCCGTCGATGACCTCGTCGAGGCCGGCGGGCAGCCCGTGGGCCTCGTTCCCGAGGACGATGGCGACCCGCGAGGAGAGATCGGCCACGTCGTAGGGCGTGCCCCCGCGGGCGACGGTGGCGTAGCGGCGGAGCCCGGCTGCGCCGAGGCGACCGAGCACCTCGGCCGGGGCCCCGGACGCCACGACCGGCACGTGGAACAGCGAGCCGGCGGAGGCGCGGACGGTCTTCGGGTTGAAGACGTCGACCGAGCCGTCGCAGAACACGACCGCTCCCGCTCCTGCGGCCTCGGCGCTGCGGAGCACGGTGCCGGCGTTGCCGGGGTCACGGACGTCCACACACACCACGATCAGGTCAGCGGCGAAGACGGCCTCGAGGGGCACGTCGGTCCAGCCGGCGACGGCCATCACCGGCTGTGGCGTCACGGTGCCCGCCACTCGCTCCAAGACGCCCGGTTCGAGGGCGTGGATGCGGGCGCCGGCGTCCCGGGCGCGCTGCAAGAGCGGCTCGTGACTGGTCGCCCGGTGGTCCACGAAGACGGCCTCGAGGACCACGCCGGCGTCGAGGGCCTCGGCCAGGAGCTTCGCCCCCTCGAGGACGAAGGCGCGCTCCGAGGTCCGGACGCTGTGGCGCCGGATGAGCCGCCGGAGCCGCTCGACCCGCTGGTGTCGGGCGCCAAGAGCGCCCGGGCCGGCCACGAGACCCCTAGGCGCTGGGGGCGGCAGCGGCCCCGGCCACCTTCACCAGCGCCGCGAACGCGGTGGGGTCGCTGACGGCGAGGTCGGCCAGCACCTTGCGATCGACCTCCACGCCCGCGTTGTGCAGGCCGTTGATGAAGCGGCTGTAGCTCATGCCCTCCTGGCGGGCGGCTGCGTTGATCCTCTGGATCCAGAGCTTGCGGAAGTCGCCCTTGCGAGCCCGCCGGTCGCGGTACGCGTAGTTCAGCGAGTGCATGACCTGCTCGTTGGCGGCCTTGAACGAGCGGCTCTTGTTCCCGTAGTAGCCCTGCGCCTGCTCGAGGATGGCGCGGCGGTGCTTCTTGCCGTGGACGGCGCGCTTGACCCTTGCCATGGGGAAGCTCCTTCTTCTGGGGTGGTCGAGGGGGGTGTGTCGAGGGGTGGAGGTGTCGGTCAGCGACCGAGGAGCTTGCGGGCCTGCATCTCGTCTGGTCCGCTGACCTGCGTCTCACGGTTGAGGCGGCGGGTCACCTTCGACGACTTCTTCTCGAGGAGGTGGTTCATGCCGGCCTTCCGCCTCATGATCTTGCCGGTGCCGGTCACCTTGAAGCGCTTGGCCGCACCGCGGTGCGACTTCATCTTGGGCATCGCTACTCGTTCTCCTCCTCCACCGGGGCGGCGGGTGCCTGCTCGGTGGGTGCCTGCTCGGTGGGTGCCTGCTCGGTGGGTGCCTGCTCGGTTGTTGCGTCTCGTGGTGGTGCGCCTCGTGGTGGTGCGCCGGCGCCCGGTGCGGTTCCGCTCGGGTTCGCGTCGGTGGCCGGTGCGTCGATCGGTGCGCTGCCGACGCCTGCGGCTGCCCTGGCGTCCTCGGCCTCGATCGCCTTGCGTCGCGCAGCCTCCGCCTGGACCCGCTTGTCGGGGGCGAGGACCATGACCATGTTCCTGCCGTCGAGCTTGGGGGCTGCCTCGACCTTGGCCATGTCGGCGTTGTGGACCGCCACCTGGTCGAGGATCTTCATGCCGAGCTCGGGGTGGGCGACCTCACGACCACGGAACATGATGGTGATCTTCACCTTGTGGCCCTCCTCGAGGAACTCCTCGACCTTGCGGGTCTTGGTGTCGAAGTCGCCCCTGCCGATCTTCACGCGGTACTTCATCTCCTTGATGGAGATCTGGGTCGTCTTGCGGCGGGACTCCTTCGCCTTTTGACCGGCCTCGTACTTGAACTTCCCGTAGTCCATGATGCGGCACACGGGGGGCTCGGCCTGAGGTGCGACCTCGACGAGGTCGAGGTCGAGGCCACGGGCGATGCTGAGCGCCTCGGGCAGGGGCCTGATGCCCAGCTGCTCACCTTCGTCGGACACGAGCCGGACCTCACGGGCCCTGATCCTGTCGTTGATGCGAGGCTCGTTGGTGGGGGGTGCAGCTATCGGGCATCACTCCTGTCGGACGTGCCCACACGGCTGCATGGGCGTCGGAGGGAGTGGGCTGCCCGGGCGGTGTCGAATTCGACCGACGCCGCCGTGGGTGTCGAACCCGACTCACGAGTCCGCCGGCGGAGCCGGCGCTGTGGACGGGTGGGGCCTCACGCACGAGCGTTGCTCATGACCGTCGGGCCCACTTCCCTGCTGGTTGTGCCGGTTACGTTACACGGGTGAGCAGCTTCTGGACACCTGGCGGGGAGCATCCGATCGGCGCGGGCGCCGGGAGCGGGCAGGCGAACGGCGGGGGTGACGACACGCAGCTCGACGCCGGGGGCGACGACCTGACGCCCGAGGGCCGGGCGCACCTGGAGGCCGAGGCGGCAGCCATGACCGCCGAGCTGGCTGCCGCGCCGGCTGCGGTGGTGGTGGCCAACCACGTCGTCGGGCTGTTCCAGCTCGGCGCCATCCACCTCAACCAGGACCCGCCGCACCTCGAGGACGGGCGGCTGGCGATCGACGCGGTCAAGGGGATCCTCGATGCCGTGGGCGATCGCCTCGGAGACGACGGGGAGGCCCTGCGGACGGGCCTCACCCAGCTGCAGCTCGCATACGTGGAGCTGCACCGCCGAGCGGGCGCTCCCGACGAGGACCCCGGAGCGCCGGGGTCCGGGGCGCCTGGCTCCGGGATGCCCGAGTCGGAGGATGCCTGAGCCCGGGTGCCTGAGCCCGAGTGCCTGAGCCCGAGTGCCTGAGCGCCCCCGTTTCTCGGCCGCACCGCCCGGGTAGCCGCCTCCCATGCCGAACCCCCAGCAGCCAGAGCGCGGTCGCAGCCCGCACGACGCCGTCGACGACGACGACGCAAACGAGCAGCTCACAGCGCCCTCGCTTCCCACCCCTGGGGGCGACACGGGTCCCGTCCCCGAGGACAACCTGCCCGGCCACCACCCGTCGGACGAGCAGGACAAGCCCGACCCCGCCGACTTCGTCGCCAAGGCGAAGGAGGTGGCGGCTCGCAGGGGTGGTGCCAAGAAGGCGCCGGCCGGAAAGGCCGCAGTGGCCGAGGCGGCCGAGAAGGCTCCGGCTGCGAGGGCAGCGGCCACGAAGGCGCCTGGCAGGACGGCGGAGGCCGAGGGGGCTCCGGTGAAGAAGGCGCCTGGCGAGAAGGCGCCTGCCGGGAAGGTGGCGGCCGAGAAGGCGCCTGCCGGGAAGGTGACAGCCGAGAAGGCTGGTGCCGAGGAGGTGACAGCCGAGAAGGCTGGTGCCGAGGAGGCGCCTGCCGGGAAGGCTGGTGCCGAGGAGGCGCCTGCCGGGAAGGTGGCGGCCGAGAAGGCTGGCGCCGAGAAGGCTCCGGCCGGGAAGGTGGCGGCCGAGAACGCTCCGGCCACGAGGGCGACGGCGTCCACCCGCCCAGCGGCACCCGGCGAAGCGAAGCATGCGGCGGCCACCGGTGTCGCTCCTGCGTCGAGCGCTCCGGTGGCACCGGCACCGCCGGCACCCGCAGGTGAGCCGGCGAGCGAGGCCGACGCACCCGCCGCGACGAGGGCCGAGGTCGCGGCGCAGGCCGAGGCCGTGGCGCCCCCGGCCGCCACCCCAGCGCCCACACCCTCCACGCCGGCGGCCCCTCCCCCAGCCGGGCGTTCGACGCCAGGCAGCGGCACCGACGAGCCCTCGCCGTTGGACGGGACGGACGCGCTCGCCTCCGTCCTCACCTTCCAGTGGAAGGTGGCGACGTTGCCGCTGCGGGTCGCCGGCCGCCTGATCGACAGGCTCCGGCGGCTCCGCTAGGCGTTACCCACGATCGGCGTCGTGACGGCCAGGTGGTGCTCGAGGTGGTGTCCCCCGTCAATCCGGCCGAGGCGGTAGGTTCGGCGCCTTGACGGGCGCAGCGCAGGGCGGGTCAGGCACGGCGCTGGTCGAGCTCGACCACGTCGACAAGTGGTTCGGTGACCTGCACGTCCTGTGTGACGTGCAGCTCGAGGTCGAGACGGGCGAGGTCGTCGTGGTCATCGGGCCGTCGGGCTCCGGCAAGTCGACGCTGTGCCGGGTGATCAACCGCCTGGAGCCGATCCAGGGTGGGGTGATCCGCTTCGACGGCGCACCGCTCCCCCAGGAGGGCAAGGCCCTCGCTGCCCTCCGGGCCGATGTCGGCATGGTCTTCCAGTCGTTCAACCTCTTCGCCCACCGGTCGATCCTCGACAACGTGATCCTCGGCCCGATCAAGGCCCGCAAGGTCCCCAAGCGCGAGGCGCGCGACCGGGCGATGGAGCTGTTGACCCGCGTGGGCATCGCCGACAAGGCCGACCGTCACCCCGCCGAGCTCTCCGGCGGGCAGCAGCAGCGCGCCGCCATCGCACGCGCCCTCGCCATGGATCCGAAGGTCATGCTCTTCGACGAGCCCACCTCGGCACTCGACCCCGAGATGATCAAGGAGGTGCTCGACGTGATGGTCGAGCTGGCCGCCGACGGGATGACGATGGTCGTGGTCACCCACGAGATGGGCTTCGCCCGCTCGGCCGCCCGACGGGTCGTCTTCATGGACGAGGGGGCGATCGTCGAGGTCGCCCCGCCCGAGCAGTTCTTCTCAGACCCCTCCTCAGGCCGAGCGCGTGACTTCCTCTCGAAGATCCTCGCCCACTAGCCCGTCTGCCGCCGTGTCCTCCGGCGGCGACTCCGGACGACCGGCCGAGCCTGACCGTCCGCCACAGATCCGCAAACGCCCCGCCGGCAGCGTCGCCACCGGAGCACGACGAAAGGAAGCACCATGAAGCGCAACCGCAGCTGGTGGCTCATCACCCTGCTCACCCTGACGGCGCTCGTGGCGTCGGCATGTGGCGGCGACGACGAGTCTGACGTCGCCACAGACGACGCCACCGAGGCGACCGAGGCGACCGAGTCGGGGGACGGCGACGCCTCCGAGAGCGGGTCCGAGACCGAGTCGGAGGGATCCGAGGGCGCCTCCGGGGACATGGCCTCGTTGATCGCCGAGAGCGAGACGCTCAGCGGGATCGTGGAGGAGGGCACGGTCACCGTGGGCACGAAGTTCGACCAGCCGCTCTTCGGCCAGGTCGACCCCACCGCCGGTGGCGAGCCGGTCGGCTTCGACGTCGAGATCGCCACGCTCATCGTCGACGAGCTGAGCGAGGCCTCGGGTGAGGAGATCGAGGTCGAGTTCGTCGAGACGCCCTCGGCCATCCGCGAGACCGCCATCACCGACGGCACCGTCGACATGGTCGTGGCCACCTACACGATCAACGACGCCCGCAAGGAGCTCATCGCCTTCGCCGGGCCCTACTACGTGGCCGGCCAGGACATCATGGTCGCCGCCGACGACGACAGCATCGGCGGAGTCGAGGACCTCGCCGGCAAGACGGTGTGCTCGGTGCAGGGCTCCACGTCGATCGAGAACCTGCGGGAGATGGCGCCCGATGCCGAGCTGGTCGAGTACGACGTGTACTCCAAGTGCGCCGACGACCTGGCCAACGGCCGGGTCGACGCGGTGAGCACCGACAACGTGATCCTCGTCGGTCTCATCGACGCTGCAGGCGACTCGTTCAAGCTCGTCGACAACCCCTTCACCGAGGAGCCGTACGGCATCGGCGTGCCGAAGGAGGACCAGGCCATGCGCGACTTCGTGAACGACGTGCTCGAGGACACCTTCGAGAGCGGCGCGTGGGCGGAGGCCTACGAGTCGACCGTCGGCACCGTCGCCGAGACCACGCCGGAGCCCCCCGAGGTCGACCGGTACTGAGCCCGACCGGCACCGGGTCGGTGGGGGCGGCGTCCCCGCCGACCCGGCCCGGGGCCACCCGATCGTCGCGAACCTGAGCACCTGAGGGGCCCCCGCTGGACGTCGTCCTCGACAACCTGGACTTCTTCGTCGACGGCGTGAGGACGACCGTGAGCCTCACGCTGCTCGGGTGGCTGGGTGCCTTCGCCATCGGCCTGGTGGTGGCGTCGTTCCGGGTGAGCCCGGTCCTGCCGCTGCGCTGGTTCGGCGCCACCTACGTCGAGCTGGTGCGCAACTGCCCCTTGACGGTGCTGTTCTTCCTCTTCTGGTTCGGGCTGCCGAACGCCGGGGTCCAGCTGCCACGGTTCCCCTCGGCGGTCATCGTGCTCGCCGTCTACACCGGGGCGTTCGTGGCCGAGGCCATCCGTGCCGGCATCAACACCGTCGCCGCCGGGCAGGCGGAGGCGGCCAGGTCGCTGGGCCTCACCTTCGGCCAGGTGCTCGGCCAAGTCGTGCTGCCCCAGGCGCTGCGCAGCGTGGTGGCACCCCTGGGCAACGTCTTCATCGCCCTCATCAAGAACAGCTCGATCGCGTACACGATCTCGATCGTGGAGCTGACGGGTCAGGCGCAGACCCTGGCCATCCGCACCACCGAGGTCATCCCCGTGTTCAGTGCCGCGGCCGTCGCCTACCTGGTGCTCACGTTGCCCTCCGGCGCGGCCGTCGGATACCTCGAGCGCCGGCTGGCGGTCAAGCGTTGACCGCCCCGCTGCTGTCGGACGCGCTCGGCCCTCGTGGCCGGCGCCGGAGCCTGATCGCCTCGGTCGTCGCCGGTGCCGCCCTCGTCGGCCTGCTCGCGGCGGTGCTCCGTCGGTTCCAGGCGGAGGGCGAGCTCGCAGGCGACCTCTGGAGCCCGCTGCTCGACCCGGGCACGTTGCGGTTCCTCGGGGTGGGCCTGCTGAACACCTTGAAGCTTGCAGCGGCCGCCATGGTCCTGGCGTTGGCGCTCGGCGGCGCGCTGGCCCTCGGGCGGCTGGCCAGGAGCCGAGCCGTGCGGTGGCTGGCCGGCATCGTCGTCGAGTTCTTCCGCGGCTTCCCGCTGCTGCTCCTGCTGCTCTTCGCCGTGTTCGGCCTCCGCTCGCTCGGCTACGACCTGCCGCTGTTCTGGAGCGTCGCCGGCGCGCTCGCGCTCTACAACGGCGCCGTGCTGGCGGAGATCTTCCGGGCCGGGATCCTCTCCCTCGACCGGGGCCAGGGCGAGGCCGCCCAGGTGGTGGGCCTCACCCACTGGCAGGGGATGACCCACGTGATCCTGCCCCAGGCCCTCCGGCGCATGACCCCCGCCATCGTGAGCCAGCTCGTCACCTTGTTGAAGGACACGTCGCTGGCGTACTTCGTCCAGTACACCGAGCTGCTGCGGCGCGGCCAGCTCACGGGAGGCTTCGACCGGAACCTGCTCCAGGTCTCGATCGCCGTCGCCCTCGTCTACATCCTCGTCAACTTCCTCCTCGGACGGGTCGCCCGCCGACTCGAGGTGCGCCAGCGCCGCCGCCTCGGCGCCGCCCCCGTCGCCGTGACAGGCGGGCCCGAGGACCTCGTCGCCACGGGAGGCACCGCTACCGACGGTCGCTCGTGATCAACCGCCGACGGCCGCCCATGCGCCGCGGCCGACGGCCGCTGAGGATCACCCCCGCGTGACGACGGTGGCCTCCCAGCGCCCGGGGAGGCCGGGTGCCACATCCACCACCACGGCGGTCCCCTCGGCGATGGTCCGCGTGCCGTCGGCGACAGCGGTGCAGTGGAACGCCAGCACCTGGCCGGCCTCGGTGGTCACGGTCCCGATGCCGCGGCGGTCGTCGAAGTGCGTGACCGTCCCCGCCGCCCGCTCCACGAGCTCAGTGGACGATCTTGGACAACGGCAGCTCGAGCAGGTCCGAGGCGCCGGCGTCCTTGAGGGCGGGGATGAGCACGTTGATCTCGGCCTTGGGCACCACCGTCTCGACGGCGTACCCGCCGTCACCGAACAGCTTCGACACCGTGGGCGCCTTCATCGACGGGATGATGTCGATGACGGCCTGGAGGTCGGCCTCGCCCACGTTCAGCTTGACGAGCACCTTGCCCCTCGCCTCGAGGCTCCCCTCGAGCAGGGTGTGGAGCTGGTGCATGGCGTGGCGCTTCGCCGGGTCCTCGTAGGCGGCCCGGTTGGCGATGAGCTCGGTGTAGCTGGAGAGGATCGTGTCGAGGATGCGGAGGTTGGCGGCCCGCAGGGCCCGACCGGTCTCGGTGCCGTCGACGACCGCGTCGGCGACGTCGGGGATCTTGGCCTCGGTGGCGCCGTAGCTGAGGCGGACGTCGGCGTCGACGCCGTGAGCGGCGAGGAACCGGGCGGTCAGGCCCGGGTACTCAGTCGAGACCCGCACGCCTGCGGGCAGGTCGCGGACCTCCCGCCACGGGCTCTCGTCGGCGACGGCGATGACGATGTTGAAGGGACTCGCCGTGGCCTTCGAGTACTGCAGCTCGCCGAGTGAGACGACGTCGCTGTTCGTCTCCTCGATCCAGTCACGTCCGGTGATGCCGAGGTCGTACAGTCCCTCGGCCACGTAGGACGGGATCTCCTGTGGTCGCAGGATCCGGACGTCCTCGACACGGGGATCGTCGATCGACGCCCGGTAGGCGACCTCGGAGCTGCGGGTGACGGCGAGGTCGGCGGCCTCGAACAGCTCGAGCGTGGCGCGCTCCAGCGAGCCCTTGGGGAGCACGAGGCGGAGCATGCGGGCAGGGTACCGGCCGGCCTCGGAAGGGCCCGCGGGGCGCTCGGTCAGGTCGGCTTCGGCAGCTGGCGGAGCAGGTCGGCCATCTCGATGGCGGTCTCGGCCGCCTCGTAGCCCTTGTTGCCGGCCTTGGTGCCGGCCCGCTCGACGGCTTGCTCGATGGTCTCGACGGTGAGGACGCCGAACACGATCGGCACGCCCGTCTCGAGGCTGGCCCGAGCGATGCCGGCCGCGCACTGCCCGGCCACGACCTCGTAGTGCCCGGTCGCTCCCCTGATGACGGCGCCGAGCGTGATGACCGCGTCGTACGCATCGGAGGATGCGAGGTGCCGGGCGACGAGCGGGAGCTCGAACGCGCCTGGCACCCACACCTCGGTGATCGACGCGGGGTCGACCCCGTGTCGGGTGAGGCCGTCCACCGCTCCAGCCAGCAGCCGGTCGGTGATGAGGTCGTTGAAGCGGGCGCAGGCGATGGCGATGCGAAGACCGTCCCCTCGCAGCGAGCCCACGTAGCGGTTCGGCGTGTCAGTCATCGAGGCCCTCCAGGGTGTGGCCCATCCGCTCGCGCTTGGTGCGGAGGTAAGCGATGTTCTCGGGGTTCGGGGTCGACTCGATCGGCACCCGCTCGACGATCTCGAGACCGAAGCCCTCGAGACCGCCGTACTTGGCGTGGTTGTTGGTCATCAGCCGCATGGTGGTGATCCCGAGGTCGACGAGGATCTGGGCCCCGATCCCGTACTCACGGCTGTCCACCGGGAGGCCGAGCTCCACGTTGGCGTCGACGGTGTCGTGACCCCGCTCCTGGAGGCCGTAGGCGAGCAGCTTGTTGCCGATGCCGATGCCCCGACCCTCGTGGCCCCGCAGGTACACGACGACGCCGAGCTCCTCCTCGGCCACCCTCTGCATGGCCGACTCGAGCTGCACGCCGCAGTCACAGCGGAGCGACCCGAACACGTCGCCGGTGAGGCACTCGCTGTGGACCCTCACGAGCACGTCGTCGCTCCCCTGGACGGCGCCACGCACCATGGCCAGGTGCTGCTCCCCGTCGAGCAGGGACTCGTAGGCGTAGCAGGTGAAGTCGCCCCACTCCGTGGGGATGCGGGCCTCGGCGATGCGGCGGACGAGCTTCTCGCCCTGGCGTCGGTGGCGGACGAGGTCGGCGATCGAGATGAGCAGGAGGCCGTGGGTGTCGCAGAAGCGCTCCAGCTCGGGGAGCCGGGCCATGTCGGTCTTCTTCTCGTCGACGACCTCGCACAGGATGCCAGCCGGGTACAGGCCCGCCATGCGGGCGAGGTCGACCGCGGCCTCGGTGTGCCCGGCCCGCTTCAAGACGCCGCCCTCGCGGTAGCGCAGCGGGAAGATGTGGCCGGGACGGGCCAGGTCGCGGGGCTTGGTGGCCGGGTCGATGAGCGCCTGCGCGGTGGCGGCGCGGTCGTAGGCGGAGATGCCGGTGGACGTCCCGTGGCGGTAGTCGATGGAGACGGTGAAGGCGGTGCGGTGGCTCTCGGTGTTCTCGCTCACCATGAGCGGGAGCTGGAGCTCGTCGCAGCGCTCGCCGGTGATCGGGGCGCAGATGAGGCCGGAGGTGTGCTGCAGGAAGAAGGCGACCTTCTCCGGCGTGACGTGCTCTGCGGCCATGATGAGGTCGCCTTCGTTCTCCCGGTCCTCGTCGTCCACCACGACGACGATCTCGCCGCGCCCGATGGCGTCGACGGCCTCCTCGATGGGGGCGAACCTCGACGACCGGTGCCCGCCCGTCACCGGCCGGACCGGTGGTCGGGCCCCACGCCGTGACCGGCGAGGAGCTTCTCTGCGTACTTGGCCATGACGTCGACCTCCAGGTTGACGGGTGCGCCGGGCGGGGCCAGGCCGAGGGTGGTTGCCGTCGCGGTGTGCGGGATGACGGCCACGGTGAAGCTCTCGTCGTCGACGTCGACGACCGTGAGGCTCACGCCGTCGACGGTGATCGAGCCCTTCTCGACCAGGTAGCGGCCGAGGCCGTCCGGCAGGGCGACGCGCAGGTCGGGGACCGGCTCGAGCACCGTGCCGACGGCGTCGACATGGCCCTGCACGAGATGGCCCCCGAGGCGGTCGGCGAGGCGGACCGGGCGCTCGAGGTTGACGGCGTCGCCGAGATCGAGGCCGCCGAGGTTGGTGCGGGCGAAGGTCTCGTCACTCACGTCGGCCTCCCACCAGCCGTCACCGATGGCGACGATCGTGAGGCAGCACCCGTTGACCGCGGTCGAATCGCCGATGCCGGCCCCGTCGAGGACGGTGGCGGCGCCGATGCGGATGCGGCCGCCCTCCCGGGCGACCACGCAGCCGAGCTCCTCCACGATGCCGGTGAACATCAGGTGTCTCCTCCTGTGGGTGGGGGTGCGGGCTCCCCGACGGGCTCGTCGGGGTCGGTTTGCACCGCACGGACGTCGATGCGCAGGTCGGGGCCGAGGCGGGTCACGGCGGTGATCTCGCCCGCCCACGCGTCGGCCATCGTCGCCGCACCGGGGCCGGCGAAGAGGCCGGGGGCGTCGTCGCCGCCGAAGAGCTTCGGCGCCAGGTAGACGACGTAGCGGTCGACCAGGCCGGCCCGGTGGAACGCACCTGCGACGCCGGCCCCCCCCTCGACCAGGAGCTGGAGGACGCCCGTGCCGCCGAGCACGTCGAGCACCTCGCCGAGGTCGCCCTCGAGCTCGAGCGCCGGGTGGACCCGGGCGGTGTCGGGGGCTCGACCGAGCACCACCCGGAGCGGGTCGGGACCCTCGACGTGGCGCACCGTCAGGCTCGGGTCGTCGGCCCGCACGGTGCCCGCTCCGACCAGCACGGCGTCGCTCTCCGCCCGCAGCCGGTGGGCGTCGGTCCTGGCCTCGACGCCCGTGATCCACTGCGACGACCGGTCTGGGGCCGCTGTCCGGCCGTCGAGGGAGGCGGCCAGCTTCAACACGACCAGGGGCCGGCCCGTCCTGCGGTGCACGAGGTAGGGCGCCAGCTGGTCGGCCACGGCGCCGGCAGCGACGCCCAGCGCGACGCCGACCCCGCCCGCCCGCAGCCGCTCGATGCCGCGCCCGGCGACCTGGCCGTCGGGATCCTCGATGCCCACCACCACCCGGGCGACGCCGGCTGCGAGGAGTGCGTCGGCGCAGGGACCTGTCCTGCCGTGGTGGCTGCAGGGCTCGAGGGTGGTCCAGACGGTGGCGCCGCGGGCGGCTGGCCCGGCTGCGGCGAGGGCGACCGCCTCGGCGTGCGGGCCGCCGGGTGGCGCCGTCGCCCCCTCGTGCACGGTCCCGTCGAGGGCGCGCAGGACGCAGCCGACCCAGGGGTTGGGGGACGTGGTGGTGCGGACGGCGGCGGCGGCGGCCACGGCGCGCCCCATCATGGCCTCGTCGTCGCCCGACCCGCCCCTGCCCGCCTCGTCTGGCACCCCACACCTCCCGTCACCGGACAGGGGGCGCGTGTCGCGAGGGACACGCACTCCCTCGCTCTCATCCGGACTCTGACCGTCGGCTCCGGGATCTCACCGGATCGGCCCCCACCCGAGGACGGGGGTTCGCAGGCTTCACTGCCGGTCGGGACTTCCACCCACACCCCGCGAGGGGTCGTGCCCGCAGTGTACGGCCACGACTGGTCGCGACGCCACCGTTCGTTCCATGCGCGACCAGCGGAGGACGGCACGGGGTCTAGGTGAGGCGGACCTCCCGACCACGGCCGGCCACCACGTCGCCAACCTGCAGCTGCAGGCCCCGGCGCGCCTCGACCTCCCCGTTCACCGTGACCTCCCCCTCGGCCAGCGCCCACTTGGCCTCACCGCCGCTACCGATGAGGCCGACGAGCTTGAGCAGCTGGCCGAGCCGGATCCCCCCTCCGCCCACGGCGACCTCCTCCACCTCGGCGCGCTCCACCTCAGTGCGCTCCACCTCAGTGCGCTCCACCTCAGTGCGCTGTCGGGTCGCCGTGGAGGAGGCGCAGGGCGTGGGGCAGGACGTCGAGCACCGCCTCCAGGCACTCCACGGCGCCGCTCGTCGATCCCGGGGTGTTGACCACGATGGCGTCGCCGACCGTGCCCGCCACCGCCCGGGAGAGCCGTCCGAGCGGGTTCACCAGCCGCATCGCCTCGGCCAGCCCCGGGGCCTCGCGGTCGAGGACGGCGCGGGTGCCCTCGGGGGTGAGGTCACGAGGGGTGAAGCCCGTGCCGCCGGTGGTCACCACGAGCCCGGCGAAGCCGTCGCACAGAGCGACGAGGCTGCCGGCGACCTCTTCGGCGCCGTCGGAGACGACCTCCCTCGCCACCACGGCGAACCCCTCCTCGACGAGGCGCGCCTCGAGGGCTGCGCCGGAGCGATCCTCGCGGGTGCCGTGGATCACCCCGTCGGAGACGGTGAGGACCTTGGCCTCGAGTCCCGCTGCGGACCGTCCCTCGTCGTTGGCCACGGCGCCACGCTAGGGCCGAGCCGACCGGCTCATGGCGGACCGAGCGGCCGGCGCCGACCACGGCCCCAGCACGTGTCCCCGGGGGCGGGGCGCCGGCACCGACGGCCTCGGATCACGACACCGACCGTTGGGCGTCCGGCGCCCGGCGCTGGCCGACGGGCCCGACGCCTTCGGCCCGACCCTGGCAGCTGAGGCACCGCTTCCCGAGGGTCAGGCGGCCCGCCGCAGGCGCAGGCAGAACATGCCGTCGGTCCCGGCGTCGTGCGGGAGCAGCAGGTCGCCCCGCCCGTGCGGGCGCCACGGCGCACCCAGGTGGCCCTCGGACACGAGGTCGGGGTGCCCATCGGCCAGCCAGGTGTCCATCCCCAGCGTCTCGGCCTCGGTGATGGTGCACACGCTGTAGGTCAGGCTGCCCCCGGGAGCGACGAGCTCGATCGCCGCGACGAGGAGCCGTCGCTGCAGCGGGACGAGGCGGTCGACGTCGCCAGGCGTGACCCGCCAGCGGGCGTCCGGCCGGCGACGGAGCACCCCGAGGCCGGAGCAGGGAGCATCGACCAGCACCCGGTGCATGGAGGAGGGGCGCCACGGGGGTCGGGTGCCGTCTGCGACTGCGATGGCGACCGACCCCGCCGGCGCTCTGGGCACGCCTTCGGCCGGCAACCGGTCGATCACGTGCCCAGAGCGAGCGGGCCCGCCCCCCGCCGGGCCGGCACCGAGGCGCGCCACGTTCTCGACGATCAGCGCCACCCGCCCGGGGGCGAGGTCGCTGGCCAGCACGAGTGCCCCGGTCGTGGCCAGGAGCGTCGCCTTGCCACCGGGCGCAGCGCACAGGTCGGCGACGCGCTCCCCCGCCCGGGCGCCCACGGCCGACGCCACCCACTGGGACGCCAGGTCCTGCGTGTAGCCGTCGTCCCTGACGGTGGGGACCGCCGCCTCGTTCATCTGCTCGAGGGCGGCGAGGGCGTCACCCCGTCCGAGGTCCTCGACGAGCCGGTCCACCAACCAGTCCGGATAGCTCAGGCGGGTGGCGTCGTCGGGCCAGGTGACGGGCGCCTCGGCGACCCGGCGCAGGACGGCGTTGACCAGCCCCCGGGACCGGGGCGGCGACACCGCGACGGTGGCGGAGACCGCAGCATGCGGCGGGGTCCCGAGGTGGTGGAGCTGGTGGGCGCCGAGGCGGAGCGCGTTGCGGGTGGCGCCGTCGAGCTCGCGCAGCACGAAGCGGTCCACGAGCAGGTCGAGCGCCCGGCGCATGCGGGTCGTCCCGTACACCAGCGTGGTGGTGAAGCCGCGGTCCCGCTCGCTCATCCCGCTCGTGCCCAGCAGCGCCGGCACGACGATGTTGGCGAAGCCGCCCTGGTCGATCTCCGCCAGCGCCTGCAGCGCCAACCGACGGGGGTCGGTGGACTTCACGGGCCGGCCGGTCGCGGCGACGTGACGGGGCCTCAAGAGCCGAGGCGGTCGGCGGGGCCGGGGCGGGCACCGTTGCGCCAGGCGTCGGCGGGCTGGGCCGGCCTTCCCTCGGGCTGCACCTCGAGCAGGCGCAGCGCGCCTGCCCCCGCAGCCACGGTCACGCCGTCCTCACCGAGGGATCCGGGCGCACCGGGCGGACGGACGGGGGCGGGCGCCGCCCGCAGGACCTTGAGCCGCCGGCTGCGGAACGTGGTCCACGCCCGGCCCAGCCGGACGAGGCGGTGGAGCTGCTCGGCGTCGCGGTCCCACCGGAGCTCGAGCTCGGCGGGGTCGATCTTGGCGGCGTGGGTGACCTGGCCCACCTGGGCCACGGGCTCCCCGAGGCCGCCGGTCAGCTGCGCCACCAGCAGGCCCGAGCCGACGGCGACGAGCTGGGCTCGCAGCTCGTCGGCCGTCTGGTCGTCGCCGACCGGCACCACCTCCCGGGCGAACACCGGGCCGGTGTCGAGACCCGCCTCCAGCTGCATGAGGCACACGCCGGTCTCCACGTCACCGGCGAGCAGCGCCCGCTCCACCGGGGCCGCACCACGCCAGCGCGGGAGCAGGGAGAAGTGGAGGTTCACGAACGGGAGGACGGCGAGCACGGGTGGCTTGATCAGCCGCCCGTAGGCCACGACGACCCCCAGCTCGGCGCCGGCCCCGATCACGTCGGCGGTGCGATCCGTCACCGGGAGGCCGAGCTCGAGGGCTGCGGCCTTGACCGGGCTGGGGGCGGTGGCCCCACCCCGACCGCGCCGCCGATCGGGTTGGCTGACGACGAGCGCCACGTCGAAGCCGGCCTCCACCAGCGCACGCAGAGGGGGGACAGCGGCGGCGGGGGTCCCGAGGTAGGCCAGACGCCTGGGGAACCGGGGAACGGGCGCCGGTGCCCCGGCGGTGTCAGGCAGGGCGGTGTCAGGCAGGGCGGTGTCAGGCAGGGCGGTGTCGGGCAGGACGGCGGCGGTCAGGCCCGGCCGGGGAGGCGCAGCATCCGGCGGGGAGCGACGTCGGCCTCGGTCTCGAGGACGTCGGCCGAGAGCTGCCGGTCGCGCAGCGTGCGCATGGCCGCCCTGCGGGTGTCAGCGTCAAGGCGCTCGAGGAGCAAGATGCCGTCGAGGTGATCGAGCTCGTGCTGGAAGATCCGCCCGAGGTACTCGTCCGCCTCGATCGAGAGCTCGTTGCCGTCGAGGTCCCAGCCGGTGAGGTGCACCTCGTCGGGACGGACGATGTCCCAGGAGAGGCCGGGCACCGACAGGCACCCCTCCTCGAACGTCCACTCCCCACGGCTCTCGGTGATGGTGGGGTTGACGACCACGTGGGCACCGGTGTCGTCGTGGCTGTCGTAGACAAAGAGTCGCTTCTGCACGCCGACCTGAGGGGCGGCGAGGCCGGCTCCGGGGGCGTCGTACATCGTGGTGATCATGTCCTCGGCCAGCTTGGCGAGCCGACCGTCGATGTCGATCACGTCGCCCGCCCGCTGGCGCAGCACCGGGTCGCCGACGACGCGGATCGAGTAGGGCGCCATGGCGTGCAGGGTAGCGTCGAGCCCCTCGTGAGCCACTACTTCGACCCCGACCCGGGGGCGCCCTCGGAGCAGCGCAAGGTACCACTCGTGCTCCCCGACCTGGCGGTGCAGCTCACCACCGACACCGGCGTGTTCGGCCGGTCCGTCGTCGATCCCGGGACGCGCCTCCTGCTGGTCGAGGGCCCTCCCGCCCCCGCCCAGGGCGACCTCCTCGACCTCGGCTGCGGGTACGGCCCGATCACCGTGGCCCTGGCCACGAGGGCACCGGGGGCGACGGTCTGGGGCGTCGACGTCAACCGCCGGGCGCTGGCCCTCACCGCCCGCAACGCCGAGGCCGCCGGGTGCACGAACGTGCGCGTCGCCGGGCCCGATGACGTGCCCGACGAGGTCCGCTTCGCCGCCATCTGGTCGAACCCCCCGATCAGGGTGGGCAAGGTGGCCCTCCACGACCTGCTGCTGCGGTGGCTCCCCCGCCTCGCCCCCGGCGCCCGGGCCGTGCTCGTCGTGCACAAGCACCTCGGCGCCGACTCCCTCGCCCGGTGGTTGACCCACACGGGGCATCCCACCGTCCGGCTCGGCTCCCGCATGGGCTACCGGCTGCTCGAGGTGGGCGGACCCGCCGCGTGCGACCCGGACGGGTCGACGTGAGGAACCTGGGCGACACCGAGCTCAAGCGGCTGCACCGGGAGTGGCGGCGCAAGACCGAGGACCGGCTGGCGCTGCTGCTCGACGACGTCCAGACCCCGTACAACGTCGGCTCGATCGTGCGGACGGCGGCGGCGCTGCGGGTCGAGCACCTCCACGTTGCCGGCGCCTCGATCACCCCTGACCACGCGAAGTCGCACAAGACGTCGCTCGGCACCGAGCGCTACGTCGACTGGACCTTCCACGAGTCGCTGGCGGCGGCCGTCGACGCGGTCAAGGACGCCGGCCTCCGCCTGGTCGGCATCGAGCTGGCCGATGGTGCAGTGCCGCTCCACCGTGCGGTGCTCGGCCCCGACGTCTGCCTCGCCTTCGGGCACGAGGACCGGGGGCTCTCCCCGCTGACCTTGGCCGCCTGCGACGAGGTGGCGTTCGTGCCCCAGCTCGGCAAGGTCGCCTCGCTGAACGTGGCCCAGGCTGCGGCGATGGCGATGTACGAGGTCCGCCGCCGCTCGTGGCCCGCCCGCTGAGCGTGCCCACCGGGTCACGCCCCGCCCGGGCGGGTAGGGGCCGGCCATGACCGACTCCCCTGCCGACCTCCCGCCCGAAGAGCCCTTCGAGGGAGAGGACGTGCCCGACGCCGTCCTGGCCGAGCACGAGGAGGGCCTCATGGACCGGGCTCGCCACTCCGGCGTCGGGGTCGAGGACCCCAACATCGTCGGCGACGTCGGTCCCACCGACATCCCGCCCGGCACCGACCCCGAGTCTTCCGGCAGCGACGTCCCCTGGGTCGAGGACGATCGGGGCTGAGCCGACCCTGCGATGGCGTGATGACGTTCGTCGCGATCGAGCGGGCACGGCGATCGCGAACGTGAGGGCGTCGGTGGAGGCGGAGGGGTCGTCCCGGGCCGCGAGGCTCCAGCCTCAGATGCGGCGGGGGTCGACCGCCACCCGCAGCCGACCGGGGGGCCTCGGCGTTGCCGCCAGCGCGTCGCACAGGGTGCGGTGGTCGGCGGCCCGGACGAGCCAGTCGTCCCCCGCGGGGCCGAGGACGTCGACGCCGACGTGCTCGCCCGCGCCTCGGGCGTACACCTCGGCCCCGGCGCCGACGACGTGGGCCAGAGCGACGACGGGAGGCAGCAGCAGGGAGCGTCGCCGCTCCAGCTCCGCCTCGGCGACGCGACCGGGGTCGGCGAGCAACGCGGCCTGCACGACCTCATGGCGGGGGAGCTTCGTCTGCAGGAGCAGCCTGCCGCCAGCGGCCTTGCCACCGAGGAGCCGAGCCGCCCTGGCCACCAGCGACATCGCCTCCTCGGCGGCGCGGTACCGGGGGGCGAGCAGCTCGGCGTCGAGGTCGAGGAAGGCAACGGCGGCCGCCCGCTCGACGCGGCGCAGCACGGCTTCGGTCCCCACCAGCACGGGGGCATCGGGGAGCGGGGCGCCCGGCGCGTCGTCGCCGGTCACCTCGGCCACCGGCCGCCGGGCGAGGCGCTCGAGGTCCTCCCTGGCCCGCGTCACCCCGAGCCGACGCTGCTTCAGGTGACCGGATCCGCAGTGCCGGCACACGGAGGGGCGCTCGGTGGCGCAGCGGGCGCAGCGCAGCGCCCCGGTCCCGGTGGTGGCAACGGTGGCGCCGCAGCGCTCGCACCTGACCAGCTCCGTGCACGAGCCGCAGACGAGCAGCCGGGCGCGGCCCTTCCGGTTGAGGACGCACACCACGGGTCGTCCCGGCTCGGGGTTCGAGGAGCGGATGAGGTCGACGAGCCGGCTCGAGTAGAGGTCGACCTTGCGGGGGTCCTCGCTGCGCCGGTCGACGACGTCGACGACGGGCCAACCCGCCCGCTCCACCGTGCGCGACGGCGCCTGCAGCACGCCCCAGGCCAGCGCCTCGAGCGAGGGGCAGGGCGAGGTCAAGACGCAGGGGACCCCGGCCCGACGGGCCCGCTCGGCGGCGACGTCCCGGGCGCTCCACGTCGGCGACCCCTCCTCCTGGTGCACCTCCTCGTGCTCGTCGAGGACCACGACGGCGGCGAGGCCGGGAGCGGGCGCCCACGCCGCACCTCGGGCACCGAGGACCACCCCTCCCCCCGCCGCGGCCTGGGCCCAGCCACGGGGCAGCACCGCCACCGGCACGCCCGCCCGACGGAGGCGCCCGCCGAGCGCCGCTGCAGCAGTGTGGTCGGGGGCGACGACGAGGGTGGTGCCGCGCTGAGCAGCAGCCACGACCAGGGGGACCACATCGGCAGCCGGTGGCAGGCGCAGCACCGTCCTGGCCCGGCCCAGGGCCTCGGCCGCACCGTGGTCGTCGCCGGTGGCCACGGCCTGGCTCGGGACCGCCCGCGCCGGCAGCCCCTTCACCGCGCCGTCCGGCGACGCCGCCCGCAGCAGGTGGCGGGGGCGGCCTGCCCAGCGCCAGGCGGCCCAGCGAGCGACGTCGATCACCTCGGCCGTAGGGCCGATCCCGGTGACGTGGGCGAGGGGCTTGAGCGCCACCCCGGCCGGGGGCACGACGCGGTCGGCCACGACCCAGCCGCCCACCCGACGCCCGTTGAGCACGACGCGAACGAGCGTCCCCACTGCGACCGCGGCGTCGAGCGCGGGCGGCACCAGGTAGTCGAAGGTCTTCGTCACCCCGGCCACGTCGGGCACCACCCGCACGACCCGTCCGGAGGACGAGGCGCCCCCGGTCAGAGGCCGAGGGCCGACCGCATCGCCTCCAGGCGGGTGGGGTGCTCCCACGTGAAGTCCTTCTCGGGTCGACCGAAGTGCCCGTAGGCGGCGGTCTTGCGGTAGATCGGCCGGCGCAGGTCGAGGTCGCGGACGATGGCCGCCGGCCGCAGGTCGAACACGTCGTCGACAGCAGACGTGATCCTGTCGGGGTCGACCGTCTCGGTCCCGAACGTCTCGACCAGCAGCGACACGGGTCGAGCCACTCCGATGGCATAGGCCACCTGGACCTCGCAACGGGTGGCGGCACCGGCGGCCACGACGTGCTTGGCCACCCAGCGCGCCGCATAGGCGGCCGAGCGGTCGACCTTGCTCGGGTCCTTGCCGGAGAAGGCGCCGCCCCCGTGGCGGGCCATGCCACCGTAGGTGTCGACGATGATCTTGCGGCCGGTGAGGCCGGTGTCGGCGTGCGGGCCCCCGAGCTCGAAGGTGCCGGTCGGGTTGACGAGGACCTCCGGGTCGTCGTCGGCGAAGGCGCTCGGGATCAGCGGGTGGATCACGTGCTCGACGAGGTCGGGCTTGATCAGCGTCTCGGCGTCGAGGCCGGGCTGGTGCTGGGTGGAGATCAGCACCGTGCGCAGCCGGACGGGCCGCCCGTCCTCGTAGTCGAAGGTGACCTGGGTCTTGCCGTCGGGGCGGAGGTACGGGAGGATCCCGGCCTTGCGGACCTCGGCCAGGCGATGCGAGAACCGGTGGGCCAGCCAGATCGGCAGCGGCATGAGGTCGTCGGTCTCGTCGCAGGCGTAGCCGAACATCATCCCTTGGTCACCGGCGCCCTGGCTGTTGAGCTGGTCCTCCCCCGAGCTGCCCGTGCGGGTCTCGTAGGCGGTGTCGACGCCCTGGGCGATGTCGGTCGACTGCTCGTCGATGCTCACCATGACGCCGCAGGTGTGGCCGTCGAAGCCGAACGACTCGCGGTCGTAGCCGATGTGGCAGATGGTCTCCCGGACGATCTTCGGGATGTCGACGTAGGCCTGGGTGGTGATCTCACCCGCCACGACCGCCAGCCCCGTGGTGAGCAGCGTCTCGCACGCCACCCGACCGGTCGGGTCCTCGGCGAGGATCGCATCGAGGATCGCGTCGGAGATCTGATCCGCCATCTTGTCGGGGTGGCCCTCGGTGACTGACTCCGAGGTGAAGGTGTAGCGGCTCACGTGTTGCTCCGGTTCCGGGTTCGTAGGACGGCGTCGAGGATGGCTCGGGCCACCGCTCGCTTGTCTGACAACGGGACATCTTGGTGCACGTCGTCGGCACCGATGATCACTGCGGCGTTCGTGTCGTGGTCGAAGCCGACCCCGGGCGCCGAGACGTCGTTGGCGACGATGAGGTCGAGGCCTTTGCGAGCGAGCTTGCGCACGGCGTTGGCGACCAGGTCGTCGGTCTCGGCGGCGAAGCCGACGAGCGTCTGGCCGTCGTGCTTGGCCCGGCCGAGGTCGACAGAGAAGTCGTGGGTCGGCTCGAGCACGATCTCGGGCGGACCCTCGTCCTTCTTGATCTTGCGGTCCGACGGCGACTTGGGACGGAAGTCGCTCATCGCCGCCGCCTGGATGATGACGTCGGTGCGGGGTGCCCGAGGCACGACCGCTGCTCGGAAGTCCTCCACCGTCTCGGCCCGGACGACCTCGATGCCGGGCGACACCGGGCGCTCGACCGACGTGACGAGCGTGACGGCGGCACCCCTGGCGTGGGCCTCCTCGGCGAGGGCGTGGCCCTGCTTGCCCGAGGAGCGGTTGGTGATGACGCGCACGGCGTCGATCGGCTCTCGCGTGCCGCCGGCGGTGACGAGCACGCAGAGCCCGGCGAGGTCGCCGGTGGTCGTGGCGGCGGCGAGCGCACGCTCGCACTCGGTGACGATGTCGGCCGGCTCGGCCAGACGCCCCGGCCCGACGTCGCCCCCCGCGAGGTGGCCGACCCCAGGCTCGACGACGGAGACGCCACGCTGGCGCAGGAGGGCCACGTTCGCCTGCACGGCCGGCTGCTCCCACATCTCGGTGTGCATCGCCGGGCACACCACGACCGGCGCGCGGCTCGCGAGCAGCGTCGCCACCAGCAGGTCGTCGGCCAGGCCGATGGCGTAGGCGGCGAGCACGCGGGCAGTCGCCGGGGCAACGACGATCAGGTCGGCCCCCTGCCCCAGGTAGGTGTGAGGGCTCGGCTCGGGGCTCTCCCACAAGCTCGTCCGGGCGGGCTCGGATGCGACCGCCGAGAACGTATGGCAGCCGACGAAGCGCTGGGCATCGGCGGTGAGCACGGGGCGCACGACAGCGCCGGCGTCCATCAGCCTGCGGCACACCTCGACCGCCTTGTAGGCGGCGACGCCCCCCGAGACCCCGAGGACGACGGCGCGCCCCGCCAGCACGAGGGGCTAGGAGGCCGGGTCGGGCTCGGACCCGGCCTCGGCCAGGTCGGCATCGTCCTCGTCGGCACCCTCGGCCTCGGCCTCGTCGCGGGTGTAGGTGATCTTGTCGGCGGCGATCTCCTCGAACGAGATCGACAGCGGCTTGCGGGCGGTGGAGGCGACCTGAGGCGGCACGATGGAGCCGAGGCCCTCACCGAGCTGGTTGAAGTAGCTGTTCACCTGGCGGGCCCGACGGGAGGCGAGGCTCACGAGGGTGAACTTGGAGTCGACCTTCTCGAGGAGCACCTCGATGGTCGGGTTCATCATCGTGTCCTGGCGGCGCGGCATGGCCCCGAGGGTACCAGCGGCCGCTCCGACGGCCCCCCTCGGTCGGGCCGCTCGGTCAGCCCCGGGCGGCCTCGATGAGCGCCACCACCTCCGCCACGCAGGCTTCGAGGTCGTCGTTGACGACGGTCTTGGCACCGAGCTCGGCTGCGGCTCCCGCCTCCTCGGCCGCCTTGGCCAGGCGCTTGACCACGATCTCCTCGGGGTCTCCCCTCCCCCGCAGCCGCCGCTCCTGCTCCTCGGGCGACGGCGGCGTGATGAAGACGAGGAGGGCGTCCGGCTCGAGCTCGTGCACCTGGCGCGCTCCCTGCACCTCGATCTCGAGGAGCACGTCCCGGCCCGGGTCGGGGTCGGGGACCGGCGTGCCGTAGAGGTTGCCGAGGAACTCGGCGTGCTCGAGGAAGCCGCCCCCGGCGATGCGGGCCTCGAAGGCCGGACGGTCGACGAAGACGTAGGCGTCCTCCGCCTCCCCCGGCCTGCGCTGCCGCGTCGTCCACGAGCAGCTCAGCCACAGGCGGTCGTCCCGGGCGAGGAGGCACCGGACGACGGTCCCCTTGCCGACCCCGCCGGGGCCGGAGATGACGACGATCAGCGCTCGGCCCTAGCCGGGAAAGGCCGTGAGCAGCGCCTCGCGCTGGTTCCTGCCCAGGCCCTGGACCCGCCGGGCCTCGCTGATCCCGATCTCCTCCATCAGCCGGCGGGCCTTGACCTTGCCGAGGCCGGGCAGCGACTCGAGCACGGCCAGCACCTTCATCTTGCCGACGATCTCGTCGCCCTCGGCCTGGTCGAGGAGCTCGCGCAGGTTGGTCGAGCCCATCTTCAGCTTCTCCTTCAGCTCGGCCCGCTCACGGCGGGCGACGGCCGCCTTGGCCAGCGCTGCCTCGCGCTGTTCCTGTGAGAGCTGGGGGGGGAGCGGCATGGCCGGCACCCTAGCGCCGGGCGTCAGGCCGGGGCCGGGCGCCGAAGAGGGGGTCAGGCGTCGAGGGTGGCGGCCAGCGCCGCCGCCGCTGCCCGGGGGTCCGCCGCGGTGGTGACCGCCCGCCCGATGACGAGCATGCTGGCCCCGGCCGCCAGCGCCGCCCCGGGCGTGTCGGTCCTGGCCTGGTCGTGCACCTCGCCGCCCGGTGGCCTCGTGCCCGGCACCACCACCGTGAGCCGGGGCGCGAGGTCGAGGACCGCTCTGATGTCGGGAGCGCCGCAGATCACCCCATCGCACCCTGCCTCGACGGCGGCCTGGACCCGCTTGGGGACGATGTGGGGCGGTGCGTCCTGGTCGCTCGTGAGCACCGTGACCGCCAGCGCCGTCGGGCTCGGCTCGTCGGCCCTGGCCGCCCCTTCGGCCAGCCCCTCGACGCCGGCCCTGAGCATGGGCACACCGCCGTGGGCGTGGAGCGTCAGGTAGCGGGCCCCGAGCGCGCCGATGACGTTCGCCGCCTTGCCGACCGTGGTGGGGATGTCGTGGAGCTTGAGGTCGAGGAACACGTCGAAGCCGAGCTCGACGAGGCTGGAGACGGCGTCTGGCCCGGCCGCGGTGTAGAGCTCGAGACCGACCTTGGCCACGCCGAACCAGGGCCGGAGGTCGCGCGCCAACCTGAGGGCGAGCACCAGGTCGTCGACGTCGAGGGCGAGGGCGAGGCGGTCGCGCCCGGACCAGAGCTCCTCGACACCTGCCGGTGGGGCGGTCGCGCCCTGGCGCTCGTCGCTGTCGGTCATCGTCGCTCCTCGACTGGTGGCTCCTCGACGGGTGGCTCCTCGACGGGTGGCTCCTCGCGGCACGAGGCATGGGCGCCCTCCGGACCGCCCGTCCGGTGGACCGCACCGACCACGTCACCGACGTGGTGCACGCCTGCCGACGCGCACCACCGGGCCAACCCTGCCAGCACATCTGCACCGGCGCGCGGATCGGCGAAGGTGGCCGTGCCCACCTGGACCGCCGACGCCCCGGCGAGGAGCAGCTCCGCTGCGGTCTCGCCGTCGGACACCCCGCCGACGCCCACGATCGGGAGGTCGGGCAGGGCGGCGTGCACGTCGTGCACCGCCCGGACGGCGACCGGGTGGATGGCGGCGCCGGACAGCCCGCCGCCGCCCGCGCCCAGCCGGTACGTGCGGGTCGTCGTGTCGATGGCCATGCCCATGACGGTGTTCACGAGGGTGACCGCCTCGGCACCCCCACGAGCGGCGGCGTCGGCGATGTCGACCAGGTCGGTGACGTTGGGACTGAGCTTGGCCCAGCGCGGTCGCCCGCAGGCGGCGGTCGCGGCGATGGCCCGCTCGGTGCTCTCGGCGTCGTGGGCGAACATGCGGCGTCGGTCCTCGACGTTGGGGCAGCTGACGTTCACCTCGACGGCGACCACGCCCGGGGGCGCACCGGCGAGCAGGGCGGCTGCGTCGGCGTAGTCCTGCACGGTCCGACCCCAGATCGACGCCACGACGCTGGCGCCGGTGGCCAGCAGCGCAGGCAGCTCCTCCTCCAGCCACGCCGCCACCCCTGGCCCCTGCAGGCCGACGCTGTTCAACATGCCCGCCGACGTCTCGACCACGCGCGGGGCGGGGTTGCCCGGCCACGGCCCGGCCAGCAGCGACTTCACGACGACGGCGCCGAGCGAGGCGAGGTCGAGGTAGGGGGCGAGCTCGGCACCGTGGCCGGCGGTGCCGGAGGCGAGCAGCACCGGGTTGGCCAACACCACCGACCCGATGCGGGTGGTGAGGTCGACCGCAGGGGGCGCAGCGCGACGCTGCCGCCACGGCCTCAGATCGGGCTCACTGGTCGATGCTCACAGGTCGAGGCCGAGCTGCTCGCCCCGACCGTCGGCGTGCCACTCCTGGATGCTGCGCACCGCGAACGTGTGCCCGGCCCAGTCCGCCATGCCGTTCGCGGCGGCGAGCGCGGCGGCCACGGTGGTGATGCACGGCACCTGGTGGACCGCCGCCGCCGCCCTGATGTGCTGGCCGTCGGCCCTGGGCCCGAAGCCGCGCGGCGTGTTGACGACGAGGTCGACCTTGCCGGCGGCGAGGAGGTCGACGGCCGTGGCCTCGTCACCGGGGTCGCCCACCTTGCCGACGAGGGTGTCGACGGTGACGCCGTGCTCCTCCAGGTAGGCGGCGGTTCCGGCGGTGGCGGCGATCGTGAAGCCGATGGCGGCGAAGCGCCCGGCGGCGACGAGGCCGGACGCCTTGTCCCGGTCGGCGAGCGACAGGAAGACCGACCCCCGCTCGGGGAGGCGGTCACCGGCCGCCATCTGGCTCTTGGCGAAGGCGAGGCCGACCGTACGGTCGATGCCCATCACCTCCCCCGTCGAGCGCATCTCGGGGCCGAGGAGGGTGTCGACGTCGGGGAAGCGGTTGAACGGGAGGACCGCCTCCTTGACGGCGACGTGGCCACCGACGCTGGGGGGCCGCAGCACCCCCTCGTCCCGCAGTGACTCGAGCGACGCGCCGGCCATGACCCGTGCTGCCACCTTGGCCAGGGGCACGCCCGTCGCCTTGGCCACGAAGGGCACCGTCCGGCTGGCCCTCGGGTTGGCCTCGATGACGAAGACCTGGCCGTCTTTCACGGCGTACTGCACGTTGAGGAGGCCGACGACCTCGAGGGCGTCGGCGATGGCGGTGGTGTGCTCCTCGATGCGGCGCAGCACCGACCCCGACAGCGTGGGCGGGGGGATGGCGCAGGCGCTGTCGCCCGAGTGCACCCCTGCCTCCTCGACGTGCTCCATCACCCCACCGACGAGGACCTCGCCGGTCGCGTCGCGCACGGCGTCGACGTCGACCTCGGTGGCGTCCTCGAGGAAGCGGTCGACGAGGACCGGGCGCTCGGCCGAGAGGCCGCCCTCCCTGCCGAGGGAGCCTGCGACCCCGCCGCCGCTCCCGAAGCCGGCGAGCTCGGCCATGGCCCGGCGCAGGCCGTCGTCGTCGTAGACGATGGACATGGCCCGCCCGCCGAGCACGTAGCTCGGGCGGACGAGTGCGGGGTAGCCGATGTCGGCGGTGATGGCGAGCGCGGCGGTGATCGTGGCGGCCGTGCCCCCCTCGGGCTGGGGGATGTCGAGCGTTGCGCACAGCGCGTTCCAGCGCTCGCGGTCCTCGGCCAGGTCGATCTTGTCGGGTGCGGTCCCGAGGACCAGCTCCGGGGGCAGCAGCCCGGCCAGCTTCAGCGGCGTCTGGCCGCCGAGGCTCACGATCACGCCCCGCAGGTCGCCACCGGCGGCCTCGGCCTCGAGCACGTGGCCCACGTCCTCGGAGGTGAGGGGCTCGAAGTAGAGCCGGTCGGAGGTGTCGTAATCGGTGGAGACGGTCTCGGGGTTGCAGTTGATCATCACCGTGTCGAAGCCGGCTTCACGGAGGGCGAAGCTGGCGTGGACGCAGCAGTAGTCGAACTCGATCCCCTGGCCGATCCGGTTGGGGCCCGAGCCGAGGATGGCGATGGTCGGCCGGCCGCTCGGGCGAGCCTCGTCCTCGTCCTCCCACGTCGAGTAGTGGTACGGCGTCCTCGCCTCGAACTCCGCCGCGCAGGTGTCGACCGTCTTGAACGTGGGGAGCACCCCGGCCGCGACGCGGGCGGCGCGCACGTCGTCCTCCGGCTCGTCCCACAGCCAGGCCAGCTGGGCGTCGGCGAACCCGAGCCGCTTGGCACGGCGCCACCCGGCCCGGTCGGTGTGTGCGAGTCCGGCGGCGGCGAGGTGCGCCCGCTCCTCGACGATCGAAGCGATCTGGTCGAGGAACCAGGGGTCGACCCTGGTGACGGCGTAGAGCCGCTCGACGGAGATGCCGCGTCGCAGCGCCGCCTCGAGCTGGAACGGCCGGTCGGGGGTGGCGACCGCCGCCCTGCGGACGAGCTCGTCGTCGTCGAGGAGGTCGCTCGCCCGCTCACCGGGGTCGCAGTTCAGGCCGAACCGGCCGGTCTCGAGCGAGCGGAGCGCCTTCTGCAGCGACTCGGGGAAGGTGCGCCCGAGGGCCATCGCCTCCCCCACCGACTGCATCGAGGTGCCGAGGATGCCGGGCGAGCCGGGGAACTTCTCGAACGCCCACCGCGGGATCTTGGTCACCACGTAGTCGATCGTCGGCTCGAAGCTGGCGGGGGTCGCACCGGTGATGTCGTTCGTGATCTCGTCGAGGGTGTAGCCGACGGCGAGGCGGGCGGCGATCTTGGCGATGGGGAACCCGGTCGCCTTGCTGGCGAGGGCGCTCGAGCGGCTCACCCGCGGGTTCATCTCGATCACGACCATGTCCCCGGTCTCGGGGTCGAGGGCGAACTGGACGTTGCTGCCGCCCGTCTCCACACCGACCCGGCGGATGCAGGCGAAGGCGGCGTCGCGCATGAGCTGGTACTCGACATCCGACAGGGTCTGAGCCGGGGCCACCGTGATCGAGTCACCGGTGTGCACGCCCATCGGGTCGAGGTTCTCGATGGAGCAGACGATCACGCAGTTGTCGGCGTGGTCCCGCATGACCTCGAGCTCGTACTCCTTCCACCCGGCGATCGAGCGCTCGATGAGGATCTCGGAGATGGGGCTCGCCTCGAGCCCGGCGCCCGCGATGCGGACGAGCTCCTCGGGCGTCGAGGCGATGCCGGTGCCCTTGCCACCGAGGATGTACGCAGGCCGGATGATGCAGGGGAGGCCGACGTCGGAGGCCACCTCGACCGCCTCGTCGAGGTTGCGAGCGGTCCCCGAGCTCGGGACGGCCAGGCCGATCTCCTGCATGGCCACCTTGAACAGGTGGCGGTCCTCGGCCGTGGCGATGGCCTCGGCCGACGCGCCGATGAGCTCGACGCCGAAGCGCTCGAGCACACCGGCCTCGACGAGCTGCATCGCCAGGTTGAGGGCGGTCTGGCCCCCGAGGGTGGGGAGCAGGGCGTCGGGCCGCTCCCGCTCGATGATCGCGGTGAGCACCTCGAGCTCGAGCGGCTCGACGTAGGTCCGGTCGGCGAACTCGGGGTCGGTCATGATCGTCGCCGGGTTCGAGTTGACCAGCACGACTCGGTAGCCCTCCTCCCGCAGGACGCGGCACGCCTGGGTCCCCGAGTAGTCGAACTCCGAGGCCTGGCCGATCACGATCGGCCCAGAGCCGAGCAGCAGGATCGTCTCGAGGTCGTCCCTACGAGGCACGGCGCATCAGCTCCTCGAACTCGGCGAAGAGGTACTGGGCGTCGTGGGGCCCGGGCCCGGCCTCGGGGTGGTACTGCACGCTGAAGGCGAGCGCATCGCGGGAGCGGATCCCCTCGACGACGCCGTCGTTCAGGTTCACGTGGGTGACGTCGGCGGTCGCCACGCTCCCCTCGGACACGGCGAAGCTGTGGTTCTGGCTGGTGATCTCGACCTGCCCGGTGGCCAGGTTGCGGACCGGGTGGTTCCCGCCGTGGTGGCCGAAGGGCAGCTTGTAGGTGGAGCCGCCGAGGGCGGTGGCGAGGAGCTGGTGGCCCATGCAGATGCCGAAGAGGGGCACCTCCCCGAGCAACCCGCGGATGGCCTCGGTCACATAGCCGACCTCGGCCGGGTCGCCTGGCCCGTTGGAGACGAGGACGCCGTCGGGCCGGCGGGCGAGGACGTCGGCCGCAGGCGTCGACGCCGGCACCACCTCGATCGTGGCCAGGGCGCCGAGCCGGCGCAGCATCATCGACTTCACGCCGAGGTCGTAGGCCACGACCCGGCGGGGGCCCGAACCCACCGTGTACGGCTCCTTGGTGGAGACCTCGGCCACCAGGTCGACCCCATCCGTCCCCGGTTCGGCCCTGGCCGCCGTCAGCAGCGTTGCCTCGTCGGCAGTCCCGAAGGCGCCGGGCATGGCGCCCGCCTCACGGATGTGGCGGGTGAGGCGCCGGGTGTCGACGCCGGCGATGCCCGACACCCCTGAGGTGCGCAGCAGGTGGTCGAGGTCCCCCTCCGCCCGCCACGAGCTCGACCTGCGGGCCAGCTCCCGCACGATGACCCCTCGGCAGAAGGGCCGCGCCGCCTCGGCGTCGAGTGGCGTGACGCCGTAGTTGCCGATGTGGGGGTACGTGAACGTGATGATCTGGCCGGCGTAGCTGGGGTCGGTGACCACCTCCTGGTAACCGGTCAGCACCGTGTTGAACACCACCTCCCCAGCAGTGACAGGGGCCCGCGCGCCAACCGCCTCCCCCTCGAACACGGACCCGTCAGCCAGCACGAGAAGCGCAGGGCAGACAGAAGCCGAGCGAAGCGAGTCCATCAGCACTTCCTCCCGAGACGGGGGTGGTGGGCAGAGGCCGGGTGGCACCGAGGGGAGGGGCCCTGCTCCGGAGCCCGCGAAGGAGCTGGGAGGGGTCCGCCTCGGTGACAGGCCCCGGCCGGACGTGACCACCGGGGGCTCACCGAAGAGCTCACCGCGTGGCCTTGGAGTCGATCACGACGGGCTCTCCTCGGAGGATGGTGTGGCGGGCCCTACCGGGGAGGGTGCGACCGGCGTAGGGGGTGTTGCGGCTCCGGCTGGCGAGGGCCGAAGGGTCGACCGTCCAGGTGTCGGACGGGTCGACGACGCACAGGTTGGCCGGGCGCCCCTCGGCCACGGGGCCGCCGTGGTCCTCGATCCCGGCGATGCGAGCGGGCTGCCACGAGAGCAGCGCCAGGACCTGCTCGATGGGCAGGTCGAGCTCGGCCAAGGCGAGGCCGAGGGCGGTCTCGAGCCCGAGCATGCCAGGCGGCGCCTGGTCGAAGGCCGCCTCCTTGGCCTCGACGGGGTGGGGGGCGTGGTCGGTGGCGATGGCGTCGATCGTGCCGTCGGCCAGGCCTGCCTTGACCGCGGCCACGTCGTCGGCCGTCCGCAGCGGGGGGTGGACCTTGAAGACCGGGTCGTAGGTGGCGCACGCCTCGTCGGTGAGGGCGAAGTGGTGGGGGGCGGCCTCGGCGGTGACGGACACGCCGTCGGCCTTGGCCCGGCGCACGAGGTCGACCGAACCGGCGGTGGAGAGGTGGAGGAGGTGCACGGGTGCGCCGGTGAGGCGGGAGAGGGCGATGTCGCGCGCCACCATCAGCTCCTCGGCCGCTGCCGGTTGACCGGGGATGCCGAGGCGCCCCGACCACTCGCCCTCGTGCATGTGGGTGCCGGCAGACAGCGCCGGGTCCTCGCAGTGCTGGGCGAGGGTGACGCCGAGCGAGGAGGCGTACTCGAGCGCCCTGCGCATGAGCCGGCTGTCGGCCACCCCGCTGCCGTCGTCGGTGAAGAGGCGCACGCCCATCGACGCCATCTCGGCCATGGGCGACAGGCGGGTGCCGGCGCGGCCGACCGTGATCGTGCCCGCCGGGAACACGTCGCACAGGGCGGTGGCGCCGAGCTCTTGGACCTGGCGCACCACGGCCGCCGAGTCGACGGCGGGGAGGGTGTTGGGCATGGCGACGACCGCCGTGTAGCCGCCGAGGGCAGCGGCCCGGGAACCCGTCTCGACCGTCTCGGCCTCCTCCCCCCCCGGCTCACGGAGGTGGGCGTGGAGATCGACGAGGCCGGGTGCGACGGTGCACGCGGTGGCGTCGAGGACCATCGCCGCCGGGGCCGGTTCGAGGTCGGGACCGACGGCCGCGATGGTGCCGTCGGCGGCGACGGCGACGTCGGCGCGCCGGGCCCCGGTGGCGTCGACGACCGTGCCGCCGGCCAGGACGAGCACCACCTCAGCCATGGGCGGCGCTCCCCGAGCCGAGCAGCAGGAACAGCACGGCCATCCGCACCGCCACGCCGTTGGCGACCTGTCGGACGATGGTGGAGCGGGGGTCGTCGGCCACGTCGGCTGCGATCTCGACCCCGCGGTTCATCGGCCCCGGGTGCATCACGAGCGCGTCGCCGCCGAGGAGCCGGGCACGGTCGCGGGTGAGGCCGTAGGTCGCGGTGTACTCCCGCAGGGAGGGGAGCAGGGCCTCGTCCTGGCGCTCGACCTGCATGCGCAGGAGCATCACGACGTCGACCTTCGGCAACACGGCGTCGAGGTCGTGGCTCACCTCGACGGGCCACGTGCTCACCCCTGGGGGCAGCAGCGTGGGCGGGGCGACGAGGATCACCTGGGCGCCGAGCGCGGTCAGGGCGAGGATGTCGGAGCGGGCGACACGGCTGTGCTTGACGTCGCCCACGATGGCGACCACGAGCCCGTCGAAGGAGCCGTCACCGCCCCGCTCGAGGAGGCGCTCCCTGATCGTGTAGCAGTCGAGGAGGGCCTGGGTCGGGTGCTCGTGCCAGCCGTCGCCGGCGTTCACCACCGCAGCGCCGACCCACTGGGCCACCTGCCAGGGCACGCCGGCCGAGCCGTGGCGCACGACGATGGCGTCGACGCCCATCGCCTCGATGGTGAGCACGGTGTCGCGCAGCGACTCGCCCTTGTTGACCGACGAGGTGCTGATGCTGAAGTTCATGGTGTCGGCGGAGAGGCGCTTGGCCGCCGACTCGAAGCTGAGACGGGTGCGGGTCGAGTCCTCGTAGAACAGCGAGACCACCGTCTTGCCCCGCAGCGTCGGCACCTTGGGGATCCGGCGCTCGCTCACCTCGACGAAGGAGTCGGTGAGGCGCAGCACCTCCTCGATGCCGTCGGCCCCGAGGTCGCTGATCGACAGGAGGTCCCTCACCGGCGGGCCTCCTTGACCATGTCGCCGAGGTCGACCCCCTCGTCGTGGACGTCGACCACCTCGTCGCGCCGCGTCGGCAGGTTCTTGCCGACGTAGTCGGGTCGGATCGGCAGCTCGCGGTGGCCGCGGTCGACCATGACCGCCAGCTGCACGGCCCGAGGGCGGCCGAAGTCGGTGAGGGCGTCGAGGGCGGCACGGATCGTGCGGCCGGTGAAGAGCACGTCGTCCACGAGGACGACGGTCCGGCCCGACAGGTCGACGGGGATCGAGGTGACGGCCTCGGGCATGACCGGTCGGAGGCCGATGTCGTCTCGGTAGAGGGCGACGTCGAGCGTGCCCACGGGGACGAGGTCCCCTGCGCCTCCGGCCACGTCCTCCTCGCTCACGCCGTGGCTGCCCTCGGCCAGCACGATGCGGGCCAGGGAGTCGGCCAGGCGGCGGGCCAGCGTCACACCGCCGGTCTGGAGCCCGATGAGCACGACGTCTTCGAGACCGGCGTTGCGCTCGATGACCTCGTGGGCGATGCGGGTGACGGCCCGTCGCACGTCGGCCTGGTCCATCACACGGGTCCTCGGCACGAAGACGCCGCCGAAGGGGCGCGACATCCTTCGTTCTCGTTCAGCCACGTGCTGTGCTCCTCGTCCGTTCGGGCCTCACCGGACCCGCTTCACGGTCGAGTGGCCACCGTAGCAGCGCCCCGGCTGCGGCCCGACGCCCGGGGCCCCCGGTCAACCCCGGCGCCGGGCTCGCTGGAGGGCCACCGAGCCCCCGATGAGCGCGATCAGGGTGGCGCCGACCCCGGCGAGTCCGAGGGCGGAACCACCGCCCGGGTCCCCCCCGCCCGGGTCGGTCGGGCCCGGTGAGGCCAGCTCGTCGTCGACCACGTCGCCAGCGTCCTGACCGCCTGCGTCGGCTGCGGCCTCACCAGCCCCTCTCACTCGCTCAGGGTCCCCACCGACGACCTCCTCGTCCTCGGTCGGCACCTCCTCGACCCCGGGAGTCGACGTGGTGGACGTCGTCGGCGTGAGAGAGGAGGTCGTGACCTGGCCGGGCGTGGAGGTGGTCGTCACCCCGGCCTCCGGCGGCCCGGGACCAGGCGCCGGAGCAGGTGCAGGTGCCGGCGCCGCCTCACCGGGCGACGGCGCCCGCGGCGGGGGCGCGGGAGCGGGCGGGGGCGGCGGGGTCACGGGGGCAGGCGGGGGTGGGCGCACGGGAACGGGCGGGAGCGGGGCGGTCGTGGTCGTCTCCGGCTGGACCTCGCCGCAGATCGTCCGGATGTCAGCCAGCGCCGGGGCTGCGCCGCTCCCCCACCGGTAGCCCTCGACGTCGCCGTCGGTGACCTGGCTCGAGCTGACGCCGACCGGGGATGCGGCGAAGGCGCCGCTCCCCGAGTCGGCCCGGCTGTAGGCCCAGTAGCGGGCGGGATCGCAGAAGCAGGTCCCCGACGGGCACCCGACCCCGCACAGCGCGCACACCGCCTTCCCCTTGCCGGAGAAGTCGGCGAAGACGGGTGCGATCGTGGGATCCTGTGCTGCGGCCAGGCGCAGCGCCTCTTCGCCGCTGATGGCGTTGGCGTCGAAGCGGATGCACACCTTCTTGGGGGCCGAGCCGTCGCCCTTGTCGACGATGACCGCAGCGCGGTTCGACGGCTGGGCGGCGACGAGGCGCAGATCCAGCGTGCGAGCCGGGGTGACGCCTCCGCCACCAGCAGTGGGCCCGGCGGCGAGGAGGGCGGTGCAGGCGAGGACCCCGGCCAGCACCGCCTTGCGCAGGGGCGTCACCCGAAGGTGATGCCCACTGCGGGCAACGGGCCCCCGACGGCGCTGCCAAGGAAGGGCGCGTCGCCGAAGGCGAAGACGCCGCCGTCCGCGCCCACCAGGGCGTAGCCGCCGGACATGGTGGCGTCCATGCCCACGACCGGCTGGTTGAGGCGGACGGCACCGGTGGAGCCGAGGAACGAGGCGTCGAAGGCGAAGATCCCGCCGTCGGACGCAACGAGCCAGTAGCCCCCGCCGTCACGGTCGGGCGCCATGCCCACGACCGGGCCGTTCAACCGGGTCTCGCCCGTGCTGCCGGCGAAGCTCGCAGAGCCGAACGAGAAGACCCCGCCGTCGGCTGCGACCAGCCAGTAGCCCTGACCATCGGTCGCCGGCACCATGCCGACCACCGGCTGGTTCAGGCCGAAGCCTGTCGCCGACCCGTAGAAGCTCGCCGAGCCGAAGGCGAACACCCCGCCGTCAGACGCGACCAGCCAGTACCCCCTGCCGTCGGGAGCGGCGGCGCCGCCGACCACGGGCGCGTTCAGCCCCCGCTCGCCGGCACGCCCGTAGAGCTCGGCATCGCCGCTGGCGGTCACGTTGCCGTCGGCGGCGAAGAGCCACGTACCCGTGCCGCCGGGGAGGTCGGCGGCGCCGACCACGGGCGAGGCGGGCCCTCCATCGGGCGCGGACCGCCCCGATGCCGCAGGGGTGAAGCGGGCGATGCCGCCGCCTGCGTCGACCGTGGCGTAGGTGGTGACATCGCAGGGCGCGGGCGCAGCCCGCTCGAGCGGCAGCCAGCCCAGCGAGAGGGCCTGCACGGACTGGGAGGTGGCGAAGGTGGTGACGCCGAAGGAGTCGAACGGGCTCACGATGTGACCGTCGGGCGCCTGGAGCGACCGCAGCACCGTGGCCGGCGCCGTGTAGCGCTCACCGCTCGTGGCCGGCGCGTGGATGTCGCGCCAGCACCTGCTCCCGGCGTCGTAGCCGGCTGCGGTGACGGCCATGGTGGCGAGGGCGGTCGAGTTCGGGTTGACGCCCTGCTCGTCACCCCAGCCCGCCCCGCCCCGGAAGCTGGAACCGAGCAGGCCGAGCCCGCCCCGCACCGCAGCGTCGGTGGCGTCGGCCCCGACGGCGACCAGCGACTGGATGGCGAGGCTGGTGACGTCGACGTCGACGTCATCGCCTCCGGGGTCACCCGCGAAGTCCCAGCCACCGTTGGGTTGCTGGCCGGCACGGACGAGGCGCTCGGTCTCCACGCTCACCGGACGGTCGAGCGCCACGAGGGCGAGCACGGCGTAGAGCGTGTCGCTGAAGGCCCCGTAGCTGCCGTCGGCCAGCTGGCCGCCCTCGATGGCGGCCACGAGGTCGACCGGGGCCCCGTCCCCGGTGGGGTCGAAGGCACGGACGTCGAAACCGAAGGGCTGCGCGACGAGCACGACGAGCTTGGCCGCCCGCCCGGCTGCCAGGCCGTCCTTGGCAGCCTCCACCTCGTCGTCGACGGCGTCGAAGCCGTTGCGGCCCGACCCGGCCTCGACCGCCTCGACCCGCGCCCGCCCGGCCGTGGGGTCGAGCGGCCCGGGAGCGGCCCCGAGGCCGATGGCGAGGACGGCATCGGCGGTCTCGAACCCGGCGAAGCCGCCGAGCTCGAAGCCCCCGTCGTCTTGCTGGCCGGCGGCGAGGAAGGAGATGGCCCCGGCGGTGACCGGGTCGTCACCCGGGGCGGCGGCCGCCCCGCCGACGAGCGGGGGGAGCAGCAGGGAGGCCCCCACGAGGGGGGCCGTGAGCAGGGTTGTGAACGAGCGGCGCGTGGCCATGTGGTTCCTCCGGAGCCCCGTTCCACGAGGGCTGTCTGGGCCCCGTCGCCATTCGACGGAACACGAGGACACCGGTTGGGACCGGTGTGCCAGCGGCGGGCATCCTGGCTTGCGACCCGGGACCCGAGGGTTCCGTGCCGCTCACAGCTGCGGGTCAGCGCCGGACTTGCACCGGCTTCCCCCGTCCCTGAAGGGACCGTCCGCACCTTCCGGGGTGCGAACGACCTCTGGCGGTTCGGTACCGTAGCAGCGACGTGCGAACGACCGAGCAGCCGCAGGGCCGCACCTCGCACGCCGCCGGCGCAGCGCCAGGAGGATCGTCGGCACCGGCGCTCCACGCCGTCACCTGGTTGGCGTGGGCGATGTCGGCGGCCGCCACCGTCCAGCTGGCGTCGAGCCCCGTGTACGTGAGCCTGGTGATCGGCGCCGCCCTCGTGATCGTCGCCGCCCACGGGCGGGACACGGTCTCGGCGGCGGCCTTCCCCCTGCTCCTCGGCGCCGGCGTCGCCTTCGCCCTCCTCCGCGTCGTCCTGACCGCAGCCACCACCCACGGCGGCGACGGGGTGTGGCTGACGTTGCCGTCGGCGACGCTGCCGACCCTGCTCGGCGGCTTCACCGTGGGCGGCACCGTCGAGGGGCCCATCGTCCTCGGCGCCGCCGCCGAGGGGTTCGCCGTGGTGGGCATCGTCGCCGCCTTCGCCGCCTTCAACGCCGTGGTCTCCCACGCCGAGCTCGTCGACACCGCCCCGCGGGCCTTCCACGAGCCCGGGTTGGTGGTGACCGTCGCCCTCGCCTTCGTGCCCGCCACCCTCGCCGCCGTGCGGTCCATCAGAGAGGCAGACCGTGCGCGCACCGGGGGCAGGGTCGTGCGCCGGGGCCGGCTCCTCCGCCAGCTCGTGCCGTTGCTCGAGTCCGGCATGGAGAAGGGCGTGGCGCTGTCCGAGTCGATGGAGGCGCGCGGGTTCGCCCACCACGGCCCGGGCGCCGGCGAGCGGGCTGCGGGGTGGGCGGGCCTGGCGTCGCTGCTGGCGCTCGGCGCCGGGTTCGTCGCACTCGTCGGTGGCGCCGAGGCCGTGGCCCTGTTCCTCGGAGCCGTCGGTGTCGCCGCCCTCGCGCTCGCCGTGACCATCGCCTCCCGCGGCTCGGGGCGGGTCCGGTACCGGCCGCGCCGGCTGACCGCGACCGACGCCGCCGTCAGCCTGGCCTCGGTGCTCGCGCCGATCGGTGTGGTCGCCCTCGGCGCCGGCGGGAACGAGACCCTGCGCTGGGTCGCCAGCCCCCTCGCGCTCCCTGCCGTCGACGTGATCGCCTGTGTCGTGGTCCTCCTCCTGCTCGCACCTGCGATCGTGCGGACACCGGGCGGGAACCGCCACCAGGCCGTGGCCGGCGACGAGCGGGTCCCGGCGCCGAGCGACGGCGCCCGATGAGCGTCCTGCGCTACGACGCCGTCCGCTTCGCATACCCGGGCGGCCCACCGGCGCTCGCCGGCATCGACCTCGAGGTCGCGCAGGGGGAGGTCCTCCTCGTCGTCGGCTCGTCCGGCTCCGGCAAGTCGACCCTGCTCAGGTGCGGCAACGGCCTGGTGCCCCACGTCTCAGGTGGGCGCTTCGGCGGGGACGTCGTGGTCGCCGGCCGGTCGACCCGCACCCACCCCCCGCGCGCCCTCGCCGGCACCGTCGGCTTCGTGCACCAGGACCCCGAGGCACAGCTCGTGGTCGACGCAGTGGAGCGCGACGTGGCCTTCGTGCTCGAGAACCTCGGCATGGAGGCTGCGGCGATGCGCCGGCGGGTGGAGGAGGTGCTCGACGCCCTCGGGATCGCCCACCTGCGGCACCGGTCCCCCGCCACCCTGTCCGGCGGGGAGCGTCAGCGGTGCGCCATCGCCGGGGCGCTCGCCGCCGGTCCCTCGGTGCTGCTGCTCGACGAGCCGACCTCGCAGCTCGATCCCCAGGGCGCCGACGACGTCCTCGCCGCAATCGGCCGGCTGAACGACGACCTCGGCACCACCGTCTTGTTGGCCGAGCACCGCCTCGAGCGGGCGGCGCCGCTGGCGACGGCCGCCGTGCTCGTCGACGGGGGCAGGATCCTCACCGAGGGGTCGCCCGGCCACGTCCTCGCCGACTACGCCGGCGCACCCACGGTGACCCGCCTCGGTCGAGCCCTCGGCTGGGACCCCCTGCCCCTCACCGTGCGCCAGGCCCGATCGCACGCAGGAGGGGCGGCGGCTGCCCTCGCCCGGGGCGCGCCCGTCCCCGACCGGTCGCCGGGTGCGGTCGGCGGGGGCTCGCTCGTCACCGCCACCGGCGTGCGGGTCGAGCTCGGCGGGCGGACCGTCCTGTCCGACGTGGGCGTCGACGTGGCCGAAGGCGAGGTCGTGGCCCTCCTCGGTCGCAACGGTGCCGGCAAGTCGACCCTCCTGCGGGCCCTCGCCGGGCTGATCGGCGTGCGGGCGGGTCGCGTCACCCGCTCAGGTGCGGTGGCCTACGTGCCCCAGGACCCGGGTGCCCTGCTGTTCCGGCCGACGGTTCGCGCCGAGGTGGAGGAGACGCTGCGGCTGCTCGGGGTCACCGGCGGCGGGGAGAGAGTCGACCGCTGGCTGGACGTCCTGGGGCTGTCGCACCTCGGGGACCGCCACCCCCGCTCGCTCTCCGGGGGCGAGAGGCAGCGGCTGGCGGTCGCCGCCGTGGCGGTCGGGGGTGCGCCCGTGCTCGCCCTGGACGAACCGACCCGGGGGATGGATGCCGCCTCCCGCTCCGCCCTCGAGGGGGCGGTGCGGGCCCACGCCGCGGGTGGCGGTGCCGTGGTGCTCGCCACCCACGACGTCGAGCTGGCCGCCCGCTGCGCCACCCGTGCCATCGTGCTCGGCGACGGTGATGTCGTGGCCCAGGGCGACGCCCGGACGGTGCTGGCCGGTTCCCTGTTCGCCCCCCAGACGCTGCGGGTCCTGCCCCCCTACCTCACGGTCGAGGAGGTCCAGGTGGCGCTGGCAGGATCGCGTCCGTGACGGACCTCCTCGAGCACCAGCCGCAGGCTCGGCGCGACGTCGCCGGTCGGGCTCGGCCGCTGGTCGTCTACGTGCTCGTCGCCGTGGTCGGTGCCGCCGCCTTCCTGTTCCCGTTCTGGGTCCCGGGCGACGCCTCCATCGGATCGGCGCATCGAGGTGACGCACCGATCGTGACCGCCGCGGTGGCCGCCCTCGTCGTCGCCGCCGTCACCCTGGAGGTGCGGCGGGGGACGATGAACGGGGCCGCCATCGCCCTCCTCGGCGTGCTCTCGGCCAGCGCCGCCCTGGGCAGGCTCCTCGACCTCCCCGGCGGCGGGAGTGGCATCTTCTTCCTGGTGGTGCTGGCGGGGGCAGCCTTCGGGCCACGCTTCGGGCTGCTGCTCGGCCTCTGCTCGATGGCGACATCCGCCCTGCTGACCGGAGGGGTCGGACCGTGGCTGCCGTTCCAGATGCTGGCGCTCGGCTGGCTGGGCGCCGGCGCCGGCGGTCTCGGACGGCTGACGGCCCGGCTGCCGAGGAGGACCGAGGTGGTGGCGCTGGCCTGCTACGGCTGGGTCTGGGGGTTCCTCTACGGGGCGATCATGAACCTGTGGTTCTGGCCCTACGCCGTCGGCACAGGGCCGCTCTCGTGGCAGCCGGGACTCTCGCTCGGGGAGACGGTCGTGCACTACTGGCGGTTCTACGTCCTCACGTCCTTCGCCTGGGACGCAGCGGGGGCGTTGGCCAACGCCGTCCTGATCGTCGTCACCGGTGGCGCCCTGCTGACGTGCATGCGCCGCTTCGCCGGCCGTCTCGAACCGGTCGTCGAGCTCGTGGCGCTCCCCCGACCCGCCTGACCGGCCGGCGGACGCTTCAGCCTCGTCCGTCGTCTCCCAACGCCGCCTCGGCGACGGCCTGGTCGGCGTCCTCGTCGGTGACGAGCTCGACCTCGAAGCCCTGGGGTGGCTCTCCGAGGCGGAGCTCACCCACCTCCTTCGGCGGTCGTGACGCCGCGCGGTCCTGCGACGCCGTCGTGCGGGCGCCCCTGGGTCCGGACGGATCCCCCGGGCGCAGCTCCTTGGCGATGCGGGCCAGGAGCCCGTTCACGAACTTGCCGGAGTCGTCGGTCGAGTAGCGCTTGGCCAGCTCGACGGCCTCGGAGATCACCGCCCCGGTGGGGACGTCGCCTCGATGACCGAGCTCGTAGGTGGCGATCCGGAGCAGGGTCCTGTCGATCGTCGGCATGCGCTCGAGGCTCCAGCCCTTGGCGAAGCGGCGGATGAGCGCATCGACCTCGTCCCGGTGCTCGCCCACACCGGACACGAGGTCGGCGGCGAACACCTCGGGTGCGAGCGGCAACGAGTCGAGGACCTGATCGGGGGTCTCCCCCTTCGCCTCCGCCTCGTAGAGCAGCGACAGCGCCCGCTCGCGCGCCTCGCGCCTGCTTCCGACCCCACCCATGCTGCTCATGTCATCCGCTCACGGCCTGCGGCCGGGCCGCTCGGGCCACGCTCGCGCCGCTCACTCATGTCATCCGCTCACGGCCTGCGGCCGGGCCGCTCGGGCCACGCTCGCTCCGTTCACTCATGTCAACCGCTCCTGGCCTGCGGCCGGGCCGCTCGGGCCACGCTCGCTCCGCTCACTCATGTCGTCCGCTCACGGCCTGCGGCCGGGCCGCTCGGGCCACGCTCGCTCCGCTCACTCATGTCATCCGCTCACGGCCTGCGGCCGGGCCGCTCGGGCCACGCTCGCTCCGCTCACGCATGTCATCCGGTCCGTCACACCCGGGTCATGTAGTCACCGCTGCGGGTGTCGACCTTGATGCGGTCTCCCTGGTTCACGAACAGCGGCACCTGGACCACGAGGCCAGTCTCGAGCCTCGCCTGCTTGCGGGCGCCCGACACCCGGTCGCCCTGCACCCCTGGCTCGGTCTCGGTGATGGCCAGCTCGACGGCCGCCGGCAGCTCGACACCCACGATCTCGTCCCCCCACATGAGCAGGACGGCGTTCGACCCGGCAACCAGGTAGCTCGTGGCGCCGCCGAGCGACGAGGGGCTGATGTTCAGCTGGTCGTACGACACGTTGTCCATGAAGACGAGGTCGCTGCCCTCCGGGTAGAGGTACTGCATCTCGCGCTTGTCGATGACGGCCTGCGCCACCTTCTCCCCGGCCCTGAACGTCCGCTCGATCTGGGCCCCGGTGCGGCTGTTCTTGAGGGTGGTGCGCACGAAGGCCCCGCCCTTGCCCGGCTTGACGTGCTGGAAGTCGACGATCTGGAACAGGCCCTCCGACAGGTTGAGGGTCATGCCGTTCTTCAGGTCGTTCGTGGTGATGGCCATGCGGCGGTTCCTCTCGGGGTGCGCCCGGTCAGTGCAGGCGCCGTCAGGACGCCGTCAGGGTGCGATCGTCTTCGGGGCCAGCGTGATCGGCCGGGAACCGCCTTGGGTGACGATCACGGTGTCCTCGATGCGCACGCCGCCGTGCTCGGGGAGGTACACGCCGGGCTCGACGGTGACCACGTGGCCGGCGACGAGAGTAGCAGCGGAGGTAGCGCTCACCGGCGGGCCCTCGTGGATGTCGAGACCCACGCCGTGACCCGTCCCGTGGAGGAAGGCGTCGCCCCAGCCGGCCTCGGCGATCACGTCGCGACAGGCGCGGTCGATCTCGCTGCAAGCCACACCGGGGGCCACGGCGGCCACGCCTGCCGCCTGGCTGGCGAGGACCACGTCGAGCATGCGGCGCTGGGTGGGGGTCGGCTCCCCCACCCCCAGGGTCCGGGTCATGTCGGAGTGGTAGCCGTCGACGAGGGCGCCGAAGTCGATCACGACGAGGTCGCCTTGCTCCACCACCCGGCCGCTCGGGCGGGCGTGCGGCTTCGCCCCGTTCGGGCCGCTGCCCACGATCGTCTCGAAGCTGACGTCGTCGGCGCCGAGGCGGCGCACCTCCTGGTCGAGGGCGAGGGAGAAGGCCCGCTCCGTCGGGCGCCGGGCCAGCAGCGGCCTGGTGGCGGCGAGGGCGGCGTCGGCGATGGCCGCTGCCGCCCGCAGGCGTGCCAGCTCGCCTTCGTCCTTGACCGCACGGAGGCCCTCGAGGAGACCCTCGGTGGGGACGAGGGCGGCGTGGGGGGAGCACTCGGCGGCGTGGCTCCGCTGCGCCGCCCAGGACACGTGCGCCGCCTGCAGCCCGATCCTGCTCGCACTGCCGACGGCGTCGGTGACGAGCCGGCGCTGCCCCGCCTGGGTCGGGCTGATGCCGACGACCGCCGGCGCCCCCGATGCCGCCACCTGCTCAGCCGCCTGGGCGCGGTAGCGGCCGTCGCTCACCAGCGTCGAGCCGCCGGGGGTGACGACCAGCACGCCGGCGCTCCCGGTGAAGCCGGTGAGGTAGCGGACGTCGACGAGGTTCGTCACGAGCAGGACATCGCACCCGGCCCCGTCGAGCAGGGCGAGCAGGCGCGTCGTCCTCCCGGCCACGTCCATCGGTGGGAGGCCGGAGGTGAGGTCGAGGTCGGCGTCGCTCATGTCGCCCACTCATGGCCTGCGGCCGGGCCGCTCTGGCCGCGCTTGCTCACGTCGTCCACTCTCGGCCTGCGGCCGGGCCGCTCGGGCCTCGCTCGCTGTGCTCGCTCACGTCGGCGGCTCCACGGGGTGGGGGTGTGGTTCGAGCAGGCGGTGGACGGCGGCGATGGCGAGCGGGTAGCCGTCGCCACCGAGCCCGGCGATCGTGCCGGTGGCCACCGGGGCGATCACCGAGGTGTGCCGCCACGCCTCGCGTGCGTTGGGGTTCGAGAGGTGGAGCTCGATCACGATCCCGTCGAAGGCGGCCAGCGCGTCGTGGAGCGACCAGGCGTAGTGCGTGAGGGCGCCGGGGTTCACCACGACCGCCACGCAACGGCCTCGGGCGCCGTGCACCGCCGCCACCAGGGTCGCCTCCGAGGCGGACTGCACGTCCTCCAGCTCGAGGCCCGCCGTGGCGGCGGCGCCGCGGGCGGCTGCGACGTGATCGGCGAGGGTGGCGGTGCCGTACACGGCCGGCTCGCGCTCACCCAGCAGGTCGAGGTTGGGCCCGTGGAGGAGGAGCACCGTGGGGCGGCCCGAGCCACGCTCGCTCCGCTCGCTCACGTCGTCCGCTCCTGGCCTGCGGCCGGGCCACTCTGGCCACGCTCGCTCCGCTCGCTCACGTCGTCCGCTCCTGGCCTGCGGCCGGGCCGCTCTGGCCACGCTCGCTCCGCTCACTCACGTCGTCCGCTCCTGGCCTGCGGCCGGGCCGCTCGCTCCGCTCGCTCACCGGCATGCCGCCAGGGCGGACTCGATCGTGGGCCGGGGGACGTGGGGGACGACGTCGACGCCGTCGGGCCCGTCGAGGACGAAGGTGATCCCGTCGATCGCCTTCTTGTCACGAGCGAAGAGCCCGATGAGCTCGTCGGGATCGAGACCGGGCGGGACCGTCGTCGGGAGGTCGTAGGCGGCCACCGTGGCGCGGTGCTCCGCCACCCGGTCACGGTCGATCCGACCGAGGCGCAGGGCGAGCTCGGCTGCGAACACGAGGCCGATGGCCACCGCCTCGCCGTGGCGCAGATCGTACGAACCTGCGGTCTCGAGCGCGTGGGCGAGGGTGTGGCCGTAGTTGAGGATGGCGCGACGACCACCCTCCCGCTCGTCCCCGCCGACCACCTCCGCCTTGATGGCCACACACGCCGCGACCCGCTCGTCGAGGGGGAGGTCGAGCAGGTCCTCGGCGCCGAGGAAGCGGTACTTCGCCATCTCTCCGAGCCCGCTGCGGTACTCCCTGGGCGTCAGCCCGCCGAGCACCTCGGTGTCGCACAGGACCGCAGCCGGCTGCCAGAAGGCCCCGATGAGGTTCTTGCCCTCGGGCACGTTCACCCCGGTCTTGCCGCCGATCGCCGCGTCGACCTGGCCGAGCAGGGTGGTCGAGACGTGCACGACGGGGATCCCTCGGTGGTACACGGCGGCGGCGAAGCCGGCGGTGTCTGTCACCACGCCACCGCCGACGGCGACGACCACGTCGGCTCGGGTGAGCCCCCAGCGGGCCCACGCCCGGCACAGGTCCTCCACCGTGTCCAGGCTCTTGGCGGCCTCGCCGTCACCCATGGTGAAGGTCCGGTGCTCCACGCCGGGGTCGACGTCGACGCCGACGCCCGCCTGGGTGACCACGGCGGCGCGACGCACCCCCACGGGCAGCAGCTCGGTCAGCCGGTGGCGAGCACCGTGCCCTACCAGCACGTCGTAGGAGCGCTCGCCGAGGTCGACGGGAACCGTGATCACGGCGCACCACCGGCGGCTGGGGCGTCGGGTCGGCGATCGGGGGCGGTCATCGGGACACGAGCTCGACGATGCGGGCGGCGACGTCGTCCGACGACATCCCGTCGACGTCGACCACGTGGTCCGCCACCTCCTCGTAGAGGTGGCGGCGGTCCTGCGAGAGGCGGGTGAGGGTGCCGAGTGGGTCGTCGGCCAGGAGGGGGCGGTGGTCGCCCGTGCTGACCCGGGAGGCGAGGACCTCGGGCTGCGCCCGCAGCCAGACCACGGTGGCGGCACGGCGGAGGGCGTCCCGGTTCTCGGGGTCGAGCACCACCCCACCCGCGGCGGCGACGACGGCCGGTAGCGGGAGGTCGAGGGCGGCCACCAGCGCCTGGCGCTCGAGCGCCCGGTAGGCGGGCTCACCGTCGGTCTCGAAGATCTCCCGGACGGTCCGCCCGGTGGCCGCCTCCACCTGGGCGTCGCTGTCGACGAAGGGTCGGCCGAGCGCGGCTGCGACCTCCCGCCCGGCGCTGGTCTTCCCCGAGGCCATCATCCCGACGAGCACGAGGTGCCCCGGCTCAACCAAGGGAGGCGAGGTAGGCGTCGCGGTTGCGCACCAGCTCGTCGACGGAGTCGCCGCCGAACTTTCGGAGCGCCTCGGTGGCGAGGACGAGGGCGACCATGGTCTCGGCCACCACGCCCATGGCCGGCACGGCGGTGACGTCCGTCCGCTCCTTGAACGACACCGTCTCCTCCTTGGTGACCGTGTCGACGGTGGCGAGGGTCGGCCGGTTCAGCGTGGCCAGCGGCTTCATGGCGGCACGGGCCACAACCAGCTCCCCCGAGGAGATGCCGCCCTCGATGCCGCCGGCCAGGTCGGACGCCCGGGTGTAGCCGCCGCTGGCGGCGTCCCAGTGGATCGGGTCGTGGGCGAGGGAGCCCCGCCGCCCGGCGACCTCGAAGCCGTCGCCGATCTCGACGCCCTTGACCGCCTGGATGCTCATGAGCGCCTGGGCCAGCGCAGCGTCGAGCTTGCGGTCCCAGTGCACGTGGCTGCCGAGGCCCACGGGGACCCCGTAGGCGAGCACCTCGACGATCCCCCCGAGCGAGTCCCCGTCCTTGGCGGCCGCCTTGATCTCCTCGACCATCGCCTGCGCCGCCGCCCGGTCGAAGCAGCGCACCTCGGAGGCGTCGACCCGCTCGAGGTCGTCGGGCCGGGGGCGCTCCGCCGACTTGGAGGCGGCCGCGCCCATGCGGACCACGTGGGAGAGGACCGAGACGCCGAGGTGGGCGAGGAGGGCCTTGGCGCACGAGCCGGCGGCCACCCGTGCGGCCGTCTCCCGGGCCGACGCCCGCTCCAGCACGTCCCTGGCGTCGGTGAAGCCGTACTTCTGCATGCCGGCGAGGTCGGCGTGGCCCGGGCGGGGCTGGGTGAGCGGCTCCTTGGTCTCGCCCGGTGCCGGTGACATCTCCTCGTGCCAGCGGTCGGAGCGCTTCCACTCGCTGTTGCCGATGAGGATGGCGACGGGCGAGCCGAGCGTGCGACCGTGGCGGACGCCGCCCAGCAGCGTGAGCTCGTCCTGCTCGAAGCGCATGCGCGGCCCACGCCCGTAGCCGAGGCGGCGGCGGGCGAGCTCGCCCGTGATCTCCTCGACGGTGAGGGGGATGCCGGCCGGGAGCCCCTCGATCGTGACGACCAGCCCCTGCCCGTGGGACTCACCAGCCGTCAGGTAGCGCAGCACCACCCGGAGGCTACCGCCGGCCTGCGGGGTGGCCGGGCAGGGACATGGCGGGCTCAGGGGATGGTCACGGCCCTCGAAGGGATCTCCTTGAAGTTGCGCAACGTCCAGTTCGACTGCTGCAGCGCCGCGATGCGGGTGTCGTACTGGACCTGGAGGTGCGGTGCCCCGTTGCACGTGTAGTCGTTGATCACCAGTGCACCGCGGATGTCGATCTTGCACCCGTTGTTCGTCGACGTGGCGCTCGGCGCATAGAGGATGGCGTTGATCGTGCCCGCATGGCTGCCGCTGCCCGCATCCAGGCGGCCTGCGCCGGCAAGGTTGATCCGGAGCTTCGTCGGGTCGGCCGCGACGTTGACGTAGGCGCTGTCGACCACGACGTCGGCCGTGCCTGTGGAAGGGATCACGAAGTACTCGACCTTCCCGCCGTTGACCGTCCCGGCCCCCACGGTGACGGGGGTCTGGCCGCTCGCGCCGCTCATCTTGAAGACGAGGCTCGATGCGCAGAAGTACCGACCGGGCGCGATCGCACCCGTCTGGTTGGCGCACTGGACCGAGGTGAGCGTCGTGTACGCCCCCGCATCCCGGCACGGGGTCGGGGGGGAGGAGGCCGGCGGCGGGCAGGGGCCGGTGATGGGGTCCTTGGGCTTGTACTCGCCGCTCAGCACCACGTGGTTCGGGCACCCGTTGTTGGTCCCGCCCGGGTAGGTGGCGAACTCGTCGGCCGGCGAGCCGTTGCCCGTGCAGCTCAGGTTGCCCGAGGTGCCCACCGAGGCGTTCCGAGACTTCACGACGTTCGGCGGTTGCTGGTCGTCCACGTAGTACACGCCTTCGCACGGCATCGCCGCCTGCGTGCACGAGGGGCCATCGACAGTGCCCCGGAACGACGCCGCCGAGTTCGCAAAGATGGCGAACGGGAGCTCGAGCTGCCGCGTGAACTCCGCCTGGACGGCGTGGGCGACCCCGTTGGAGAGGCCTCGCGACTGCACCATCACCGTGTTGTTGTCGATCACGTCCACCCGGTACTCGACACCTGGGGCCCCCGGCACGACGGCCACCGTGCAGCCGGCGCCCACGCAGAAGCTCGACGGCGGGCCGGTGCCGAACTGGTCGACCCGGAAGAGCGCGTCGCTCACCCCGGCATCGGCCTTGGCGAGGGCACCCGCGTAGTCCTGGTTCTGGCGCGAGCTCGCCAGGCCGTTCGAGGTCCTCGAGACGACCGCCACGCTCAGCAGGGTCGCCATGGCGATCACCGTGATGACGATGATCATGGCGCTGCCCCGCTCGCTGTCGTGCCGCACGCCGTCCCGCCGAATGCCTGCAACCGGGATCAACCGCATCCCACACCTCCTGGAAGTCGGTTCCTCAGCTGGATGTCGGACAGCACCGTGAACGGCTCGGGCCCTGGGTTGGAGTCGGCGGTGATGGTGACGTGCACCTGGATCGCGCAGTTGCCCACGTTGGCCGCCTGCCCGGCCGCGATCAGGTCCGCCCCGCTCTGGGAGGCGAAGCCGAACATGGGGACGGGAGGACTCCGGTCGGCGTTGCGGATGTTCCGCAGGCGCACGGTCGAGCTGGTGACCGTGCCGTCGGCGGCGAGCGTCTGGCGGAGCAGCGAGCGGTAGGTCGGTGATGCCGGGGCGGTGTCGTACACCCAGCGAACGACCTGCTGGCCGGGTGCCGCACCCAGGGTCATCTGGACCTTCGATCGGTACTCGGTGGCGGTGGAGAAGGTGCTGAGCGGGTTCGCGGCCCGCAGGTCGCGCGCCAGCGCCGTGAGCACGAACCGGGCCTCCTGCTCGTTGCCCACGAGCGCGCCCGTGCGCTGCTCCGTCTTCGTCAGGCTCAACAGCAGGCCGAAGAACGCCCCCATGACGAGCAGCAGGATGGCGCTGACCATCGTGACCTCGAGGATGGTGAAGCCGGATTCGTCCCGGGCCCGCTCCCGCATCGTCGTCAACACGCGTTGGGGTTCGTGCTCGGCGAGCGTGTGAACGCGCAGAAGAGGAAGGTCTTGTTGACCGGGGGTGACACCGGCACCCCTGCTCCGAGCACCGTCAAGGCGTGCACCCCGGACGACCAGTCCGCCTGGCCCGCGCCGATCACCCCCGTTCTGGTGCTGGTGCCGCCGCTCACGGCGTAGGGCGACGCTGGGTCGGCGGCGCCGCTGCTCGTGAGGACGCTGCGGACGGCGAACGAGGCGCTGCACGTCCCGGCCGTGGTGACGACGAGGTTGAGTGACTCCTCGAGACGGTCGTTGCCGTTCTGCAGGTAGGTCTTGGTGCTCAGGCCCTGGTCGGCGGCATTGCCGGTGCCCGTCACCGACAGGCTGGTGACCGAGCACGGCTCGGCCGTCGGCGTGGGGAGGGTGGTGCCGGAGCCGACGTTGGAGGGCGGGCTCGGGAGGGATGACCCTGCGTAGGCGATGACCCTGAGGTGGTAGGTGGTGCCCGCCGCCAGCCCGGTCACCTTGTAGGTCGTGGCGGTCGCAGGCTGTTGGGGGCTGCTGGACACGCTCGAGGAGAACGCGCTGTTCGTCGACCATTGGACGATGTAGTGCGTCACCGTCCCCCCCGCCGCCGGACGCGACCAGGTGACGTCGAGCTCAGATCGGCCCGCCGGGTCGGCAGGCGCGGCCACGCCGATGATGGTCGGAGGGGTCGGGGCCACCGCCACCTGGGGCGCCGTGGTCGTGGTGCTCCCTCCGTACACCCCGAGACCTCCCGGGTAGACGATCGAGTCCTGCCTCAGCGTGTGGGGTCCGCTGCCGTCGGTCCAGGTGAGGAGGACGACCGTCTTCTTGTACGCCTTCGCATAGGTGCTCGACGCGTCCCTGGCGTCCACTGCGAGGACGTGCCGGCGGATGTCGTACGTCACCGGGCCGACCCTCTCGCTGCCGGTGGGGGCCAGCCTCGGCGTCGACCCGACCGGGGTGACCACGCCGAGGCTCACGGTCTGCTGCGCCTCGAAGGATGCCGCCCGACCGGCCTGATCGTCGTAGAACCCCATCTGGTCGTACGGGACGGCGCGGATCGCCTCGGTCTCGCGGGTGGCGAGGGCCACGGCGGAGGTGCGGGTGGCGCTGGCGCTGGCCGCCTTCAAGCCGCTGAAGAAGACGCCTGAGATGGCGACCATGGCCACGGCCAGGAGGGAGAGCGCGACGACCATCTCGACCATCGTGAAGCCGCTCTCCTCATCCCGAAGTCGCACGCAGGCGCAATCCACGAAGGAGCATCGACAGCACGAGGGCTTTCCTTGAGGACGGGACCTCACCGGTCCCGGCCTACTTCAGGAGCTCTTCGCCCTCACACAGGCGGAAGCGGTCGTCCTCGAAGAGGAGCTGTCCGCACCCGTCGGCGACCGAGAGGGTGACCACCTGGTAGCTGGTGGCGAAGGCAGCGCCCTCGGCCACCTCGTACACCGTGTCGTTGACCCGGATGCTCGCCACGGTCACACCCTCGTCGTCGACGAAGACCTCGAGGAGAGCCACGCGCTGCCCGCTCCTCGGCTCGGTGGCCGGTGCGGGGGCGCCGAACACCGGTGCCGGTGCGGGGGCGCCGAACACCGGCGCTGGTGTCGGGGCGCCGAACACCGGTGCCGGTGCGGGGGCGCCGAACACCGGCGCTGGTGTCGGGGCGCCGAACACCGGTGCCGGTGCGGGGTCGCCGAACACCGGCACTGGTGGAGGGGCGCCGAAGACGGGTGCTGGTGCGGGGGCGCCGAAGACGGGTGCTGGTGCGGCGGCGACGGGGGCGGTGACGATCCCGCCCACCGCAGCCGGCCCGACGACGGCGACCGGTGTGGTGTCGATCAGAGGGGTGAACGGGTTCTTCGTAGAGAACACCTCGAAGGTGCGGGCGGGATCGGCGACGACCTCCTCGGTCCCGTCACCCGGCGCAGCTCCTCCGGCGGCCCCGGGGGGCACCGCCACCGACGGGATCGCGACGTCGTCGGCCTCGTCACCGCCGGCGAACAGGAGCTTTGGCAGGACCAGGACGAGCACGGCGACCACCGCCGCCGCAGCGAGCATGATCAAGGCCCGCTTGTTGCTGGCTGCGACTGGGGCACCGCCGACCATCACGGGTTCGGTCATGACGTTGCCTCCGGGGTGGTCGTCGTGGTGGTGGTGACCTCGGTCGAGGCGGCGGTGGCCGGCGCCGGGGCTGCTGCGGGCAGCGCCTCGGGCTTCGCGGTCGTGAACATGCGGGCCGACAGCGAGGCGGAGAGGCCGCTCGGCCCCGCTTCCCCGCCACCGGTCGGCGCGAGACCGAGCGTGTCAACGACGATGACGCGCTCCATGTCGTCGATCCGGTTCAGGTAGTCGAGGACCTGGAAGTACCCGCCGTCGACCGTGATCGCCACGTTGACCTCGGACGGCAGCAACGGGTCGATGCTGGCCGAGGGGGGCGTCGGGGAGATGGAGAGGAAGTCGACGCCAGACGCCGCGGCGGCGTCGTTGGCGTTCAGGATGAACTGCGCCAGCTCGGGGCTGTCGGGAACGGCCACCCTGAGCGACTCGACCTTCGCCTGAAGGGCAGGGGCATCGGCCTGGGCGGCCACGAGGCGGTCCCGCCGCAGCTCGAGCTCGCCGTTGGCGGCGACGGCCACGTCCTTGCGGTCCTGCGCATCGGACAGCTTCCCGCCCTGGGGTCCCCACAGGAGGACGAACCAGGCGGCGAGCAGGACGGCGCACGCGCCGACGGTGATGAGGGCGATCTTCCTGGTCACGACTGGGCCTCCAGGTACTGCGCGGCCCGGTCGGAGGAGGCCGCCGGGGTGAGGTTGGCGTTGGAGGAGAAGGTCACGCTCTCAGGAGCGGTCCCCTCCGGGGTCTTCGTCGATGACGGGACCCACAGGTCGGTGAAGGAGTCGACCTCGCTCAGGCGGAGGAGCCAGCGGGCGGTGGAGGTCTGGTCGTAGCCCTTGGCCGAGAAGGTGACGGTGCCGGGAGCCCCGGCCGTCCCGGCCGTGCCGGTGAAGGCCTCCAGCCAGACGTCGTTCGGGATGACCGTCGCCACCTCCTGGAGCATCCGGGTCCAGGCGACGTCACCGGCCAGGACACCGGTCACCGTCGAGGTGCGGGTGGTGAGGTCGGCCTGCAGCGCCTCGACATCGGCCATCGAGGCGATCTCGGCCTGGAGGACCGTCGTTCGATCCTCCTCGGCGATCGCGGACTCCTCGGCTCGGTCGACCTGACCGCCCCGCAGGAAGAACAGTGCCAACAGGATCGCGGCGAACCCGGCCACCCCGGCACCGGCACCCACCACCTGTCGGTGCACGACACGGGCCTCGGAGATGCTGCTCGGCAGCAGGCTGACGCGCCGGGAGCCCCCGTCGAGCGCCTGCCCCGAGAGGGCGAGCCCGAGCGGCACCGCCAGCAGCTCCTGGTTTGCCCAGAGCACCTCGGGTGCGATGCCCGTGCTCCCGAGCTCCACCGAGCGGAGCGGCTCGGCCATGACCACCGGCACGCCGACCATGGCCTCGAGGCGGATGCCGAGGCCGGCAGCCCTGCTGCCGCCGCCCGTCAGGACGACGCGGCTGAGCGGCGCAGCACCGGGTTGCGCCAGGTGGAAGTCGAGCGAGCCTCGGACCTCTGCGAGCAACGAGGTGACCGAGCCGGCCACGATCTCCCCCGCTCCCGCCTCGGTCGGGTCGGGTGACAGCGGATCGGCCCTGCGCTTGAGCGCCTCGGCCGCCTCGAGGTCGATCCCGAGCTCGGCGGTGAGCAGGTCGGCGACGGCGTTGCCACCGGTGTTCGAGGTGCGCACGAAGCGGGGCGCGCCGTGCTCGTGCACGACGACGTTCGTGACCCCGGCGCCGACGTCGACGATGGCCTCGGCCACCGGCCGGCCCTGCTCGTCCCCGAGGTCGAAACCGCCCACGTGGAGCGAGCGGACCAGGGCGAAGGGGATGTAGTCGATGCGCTTCGCCGTCAGGCCGGCACCGTCGAGGGTGGCCAGCAGCGACCGGAGCATGTCCTTGTGGGCGGCCACGACCAGCAGGCGCAACGTCTCCTTGCCGTCGTCGCCGGTGACGCGCTCGATGACCTGGTGGTCGAGCACCGCGTCGTCCATGGGGATGGGGATGAGCTCTTGCACCTGGTACCTGAGGGCGCTGCGCAGCTCGGCGTCGGGCATCGAGGGCAGCTCGGCGGTCCTGGCCACGACCCGCTGGTTGGCCACGCCCACGATGACCTTCTTGGTCGAAAAGCCGACCTCGCCCCAGAGTCGGCGCAGCGCGGTGGCGACGGTCGCCGGGTCGACGACCTCGCCCCCGACGACGGCACCGAAGGGGAGCGCCACCTGCCCGAAGCGCTCGAGCGTGGGCAGGCCCCGACCGAACGACACCTCGGCGGCCCGGACGGCGTGGGTGCCGATGTCGAGGCCGACGACCTTGCCGGCCATCAGGGCGCTGCCTTCGTGATGAGCAGGTTCATTGGGGGCGCTCGCATCGGGTCGGCGTCCGGTCCGGACGGAGGGGGAGACACCCGATGATCGGCGCCTGGGGCGCTCGCCTTGAGGGGAGAGGTCCGGTTGTGACCGGTTGCGGTGGGTTCCTCAGACCGGGTAGCGGTCGAGCAGCCCGGTCCCGACGAGGATGGCGACGACGGCGCCGGCGGCCAGGAAGGGGGCGAACGGCACCGGATCCTTGCGGCTCTTGACCCCGAGGGCGATCAGCAGGATCCCCCCGACGGCGCCGAAGAGGAAGCCGAGGAACAGGCCGAGGGCGACGTGCCCGAGCCCCAGCCAACCGAGGAACAACCCGAGGAGCAGCGCCAGCTTCACGTCACCCATCCCCATCCCTCGCGGGCTGATGAGGTTGATCACGAGGAGCCCGTTGGAGGCGAGGAGCGCTCCCACCACTGCCGTGATCATCGGCCTGGGCTCGCCCTCGAGCAGCGCCGCCGCCGCCAGCAGCGGCACGGAGATGGCCAGCGTCGGGAAGACGATCCGGTTGGGGACGATGAAGTGCTTGAGGTCGATGAGGGACACGGCGAGCAGCGCTGCGAAGAAGAGGCAGAAGGCGGGGAGGGCCCAGTCGGCACCGAGTCGTACGGCCGCTGCGGCGAACAACACCGCCGACGCCAGCTCGACGAGCGGGTACCGGACGGAGATCCGCATGCCGCACGTCCGGCACCGCCCCCTGAGCACGAGCCACGAGACGACCGGGACGTTGTCGCGCTCGGCCAGCGTCATCCCGCACCCGGGGCACGCCGAGCGAGGCGAGACCACCGAGAGCCGGAGCGGCACGCGGTGGATCACCACGTTCAGGAACGACCCCACCAGCAACCCGAAGGTGGCGGCGACGGCAGCGAGCAGCACGTCGGTCATCCTGCCAGCGGTCCTTGCGCGTCCACCGCGACGTGCATCGACCCGGTCGGCTGCGACCTTGACCCAGGAGCGGATCGCAGCTTGCAGCACTCACGTCTTCCGGTGACCGGTGGCGGAGCGCGCCACGGGCCGGGCTTGCGCCCGGCCCGTTGCGTGCGTGCATGCGTGCCGAGGGTTCGGTCAGAACTTGGTGAGCGTGCAGTCGTCGTATGCCACGACGGCGACCTTGGCGTACTTCACCTGACCGGAGGAGTTCGCACAGATGGCGAACGTCGTCCCCGATGCGCTCTTCGTCTGGAGGAGGAGCTGGGTGTTGTCAGGCTTGGCGACCGAGACCTCCTTGGCGACGGCGGTGGTCCCTGCGTTGTACGTCAACGAGCCCTCAGCCGTGGTGAGGTTGGCGGTGGTGACGTTGGTGAAGAGGCCGGCGTCGTCGGTGGCGATGGTCTTGGCCGCCGTGAGTGCGTTGCGGAGCTCGGACTGGGCGCCGCGGTCGCGGGCGCGGTCCTGGGCGCCGAGGAAGGTCGGGATGGCGATGGCGAGCAGGATGGCGATGATGAGCACGACCACCATGAGCTCGATGAGGGTGAAGCCGTCCTCATCGTCCTTGTGGAGCCGCTGTCGGGCGATGGTGAGCATGGGATCTCCTGTGTGTTGAAGGTTGGGGTGCGAGCCCGTTCTTGTCCTTCGGGCCCTCCTGGTGCCCAGGTGGGTGCCTCCGGCCGCCCGGCTGACCGTTTCAAAGTGCACTCGCTCGCACCTCCTTCAACGTCACCCTCGCTGTCCGACTTGAGGGAGAGATCCAGCTGCGAGCCGACGGCCAGCTCGCAGGACGGGGGCAGGTGTCAGGCGACCGCCCCGTCGGCGCGCCACGGGCCGGGCTTGCGCCCGGCCCGAGCTTCGTTCGGTTGTGTCAGCGCTGATCGCGCGTGCGTCAGAACTTGTCGAGGGTGCAGCCCGCGTAGGTGGTGACCGCCACCTTGGCGTACTTGACCTGCCCTGAGGAGTTCGCACAGATGGCGAACGAGGTGCCAGAAGCGCTCTTGGTCTGGAGGAGGAGCTCGGTGTTGGTCGTCTGGACCGCCACCGAGACCACCTTCGTGGCCGGGACGAGGTTGCCGGCGTAGGTCAACGAGCCTTCTGCCGTGGTGAGGTTGGCGGTGGTGACGTTGGTGAAGAGGCCGGCGTCGTCGGTGGCGATGGTCTTGGCCGCCGTGAGTGCGTTGCGGAGCTCGGACTGGGCGCCGCGGTCGCGGGCGCGGTCCTGGG
>JAABUN010001347.1_pt1 | contig 54960 bp, 49 predicted proteins | sample 5559311 | NCBI WGS metagenome assembly JAABUN01 (sample SAMN10711877, study PRJNA513370) | rock metagenome | isolation source: Antarctica rocks | place: Antarctica: Victoria Land, Siegfried Peak sud
CCTGGGAGGTGCTCCTGCATCTGCTCGGAATGGGGCCTAGATAACCACCATTCTCGCAGGTCAGGGGCACTTTTCAGGCCACCGGCACACCCCTAACGCCACCACCCCATGAAATCTCGAGGCTAGTTGGGCGGGTCGCCGACGACCGGTCACTCGGCGCTCCCAGCCGCCCGGTACTCGGCAGTGCAGCGATGTCACGACTATGGCCGAATCTGGGCGCCCGGACCCACGTCTAAGTGGGCGGAATGCAGCATCTTGCACACACGCCCTTTTGCTCTCGGACAGGCAGAGGTCGGTGACTCCTCACGTCGTCGGTGCTACTGTCGCGTGGGACGGGTGTCTGATCTTTGGGAGGCGGCGCTAGCCAAGCCCCTCCGAAGCCAACGCTGCACGAGGCCACCGCAGCCCCCAATCTGATCGCTGCGCCCGTGCAATGCCACCGCGACGACTACGTGGCCGCGCCCCGATACCCCTGGGGGCACGACCTCGTGACTGTCATCGGGAAATAGATGGCACGGGCCCAATTAGCACTTTTGTGGGCCGCCGCCCTATCGAGGGCGGGGCGCGCATCGCCCGCGGAGCAGGCCGCGATCTCGCCCAGCCCGGACAGCGACTTCCGGCCAGGTACTCTCGAACGACGAGGCCCTCCGCGTGGAAGGGGCAGAGGTCTACGGCGCCCTTTCTGCGGCCCGAGCCAAGTCCGGCTCGTTGGTGGAAGGTCGCCCGGAGGTGGGCATCACAAGAGCAATAGCATTGCTACTCGGACTCGGACCTGCTCGTCGACTCAGTGTTGGCCTGGGTCAAACCCATTTTCTCTCAACGAATCATGCCGGTCGGCGATCTCGTCCATGGGCTGCCGCTTCGCTAGTTGGTCGTCGCAACGGCGTGCTCTGGACTCATAATTTGGCGGTGGTGGGGCAAGCCCCACCTGGCCCAACGACAATCTGAAGTTCAGAGGGCACCCACCACCACCGTGGGGTTTTCGAATCACGTGTGTGGGGGTGGGGCGTGCGACACGTTGACCGTGGGAATCCCGACACCAGAGCGCGCGATGACGGCCAATGATGGTTTCCGCCCCGGGTTGGACTCTCGGTGCACCGTGAACGCTGGGACCTGCACGTAGTCCCCGGCAGAGGAGTCAACCCAGCCTTCGACGCCCTCACATTCGAGCCGGAGCACTCCGTCGACGACATAGAGCATCGACGTATTGGAATCGTGATGGTGCCACCCCGATACGGCACCTGGCTTGGTCACTACCTGGCCAGCCCACAAGCCCGGCACCTCGAAAGCACTCCGACGCAGCATCCCCGACGTCGGGTCGGCTTCGACCAGTTCGGCAGCACGGACTACGCGCACGGGCTCGTTATGTTCCATCTCGCCACGCTAGCCGCTGAGACGAGGGCGGCGACTCGCGGCGACGACTGGTGCCGGCGATGAGGGATGAGGACTGCGACGCATCGTTCGTCCCTGAGTCGCGCGCGACCTGTCCGAGCACTAGCCTTGCGGGCCTACCCCTGAGGAGCCTCGTGCCGGACAATGTCGAACTGATCACGTATGCCGACCGCCTAGGTGGGGACTTGCCCGGGCTGCAAAAGGTGCTGAAAGGCCCCTTCCAGGATTTGTTCAACGGCGTGCACATCCTGCCTTTCTTCAGGCCTTTCGACGGTGCCGACGCCGGCTTTGACCCCCAAGACCACACCGAGGTGGATGACCGCCTCGGCAGTTGGGACGACGTGGCGAGCATCAGCGCTGATCACGATGTGATGGTCGACGTGATCGTCAACCACGTTTCCTCAAAGTCGGTGCAGTTCCAGGACTGGCTTGAAAACGGCGAGGACTCGGCGTACCAGGGCATGTTCCTTACCTACGAGGGAGCCTTTCCGGACGGCGCGACCGAGGAGCAGTTGATGCTGCTATACCGGCCCCGTCCCGGCCTTCCGTTCACCCCCTACACGCTCGAAGACGGCAGCAAGCGATTGATGTGGACGACGTTCACCGGCGACCAGGTTGACCTCGACGTGCGCGAACAGGTCACGCGCGACTACCTGCTAAGGGTCATTGACCGCTTGGCGGAGTCCGGCGTCAACCGGGTACGCCTCGACGCAGTCGGCTACGCCGTCAAGACGCCGGGTTTGACGTCGTTCATGACCTCGGAGACGTTCGACTTCATTGACGAGGTGTCAGCGTGGTGCCATGAGCGCGATCTGACCGTGCTGGTGGAGGTGCACTCGTACTACAAGCGACAGGTGGAGATCGCTGAGCAAGTCGACTACGTCTACGACTTCGCGCTGCCGCCGCTGGTTTTGCACGCACTGCACGCCCAGGACGTCGACCCCCTGATGGCGTGGCTCGATGTGCGCCCGAGCAACTCGATCACCGTGTTGGATACCCACGACGGGATCGGGGTAGTCGATGTCGGCGCCGACGCCACCGACAGCTCGCGCGAGGGCTTGCTAAGCCCCGAGCAGATCGATGAGTTGGTGGAGTCGATCCACGACGCCAGCGGCGGGACCTCCAAGGACGCCACCGGAGCGGCAGCATCCAACGTCGATCTGTACCAGATCAACTGCACCTTCTACGACGCGGTGGGCGCCGATGACAACCGGTACCTGCTTGCCCGAGCGTTGCAGTTCTGGACACCTGGCATCCCGCAGATCTATTACGTAGGTCTGCTTGCGGGTCGCAACGACTCTGAACTACTTGAAGAAACGGGCATCGGACGAGATGTCAATCGTCACCGCTACACCGCCGATGAGATCGACGATGCAGTGCAGCAACCGGTGGTGGAGGCTCTGTTCGCGTTAATCAGGCTGCGCGGAACTCACGACGCATTTGGCGGCGAGTTCAGCACCGACGGTGGCGGTGACCGGTTGACGATGACGTGGACCAACGACGAGAACAGCGCCGAGCTCGTGGCCGATCTCGCGGCCGGTTCTGGGACGGTGCGGTGGACCGATAACTCTGGACGGGTGCAGGAGTCGGACCTGGCTGACCTTCGGGGCCAGCCGTAGGGGTGCGATCGCCATACTTCCAGGTCTACGACGAGCGGCATACACCCGAGCCCTGCAAAAGGCAGGTCCCGGTCCGGACCGGGGTCATCGGGACCTGCGCCCCGGGGGGACGACGTTGACGATGGTCTCGTCGATCGACGATTCGATGCCGTCGCTCACCTGCACCGCGACGGGGTAACTACCCGGTGGGCGGTTGGCACGGAAGGTCGCCGTCGGGCCGGTGGCGTCGTCGAACTGGCCGTCAGCGTCTAGGTCCCATGCGTACGTGAGCTCGTCACCGTCGCTATCGGAGGACCCGGACGCGTCGAGCCGGATGCGGGCGCCGGGCTTGACGGTATACGGACCGCCCGCTTCGGCGACCGGAGCACTATTGCTGCTCAAAGTCAGGCCGACGATCACCGGGTCGTGGTCGCTCGACCGGTACGGGGTGGGCTCGTACAGCGGCAGGGCGGACGACTCGCGCTCGAATGCCGACTCACCAGGGTCGCGCACGGTGTCGTTGTAGTCGAACAACGGCACCTCGTCCGCGTTAATCTTCCAGCCGCCGGCACCGATCACCTGCTCCGAAAGCGACTCGGTAGCCAACGCGTGGTCGAGGTGGCCAAGTAGACCGTCGAAGACATACCCGTAGGACTCCAGGCCCTCGAAGCGCTCGAGCAGGTCGACGTAACCGGCCGTCTCGAGCGTGGTGATGGGACGCTCCATGGAGTAGGAGTTCAGGTCACCGATGATCAGGAAGTCCGGGTCACCGCTTTCGGTCGGGTCGGTGGCTAGGTAGTCCGCGAGCGCCGCAGCCGCCTGCGTGCGGGTGAGGTCGCAATTGCCGGACCCGTCCTCGGGCGAGTCGTCTCCTTCTCCGCAGCCGGACCCCTTGCTCTTGAGGTGGTTCACCGCGACGGTGAACCGCTCATCCGTGGCGATTTCCTCGAAGGTCTGGATCAGGGCCGGACGGTTGCGCCCATCGTCGAATCGGGCGTCGTCCTCCTCGGTGAGCAGGGCGAAGTCACCTACTGGTGCCACGGTCGCCGTCTTGTATAAGAGGGCCTGCTTGATGGCGTCGGTGCCGATGAAGCCCGTCTCGATGTAGTCGTACGTACCCGGCGCCGTGGCGGCGTTGAGCGCGTCGACGATCTGCTGCGTGGAAAGCCCTGCGTCGTTCTGGATCTCGATCAACCCCAGGACGTCGGTGTCGATCGTCTCTAGCGCGGCCACGATCTTGGCGAGCTGACGCTGCCGCTCTTGCTCGGAGTCGGCGCCACGGCAGTCTGCGGTGCCGCTCGGGCCGCAGGCCCCCGCGCCGTTCGAGGAGGTTGTGTCGACGGTCGCGAAGTAGTTCAACACGTTGAAACTCGCTACCTGCAGCCTGCTCTCGGCCGTCATTGGCGCGGCCGGACGCGGGTTGGCGGACTCGAAGGTGTACTCCATGCCGGGTACTGGTCGCAGCTTCCAGGCGCCGAAGGAGTACTCCATAACACCGGTAAGGCCGGTGATCGTGTCACCGCCGCGCACGTAGTTGTCCGTGCTGAGACCCGGTGTGGGGTAGTAGTAGGGCTCGTTGTCCAGCGGACCGCTGGTTGCGTCGTTCTGGTCGTTGCTGTCATCGGCCAGGATGATTTGACGCGTCGCCAGGTCAGCCAGGAACGCTTCATAGCCCTCCACGCTCGGCGTGTTCGTCTGCGTGTACTGGTATTCGCGCTCCTCCGCAGTGAGGACGATTTCGCCGAAACGGGCGAGCGCAAAGTACTCACTGACCGCGAGGGTGGTCGAGAAAGTCGTGACCATGCCCTCGACCCTCTCGAAGGTGGCGGGGTCCTCAGTGGAAGAGCTCGCCGGCAGCGCCACGTCGGCTGCGCTGGGCAGCGCAGTATCGGAAGCCAGCACGCTGATCGACCCGGTAGTAGCGATCTGGGTGTTGGCGAAGAACTCGTCGACGGTGCCGACGACCTGCACCAGGTCACCCGCGGCCAGGCCGATCGGGCAAGTCGAGTCGCAGAAGACGAAGACACCCTCCGACGTTGCCGGGCCCCCATCGGCATCCGCGTCTTCCTCCTGCACGTAGAAGCCGGACAAAACGTCGTTGGTGGTGATGAGCGACGTGACGACCGCTTCGACCTGGACCTCCTGGCCTTCCAGTGGCGAGGCGGTACCCGAGCCCTGGACGCTAGAGATGAGGGTCGTCTTGAGCGGCTCAGAAATCGACACCGCTACTGAGCAGACGGCCTGCGCGCCGTCGTCCGAGGTGGCTGTGATCTCCACCTGGTACGTGCCCACCGCGGTTGTACCGTCCACGGTGAGGGTGGCGGTCGCGGCCACTGCCTCGTCGGTGGGGGCGGTCGACCCCTCAAGCGTGATCCCGTCCACCGGGTCCGACGTGATGGTCAGGGCGTCGATGCCGCTGTCGCCGTCGGTCGCCGAAACCGCCGACGTGGCCCCCTCACCGGTGGTCACCTCAACATTGGGCTCGCAGTCCACCGTCGGCGGCAGCGGGTCCCCCGACGCGAGGAACAACTGGTCGTTGTTCGCTTCACCGGGTGTCGCAGTGGCAGGCGAGGCCCACGTGAAGTCGCCGTACGAGTCGCCCGTCCCAGTGAGCTGCAGGGATAGCCCGGCGAGGTCGTTGCCGCTCTCGGAAACTCCGATGTCCGTGCTCTCGCCAGCGGCTGTGGTGAACGCACCCTCGTAGGAAAGGAACTGCACGACGTCACCCGTGGCATCGAGCAGAGCGACACCGTCCGGTGCGCCGTTCTGGATGCCGTTGGAGGGGTAGTTGATCGAGGCGAACCCGAAGCCGGTGCCGGTGTCGTCCCCTAGAGTCCCAGACAGCGGGTCGCTGTCGTACTGCGCATTGTTGCTTCCGTTGTAGAGGACGACCGACCAGCCTGTGAGGTCAGTCCCCGCAGGCCCGGCGACTTCGATGAACTCACCGGTGTCGGTGCTGGCGTTGTCGTAGTGCAGTTCGTTGATGTACACCGATGAGTCCGGTGCAACGGCTGAAGCTGAGGGAGTGAAGGCGAGCAGGCTGGCTAGCAGGGCCAGCGGCGTCGCGGCCGCGACGGCCGCCTTCCCCGGGGCACGCACTGCTAGGCGGGATGGTGTGCGTTGATCGGTCACGAGGATCCTCCAGATCGGTCCGTTAGACCCCGAACGGTAGGCCGAGCCAGCGAACCGTGGTTATCGGATGGTAGTCCGGAAAGTGAACTTCTGGGGCTCTTTACAGTCGAGTGGGGCCATAGGGCGTGTCGCTCGTCACGTCGCACACCTCCCGCAGGATTCGGGAGAATGAGTCACGGCCCCAGCGCAGCATTCCGGGTTCACCATCCCAACCCGTACTGGGTTCGTGGGCGATGGCCTCGCTGATCGAGAAGGTGCTGAGCTTTGCACGGAGAAGCGCTCACCCAGTTGGGGTAAATTGACGAAGATGCAAGGTGACACAAGCGATCGCACGCTCGAAGAGGCACTCGCGCAGCCGCGTCGACACCGTGATATGGATCTGGCTTTCAAGCCAATGGACAACTTCGCCAGCACGCCAGATGGTCCGAACGGGCAGCCGCTCAGTTTTTGGGCCGCCTGGGATCTGGGCGACCGGCCCCGAAGGATCGCCTTGCTCCTCGACGACTGCCAAGAGGAGTACCGACCCTACGCCGAAGACATCTTGTCGAAACTGGTCGAGTTGGTCGACGCATTCCGGACGGCGCAATCAGGCAGTGACGGGGTCGAGATCGTGTGGAGTTCGTGGACCCGCACCTTCGACGACGGGATCAGCAATGCGATGGACCGGTGGTATGGCCCCAAGGGCCTGCGCCCCGAAGAGCCGGAGAACGCGGTGTACATGTTCACCGGGGCGCCCGGCCTGGAGGTGCTCTCCGAGATCGCTCCGACGCACGACGAGGTGGCAGATGGTTGGTATTACCACGGCAAGCACCTCGATATGTTTTGGAACTTCGACGAGAACGGCGACTCATACCTCGACGAGAAGTTGAAGGCCGAGGGGATCGACACCATCGTGCTGGCGGGTCTCTGGACCGATGAGTGCATTCTCAGTACCGCCTACGCTGGCAGTTCGCGTGGATACGACGTGGTCGTGGTGGGTGACGCCGTCGCGACGGCGACGGCGAATCAGGAGATGGCGCTGACGGTCGTGAACAGCACCGTCGCCAACGTGCTGCTCACCGATGACGTGGTCGGCTACATGGAGAACGACTTCGTCACCGGCGAGTCGGGAGCCGTCAAAGGTGTCCGGCACCCCGACGGACGAAAGGACGACTGACTGAGCACAGCCGGTCGTCGGGTGTGATCCGACACGCACAGTGGCTGCACTTTCTATCGGCTGCCCCACCCCAGACGAGGCACCGATCGCCAGCATTGTCGCTCCGAGTCCGCAGCAGCCTCACTCCTTAACCGGAGGGACTGCGCGATTCCACCAACTTGGCCGCGAGGTCGGTCACGGAGGTGACTTCCAAGTCAGGTTTAGCGAAGTGACCCGGGTAGCGGCGCCCGTCACGGTTGATCCAGGCGGTACGCAGCCCGGCTCGGTGCGCGCCGTCGATATCCCATGGATGGACGGCGACCAGCATGACCTCGCCCGCGGGAAGACCGCTCACCTGTAGGGCGAGTGCGTATGCTGTTTTCGCTGGCTTCCATAGATCGGCGTCTTCCACGGATAGAACATCATTGAACTCCGACCGTACTCCGCTGCGCTCCAACAGTGCATCCGCCACGGACGTGCTCCCGTTGCTCAGGGTCATCAGGCGCAACTCCAGCTTGGCGAGGTCGAGGATGCCCGGCACGACGTCGGGGTGGACCGGGAGCTCGGCGAAGCCAGCCATGATGTGCTCCACCCCGGCCTCGGAGTCGGCCACCTCGCCAGCCAGGTGTTCGCGCAAGAGCCCTTTGGCAATGTCGGCGAAAGCGGGGTTGACGCCCGCAGCGGTGAGCGCAAACCCATCCCGCAGGAGCGAGGCGAACCAGGTGTCCGCCAGGTGCTCCGCGACCCCGACATCGGCGAACCTCTGGGCCAGAGGTGACATGTCAGAAAGAGTTTGGTTGACGTCGAACACGAGCGCCCCCGGCAAGACTCGGTTGCTCTCACGATGTTCACTCGCTAGGTCTGTACTCGTACCGTTCACAACGTCTCCTGACACTCGTATACCTGTCGGCCCATCGTACGTTTTCACTTCGGGCTGGGGGGATGGGACGTCCTGCGGGCCCGGACTCGTTGACGCAGGGTCGTCGCGCCGGCGCTGTGTCTACTGAGTCCGGCACCAATGACGACCAGGACTACCAGGACCCCGACCGCCACCCACACAGCCCACGGACGGGTCGTCCCGAAGGCACCGATTGCCGCGTAGGACAGCGTCCCGGGCAGCATGCCCAGCGCTGAGCCAAGCACGTAGTCACGCAGCGCGACCCCGGTGACCCCGGCCCCGTAATTAATAGCGGTGAACGGCAGCACGGGCACGAGCCGCACCGTGAGCACCGCGAGGAACCCACGCTCATGCAGTTTGGCGTCGACCTGACGCAGCCGACCGCGCAGGAGGGAATCGATGCTCTCCCGGCCCAACCACCGCGCAACCCCGAACGCTGCCAGGGCACCCACCATTGCTCCGAGCCAGGCCAGCAAGGCACCCGGCAGGAATCCGAAGAGCCCCCCGGCGACCACGGTCACGACATTCTTCGGCACCGGCAGCAATGACCAGAGTGCGTAGACAACGACGAACACGACGGGTGCCCAGAACCCGGCTTCGTCCACCCATGCCTGCACCTGTGCAACGTCGGGGCTGCCTGCGATCCACGCTGTCGCCCCTGCCGCCACGAGGAGCACGACCAGCACGACCGTCCGGATCATCGGCCCCCGGGAGGCGTCCCGTTTCGGATCTGCACCATCTGGTGGGGAAGTGGTCATCTTCGCTTGTTCCTCGTCCGGGATGCCCAGACTAGGCCTCTACTTGCGAGCGGTCTCCGGACCACAGGGTATGGAACGTACCTTCGCGGTCGGTGCGCTTGTAGGTGTGCGCGCCGAAGAAGTCGCGTTGCCCCTGAATCACCGCAGCAGGTAGACGCTCGGCACGCAGCCCGTCGTAGTAGCTCAGCGACGAGGCGAACACCGGGGTGGCAACTCCATTGAGCGCAGCCTGCGAAACGACGGTGCGCCACGCCGGCAGCCCCTTGTCCATCACGTCTGTGAAGAACGGGTCGGCCAAAAGCAGCGGCAAGTCGGGCTGACGCTCGTAGGCCTCGGTAATCCGGTTCAAGAACACGGCCCGGATGATGCACCCACCACGCCAGATCCGCGCCATGGCGCCGCGGTCGATGTCCCAGTCGTATTCTTCGCTGGCAGCGGCGATCTGATCGAAGCCCTGCGAGTATGCGACCACCTTGGAGGCGTACAGCGCCTGACGCACACCCTCAATGAACGCGTCCCGATCGTCGACGGCGAAGCTGCTGGCCTGAGCAGGCAGCACCCCTACCGCAGCCTCCCGCTGCGGCAGGGAGCTCGACAAGGCACGCGCAAAAGTCGCCTCAGCAATGCCCGTGATCGGCACACCAAGGTCGAGGCCGTTCTGCACAGTCCAGCGGCCGGTGCCCTTCTGGCTGGCCTGGTCGACGATGACGTCGACCAGGGGCTTCCCGGTGTCGGCGTCGACCTGGGCTAAAACCTCAGCGGTGATCTCAATGAGGAACGACCCGAGGTCGCCCTCGTTCCACTCGCCAAGGATCTTTCCGATCTCGGCAGGCGTGGCATCCAAACCCTGACGAAGCAACTCGTACGCCTCGGCGATGAGTTGCATATCGGCATACTCGATGCCGTTGTGGACCATCTTGACGAAGTGGCCGGCGCCATCGGGGCCGATGTGGGTGCAGCACGGCACTCCGTCCACCACGGCAGCGATGCTTTCCAGCAGCGGGCCCATGTGCTTGTAGGACTCGGGCGGGCCCCCGGGCATGATCGACGGGCCTTTAAGCGCGCCTTCCTCGCCGCCAGAGATGCCGGCACCGATGAACAAAATGCCGACCTCTTTGAGGTCAGCCTCGCGGCGCCGAGTGTCGGGGAAATGCGCGTTCCCACCGTCAACCAGGATGTCGCCCTCCTCGAGGTGCGGCAGCAGGCTCTTGATCGTGGCATCGGTCGGTGCGCCGGCCTGGACCATCATGACGATGCGTCGGGGGCGTTCAAGACTCGCTACGAAGTCTTCGATTTCTGCCGATGGCACGAAGTTTCCGGTGTCACCGAACTCTTCCATCATCGCGTCCGTGCGGGCCGTCGTCCGGTTGTACAACGCCACGGCGTGACCACGGCTGGCGAAGTTGCGGGCGAGGTTTAGCCCCATCACTGCCAAGCCGACGACGCCGACCTGGGCCGAGGGAGTGGACTGCGAAGTGGAATCGGTCATCGGTAGTGCTCCTTGGTGGGATCGGTGGATGAGCCTGCGCACGAGCCTAGTGGGTTGTCCCGGCCGACTGTGTTGCGCGTTCAGGGCGGTGTGTTCGACTCACTCGCATGATGATCTCGCACGCAAAGCCCACGTATGCTCCTCCGCGCCGGATCGCCCCGGCGCTCGCTGCAGCAGTGCTCATGCTGAGTGCGTGCGGTGGTGACGAGGCTGAGCCTGCTCCTGGCGCAGAGGCTGGGTCGAGTTCCGCAGAAGGGGCCAGTGGCGATGCTGTGGCGCAAGAGATGTTCCCCGATATCGTCGAGGTCCAGGTGGACCGTGAGGATGATGAAACGGCGAGTTTTGACGTCACGGTGTCCTCGCCCTACGACTCACCGCAGCGGTATGCCGACGGTTGGCGGGTCCTGGATCAAGACGGCGAGGTCCTGGGGGAGCACACGTTGGGCCACGACCATGCGAGCGAGCAGCCGTTCACCCGCACCCAGAGTGGGGTGACCATTCCTGAGGGAACGACAGAACTCACGATCGAGGGCCGGGACCAGGTCAGCGGCTACGGCGGAGAGACCAAGACCGTCCAGTGGTGAGAAGGTCGTCGCGGCAAGCCCGTGGTGTATGTCTTGTGACACCGGTGAGTCGTGTGGCACAGTGAGGCCATAGATTCATAGTTGCGCACATGATCAGTTCGAACGTGCGAGCCGCTCACGAGGTCGTTGGGGAAGACGTCCCTCGTCAATAGGAGGCTCGGATGTCCGTTGTGATGCCGCGTGTCATGACCCGCGGGGTGGTGTTCATTCACTCCACCCCTACTGCTCTATGCCCACATATCGGCTGGGCGCTCGAAGGTGTCCTCGACACCCGAGTGACGCTCGACTGGACCCCACAATCAGCCCATCCGGGCACCATGCGCACGGAGTTTTCGTGGACTGGTGAGTCTGGAACGGGTGCATACCTTGCCAGCGCGATGCGCGGTTGGGACGGCCTGCGGTACGAGGTCGTCGAGGAAGCCAGCCGAGGATCCGACGGTGCACGGTGGACTCACACCCCTGCCCTCGGCATACACCAGGCTCGGTTGTCGGCTAACGGCGATGTGATGGTGACCGAGGACCGGTTGCGGACCATCGTGGCTGAGTCCAAGGGTGTTGCTTCGGTGCTAGCCGCTGAGGTCGACCGCACGCTGGGCTCCGCCTGGGATGCCGAGTTAGAGCACTTTAGGTACGCCGGTGAGAACGCTCCGGTGAAGTGGCTCCACAAAGTCAGTTGAGCGCCACCTTCGCGTGCAGTTCGAGCATGCGGTCTGCTGACGCGGCCCAGGTGAACCGCTCGGCCTGAGCGCGTGCCTGCCTACGGGCATGAGGGCGCTCCGCCAGAGCCAACAGGGCATCGGCACACGCCGCTGGGGTCGACTCGGAGACGATCCCACCGGACCCGACCACCTCACCGAGGGCACCGTCGCGCGGGCAAACCGTCGGCACTCCGCACGCCATCGCCTCCAGCGCAGCAAGACCAAACGTCTCCACCGGCCCGGGGGCAATCGCCACGTCCGCGCCGGTCATGGCATCGGCCAACTCGCGACGGTCGGTGATGTAAGGGTGGAACGTCACCGGGAGGTCTGCGGCTTCGCGCATGAGCATCTCGCGCATCGGGCCGAGGCCCAACACGGTCATCTGAACCTCGATTCCACGTCGTCGCAACTCACGCACCGTCGCCAGCGACAAGCCGGGGTTCTTCTCCCGCGATAGCCGTCCGCAGTGGATAAGGCGCAGCGCCCGGCCGTCCCGGTGCTCGGGCAACCGGTGCGGCGCAAACGTCTCCAGGTCCACGCCGAGCGGGACGACCTCGGCCTTGACGCCGATGCGCGCAAACTCCTCGGCGGCAAACGCGCTGGGGCACGCAATAGTGTCGAAGTCACGCGCCGACCGGCGGTTAATGGCATCCGCCAGGTTCCGAGCACGCCCCAGCGGCAGCGGCGTCCGAGAGGTCAGCACGCCGGTCACGACTTCGTGGCTGATCAGGATCGAACCCACCCTCGGGGTCTGACGCGTCGCCCACCGACCGGTCCAACGCAGCGTCGAGCGATCCGATACTTCGATGCCGTCAGGGCTGATGGACTCCATCAGCCGCGACAGCCCCGAGCGGCTGAAGATCAACGAATAGCCGGTGCCCGGGACCCGGCGAGCAGGGACGCGATAGACGACCCCTTGCGCCTCGTGGGCCACCGACGGGTTGGCCGAGTCCTCCGGGATGATCAGCGAGACCCGATGGCCCCGCTCGAGATACCCCTGCCCCCAGTGGCGCAGCGCAGTCTTGATGCCGCCCGAGGTAGGGCTGACGAAGTTGGCGATCCTCAGAATGTGCATCCGGACCGCCTCGCGCTACAGCGGGATGTTGCCGTGACGACCTCGGCGTTGCGGCGCATCCAAAATGGCTTGGGCCAACGCCGTTCGCGTCTTCTTGGGCTCGACGACCTCATCGATGACGCCAATCTCGACGGCACGGTCCAGACCGCCGGTGAGTATGGCGTGCTCGGCGGCGATCTCGGTTTCGACGCGAACCCGGTCCGCGTCCGGCACTTCGGCCAGTCTGCGGCGGTGCAGGATACGGATGGCCGCGACGTGGCCCATGACCGCGATCTCAGCGGTGGGCCACGCGAACACCCGTGAAGCGCCCAGCGAGCGAGCGTTCATCGCGATGTAGGCCCCGCCGTACGTTTTTCGCGTCACCAGGGTCACCCGAGGCACGACGGCTTCGGCAAACGCGTGCAGCAACTTGGCGCCGCGGCGCACCACACCGTCCCACTCTTGACCAACCCCAGGCAGGTAGCCCGGGACGTCGACCAGCACGATCAACGGCACCCCGAAGGCATCGCACATCCGCACAAAACGAGAGGCCTTCTCAGCCGAGATCGAGTCCAGACAGCCGCCGAGGCGCATCGGGTTGTTGGCGATGACACCGACGGTGCGGCCTCCAAAGCGGCCCAAGGTGGTGACGATGTTAGGGGCCCAGCGAGGGAAGAGCTCGACGGTATCGGCGTTCTTGTCCAGCACGTTAGTGATCAGCGGGTGCACGTCGTAGGCACGCTTGGCTGACTCTGGGAAGGTCGAGGCGAGGTCCTTGTCCTTGACCTTCTTCAGCACCAGCTCGCCCTGGTCGGCGAGCAGCGAGCACAGCAGACGGCCCTGCTCGAAGGCGTCGTCGGTGGTTTCGGTCACCACGTGCACCACCCCGGAGCGGCGGCCGTGAGGCTCGGGGCCACCGAGGCGCAGCGCGTCCACGGCTTCGCCGGTCACCGATCGGACCACGTCGGGGCCGGTCACGAAGACTCGACCGTCGGGGCCCAGCACGACCACATCGGTCAACGCCGGCCCGTATGCCGCACCACCAGCGGCCGCACCGAGCACCACGGAAATTTGGGGCACCACACCGGAGGCGCGGGTCATGATGGCAAAGACCTCTCCGACGGCGTGCAACGAGACCACACCCTCAGCCAAACGGGCACCACCGGAGTGCCACAATCCGACCACGGGCACCTGATCGGCCAAGGCCCGCTCGTAGGCGGTGACGATGACCCTGCAGCCGTCGACGCCCATGGCACCGCCCTGGATCGTCGGGTCGGACGCAAAGGCCACCACGGGGGTGCCCTTGATCAAGCCGATCGCGGCCAGGAAGCCGGAATCGTCGACCTCGGTCAGCAGCTCCATGCTGTCGTCGTCGAAGAAGAACGCCAGCCGCTTGGTGGGGTGGCGCGGGTCTTCGAGGCGGGGCAGCTTGGTCTTGGCCGCCGAGGAGGCTTGGGCTGAGGCTTCGCTGGGGGCATGTGAGGTCATCGGGCGCTCCGGAAGGTAAGGGCTACGTTGGCGCCGCCGAAGCCGAAGGAGTTGTTGACCGCAGCAATGTCGCCATCGGGCAGAGCCTGTGGGGTGTCCTTGACCACGAGCAAGTCGATCGCCGGATCCTGATCGGTCAGGTTGATCGTCGGTGGGATCACGCGGTGGTGCAGGCTCAAGACCGTCAGCACGGCCTCGAGGGCGCCAGCGGCACCGAGCAAGTGGCCGGTCATCGACTTGGTGGCAGTCACCGGGATCTGGTTGGCGCGTTCACCGAAGGCGCGGTGGATAGCCATGGTCTCCGCGACGTCACCGACCGGGGTCGAGGTGGCGTGCGCGTTGAGGTGCACGATGTCCTCTGTGGTCAGCCCGGCGTCGGCAAGTGACTCCAGCATGGCGCGCGCAGCCCCCTCACCTTCGGGGTGGCCTGCGGTGATGTGGTAGGCGTCGGACGTAATACCTACACCGGACAACTCGGCGTAGATCGTGGCGCCGCGGGCTCTGGCGTGCTCTTCGCTCTCCAAAACCATCACGGCGGCACCCTCGCCCATCACGAAACCGTCGCGGTTCGTGTCGTAAGGGCGAGATGCGTGAGCCGGGTCGTCGTTGCGCGTGGACAGGGCTTTCATCGAGGCGAAGGCGGCGACGGTGACGGGGTGAATCGCGGCTTCGGTGCCACCGGCGACCATGATGTCGGCGCGGCCGTCGCGGATCATCTGCATGGCTAGGCCCATGCCTTCGGCGCCACTGGCGCAGGCGCTGACGGGGCAGTGCGCTCCGGCGCGGGCACCGAGGTCTAGCGAGACCGCAGCGGCGGGGCCGTTGGGCATCAGCATCGGCACCGCCAGAGGGAAGACGCGGCGGGCGCCCCGCTCGCGCAAGGTGTCCCACTGGTCCAGCAACGTCCAGACGCCGCCGACTCCGGAGCCGATGGCCACGCCCAGACGCTCGGCGTCGAAGTCGTCGGGGGTCAGGCCGGAGTCGGCCCAGGCGTCGCGGGCTGCAATCAGTGCGTACTGCCCGGCGGGGTCGTTGCGGCGTACCTCGACCTTGGTCAAGACGTCAGCCGCAGGCGTGTGCAAGGTAGCGGCAAACGTCACCGGGAGCTCGTACTCGGCGACCCAGTCACGGTCTAAACTGCGCACACCGCTGGTCCCGGCCAGAATCGCATCCCACGTGGAGTGCGCGGAGTCACCGACGGGGGTGGTGGCACCCAGTCCGGTGACGACTACTCGGCGCTCAGTGTTGGCGGGCATGTGCTGCTCCTCGGATGGTTATCGCTCGCTGTGAGCATGTCATGGGGTCAAGCGTTTGCGTGGTGGTGCGGTCACTCAGGTGGTGCGGTATGCCGCGTCGCCCGTCTCGACCGGCGTGCGACACGGCATACCAACGCAGTGCTGGGGTCAGCTCTGGTTGTTGTTGATGTAGTTCACGGCGTCGCGGACGTGCGTGAGGTTCTTGACCTCTTCGTCCGGGATGCGCACACCGAACTTGTCCTCGGCGTTGACGACGATGGTCATCATCGACAGGGAGTCGATGTCGAGGTCCTCGGTGAAGGACTTGTCCATCTGGACGGCTTCGGTCTCGAGGCCAGTCTCTTCGTTGACGATCTCAGCGAGGCCCGCGAGGATGTCCTGTTCGTTCATAGCCATTGGTTGCTCCTTGTCTGTGGGCGATCAGTCTCGCCGGTGTGGGCTGACCCGGATACCCGCCGGGCCGCGGGAAACTTTAGGGGAGTTCGACAACCTGGGCGGCGTAGGCCAATCCGGCGCCGAAGCCGATCTGCAACGCCAAGCCGCCGCGCAGGCTGGGGTTCTCCGCAAGCACACGGTGCATGGCCAGGGGCACAGAGGCGGCCGAGGTGTTGCCGGTGTCAACAATGTCTCGCGCCACGACGACGTGTTCCGGGAGTTTCAACTCCTTGACCATCTGGTCGGTAATGCGCAGGTTGGCCTGGTGCGGCACGAAGGCGACGAGGTCGTCTGCGCTCACGCCCGCAGTCTCGAGGGTTTTACGGGCGACCGGCGCCATCGAGTAGACCGCCCAACGGAAAACGGCCTGGCCCTGCATACCGATCGAGGGCCAATGAATGCCCTCTTCGCGGCCCGGGGCTTCCATCGCGTCGCGCAGGTCCGTCCACGGCACGCGGGAGGCGATCTTGTCCCAATTCTTGCCGTCTGAGCCCCACTCCGTCGGGCTGATGGCGGGGTGGTCGGAGGGGCCGACGACGGCCGCGCCTGCCCCATCACCGAAGATGAACGCGCTGCCTCGGTCTCTGGGGTCGGTAAAGTCGGACAACTTCTCGACCCCGACCACCAACACGTGACGGGCGCTGCCAGAGCGGATCATGTCGTTGGCCAGGGAGATGCCATAGCAGTATCCGGCGCACGCAGCGGAAAGATCGAAGGCCGCAGGCGCAGGTATGCCGAGGCGATCGGCGAGCATGGGGGCTGCAGCTGGCGTTTGGAAGGGGTGAGTGACGGTCGCCAGGAGCACGACATCGATGTCGTCGGCGGTGACGCCAGCGTTGGTCATGGCCTCACGGCAGGCGACTTCGGAGATGTCGATGACCGTCTCGTCAGGGCGAGCGAAGTGGCGCGTAGCGATACCGGACCGTTGCCGGATCCACTCGTCACTAGAGTCGATGTGCTCGCAGATCTCGGCGTTGGTGACGACGCGTTCAGGGCGGTATGCACCCATGCCGAGCACGCGGGCGTACTGGGCGGTCGGGCGCACGTTCAACGAAGGCATCGTGCTCATGCGTTGTCTCCGTGGGGGTGCAGACGCAGCAGCGGCTGGCCGGGGCCGACCGGGTCGCCGGGCTCGATGAGCCATTCGATGACGTGCCCGCCGTGCGGGGCCTTGACCTGGTGTGTCTCGCGCAGCGTGGCGACGGTGGCCACTACGTCGCCGGGCTGGACGTCAGCGTCGGGGCCGACCTCGCGGGTGACCATGCCCTTCATAGGTGAGACCACGAGCCGCCATGTGGGGGCGTCGGTGGGCTCTTGGCTCGCACCGTGCTCGCGGATCATCCGGTGCGCCGCGCCGAGGTCATCGGGCGTCTTGAGGGCGAGCGTCTCGACCCCAGGCATGGCCCGCTTGGCCAGCCCAGCGAGGGTGCCGGCCGGGGGGATCTCGATCAGTCCAGTGACGCCGAGGTCGAGATACGTCTGCATACACAGGTCCCAGCGGACGGGGCGTTCGACCTGCTTGACCAGTCGGGACAACACCTCGCGGCCGCTAGAGACGACACTGCCGTCGGCGTTGGACACCAGCGGGGTGCGGGGGTCGTGCACGGAAATGGCGCGTGAGTAGCGGTGCAGCTGCGCGGTGGCGGGGGCCATATGGTGCGTGTGGAAGGCTCCAGCGACCGGCAGCGGGACCACCCGCGCCTTGGCCGGCGGGTCGTCCCGCAAACTCTGGATCTGCTCGAGCGTGCCGGCGGCAACCACTTGGCCGGCGCCGTTCATGTTGGCGGCGGTGAGGCCGTGGCGCTCGACAACCGACGCAACGTCTTCGGGGTCGCCGCCGACGACAGCGGCCATGCCGGTGGCGGTGGCGGCGCTGGCCGCAGCCATTCCTTGGCCGCGCGCACGAACGAAGACCATGGCCTGCTCGGCGCTCAACACACCAGCAGCCGACGCGGCGGTGATCTCGCCGACTGAGTGTCCGCCGCCCGCGCCGACCATGGTGAACCCGTCGGCGGGGTGGTCAAAGAGTGCCAAGAGGGAGATAAGCCCGGCACCGACGATCAGGGGCTGAGCGACGGCCGTGTCCTTGATCGTCGCGGCGTCAGATGTCGTGCCGTGCTCCACAAGATTGATCCCGGCCACTGCGCCCAGCCAGTCCATCCGGTCGCGGAATCCGGGGAGTTCAAGCCACGGGGAGAGGAAACCTGGAGTCTGTGAGCCCTGTCCGGGGGCAACGATTGCGAGCACGTGCCTAACTCTGCCTCGTTGGCCTACCGTTCATGCCTCAACGAAGCCCACGACATCTCTCGTTCACTTTTGTAGGGTTCCTACAACTTCGATTCGGCGCATGGGTGCTATGAGGCACCGACCCTCGGAGTCGAGTTCATCGACTCCCGCCATCTGTGCTGGCGGGGCTGATCGGACAATCGCCCTACTGCTAAGGCGATTTGAGCGGTCCAGGCCTCGCGCGGGGACGACAAATCGAGATCGACGAGCGCCTCGATCCGGCTGAGCCGGTACCGCACGGTGTTGGGGTGTATGAACAGCACCCGCCCCGTGGCTTCGATGCCGCCGCCGCACTCGAGATAGGCGTGCGCCGTCTCTAGCAGCGATGATGCTCCGTCGCGTAACGGCACGTAGACCCGGTCGACCAAAGCCCTTCGGGCGGGGGCTTCGCCGAGAAGGGTTCGTTCGGCGAGCAGGTCGTCGGCCGAGACGGGGCGCGGCGCTTGGGCCCACGCCGGCGCTGCGTCTGCCCCGGACAGAGCGGCACGTGCTGAGCGACCGGCGGCATACAGGTGGGGAACTTGGGGTCCGACGACGACGGCGTCCGGGCCGAAGTGGGGGGACAGTTTCGCGGCATCAGCCAACGGATCGGTCGTGCGGCCCAGCACGCAGATCAGGCGAGAGCCCTGCACTGCGGTCAGGGCTTCGAGGCCGATGCGGTGGGCGGCCTCACGCAGGGATCCGGCAATCCCGGCCGAGTCACCAGGCTCGGCGTGCGGCGGCGCTGACCCCACCAGGACGGCGACGTGGGTGATGTCGGACCACCCCAACTCGGTGACGCGGCTGCGGAACGTTTCGTCGGCTTCGCCGCGCACGACGGCGTGCACGACCAGCGACTCCAAGCGCGCATCCCAGGCGCCGCGCGATTCGGCGGCGGAGGCGTAAATCTTGGCCGTGGCGAAAGCAACCTCGCGGGAGTAGCGCAATACGCCTTCGCGCAACGCTGTCTCGTCGCCGTCGACCGAGAGCAACGGGATGCTTTCCTCGACGGTGTCGACGGTGGTGCGCACGAGGTCGAGAGTTTGGCCGAGGGTGATCTTTTGGGCTAGCTCGCGTGGGGCAGTGCCGAAGATGTCGGCGGTGATGGTCTTGGGGTCTTCGCCGCTGCGATACCAAGCGAGGAACCCGCCGATTCCGGCTTGGGCAACCAGAGAGACCCACGAGCGATCCTCAGCGGATAACTCTCGGAACCACTCCAGGTCTCGCTCCATGGCGCGCGTGGCAGCCGTTGCTACCGCGCCGGTATGCCGTGCTGAGACGTCTCGGGATTGCTCGCTGGCCACTGGCTCAGCGTAGTTTGTCCGGCCACCGAGCGAGGCCGCTCGACCGCTGCCATCCTGCTCGACCCCCGAACCGAAATCGAGTTTGACTGCGAGAGGGTCTATCAACTGTTCATCGGACGCTCATCCTCCTGTACCCGCAATCGGCTGCGGCTTTCTGGGGCATGGTGTGGACTAACGGCATGCGAAAACTCACAGCACTGATGACCGCCACGACCACCGCCGCCGTCCTCACTCTGACCCTGGCTCCCGTTGCCCTCGGGCAGACTGGGGTCATGCAGGCTCGATCCGCCGACCAGGCCGCGTCCAAAGGCAAGGGCAAGGACAAGACCGACGAGCCCCTTGTCATTGGGCACCGCGGCGCCTCCGGCTACCGCCCTGAGCACACGTTGGCCTCCTACGAGCTCGCCGCTCGGATGGGCGCGGACTGCATCGAGCCTGACGTGGTGTCCACATCCGACGGGGTGCTGGTCGCGCGCCACGAGAACGAGATCTCCGGCACGACGGACGTCGCAGACCGTCCAGAGTTCGCCGACCGGGAGACCACCAAGACCATCGACGGCCGGGACATCACGGGGTGGTTCACCGAGGACTTCACGCTCGCGGAGCTCAAGACCCTGCGCGCGGTCGAGCGGCTGCCCGAACTACGTCAGGAGAACACCGTCTTCGACGGCCGCTTCCAGGTGCCGACCCTGGCGGAGGTGCTCGAGCTGCGTGCACGCTTGGCCAAGGAGCTGAAGCGCGATCTGTGTGTCTATGTCGAGACCAAGCACCCAACCTACTTCGACTCCCTCGGGCTGAGCCTGGAGCAGCCGTTGGCCGAGGCCCTGAAGGATGCGCACCTGGACCGAAAGAATGCTCCTGTTTTCGTGCAGTCCTTCGAACTGACCAATCTGCAGGAACTCGACAATGACCTGGGCATCAAGGTGCCACTGGTCTTCCTGATCTCCTCGGGTGCGCCCTATGACCTGGTGGCGACCGGTGACCCGCGCACGTATGCCGATTTGACCACTGCCGATAGTTTGCTGGCGCTGAGTGATGACATCGAGGGAATCGGGCCGAGCAAATACCTGGTCATCCCGCTGGAGGCTAATGGCACGCTCGGGGAGCCGACCTCACTCGTCGACGACGCCCACGCGGCGAGCCTGGTCGTGCACCCCTACACCTTCAGGGCCGAGAACACCTTCCTGCCCACAGATCTGCGCAGCAGCGCGGCCCCGGCTGACTTTGGGGACCTGCAGGCGGAGATCACCGCCTACCTGGAGGCCGGGATCGACGGGTTCTTCACGGACCAACCGGACATCGGGGTCGCCGCACGGGACGCGTTCGTCGCCGGCGACTGACCGGGTCCGCGCACGCTACGCCGCGGCGAGTTAGTTCTGTGGCGGACTCGACGCATGGCGCTGCGCTTCAGCGCAGCGCCATGCACACGATGCGACGCACTCCGGTGTCATTCCGTCAGGCGTCGCCGCCGGCAGTGCCCGATGTTCCGGCGTTCACGTCGTCGATCTTGTACTTGTCGAAGGCATCCGAAACCTTGTCGGGCTCAATTTCGCCGCGGTCGGCCAACATCTGGAGGGCCTTGACCGCCATGGACGGCCCATCGATGTGGAAGAACCGCCGGGCGGCAGCCCGGGTGTCGGAGAAGCCGAAGCCGTCCGCGCCTAGGGCGAAGAAGTCCTCGGGAACCCACGGAGAAATTTGGTCTTGCACTTGAGCCATCCAGTCGCTGGTGGCGATGACCGGCCCTTCGCCCTCAGACATGCGGCGCGTGACGTAGGGGATCGCGCGATCACCGGTGGTGCCAAACGCGTCGGCATCGCAGCGCATGGCTTCGCGGCGCAACTCGGTCCACGAGGTCACCGACCACACCTCGGCACTGACGCCGTAGTCGTTGGCCAGCAGTTCTTGGGCGTTCAACGCCCAGGGGACGGCGACACCGGAGGCCAGCAGACGTACCTTCGGGCCGTCGCCGCTACCGCTTGAGAGGCGGTACATTCCGGCCAGGATGCCTTCGACATCGACGTCGTCGGGCTCAGGCGGCTGAAGCATCGGCTCGTTGTAAACCGCGATGTTGAACAGGACGTTCTCCGGCTCCTCGCCATACATTCGGCGCAGGCCGTCCTGGATGATGTGCGCGATTTCGTAGCCGTATGCCGGGTCGTAGGTGATCACCGCCGGGTTGGTCGCGGCCAGCATCAACGAGTGACCGTCGGCGTGCTGTAGTCCTTCGCCGGTCAGCGTCGTGCGGCCGGCGGTGGCGCTGATCATGAAGCCCCGCGCCATCTGATCGGTGGCAGCCCAAATGAAGTCGCCGGTCCGCTGGAAGCCGAACATCGAATAGAAGACGTAGAACGGCACCATCGGTATGCCGTGGGTGTCGTAGGACGAGCCAGCAGCGGTCATCGCCGCGACCGAACCGGCCTCGTTGATCCCCAAGTGCAAAATCTGTCCGCTGGTCGATTCCTTATAAGCCAGCATCAGGTCAGCGTCGACGGAGGTGTAGTTCTGTCCGTGCACGTTGTAGATCTTGGCGGTTGGGAAGAAGCTGTCCATCCCGAAGGTGCGCGCTTCGTCGGGAATGATCGGCACCATGTGCTTGCCGAACTCCTTATCGCGCATCAACTCCTTGAAGATCCGCACGAAGGCCATCGTGGTCGCGACCTCTTGCTTGCCCGAGCCCTTCTTGGCCACGGCATACATTTTTTCGTCGGGCAGTGTGAGCTTTTGGCCGGCGTCGGGGGCTCGAACCGGTAGATACCCGCCGAGGTCGGACCGCCGCTTCTTCATGTACTTGATGGCTTCGTTGTCCTCGCCCGGGTGGTAGTACGGGGGGGCGTAGGGGTCTTTTTCCAGATCCTCGTCGCTGATCGGGATGTTCAGGTTGTCCCGAAAGCCCTTCAGATCATCGATCTGCATCTTCTTCATCTGGTGGGTGGCGTTTCGACCAGCGAAGTGTGAGCCGAGGCTGTATCCCTTGATGGTGTGGGCCAAGATCACCGTCGGTTGTCCGGAGTGATTCATGGCAGCTTCGTAGGCGGCATACATCTTGCGGTAGTCGTGCCCGCCGCGCTTGAGTTTCCACCAAATGTCGGAGTCAGACCAATCCTCGACCATCTTCTTGGTCGCCGGGTCACGCCCAAAGAATTCGTCGCGGATGTAACCACCGTCGTTGGCGCGGAAGGTCTGGAAGTCGCCGTCGTTGGTGGAGTTCATCAGGTTGAGAAGCGCCCCTGACTCGTCGCCCTCGATCAGCGGATCCCAACCCCGGCCCCACAGCACCTTGATGACGTTCCACCCCGCACCGCGGAAAAATGCCTCGAGTTCTTGAACGATTTTTCCGTTGCCGCGCACCGGACCGTCGAGGCGCTGCAGGTTGCAGTTGATGACAAACGTCAGGTTGTCCAGTTCGTCGTTGGCGGCGACCTGCAAGGAACCTCGCGACTCCGGCTCGTCCATTTCTCCGTCGCCGAGGAAGGCCCACACGTGCTGTTGGGACGTGTCCTTGAGGCCTCGGTTGTGTAGATACTTGTTGAACTGAGCCTGGAAGATCGCGTTCATCGGGCCGATACCCATGGAAACGGTGGGGAACTGCCAGAAGTCGGGCATGCTGCGGGGGTGCGGATACGAAGGCAACGCACGGGTATCGCCGTCGACTACGTGTGACTTCTCCTGCCGAAACCCGTTGAGGGCGTCCTCGTCCAACCTGCCTTCCAGGAAAGCGCGCGCGTACATGCCCGGTGAAGCGTGTCCCTGGAAGAAGACCTGATCACCTCCGCCCTCGTGATCCCGGCCGCGCCAGAAGTGGTTGTAGCCGATCTCATACAGCGTGGCCGCCGAGGCGTACGTGGAGATGTGACCGCCGACCGAGACGTCCGGATGCTGGGCCCGCGTCACCATGACCGCAGCGTTCCAGCGGATCCAACCGCGGTACTGCCGCTCCATGTCTTCGTCCCCGGGGAAATCCGGCTCCGCTGCTGGGCTGATCGTATTGATGTAGTCGGTGGTGGTCAGCGACGGAATGCCGACGTGGCTGTCGCGGGCCCTCTCCAGCATTTTGAGCATCAGGAAGCGTGCGCGGTCCCGCCCGCCGGCTTCGATGGCGCCGTCGAGCGAGGCAATCCACTCGGCGGTTTCGTCGGGGTCTGAATCTGGGATCTGACTCGGTATGCCGTTCAGAATGGGACCGGCGTTCTGGGTGTCGCTCGACAAGGCAGGACCTCTCACTTGACTTCACCGTTTAGGACATCATTAGTTTGCCACGGGCACCTGACACCGGCATCGGGGGAGAGTCACTGTGCCCAGCCGTGAGAGGCCCTCGGGGGTGAGGGTCCATGCTGTGATCTGCGATGCCGCTAGCCTTACCCACAAGCAATGAAAGACCGCGTCGCGACATGACGCACACTATGCGCACACAGGCCACGGTAAATCGGTCGGTCCCAAGCACAACACGCACCTTGAAGAGATCGCACTCGACAACACCTTCGGAGGATGAAGCACGTGGCAGGCAATGAGCACAGTTCTGTCGTCGAACCCGTCGACAAACTGGGATTCAAGCCCGAACAGATCGTCATCGAATTTGGGTACGACGGTGATGTGGATGAGGACTTTCGTCAGGCAGTCGAGGCGGCTGTGGTATCTCCGCTCGAAGACGAAGCCTACGACGGAGTCGTGGATGCGGTCCTGTTGTGGTGGCGAGACGGTGAAGGCGATTTGACCGACGAATTGGTCGATGCGCTGACCATGCTCGAAGAGGGCGGGTTCATCGTGTTGATCACGCCAGGGCGTAGCCGCTCCGACCGCGTTGAAGCGCACGTCGTGCAAGAAGCGTGCACGACCTCGGGTCTGACTGCCAGCGGCGCCGTCCCGTTGAGCTCGGAATGGCACGCACAGCGCCTGGTAGGCCGAAAGTGAGCGACCCAGTCTTCGGCGCCAACAGCCCCGTCGCTGGGGATCCCGCTCCTGACTTCACCCTGCGCGATCAATACGGCGCGGCGCATACGTTGTCGAAGGTGGTGGAAAACAAGCAAGCCCTGTTGGTCTTTTTCCCTTTCGCGTTCTCCGGGATTTGCACCGGCGAGTTGCTTGAAATCCAGTTGAATATAGACCGCTTCGAGAATGACGACGTGCAGGTCTTCGGCATTTCCTGTGACGCGTCCCCAGCGCTGAAGTCGTGGGCGTCGATCGAGGGATACCGATTCCCGCTCCTGTCCGACTTCTGGCCGCACGGCGACGTCGCCAACGCCTACGGCGTCTTCTTCGAAGAGGCCGGTATGGCGGTTCGCGGCACCTTCCTCGTCGATTCGTCGATGACGGTGACCTGGGCTTTGGTCAACGGACCGGGCGAACAACGCGACGTCGGCGTGTTGAGCAGCGCAGTGAAAGGTCTCGCTGCCTAAGTTATTTCTGCCGGATTTTCGCCACATCCCCTGGTGAAAGTTCGACCGCCTCAGCGATGGCACACTATGCTTCGCTGCGACCGGGCAAACCCGCGTTTCGCTTCAGGGCCTGTAGCTCAGTTGGTAGAGCACCGCGTTTACACCGCGGTTGTCGTCGGTTCGAGCCCGGCCGGGCCCACATGCAAGACCTACCCCCAGGCGTCCCGCTCCGGCAGGTCGTTGCCGCCCTGGAGCGGCTCTACCCACCGGAGACGGCCCAGTCCTGGGATCAGGTCGGCCTGGTCACGGGGGACCTAGACCAACCGATTCACCGGGTGCTAGTTGCGGTGGACCCTACATCGACGGTCCTCGACGAAGCCCAGAGCATCGGCGCCGACCTGATCATCACCCATCACCCGCTGTTGCTGCGAGGCATCCACTCCGTGGCGCCATCGACGGCCAAGGGCAGCGCCATCCATACGTTGCTGCTGGGCGACATTGCGCTCTACTGCGCGCACACCAACGCCGACGTGGCGCCGTTTGGGGTCGGCACGGCGCTCGCGGCCGCTGCCGGGCTGGGTGAAACCGAGCCGTTAACCATTGCGGGGGGCCAAGAGTTGGGCCGCGTAGGTGACCTCGGCGAGCCCGTGTCGTTGCGTGACTTCGCGCAGGCACTAGGCCAGGCCTTGCCGCCCACGGCATCGGGTATGCGGATCGCCGGTCCGCCGGAGGCCACCGTGCAGCGCGTCGCGGTGCTGGGCGGCGCGGGGGACGGTGAGTTTGCGGCCGCCGTGGCCAGCGGAGCCGACGTCTACGTCACCGCCGACCTTCGACATCACCCGGCTAGCGAGGCCCGTGAGCAGGCTGCGCTCTCCGGGGGAACGCCATACCTGGTTGATGCCGGCCACTACGCCAGCGAAGCCGCCTGGCTGCCGATGCTTGCCGAGCAACTTCGTCTAGGTCTGGGGGAGGCGGGCGATAGGTTGGACATCGACATCTCGACCGTATGCACCGACCCCTGGGATTTTCAGGTCAGCACCGGCTCCGAGGCGACCGCGACCTACCCGAACGTTCGGGACACAACAGAACGAGAGTGATCCAGTGAAGGCCGATCCGTTCAAACAGCGCTACCTCTTGGAGTTGCAGGCGCTGGACACCACCCTGGACCAACTCGGCCATCGTCAGGCCACGCTGGGCGAGCACGCACAATTGACGGCTCTGGGAAAACAACTGGACGAGGCCAAATCAGCGCTGGTCCGTGCCTCGACCGCATTGGACGACGTGCAGCGTGAACTCCGCAAGGCCGACGCTGACGTGCAGGTCGTGCGCGACCGTGTCGCCCGCAACCAGGGACGGCTCGATGTCGGGGTGGGCACCGCCAAGGACCTTCAAGCAGTTCAACACGAGTTGGAATCTCTCGGGCGTCGCCAAGCAACCTTGGAAGACGAAGAACTCGAGGTCATGGAGCGGGCCGAGGTCGCCGAAAGCGCCACCGCCGCCGCGCAGAAGCAGGTCGACGACATCACGGAGCAGATCGAGACCGTCACGGCCCAGCGTGACGACAAGGTCGCCGACATCAGCCACGACCGCAACAAGGTGGCCGCCAACCGTGATGGCCTCGTCGATCAAGTGGGCACCGACCTGATCACCCTCTACGACAAGATTCGTGCCCGCAGCGGCACCGGAGCGGCACCGCTGAAGGCTCGCCGGTGCGGCGGCTGCAACATTGAACTGCACAACACCGACCTCAGCCGGGTGCGCGAGGCGCCCTCGAACGAGGTGCTGCGCTGCGAGGAATGCGGCCGGATTTTGGTGGTTACCGAAGAATCGGGCCTCTGAGTATGCCGCGCAGCCTCCTCATTGAGGCCGACGGCGGATCACGGGGCAACCCCGGAATTGCCGGATACGGAGCGGTCGTCATCGACGGCGACACCGGCAGGGTGTTGGCTCAGCGAGCTGCGCCCTTGGGCAAAGAGTCCAACAACGTTGCCGAATACTGCGGCCTCATCGCGGGGCTTCAGGCCGTGCTCGACTTGGACCTGGCACCCGACGCGTCCATCAACGCCCGGATGGACTCCAAACTGGTGGTCGAGCAGATGGCCGGCCGCTGGAAGATCAAGCACGTCGACATGCGGAGGTTGGCGATCGAGGCGCGGGACCTGGTGCGCCAGATTGAATGGGCGGGTGGCAGCGTGGATTACACGTGGATACCGCGGGAGATCAACACCGTCGCCGATGCCCTGTCGAACCAGGGCATGGACGGCGAACACATCCGGATTGACAGCGTCGAGCCGACCGTCGAAGGATCGACGGGGGTCGGTGCAGTCGATGCTGTGCCACCCCAGCCCGCCGCAGTTAAAGCCACGACGCCCACATTGGGGCAAGCACCGGTCTTTGGGGACGCGCGCACCCCCGACCCGGTTGCGGCCACCGCGTTCGCGGGGGGCCCTCCCGCGATGACGGACCCTGTGCGGATCGTCCTGGTGCGCCACGGCGTGACTGACTTCACCCTGGCCAGCAAGCTAGACGGTCGAGGTGGGGCCGACCCGGGGTTGCACGACTTCGGCCTCAAGCAGGCCGCTGCCGCCGCCCGTGCTGTCGCAGCGCACGTTGCTTCCCACGGTGACACCCCGGTCAGTGTCATCACGTCCTCGCTGCGTCGGGCCAAGCAGACCGGCGGAGCCATCGCAGCTCTTCTCGGCGTGGCTCCGAGCGTGGACGACGACTGGGACGAACAGAACTTCGGCGACTGGGACGGTGAGGCACTGCGCGATCTGGCCAAGACGGCATACGATGATCTGCTGTTGCTGCGCGTTGACGCGGACTATGCGCGGCCCGGCGGCGAGACCCACAACGAACTTGTCGCCCGGGTGGGGGATGCTTGGGGGCGGGCGATCGAGACCGGTGGCACGGTCGTGGTCGCCAGTCACCGCAAACCGCTGATGTGCGTGCTGTCTCGGGTGCTGGGCATCGACCACGAACGGGCCTGGTCGATTGCCACCGCACCGTGCTCGCTGAGCGCGATCGAGGTCTGGCCCGACGGGGGCGTATCGGTGGCTTTCATCAACGACACTCACCACCTGCGCGACCTCGGCGACGCACCGTCCCCTAGTTCTTCAGGACCATAGCCAGAGACATTCGCTTCACCACCACCAAGGACTGAAACCATGCACTACGCGCAATCCATCATCGACATCGTCGGCAACACGCCCCTGGTGAAGTTGAACCACGTCACCGAGGGCATCACCGCGACCGTGCTGGCCAAGGTCGAATACCTCAACCCGGGCGGGTCAATCAAAGACCGGATCGCCACCAAGATGATTGATGCGGCCGAGGAGCAGGGTCTGCTTAAGCCTGGCGGCACCATCGTGGAGCCCACCAGCGGAAACACCGGCGTGGGGTTGGCCATGGTGGCCCAGCAGCGCGGCTATAAGTGCATCTTCGTCTGCCCCGACAAAGTGGGTCTGGACAAGCGCAACGTGCTCCGGGCCTACGGGGCCGAGGTCGTCGTGGCGCCGACTGCCGTGCCGCCGGATCACCCAGACTCGTACTACAGCGTCAGCGACCGCCTCGCTGCAGAGACCCCGGGTGGGTACAAGCCCAACCAGTACGAGAACCAGAACGGGCCGCTGAGTCACTACGAGACGACGGGCCCGGAGATCTGGGCCGACACCGAAGGCAGAGTCACCCACCTGGTGGCGGGCGTCGGCACCGGGGGGACCATCTCGGGTGCCGGTCGATACCTCAAAGAAGTCAGCGCATCTGCGGCCACCCCGGTCCGCATCATCGGGGCCGACCCCGAAGGCTCGGTGTATTCCGGCGGCACCGGACGGCCATACCTGGTCGAAGGCGTGGGGGAGGACATCTGGCCGGGTGCCTACGATCCGTCGGTCCCTGACCACATCATCGCCGTCTCTGACGCTGATGCCTTCGCCATGACCCGCAGGCTGGCTCGCGAAGAGGGTCTGCTGGTGGGCGGTTCGTGCGGCATGGCCGTCGTCGCTGCGATCCAGGCCGCACGTGAACTCGGCCCAGACGACGTCATCGTGGTCATCCTTCCCGACAGTGGCCGCGGTTATCTCGCCAAAATCTTCAACGACGGCTGGATGCGCAGCTACGGGTTCCTCGCCGAAGAGAACGAGTCGAGTGTGCGAGATGTGCTCAACCGTAAGAACGGGGACACCCCCGCGCTGGTGCACGCCCATCCGAGCGACACGGTGCGCGATGCGATCTCGATGATGTCGAAGTACGGCATCTCCCAACTCGTGGTGCTCGGCGCCGAGCCACCCGTGGTCATGGGCGAAGTCGTCGGTGCGGTCAACGAGAAGGAGCTCCTTGACGCGGTGTTCCGGCGTGACGTGGTGATGAGCGACCCCATCTCCAAAGTCACCGGCGAGAAGATGCCGCTGATCGGTGCGGGAGATTCCGTACACGCCGCTCGGGAAGCATTTGCCGACTGTGATGCGTTGTTGGTGACGCAGGACGGCAAACCCCTTGCTGTCTTGACCCGCCCTGACCTGCTGACCTTCCTATCGGAGTGACCCAACGATGACCGGATTCGCCACGCGCGCCATCCACGCCGGACAAGCCTTTGACCCCACCACCGGCGCGGTGATTCCGCCGGTCTATCAGACGTCCACCTTCGTGCAGACGCACGTCGGCGGACTGCGCAACGGCTACGAATATGCCCGCGGCACCAACCCCACTCGGGACGCGCTGCAAGAGTTGATCGCAGACCTGGAGGGTGGCACGCACGGGTTGTCGTTTGCCTCCGGTCTGGCCGCTGAGGATGCGGTGCTGCGGGGGCTGTTGCGTCCCGGTGACCACGTGCTGATGGGCAACGATGTGTATGGCGGCACCCACCGGTTGGCCAACCAGATCCTGGCCGCGTGGGGTGTGCAGTTGAGCACCGTGGACATGAGCGACCTCGATGCGGTTCGCGGCGGCATACGGCCCGAAACGCGGATGCTGTGGGTGGAGACCCCCAGCAATCCGATGATGAAGATCACCGACATCGAGCGCGTGGCGGCACTCGGCCACGAACACGATTGCGTGGTCGTGGTCGACAACACGTTCGCCACGCCCGCGTTGCAGCAGCCCTTGTCGCTGGGTGCCGACGTGGTGGTGCACTCGGCCACCAAATACCTCGGCGGGCACTCCGATGTCCTCGGCGGCTTGGTGGCCACCAGTGACGACCGGATCGCCGAGCAGGTGGGCTTCATCCAGTATGCCGCCGGGGCCGTTAGCGCCCCGTGGGAAGTGTTCTTGACCATCCGCGGGATCAAAACGCTAGCCATCAGGATGGAGCAGCACTCCACCAACGCGGAGGCTGTTGCCCAGTCGCTGGTTGGGCACCTGGCTATCGAAAAGGTGTACTACCCCGGCTTGAGCGATCACCCAGGCCATGTCGTGGCGGCCAAGCAGATGAAGCGTTTCAGTGGGATGGTGTCGTTCGCGCTGCGCGGAGGGGCGGCGGCCGCTCGTACGTTCGCCGAGTCGACGTCGGTGTTCCAGTTGGCCGAATCCCTCGGTGGGGTCGAGTCGCTGGTGAACTACCCGGCACAGATGACCCACGCGTCCGTGCGCGGCACCGAGCTCGAAGTGCCCGACAGCATCATTCGACTCTCGGTGGGCATCGAAGACACCGACGACCTCGTGGCCGATGTGCATTCTGCTCTGGAAAAGGTTTCCGCCGCGTAACTGCGTTGGTGCACGTACGGTATTCTGTACTCAACAGAAGGGGTTGCTGATGCGCACTATGACTTATACGGAGTCCAGAGCTCGGTACGCCGAGACCCTCAACGCTGTGGTCGACGACAGGGAAGAGGTCGTCATTACCCGCGCCGGGCACGATCCCGTGGTGATGGTTTCGCTGGATGACTACGAATCTCTCAAGGAGACGGCATACCTGCTGCGCAATCCGGTCAATGCGCGAAGGCTCACGGCTTCCATCGAGCGCCTTGAGCGCGGCGAGGGTATCCATCGAGACCTCCTGGAGTGATTCTGGCGTGGGATGAGTCGGCCTGGGATGACTATCTCTATTGGCAGGCGCAAGACCGCAAAGTGCTCAAGCGGATCAACCTCCTCCTTCGCGACGTGCAACGGGGCGGGAACGAGGGCTTGGGCAAACCCGAGCCGCTCAAGCATGGCTTCCACGGCTACTGGTCAAGGCGCATCACCGACGAGCATCGCCTCATCTACAAGATCACCGAAGACGAGATTCGGATCGCCGCCTGCCGCTATCACTACGAGTAGCGGCAGGCAGAGGTGCCTAACCTCGAAGGGCGGAGAGCACCCACGGGGTTCGGTCCGATGGTGGCTCGGTGAGGGACACTTCGAACCGATCTTCCAGTATGCCGATCAGCTCGTGTGGCGATGTCGGGTCCGCAGCGCTTTCGCACAAGGCACGGGCCACCAGGCCGCGAGTGTGCTTGGCCATGTGAGTTGCCCCAGGCACCCGCACCTGAACCCAGCGCCGGGTCGCCGGTGAACCGGGCGGGGGAGTCCAGGCTGCGGCATACGTGCTGGAGCGGGTGTCGATGATCAGTCCCTTGCGCGATAGGGGCTCCATCGCTTCGGACAAAGGCGCGCGCCAGTGAGATGCCAACGGGCCGACCCCAGGTAGATTCACGCTCATCGACAGCCGATACGGCGGCACTCGGTCGGTGAGGCGCAACGCCCCGAACAGCGCCGAGATGACGACGATTCGCCGATGTGCCCGGCGTCGAGAGGCAGGATCGAGCGCGGGCAGGTCCAACGCGTCGTAGAGAACCCCGGTATACAGGTCGCTGGCCCGCAACGTTGGCGCCGACTCGAGGCGAGTGTTGCGTGCAATCTCCGCCGTCAGGTTGGGCGAGACACCGAGGCGTCGTGCCGCATCCGGCTGAGCACTGACGAAGCCGAGCGCATCTAGGACCGCACGGCGCCCAGGGGTGAGGCTCGGCGACGACAGGGTGCCTAGGTCCAGGCAGCCGCCACGAGTACGGGTCGCTTTCGTTTCCGACGGTGGCAGAAGGATGAGCACGCGAGGGAGCCTAACGTTGACCTAGCCTCGCACCCTCGGCCCTGCCCCAAAGCCGACACCCCACCCGAAGCGGGCACCGAAGATTCCACGGCCTTACAGTACGAACCATGGCTGAACTCCCCACCCGACTGCGCGCGTCCCTCGACTCCGACGATGCCGACCACCTCGAGAAGGCGTTCGAGGCGATCCGCGAGGATTTCGACGTGCGGCAGGGCTTCAGTGACGACGTGCTCGACGAAGCCACTGCGGCGGTGGCCCACCCCGACCTGCCGGAGCGCGACGAAACCGACATCGAGTTCATCACCATCGACCCGCCAGGCTCGATGGACCTCGATCAGGCCATGGCGATTGAACGTATGGACCAAGGCGAGGCCCGCTTCCGGGTGCGCTACGCCATCGCCGACGTGCCCGCCTTCGTGAGCGCGGGGGGAGTCGTTGACGACGAAGTGCGGCTGCGCGGTCAGACCATTTACTGCCCGGACACGCGCGTGCCGTTACACCCGATGGTGATCAGCGAGGAGGCCGCCAGCCTGCTGCCTGAGGCCACGCGGCCCGCATACGTCTGGGACATCGAACTCGGCGAAGACGGGCGACGCGTCGGGGCTTCGCTGTATCGCGCGATGGTCCGCAGCCGCCGCCGCTATACCTACGCCGAAGTCCAAGCGCAGGTCGACGACGGCTCCGCTGAAGAAACTCTCCTGCTGCTGCGCGAGGTGGGCCGGTTGCGGGTGGCCCGGGAGACGGCGCGCGGTGGCGCGAGCCTGCCGATGCCCGAACAAGAGGTCGACATCGAAGACGGGCAGTATGTCGTCCGGTTCCGACCGGTGCTCGAAGCCGAAGAGTGGAACGCGCAAATCTCTTTGCTGACCGGGATGGTCGCCGCCGCAATGATGATCGAGGGTGGTGTGGGCATCCTTCGCACCATGCCCTCCGCCGACGATCGTGCGGTTGAGCGTTTCCGCCGTCAGGCGACGGTGTTGGGGGTGGCGTGGTCGAAAGAACTGTCGTACGGCGAGTTCTTGCGCACCCTTGATCGTGCTGACTCGGTGCATCTGGCGGTCATTCACAGCGCCACCGCGCTGTTTCGTGGGGCCGGTTACACGCCGTTCAACGGTGAGATCCCGCAAGACACCATTCAATCGGCCATCGCCGCACCGTATGCCCACGTCACCGCACCATTGCGCCGGCTGGTGGACCGCTTCGGATTGGCGATCTGTGCCGCGCTCAGTGCCGGAGAGGCCGCACCGGCGTGGGCCGTCGATTCCTTGGAGGAGTTGCCGACGAGGATGGAAACCAGTGGGCGGATCGCGCGCAGCGTGGATCGGGCCTGTTTGGACGCGGTCGAAGCAGCGGTGCTGGAGCCTCGAGTGGGCGAGGTCTTTGAGGCCGTAGTCGTGGACGAAACCAGTGGCGGCAAACCCGTTATCCAGATTAAGCACCCTGCCATCACGGGATACGCAGAAGGGTCGGCCGACCTTGGCAGCACTATCAGCGTGGAATTGGTGTCTGTGGACGTGACCAAGCGCAGCGTCTCGTTTGTGGTGCGCGACGAATAGGGCCGCCCAGGCTCGGGGCAAGAACCGAATGATCGAGGCGGTAAGGTCACCGAGGTGGATGAGTCGGCTAGGCGGCCGCGTCGAGGATTGACCTAAGGGCTATCACTCGCCGAGGAACGTCCGGGCTCCACAGGGCAAGGTGGTGGCTAACGCCCACCCGGGGCGACCCGCGGGATAGTGCCACAGAAAATAGACCGCCACCGGGTGACCGGTGGTAAGGGTGAAACGGTGGTGTAAGAGACCACCAGCACGCCAGGTGACTGGTGTGGCTTGGTAAACCCCACCTGGAGCAAGACCAGACAGCACACGTTTGAGGGCGGCCCGCCCGAGTGTGCGGGTAGGTCGCTAGAGGTGCCTGGCAACAGTCACCCAAGATGGATGGCCGCCCACGTCGCAACGCCAGTAATGGCGCGACGTCGACAGAACCCGGCGTATCGGCTGGCTCATCCACACCAAGCCGTTGAGCCGCGCTGATCCGCTCACCTGCGAGTAACGCCAGGGCGGTTCACCGGCTACCCGCCGAATGCCGACGGCACTCGTGGGCATAGCCTGAGCCGAAACACGAGGTGTGATTTTCGTCACATTGGTGAGATGGTTCCATCCGCTGCCCCCGCAGCACCGAATGACGTGCAGTTCATCGCCACATGGGTGCAGTCCGAAAGCCCTGTGGTGACCAATCTCGAAGGAGATCTATGCGTACCCCCAGGAAGCATCTCGCTCCCCTTGCGATCGCCGCGATCGTTGGCCTGCCCTTTGCCGCAGTCGCACCAGCCTCGGCTCAAGAAGAGGCCACGGAGTTGTCGGCCAACCTCAGCCAGCTTAATGACTCCGGAGTCTCTGGCACTGCGTGGGGCATGCTCGAGGGCAACACCCTTGAAATCAAGGTCGAGGCCAACGGTCTGCTGGCCAACGCCCCGCACGCGCAGCACATCCATATCGGTGGACAGAACGCTTGCCCCGATCCGAGCATGGAGGGAACTGGCTTCGAGGGTGCCATCCGCGTCACCGACGCGATTGACTCCTATGGTGGCGTGATGGTGGCGTTGACCAACGAGCCCGGCAAAACCACCCCAGATGCCGGGCTGGACGTGGAGAATTTTCCGACCGGCGAGACTGTGGACTACGAGCGAACCATCGAACTACCCGATGACGTAGCTGCCGACATCGCCGCCGGTGATGGTGTCATCGTGCTGCACGGTGTCGACCACAACGACAGCGGTACCTACGACGGAGACCAGAAGTCCGACCTGGACCCAAGTCTGCCCTCCGAGGCGACCGACCCCGCCGCGTGCGGTGCATTCGATGTAGCCCAAATGAGCATGCCCGAAGAGGGCGTGGCCACTGGTGGCGGCTCCACCCAGGGCATCGAGAACGGCGGGCTGCTCGCACTAGGCGCCGTAGCCCTAGGTGCCGGTGCGTTCGGTGTCGTCGCAACTCGTCGTCGCGGCGCGGACGCTCGCCGCTGATCGCGTGACAGTCAATATCGACAGAGGCCGCGGGCGCACCTTTGCGCTTGCGGCCTCCATCGCGCTGGTGTTGCTGGGCGTGCTCGTGCTGGTGTGGGCACTGAGCGCGCAGCAGAGGACCCCTCCGACTCCCGATGCCTCGCAGAGCCTGTCGCAGACTCAGGGGGAAACTGATGCCAAAACCGCAACGAAACAACCGGAGACTGCCCAGGCCGAGGAGGTTAAAGTCGAGGAGGTTGACGTCGAGGCGATGGTCAAGTCGACACCGGTATCCGTCGACATACCGAGCATCGATGTGACCTCCGACCTCCATGCCTTGGGCTTGAACGAGGACGGGACACTGCAGGTGCCGACAGGGCAGCTTTATGATCAAGCCGCCTGGTATGACGGCTCACCCACCCCTGGTGAACTCGGCCCTTCGGTCATCGAAGGCCACGTCACTAGCCAGGGCTCGGTGCCGTCGGTCTTCTTCGATCTGGGACAACTGAACCGTGGGGACACCGTCGATGTGACCCGCGAGGACGGTTCGGTGGCCACTTTTGAGGTTTATGCCACCGACTCCTTCCCCAAAGATGACTTTCCGAAGGCTGCGGTGTACGGCAATACCGAGGTACCTGAGTTGCGGCTGATCACCTGCGGTGGGGACTACGACGCTCAAGCACGCGCTCACCTAGACAACATCGTGGTCTTCGCCAAGCTCGTCACGGCGGCCTGACTCCACGCGCCTGGCCCGATCGGTCAACCTCGGATGATCCTGTGCAACTCGCGAAGGACGCACCAACACGTGCGAGTTGTGGGTGCTTCACACCCCCCGCGTTTGGTCGTTGAGGGGTTGGCACGTACCGTTATCAAACCGTGACCTTGAACATGATTGTGGAAGGAACCACCCTGATGACGAAAAACCCTAAGCACCTCGCTGCCCGCACGCCTACCCTGAAGACCGCGTTTTCTCGGGCGAGCACCCTGACCGTGGCTGGCGCCGTCGCCCTCGGCACCTTCGCCCTCAGCGCCCCCGCAGCCCAGGCCAACAGTGTGTGGGACCGCGTCGCAGCCTGTGAGTCCGGCGGCGACTGGAACATCAACACCGGTAACGGCTACTACGGCGGTCTGCAGTTCAGCAGTTCCACCTGGGCCGGATTCGGTGGCACGCAGTTCGCCTCGCAGGCCAACCTGGCCACCAAGTCGCAGCAGATTCAGATCGCCCAGCGCACGCTGGACGGCCAGGGCCCCGGCGCCTGGCCCAAGTGCTCCATCGAGGCTGGCTTGACCCGTTCCAACGGCAACGCCTCGGCGAGTCGCGGCACTGTGCGGGCACCGGCACCCGAGCAGTCGTCCGCCCCGGAGGCGTCCTCGGCACCCGAGCAGTCTTCGGCACCCGAGCAGTCTTCGGCACCCGAGCAGTCGTCGGCTCCGAGCCAGTCCTCGGCTCCTGAGCAGTCATCTGCGCCCGCTCCTTCGGTGAGCAGCGGTCCGGTGACGCGTTACGTGAGCGCTGACATCGCGGCCTACGTGCGCTCCGGCCCCAGTTACGACAACGCGGTCATCGACCAGGCCGCACGCGGCACCCAGGTCAGCGGCCCCGTCGTGAACGGCTGGGTCAAGATCGGCGAGGGTCGCTATATCGGCAACACCGTGTTGTCGTCCAGCTCGGTCTCCAACGGTTCGAGTGCCGCGACGGCATCGTCATCCGCTACCGCGTCGGGCACGGCAACTCGCTACGTTAGCGCCGACATCCGCGCCTACGTTCGCTCCGGTCCGAGCTACGACAACGCCGTGATCAACGAGGTCGAGCGTGGCACCGCCGTCACTGGCGAATGGCACAACGGCTGGTTGAAGATCGGCGAAGGCCAGTACATCGGCAACACGATGCTCTCCGCCAGCTCGCTCTAACTAGCACACGCTCCTAGGAGCGCGACGACGCCCGGCTGACCGTAACGGGTCCGCCGGGCGTCGCTCGTTTCATGCTGGGTATGCCGCAGCCTGGCTCGTGGTTCGATAGGCGGGTGAGTATCGCTGATGAACAGTACGTCTCCTTCACGACCTTCCGCCGTAGCGGCGAGCCCGTGGCCACCCCGGTCTGGATCGCACCGTTAGAGGACGGCCGGGCAGGCTTCACCACCGGTGCGACCTCCGGGAAGGCGAAGCGGCTGGCGCATACATCCAGGGTGTTGCTGCAGCCGTGCAACCAACGCGGCGTGACCCTCGAAGGCACCGTCGAGGTTGAGGCCACTGCTCGCCTGGTGGGGGAGAAGGACACCGAATTCGGCACCGTCAGAGCGGCGATCAAAGCGAAGTATGGGATGGCGTTCACCCTGATTGCCACGGCAGGAAAACTCAACCAGGCGATCCGCCGCAGCAAGGGGAAGACTCCCAACGGGGCCGTCGTCATAGACCTTTCGGCCTAAGCGTTCATGTGGCAAGCCGGACAGGTGAGGCCAGCCTGCGCTTGCTAGGCAGTGTCGGCACACGGGCTTAATCTGAGCGACGTGTCTACCGACCATCCCACTCCCGCTGACGTGCGCCGGTGGCGCCGGCATCTTGCGGATGAACGCGCGACCGCCGCCGCTATGCGTGTTCTAGCCGAGACGGTCAAGACCGACGATGAGCGAGCGATCCTGCTCGAGTTGGCTGACGACGAGTCGCTGCACGCTGATCACTGGGCCGACCTGCTCGGTAGGTCGGCGACTCCGGCGCCCGGCCCCCGTTTGCGCTATCGAGCGGTCACCGAGTTGTCCAAGCACGGTGACGGGGTGTGGGGGTCAATTCTGCTGCAGCGCATGGAAGACGCCTCGACGTACGGCCAAGACCCAGACGCCACGCCGCAGATGGCCGCCGACGAAGAGGTACACACCGAAGTCCTGCGCGGCCTAGCCTCCCGCGGTAGAGAGAGCCTGTCCGGTAACTTCCGTGCCGCAGTCTTTGGGGCCAACGATGGGCTGGTTTCTAACCTGGCGCTGGTGGTGGGCATGAGCGCGACTGGGGTGTCCAACGGAGTTGTGCTTGCGGCTGGTGTGGCTGGCCTCTTGGCGGGTGCCTTGTCGATGGCTGCTGGCGAATACATCTCGGTCCGCTCCGCCCGCGAACTGCTCGAGGCCTCTGGCCCGGGTGCCGCCTGCACTTCGGCAATCGCTGCGGGGGATGTGTCGGCGGCCAACGTTTCGTTGATCTACCGCGCACGCGGGATCAGCACAGATGATGCGGACGCGACGGCTCACGAAGTTCTGGAGCCAACGGATGCACCGGTTGCTCCAGCACCAAGCAATCATGACGTGGTAGGCCGAGCCTGGGGCGCGGCATCCTCGAGTTTCTGCTTTTTCGCCAGCGGTGCCCTCATCCCCATCCTTCCGTACCTCTTCGGCCTGACGGGAGTAGCCGCGTTGTTCACAGCCATCGCGCTGGTCGGTCTCGCGCTGGTGACAACGGGCGCGGTCGTGGGCTTGCTGTCGGGCGCGCCGACTCTGCCACGTGCCCTGCGACAACTGGGCATCGGGTATGCCGCAGCAACCGCGACCTATGTGCTCGGCTTAGCCTTCGGCGCGGCTGGGGTGAGTTAGAGCGCGGTCGGCCCTTGGCCTTTGATATCCAGCACGGTCATGCCGCCGGTCACACCAAACTTCTCGATGTGGCCGATATACATCGACCGTCCAGCATCGTTAAGCAAACCGTCGTGGATCGGCACCACTCGCTTCGGAGCCAGTCGTCGCACGAAGGCCACAGTGTCGGCCACCGATGCCCACGGAGCATTGATCGGTACGCACAGCACGTCGAGGTCGTTGAGTAAGTCGTGCTCGACGTCGAGGGCGTCGCCTGGGTGGAACAGCGTCGTGGTGCCCTCGGCGCTGTCACTGACGGAAGTGACAATCAGACCGATGTTGTCGGGCTGGGGCACATGGTCATGGATGAGTGCATGCTTCTTGCCCACCGGTGTCACGGTGACCGCACCAAAAGTCAGTTCGTGCCCGGCCTGCATACGCTGAATGCTGTTGCCGAGTTGCGGCTCCGACGCCGTGAGCCGGTCACCTGCTTCGCTTTCCAGCCATAACTCTGCCTTGGGGTTGTCGCGCAGCAACGCCGGGATCGCCGGGGGATTGAGGTGGTCGGGGTGCGTGTGAGTGACCAGGATCGCGCTCAGATCGCGCACGCCCTCGACATCCGAGAAACTGCCCGGATCGATCAAGAGGCGGGTCCCGTCGACGTCGACGAGCAGACAGGAGTGGCCGAGGTGAGTCAGGTGCATGAGCCACACGCTATGCGTCGGAGGCAATTGTGACGAGGGCTGCGTAGCATGTGCGCTCGTGGAGTTCCTCAACAACCTGCAGCCGACGCACGACCTGACCTATAGCGACGTGTTCATGGTGCCGTCGCGCTCAGCGGTGACCTCGCGGCTCGACGTCGACCTGAGCACCCACGACGGGGTCGGCACCACCGTCCCCCTTGTGGTCGCCAACATGACCGCCGTGGCCGGGCGCCGGATGGCCGAGACCGTCGCGCGCCGTGGTGGGGTCGCGATCCTGCCGCAGGACATCCCCGTCGAGATGATCGCCAACAGCGTCCAGCGGGTCAAGGCGTGCCACCCGATCTACGAAACCCCCATCACGATTGCCCCCGAAGCGCCCGTTGCGGAACTGTTATCGATCATGGGCAAGCGCGCCCACGGTGCCGCGGTCGTCATCGATGGTCGCCGTCCGGTGGGTGTCATCACCGAGCGCGATTGTGCTGAGGTCGACCGTTTTGCTCAGGTCAAAGACGTGATGGGGGACTGTGAGCTGACCCTGACTCCTGGGACCGACGAGCGTGAGGCGTTTGCGGCACTGGATGCTGCCCACCTGGACTTGGCTCCGGTGGTGGCCGATGGCGAGTTGTTGGGGGTGCTGACGCGCACCGGGTTGGTGCGCTCGGCGATCTATTCACCGGCCGTCGATGCGCAGGGGAGGCTGTTGGTTGGTGCTGCGGTGGGGATCAACGGCGACGTCGTTGCCCGTGCTAGCGCCGTGTTGGCTGCGGGGGTCGACGTGTTGGTCGTTGACACCGCGCACGGACACCAGGACAAAATGATCGAGGTGCTGCCGCTGGTGGTGGCTGCCCGCGACGAGTATTTGGCTACCACTGGCGTGCGGGTTCCGGTGGTCGCCGGCAACGTGGTGGCGGCTGCGGGCGCTCGTGATCTGGCTGGTGCGGGGGCCGACATCATCAAGGTGGGAGTCGGACCGGGCGCTATGTGCACCACCCGAATGATGACTGGGGTAGGCCGTCCTCAGTTCTCAGCGGTGCTCGAATGTGCGGCTGCGGCTCGTGAGGCTGGCGCAGGAGTGTGGGCCGATGGGGGTGTGAAGTACCCCCGGGACGTCGCGCTCGCGCTGGCCGCTGGTGCCGGGTCGGTGATGATCGGCTCCTGGTTTGCCGGGACACACGAGTCACCTGGTGACCTGATGCGCGATGCCGACGGGCGGCTCTACAAGGAGAGTTTCGGGATGGCCTCGGCGCGTGCCGTGCGCAACCGCACCCGTGACCGCTCGGCTTTTGACCGCGCTCGGTCGGCGTTGTTCGAGGAAGGTATCTCGTCGTCGAAGATGTACCTGGACCCCCAGCGCAGTGGAGTTGAGGACGTCATCGATCAGATCATCTCGGGTGTGCGCAGTGCCTTCACGTATGCCGGGGCGCCGGATATCGCGAGTTTCCAGGATCGTGTGGTGGTCGGCATACAGGGTGCTGCCGGGTATGACGAAGGTCGCCCTCGCCACACCTCCTGGTGAGTCTCGACGTCTATCTCGCTTGGATGCATCGGCTCCCTTCAAGAAGCTCGGCGTACTAGCCGAGCTTCTCGACCGAAGGCCATCCATGTTCAGGCCGCGCGGCGGCTCGCTCTCACGCAGGCCGCCTCAAGTAGGGCCCGGACCCGATCGGGGTGGTGCAGATCGGACCAGACGAGGCGCACGACTTCGAACCCGAGCGCCCGCAAACCGTCCTCACGAGCCTTCTCACGCACCAACGCTTGACGGCCAGGTGCCCCGTCTGCGTCGGCATACTTGACCAGACCGTCGAATTCGACGACCACTGGATGGGACGCCAGAAGGAAGTCGACCCTGGCAAAGAACGACGGACCGTGCGCCCTGATCGTGACCTGCGAGCGCGCCGGGTAGCCGAGGTCGCTAAGGAGCAGCCGAGTCAGCGATTCACCCGGTGACTCACTCGCCGCGTCGGCCGCTTGACGCGCAGCCAACAGCGCACGGTGGCCGGACCGCCTTTTGCCGGTATCAAGGGCGTAATCGAGCCGTTCCGGGGACAGAGTTTTGGTATGCAGCGCAGTGTCCAGAGCAACCACCGTCTGTTTGAAACCCTGGTGGGCGGCGACGCCCAAGAGCGCGTATGCCGGTTCAACCACGTTTAGCCCCTTCACCTCGCAGAACGACGCAGAGCCGGAGTCACGGTGAATGGTGTGTGTCGCGCTCTGACGAAATTGCCCTGCCGTCTCGCGGGTGACGTGCACGTGAGCAGGGAAAGGCCCTAGCCAGGGAAGGTCCCACAACGCCGCAGCCGAATGATGACTGAGCGCTAGCCCAGGAGGCAGGCTCGCTAAGACGCATCGGGCGCGCAGACAGTGTTGGTCGCGGTCACTGCTTGACCGGAACACCTCGGCGTCGGCATACGCTCCACGGGCCAGACGCACCAGATGCCCGTCCGAGACACCGTGAGATAGTTCTTGTGCGGTCACCGCAACGTGAGCAGCTTCGGCCGCTGTCACTACGTGGTGCCGATGGTCGAGCAAAGATTGAAGGTCCGGGTTCATTCACCGAGCATGGCCTCGGGATGGACGCGCGGAGCCCACGTGCAGTCACAGTGTGGACAACCGGCGGTGCATCACCCTGTGTGGAAAAGCTCGTCTTGTATGCCGATCCTTGCGACCGAAGGTGTGGCAACGAGGGGCGAACGACGGGGCTAGGTGTTGGCGGCGGCTCTGCGCCAGCGCTGAATCAGCGAGGCCGCCTCTTTGCCGGGATGCGACGCCGAAACCACATCGCCATTGGCGATCTGGAAGTCAAGCCGCTTGGGGTTGTTGCTGCTCGGCATTGGCTTCATCTTCGTGACGTGACGCCACGGGGTCCTAGCGCTGCGCCAGAACAAGCGGTGACGACGCAGACCTTCCGCGTCTGCCGATCCCCGGCTCACCCACACGATCGCGCTCACGAGGGCCCCGCCAACGAAGGCTAAGAAGATAACCACGGCGCTGCTCTCGTCGAGGACGATCGCGGCCCCCACGATCAAGACGATCTCCACGACCGTGATGATCACCATCGTGATGGAAAGTCCTACTCTGCTGAGCTTCAACGTGATGTACTCAGCAGATGCCATGCGCCGAATTCTAGGCGCGGTGGTGACTGGCCAACCACGCCGCGCCGATGATCCCAGCGTCGTTGCGCAACTGCGCCGGCACGATGGGGGCGCGCAGGTGCAACAAGGGCAAGAACTTCTCGGACTTTTTCGATATCCCGCCACCGACGATGATCAGGTCGGGCCACATCAGATCTTCGATGTGGGCGTAGTAGCGCTGCAGCCGCTCGGCCCAGTCCTCCCAGGAGAGACCTTCCACCTCGCGGACACTCCCGGCAGCCTGGGTTTCCGCATCGTGACCATCGAGCTCGAGGTGGCCAAACTCGGTGTTCGGCACCAATTCGCCGTTCAGGAACAAGGCCGTCCCGATGCCGGTGCCCAGGGTGGTGAGCAGTACAGTCCCGTTGTTTCCCTGACCTGCGCCGTAGTGCATCTCGGCAGCACCCGCAGCATCGGCGTCGTTGACCACGAGCGCTTGGCGGCCCAGCACGTCGCTGAAGAGCTCCTCGGCGTTGGTGCCGATCCAACCCTGGTCGATGTTGGCCGCGCTGCGCACTGTCCCGTGGTGCACCACCGCTGGAACGGTCACCCCAATCGGGCTCTTCTTGCCGATGTCGTCCTCGAACTCATCAACGATCTTGGAAACAATCTCGGCGACGGCCTCGGGGGTGGAGTCGTCGGGGGTGTCAATCCGTTCGCGATCCTTGGCGAACTCGCCCTTCTTGAGGTCGACCGGGGCACCTTTAATGCCGCTGCCGCCGATGTCGATTCCTAGCACGTGGTCCTTGGACAAGGCGTACTCCTTTGTTGGGTCGGTGTGAGCCGGGTGTGGGGCACAGAGTGGAACGACTAGGGCAAAGTAAGGATCTCTGCACCGTGGGCGGTGATCAGCAAGGTGTGTTCGAACTGGGCTGAGCGCCGGCCATCCTCAGTCACGATGGTCCAGCCGTCGTCCCACTCCTGCCAATCGGGCGTGCCGAGGTTGAGCATCGGCTCGATAGTGAACGTCATGCCTTCTTCGATCAGTATGTCGTGCTCAGGGGCGTCGTAGTGTGGGATGACGAGACCGGAGTGAAAGGCCTGGCCGACGCCGTGCCCGGTGTAGTCGCGCACGACACCGTAGTTGAAGCGCTTGGCGTAGGACTCGATGACGCGACCGATGACGTTGACCGCCCGCCCCGGTTTGGCGGCGTTGATCGCCCGGCGCAGCGCTTCCTCGGTGCGCTCGACCAGCAGGCGGGACTCTTCATCGACGTCGCCGGCGAGGAACGTCGCGTTGTTGTCGCCGTGCACCCCGTGGATGTATGCGGTGATGTCGACGTTGCAGATGTCGCCGTTGTGCAGTCGGCGATCGTCGGGGATGCCGTGGCAGATGACTTCGTTGACGGAGGTGCACAACGACTTCGAAAACCCGCGATACCCCAAGGTCGAGGGATAGGCCTGGTGGTCGAGCAAAAACTCGTGGCCGATGCGGTCGATCTCGGCGGTGGTGACGCCAGGGGTCACGGCCTCGCCGCACGCCTTGAGCGCTTGGGCAGCGATCCGCCCCGCTATGCGCATGGCTTCGATCGTTTCGGCGTTCTTGACCTCGGAGCCGGTGAACGGCGCTGGGACGGGGCGGCCTACATACTCAGGCCGGGGTATGTAGGCCGGAACCTCTCGCATCGGGCCCACCCGGCCGGGGCGAATAGCCTCGAAGGTGCCGGTGGTGTCACGCGACGCAGCGGGAGCAGAAGCCATACGGTGGAGTCTAGAGGTCGGCCCGCGCGGGTTGCAGCCCATAAACGATGAGGTGGAGGATGAGATGAAGTACTGGTTCAACGTCGAGTCAAAGTCAGTGGTGGCACACGACGACCCGGATCGGGCCCGCAGCGAAAACCTTCTAGGGCCTTACGACACGAAGGCCGAAGCGCAGGGTGCACTGGAGAAGGCGGCGGAGCGCACCAAGGAGTGGGACGACGAAGACGAGGACTGGGAGAACGCCAACTCGGACGACGCCAAGTAGTTGAGGTGGCGCGGGCGGTCTTCGTGCCTGCTTTAACGGCGTAGTTTCGGCAGGACATCCTTGGCGAAAACGTCGATCCACTCGCGTTGGTTGCGGCCGACGTTGTGCAGGTAAATGCGGTCGAAGCCGAGGTCCACGTACTTTTGCAGGTGCGCTCGGTGCTCATCAGGATCAGACGAAATCACCATCCGGCCCTCGAAATCCTCGGGTCGCACCAGTGCGGCCATGGCCGCAAAGTCGTGGGGCGATCGGATGTCCCCCTTCGCGAACTTCATCCCGCCGTTGGGCCACTCCGTCATCGCGTTGGTCATCGCCTCTTCGTCGGTGGGTGCCCACGAGAGGTGAACTTGAAGCACCTTAGGCATCACGTCCGGGTCCTTGCCGACCTCTCGGGCGCCCTGAGCGAAGCGGTCAAACAACCCAGAGATTTTCTCCAGCGGAGCGCCGACGGTGATGATGCCGTCCGCGTACTTGCCGGTCTTTTTGGCGTTGATTGGCCCGGCGGTGGCCACCAAGATGGGCGGTGCCTGCTCGGGCATGGTCCAGATGCGGGTGGTCTCCATGGTGAAAAACTCGCCCTGGTGCTTGATGTCTTTACCCGCGGCGCTGGCAACGTAGAGATTGTTGATGATCTCAATCGCTTCGAACATTCGCCGCGAGCGCGCGCCCGCCTCGGGCCAGTAGCCGCCGACGACGTGCTCGTTGAGCGCCTCGCCAGCCCCGACCCCCAGCCAGGACCGCCCGGGGTTCATGGCTTCGAGGGTGGCCGCAGCTTGGGCCACCAGCGCCGGGTGCATCCGAAAGCTCGGGCAGACCACGCCAGGTCCTAGATCACCGGTGGTGTTCTCGCCGACTGCAGCCAGCACGTTCCACACGAAAGCTGACTGCCCTTGGGCCGGCACCCACGGCTGGAAGTGATCGGCCGCCATGCATCCCGAGAAGCCTTTGGACTCTGCGTAGACGGTCAGATCGACGGCCTCCCGTGGGTGGAACTGCTCGAGCATTGCTGCATAGCCGATCGTCAGTCCACTCATGCCGTCAGTCCACCCATCTCGTCGGTCCGTTCACCAGGCCAGGGTATGCCGACCGCTCCCCTCGATGCGTAGGTTGTCATCCGTGGATGACCTGAAGGCCGAGAAGGTGCTGATCGCCGTCGAACGCATCCCGTCCGGGTCGGTCGCCTCCTACGGAGATATCGGTGGCATCGTGGGAATCGGCCCGCGGTTTGTGGGCAACGTGCTGGCGACCTACGGGTCGAACGTGCCCTGGTGGCGGGTCGTCAACGCCCAAGGTGACCCGGGCGGGGGACTCATCGAGCGCGCACTGGAGCACTGGTCCGCTGAGGGCATCGAGGTGAAGCCGAACGGCAAGGGCTGCCGTATTACTGCATACCGCGCCGATCTCGTCGCGCTCGCGTCGGCATACGACGAAGGTTTGGCCCATCTGGGCGATCTGTCTTGACGACACGCCCACCCCAAACGGCTCCTGGCCGCACGTGCGCGCTACAGCCGATTTCGACGGGCGCGCCTCCGGACGAAAGGTCAGTTCAGAGGCACGTTGGCGTCCAGCTCGGCCAACCAAGCCCGGGCGTTGCCATCGGACGGTGCCCGCCAGTCCCCGCGCGGTGAGACTGCGCCCCCCGTCGACACTTTCGGCCCGTTCGGCAGCGCCGACCGTTTGAACTGGCTGAAGCCGAAGAACCGCTGCACGAACAGTTCCAGCCACGACCGCAGCGCCGCCAGGTCGTAGGCGTTGCGCTCACTCGCGGGAAACCCGGGAGGCCACGCCCCGACCTCAACGTCGCGCCACGCATGCCAGGCCAAGAAGGCGATCTTGCTCGGCCGGAATCCGTAACGCAGCACGTAGTGCAGGTTAAAATCCTGCAACTCGTACGGTCCGATCTGTGCCTGGGTGCTTTGGTACCCCGCCCCGTCGGCGGGCACCAACTCCGGAGTGATCTCGGTGTCCACGATCGACTGCAACACCGCATCGACGTCGGAGGTGAACATCTTCGAACTGATCGCCCACCGGATCAGGTGCTGGATCAGCGTCTTTGGCACGCCGGAGTTCACGGTGTAATGCGACATCTGGTCGCCCACGCCGTAGGTGCACCAACCCAACGCTAACTCCGACAGGTCGCCGGTGCCGAGCACGATGCCCCCGCGGGAATTGGCGAGCCGGAAGAGGTAGTCGGTACGCAAACCGGCCTGCACATTCTCGAACGTCACGTCGTAGACGGGCTCGCCGTCGGCAAACGGGTGCCTCATATCGGTCAGCATCTGCCGCGCAGCGGGCCGAATGTCGATCTCTTCAAAGGTGACCCCGAGCGCCGCAGCCAGAGCCGTCGCGTTTGCCTTCGTGTGATCCGACGTCGCGAAACCAGGCAACGTGTAGGCCAGGATGTCGGTCCGGGGGCGGTCGAGACGGTCCATTGCCCGAGCGGCCACGATCAGGGCGTGCGTGGAGTCGAGCCCGCCCGAGACGCCAAGTACGACCTTGGGGTGACCGATCGCGGACAGCCGCCGCTCCAACCCCGACACCTGGATGCTGTACGCCTCGTAACAGTCCAACGCCAACGCCTCGGGGTCGTCGGGCACAAACGGGAACCGGTCCACCGAGCGCCGCAAACCGATGTCGGTATGCGGTGGCTCCAGCGCGAACTCGACCGTGCGTAGCGCCCCGGAGCGGTCGGCATACGCGACGCGGTTGTCGTCGAAGGAGCCGCTGCGCAACCGGTCTTGGCGAATACGATCCAAGTCCAGGTCCGCGACAGCCCGTTGGGCTCCCGACGGGAAGCGGTCGGACTCGGCCAACAGGCCGCCCAGCTCGTAGATCATCGTTTGCCCGTCCCAGGACAAGTCGGTGGTCGACTCGCCCTCCCCAGCGGCGGCATACAGGTAAGCGCTCAGCAATCGCGAGCTCGCCTCGGCGCACAAAGAATGCCGACCGGCGGACTTACCGATGTTGATCGGGCTTCCCGAGAGGTTGGCGATGACCGTGGCCCCGGCCAGGGCGGCCACACTGCTGGGCGGAATCGGCACCCACAGGTCTTCGCACACCTCGACGTGCAGCACCAACCCCGGTACGTCGGTCGCAGCAAAGAGCAGGTCCGGGCCAAACGGAACCTCAGCCCCACCGAGGGTGATGGTTGAACCGGTCGTGTCGACCCCGGACGCAAAGTGACGCTTCTCGTAGAACTCGCGATAGTTCGGTAGGTAGGACTTCGGTGCCACACCAAGGATGGCCCCACGGTGCACGACGACCGCGCAGTTATAGAGGCGATTGCTCAAGCGCAGCGGCAGACCTACGACCAACACCGTGATCAGGTCAGCGCTCGCCGCCACCACGTCGCCGAGCCCAACTAGAGCCGCGTCCAGCAGCGGGTCCTGCAGCAGGAGATCGTCGATGGCATACCCGGTCAAACCCAACTCGGGGAAGATCGCCACCGCCACGTGGTCCTCGGCGCACTCCCGCGCCACCTCTATCGTGCGCTGCGCGTTGGTGGCGGGGTCGGCGATGGCCACCGGCACCGTGCAGGTGGCCACTCGAGCAAAGCCCTGGTCGTAGGCGCTGTAGAACTCCACCGGGTCAGTCTGTCAGGCATCGTCGAGGCGATACGGCAGGATGAGCGCATGGATCGTCAGCAGGAGTACGTACTGCGCACCATCGAGGAACGCGACATTCGGTTCGTGCGGCTGTGGTTTGCCGACATTCTCGGTGCGCTGAAGTCGGTGGCTGTGGCCCCAGCCGAGTTGGAGCAGGCCTTCGACAGTGGCATCGGGTTCGACGGCAGCGCAATTGAGGGCTTTACCCGGGTCTACGAGGCCGACATGGTGGTCCAGCCGGACGCGAGCACGTTCCAGGTCCTGCCGTGGCGGGGCGACAACCCGGGCACCGCGCGCATGTTCGCCGACATCCGGATGCCCGACGGCACCCCCTCGATGACGGACTCGAGATACGTGCTCAAGCGCACGCTGGACAAAGCCGCCGACCTTGGGTTCACCTTCTACACCCATCCCGAGATCGAGTTTTACCTGTTCAAAGAGCCGTACGTTTCGGGTACGATCCCGGTGCCGGTGGATAACGCCGGCTACTTTGATCACGTCGCACGCGGGGATGGTCACGACTTCCGTCGCTCGGCGATCACCATGCTCGAGCAGATGGGCATCTCGGTGGAGTTCAGCCACCATGAGGGCGGTCCGGGCCAAAACGAGATCGACCTGAGGTATGCCGACGCCCTCTCGATGGCCGACAACATCATGACCTTTCGCACGGTGGTCCGCGAGGTGGCGCTGCAGCACGGCTCGCTGGCCAGTTTTATGCCGAAGCCGCTCGCCGGACAGCCTGGGTCGGGCATGCATACGCACGTGTCGTTGTTCGAAGGTGACACCAACGCGTTCTACGAGCCGTCTGCTGATTACGAGTTGTCGATCACGGGGCGCCGGTTCATGGCCGGTCTGCTGGTGCACGCCCGCGAGATCTGTGCCGTCACCAACCAGTGGGTTAACTCCTACAAACGCCTCTGGGGTGGGGGTGAGGCGCCGGCATACGTCTGCTGGGGTCACAACAACCGCAGTGCGTTGGTGCGGGTGCCGATGTATTCGGTCGGTCGCGGACACTCCCGCCGGATCGAGATCCGCTCCATCGACTCCGCCTGCAATCCCTACCTAACGTATGCCGTGGTGCTGGCGGCTGGTCTCAAAGGCATCGAGGGGGAGTACGAACTGCCCGAAGAGGCCGAGGACGACGTCTGGGGTCTGACCGACGGCGAGCGACGGGCCATGGGCATCGACCCGTTGCCGCAGTCCCTCGGCGAAGCGGTCTCGATCATGGAAGAGAGCGAGCTGCTGGCCGAGGTGTTGGGCGAGCAGGTCTTCGACTTCTTCCTGCGCAACAAGTGGCAGGAATGGGCGGATTACCGCTCTCAGGTCACCTCCTTCGAGCTGGATCGATACCTGGTGCGGCTGTGAACGATCGCCCGGAGCCTGCAGCAGCAGATCTTGCCCGGGCCGGATTCACGCACACCGCGCGCTCGTTGTCGGTGCTGAGCGACCTGCGCACGGCGCTGCCGGGCACCGTCGATAGTGCGACGTTGATCGCTGATCTCGGTGCCGTGGCGGATCCAGACGATGCGGCTTTGGCCATGATCCGCCTCGCCGAAGCCGACCCTGCCGCAGCGAAGGTGCTAGCCGAGCCCGGTGAGCCCCGGCGACGTGTGTTGCGGGTGCTCGGTGCCTCGACCGCGCTAGCCGACCACTTGATTAAGCACCCAGAACACATGGAAGCCGCCGCCCACTACGCCCCCGTGCAGCCCGGCGCGGTCGTCGAAGCCGTGCAGGGCCTCAGCGGCCGGTCTGGGGCCGAAGCCTTGCGGGTGGCCTATCGACGCGAGTTAGTCCGGATCGCCGCCACCGACCTGAGCGCCGTAGACGCGCTGGAGATCCTCCCCGAAGTCGCACAAGCGTTGGCCGATCTGGCCGCTGCTGCCGTGCAGGCAGCCCTGGCGCTGGCCAACAGCGACGTCCCGCAGGCTGAGCAAGCCGTCGTCAGTGTCATCGGTATGGGCAAAACCGGCGGTCGGGAGTTGAACTACATCTCGGACGTGGACGTGATTTTTCTCGGCGCACCCGCCGACGGGGTCGACGAAGAGGTCGGAATTGCCACGGCCACGAAGGTGGCCAGTGCCGTGATGCGCATCTGCGGAGAAGCCACCGCCGAGGGATCGCTGTGGCCGATCGACGCCGCGTTGCGCCCAGAAGGTAAAAGCGGGCCGCTGATCCGCACGTTGGCCAGCCACCGCGAGTACTACCAGCGGTGGGCCAAGAACTGGGAGTTCCAAGCGTTGCTCAAGGCGCGGGTCATCGCTGGAGACGAAGACCTCGGCCAAGAGTGGCTGGACATCGTGTGTCCCATGATTTGGGAGGCAGGCAGCCGCGAAGGGTTCGTCGACGACGTGCAGGCCATGCGACGACGAGTCGAAGAGAACGTGCCGTCGGCGAGCTCGGACCACCAACTCAAACTGGGCCCCGGCGGCTTGCGGGATATCGAGTTCAGCGTCCAGTTGTTGCAGATGGTCCACGGTCGCGCCGACGACAGGCTGCATTCGGGGACCACGCTGGAGGCCCTGCGAGCGTTGCGAGACGGCGGCTACGTCGGTCGTGAGGACGCCGCCGCGTTGGACCAGGCATACCGGCTGCTTCGCTCGCTGGAGCACCGAATCCAGTTGTATAAATTGCGTCGCAGCCACCTCATGCCCAGCGACGAAACTGCCCTGCGGCGGTTGGGTAGGTCACTAGGGGAGCGCAGCGGCGCCGATAAGGCCATCGTGACGCGCTGGCGGACCGAGCAACGGGAGGTGCGCCGCCTGCACGAGCGGTTGTTCTATCGGCCACTGTTGGCTGCCGTCGCCAAACTCAGCCCCGATGCCCTGCGCCTATCCCCGGAAGCTGCCCGCACGCGCTTGTCAGCGTTAGGTTATCGCGACCCGGCGGGTGCGATGCGCCACCTGGAGTCGCTGACCGAGGGCGTTAGCAGGCGCGCAACGATTCAGCGCACCCTGCTCCCAGTGATGCTCAGTTGGTTTGCCGACGGTGCCGACCCCGACGCGGGGCTGTTGGCCTTCCGGCAGATCAGCGACACCTTAGGCACCAAACACTGGTACTTGGCCATGTTGCGTGATGAGGGTAGCGCTGCTCAGCGGCTCGCGATGATCCTGAGCAGCAGCCGGTATGCCGTCGATCTGCTGCTGCGTTCGCCGGAGTCCGTGGCCTTGCTCGGTGATCCGGCCGGCTTGCTGCCGATCTCAAAGGAAGGCTTGGCGTCTCGGTTTGGGGCTGCGGCGGAGCGGCACAATGAGATCGCCGACGCCTACCTCGCGATTCGTGCCGTGCGGGCCAAAGAGTTGGTGCGGATCGTCCTCGCCGATCTCGTCGGCGACCTCAAGGACGCGAAGTTGCGCACGGCCTTGACCGAGTTGACCGATGCTTACATTCAGGCCGCATTGGACGTTGCGATGCGCGGCGCGCAGGACCGCATCGACACGATCGTCATCGGTATGGGGCGCCTCGGCGGTCGCGAGTTGGGATACGTCAGCGATGCCGACGTCATGTTCTGCTTCCGTCCCCGTCTCGCTGCGACAGTGGCTATCGATGCTGCTGTGGCAGTGGCTCATGATGCTGCTGCGACGTCGGCAGGTGGCCAGGAGCAGACACTAAGCACACTGGCTGGCGAAGTCATTGCTCGGCTGCGCAAGGGGCTGTCGGGGCACGGACCCGACCCGACGTTGGAACTCGACGCGGATCTGAGGCCAGAGGGGCGGTCTGGCCCGTTGGTGCGCAGTTTCGAGTCCTACGTCACTTACTACGCGCGTTGGTCGGCGGGTTGGGAAGCGCAAGCGCTGTTGCGCGCCCGCGTCGTGGCCGGGGAGTCTGCGTTGGCGCAGGATTTCACCGCCTTGATCAATCCTCTTCGGTGGCCCGCAGCCGGACTCAGCGACCAAGGAGTCCGCGAAATCCGGAAACTGAAGGCGCGGATGGAAGCGGAGCGTTTGCCGAAGAACGCCGACCCTCGCACCCATTTCAAAATGGGACTCGGGGGGCTGAGCGACGTGGAGTGGGTGGTTCAGACGTTGCAGTTGAAGCATGGCCACGCCATCAGTGGTTTGCAGACCACGAGCACCCTGCCCGCCTTGAACAGCGCGGTCGCCGAGGGATTGGTGACTGCGGCCGACGCGCGTGCGTTGAACGGTGCGTGGACGATGGCCTCCCGGCTGCGAGATGCGGGGGTGCTGTGGCGAGGTCGGCCGGTGGACTCGGTGCCCAGCGATCACCGTGACGCCGAAGGCATCTCGTTGATCCTGGCCAGGCCGCCCGGCGGTGGCGCGGCCTTGGCGCAAGAGTGGAGGCAGGTCGCGCGACGCTGCCGTTTTGTCGTGGAGCGCCTGTTTTACGGGCAAGCGCCCCCGTCATCGGCGTCTCGCGTTGGCTCGACGCGCCGACGTTCTTAGACTGAACCGGTGAGTTCTGCTGCCACCCCCGTGCCCGCCTCCGAGCCCCTGGGCATGTGGTTTAGCCGTGGCAACATCCGGGTGGTCAACACGTGGGCGGCCAAAAGTGTGGTGCCGGTGCTCGTCGCTCACCTCGCCGGGCACAGCGTGATGGTTCCCCGCGGTCGATCGACCGTCGGCGCTCCCTATGATGACGCGGCCCTGATGTGCGCCTCTCGCCTGGCCCCTCGATCGGTCGCCCCGGCTATCGGACTGTGGGTGATCGACAATCGCGCGGTCATCACCGTCCAGGGGGAGCAGCGTTGGCGGCGCCCCCTGAGTTGGGTGATTTGGGACCCGGCGCGCGGCATGCTGCGGCCCGGTGGCGTGGACATCGCCACCCCGACCCAGGTGTTGAACGCCGCCGGTGGCGGAAACCGCGATGAGCTGATCGACATGCTGAACGAGCGCCATCACCCTCCGCAGCGTCTCCTTGCTGCGGTCGCTGGCGTGCTCGGTCTGCCGGGTTCGGCTGCGCTGGTCGATCCGCAGACGCCGTCAACCTGGAAGCGGGTCTGGCAGCACGACCCCCAAAAGCGCGAGATTCGATACTTCGAAGACGCTGTCGCTGGAGCCGTGGCGCTGCGCCGCGAGTTGGGTATGCAGACATGAGCTTGACGTTGTATGCAGCGATCGACGTCGCCGGGGGCCGGGCAAGTCAAGTGACAGAAGGACACAGCGACGACCCGCTCGAGGTGGCTTTGGGGCTGGTGGAGGCCGGAGCGACCTGGTTACATGTGGTGGATCTGGACCAAGCGTTCCGACGCGGCGACAACTTTGACCTTGTGCGTGATCTCATTGCGGCCGTGGGGGTCCCGGTGCAACTGTCCGGGGGTATCGACAACCTGGCGACGCTCCAAGCGGCAGCCTCCACCGGGGCGCGGCGGATCAACCTGGCCGCAACCGCCCTGGTGGGGGATGACCGGGGGTTGAACTGTGACTTCATCACCGCCGCGGTGGCCGAGCACGGTGATCGCCTCGTCGTGGGAGTCGATGTGCGCGCTGGGGCCGCAGGACGGGGGTGGGTCGTCGTGGCTCGAGGGACCAACGTGGAGGTAGGCAGCGTGGATCATGTCGTCGCCAGTGTGGCCAACACCGGGGTAACCGAGTTTCTGGTCGCCGACGCCAGCCGCGATGGCTCACGGCGAGGTGTGGATGTCGCCCTGTTTGGTTCGGTGACCACTGCCCTTCGAGACGTCATACCTGGTGCGTCTGTGGTGGCATCTGGGGGAGTGGCGGGACTCGCTGACCTCAGCGCGTTGGCTCGACTGGAGGTCAGTGGTGTGCGCGGGGTGGTGCTGGGGGCGGCGTTGCACCAGGGAGCCTTCACCATGGCGCAAGCCCAGGCTGAGGTGGCTGCATGACCAAGGATCAGAGCGCCGGCCGTTTTGACGGGCACGACCCGGTCACCGGCGACACGGCCGGGGTTCCCTGGCAGGGGCGCACCTTGACCGGCACCGGGTTCGACGGCGATGACGGCCGGGCGGACGCCGGGCTGTACGACGCGTTGCATACCGGTGCTCGCGACGCGGACCTCGTGGCGGCCGTGGCCAAAGCCCGACTGATCGTGCCGATCGTGGCCGTTCCCGGTGAATCTGCGTCCAGCGATATGGCAGCGGTGACGCTGTCCTCACCCGACGGCCGCAAAGCCTTGCCTGCATTCTCCAGCACTGATTTGTTGACGTCGTGGGATTCATCGGCTCGCCCCGTTCCGGTGACCGCCCAGCGGGCCGCGTTGGCGGCGGTCCAAGAAGGGTGTGACGTGGTGGTGCTCGATGTCGGCACCGATCATGGCGCCGAGTTGCGCACGTCGATGGTGTGGGCCTTGGCCATGGGCCGCGAGTGGGTGCCTTCGCACCGCGATCCTCATGTGCAGGCTGCCGTGCAGGCCGCAGTTCGCGCCGAGGAGGACATCGGCGCCTGGTCCCTGGCGCCCGGCGAGGGCGGTGCCCTCGTCATCGAAGTAGCATTGAGATCTGGCCTGTCGACGTCGACGATCAACGAGATTCTTCAGCGGGTGGGGTCAGCCATCGCTACCGACGGCGAGGCGAGGGCCCGCATCGACGCCGTGTCCTTCCGGCTTCGTGGCAATCCGACTATGTAGTGATTCGGCTACGTAGTCCTCGCATTGCAGGCGACTGGGCTTTTCGGTGCCTCCGCTGGTAGCATCAAGGGAAACCGCGTGTGCAGTGACGAAGTGTTTGGTCGCCACATCATGCACACGGTGCAAGAGGAGCCACCTGAGCTCCCACCTTCTCGCCTACATAAGGCGGTTGGTTACGGTCACAGGGCGTGAGATCGCACTTCAATCCTACGTTTGGTGGCCACGGGATCCAGGCTCTTCGTGCACGTCGTGCGAAGAGCCTTTCGCATTCCCGCACTGCTTGTGTCGATACAGACCTGACGAAGGAGCAACAACATCAGCGAACCTCGCATCAACGATCGCATCCGGGTCCCGGAAGTGCGCCTCGTTGGCCCCAATGGTGAGCAGGTCGGCATTGTGCGCGTCGAAGACGCGCTGCGTCTCGCTGCCGAAGCCGACCTCGACTTGGTCGAAGTGGCACCGATGGCTCGTCCTCCCGTCGCCAAACTCATGGACTACGGCAAGTTCAAGTACGAAGCCGCCATGAAGGCTCGGGAGTCCCGCAAGAATCAAGTGAACACCGTGATCAAGG
>JAABUN010001348.1_pt1 | contig 54946 bp, 33 predicted proteins | sample 5559311 | NCBI WGS metagenome assembly JAABUN01 (sample SAMN10711877, study PRJNA513370) | rock metagenome | isolation source: Antarctica rocks | place: Antarctica: Victoria Land, Siegfried Peak sud
CTTATTTATCTAGTTATAATTAATCCGGGGTTTATTATAAATAGAATAACGTAATATATTAAGAATAATTCTCTAAGATTTATTATTTTAAGTTAATTATTTATTAATAATAGCTAATAGTATTATAATAGTAATTTAGTATATTAAACTATCCTAACTATTCTAATATTAATTAGTTAGTAATTCTAACTCTACTTAGCTATTTTTAGTAGTCTAATTATTTAACTTATTCTAATTTAATTTAGGTAGATTATCCTAATTACATCTATTTAGACTAGTAGGCTTACTTATATTATTAATTAGGCCTGATATTAATTAGCTAGATAGAAAAGTTATTACTAATTTATTACTAGTATTACTAGTATTATTAGTATTTTTAGTATTATCTAATACTCCCTTAACACCCTGTTAATTAGGGGTAGTTACTTCCTTTAAGGCCTAATTACTACTATCTAATTAGTTAGTCTAGAGCTAGCCTAGGAGGTCTACTATATTATTATTATTACTAGAGTCTCCCTCTATTAGGAGCTTATTATTATCTATTAATAATATAGCGGCCCTCTTATTAAATATTATATATACTAATTAAGTAATATATTATCTCTTAATATCTTATACGCGGTAGATACTCTTACTATTATAACTAAGGAAGTAATATTTAATAGCTTTATTATCTAGTTTCTTCTTATTTAGTAATATATTAAATAAGTAGTACTAATATCTAAATAGCTTTAAGTATATTAATTAGGGTTTATAACTATACTATTTCTTAAAGGGGGACTTCCTATCCTTACTAGGTATAGGGTTCTTAATATAATTAATATAGTAGGTAGCCTTACCCTAGAACTCTTATAATAGTCTAGTATTAATAAAAACTATTCTAACTTTACTAAGTAGTATCTAGTTCTTCTATTCAGCGATCCTATTTTAATAAGGGTTATAGGGAGCTAATAGGGTAATAAATATCCTATATTCCTAGAAGATTTATTAATATTTACAGCCCTAGACTAGTTTATTATTACTTTAAATAAAGGCTGTTTTATACCCCTAGTTATTCTAATATTTTATTTAGAACTCGAGTTTTTATAATAACTCCGCCCGACTAATTATATAATCTATTTAAGTAAATCCTATTACTTTATATATAGATACTATTATATTAGTATACCCCTTAAAGGTAGTTATATAACTTACTAACGCTAGGTTAATATACTAGTATTAACTAGGGATAGTAACTCTAGTTATTAGTAATTATAAGGGTATTTAAGTAATTTTCCCTAATATATAACTCTTATATAATTCCTATTTCTTATACTTTTATAGGTAATTAGCGGCCTTATAATTAATATTAATAGTATATATTATAGCCTTTATAACCTTTATACTAATATATTTATATCTCTTATACTATTAGGTCTAAGATATATTATTCTTAGCTAGGACTATTAATTTAAGGCGGAATACCCTTATCTAGTTAATTTATATAGTATCTAGCTAGTATATACAGTTATATAAGAAGGCTTATAATACCTCCTTACCTTATTTATTATAAAATATATTCTTTCCTCTACTACTAGTATATATATAGCCTTATAGGTCTAGTTATATAATAGATAGGAGGTTATATTTAATATTTAGTACGTAGTAAATATTAGTTAGTAAGAATTTACTAATCTTATTATTAATAATTACTAGGATTAATATTATTCTAATCCCTTTAATAGTTACTAGTTTACCTCTAGTTAGTCCTAATATAGTATAGTTCTAGACTAGTAAATAGTTAGTAAACTTAGATTAGTCCTAGAAGATATACTCTTAGTCCCTTAAGTTAATAATAATCTTATAGGACTTATTATTTTATTATAAGCTATACTTAAAGTAAGTAGTATAGGATTTATCCTATCTTTATTTATCTAGGTTTTATCTACTTTATTAATAACTAGGACCTCTATTTTAATACTATTATTTATTTTATACTTCTAGATCTTTCTTTATTTTAGGAATAAATCCTTCTAGTCCTAGCTTTAAATTAATATACTAGTAGTCTTTTATATTATACTAGTAGTTATAGAATATATATTTATTATTATTATTACTCTAGCTCTTATTACTAGGCTTATTTTAATATTAACCTTATTCTAGCTATTTATTAAAACTACTAGCGTATACCTTAGATTCTTTAGTCTTTAAAGGTATAAACCTATTAACTAATAATATAGTAATATACTTAAAATCTTATAACTTACCCCTAGATTAAGTAATCTTAGTAAGAGTATAGACCGCTTCCTTTATCTCTTCTAGTAGGCCCCTCTTAAAGACTGCTATCTAGAAATCTATTTCTAGTAGACTATTTATTTATAAAAGCTTATTTATATACTCTTTAAATTTAGTAAGGTTAGTATAAAGGTCTTTAAATTAATCTAAGTAAAGTTTATATAAGGTAAAGTATATTACTTTCTTAGTAGTATAGGAATCTATCTTATATAATAACTTTAATTTAACTTATACTTCTTTTATTATTATCTAAGTTTTAATTATATTATATACTAATAGTAATATAGTAAGGTAAATAGTAGTAAGTACTTACTCCTTTAAATTAATATACTTTTCCTATTTTTCCTTATCTACCTATTTAATAGGTAGTTTTACTTCTCTAGTAGTAAGTAAGTTAAGATTAGTTAGTAGTTTATATTCTAGTCTTATAACCTTAAATATACTATTAATTATAAGTAATACGCGTATAATAATTTCTTATAGTTTATAATTCTTAGTACCTTTTAACTTCTAAATTTTATAATAGTTAGATATAATAGTACCTATTATAAATAATTCTAGGAATATTTCTTCTAGAGTAATATTAAGTCTTAGTAAAAAGCTTACTATATAATTTATATAGTTCCTAGGTTACGTAGAATCTAGGCTTATAACCTATTAAATAGTAATAATATTAATAAGTTATCTATATATAATTTAGGTATAATATAATAGTATTATAATAACTAATAGATAGATATAGTTAGATAGAATAGAATAACTATTATAAGAAATCTCTACTAGTCTGCTAAGGCCCCCTAACTAGTCCTAGTTAGTAACTACCGAGGTTGACCCGGCCTGATTTCCAACAGAATAAGTACTTAAGTCTACGGGCGGTATAGTATAGTAAATCCGTAATTTACGTACATTTCATTGATCTCATGAAAAGTAAATCTAGATTTTACCTAGCGAATATTGGGGGATTGAATTATATGATTGAATCAAGCTTAGTGTATCTTCAGACTTCACGAAATGCACCTGGGGTCTCGACAAGGCTCGGATGTTCCATGCCACCGCGAATGCTTGCTCCGAAATCGTTTTCGTAAAGGCGTTAGCTTGCACGACAATCGTGACTGTCGTACCGAGTACGTCGTCCCAGATGACTTTCTCGACATTATCTGTACTGCAGTCAGCCGACGTGCCACGAACGAGGTATGAAAACTTACTGGTGTGGTCAAATCCCATATCACTGCCCATGTTGCCGTGCCTTTCGACGTCACCTGCTCGCACTATGAGGTTCACGTCGTTCTGTAAGAGGGCACCGGGCTCATCGGGATATGTAAGGGTGACGACGAGCTTGTTGCGACCGCTGGGAACGGGGATGGCAGGACTTGTCCATCGGCTATCTGTGACTGGAATGAGGCGCAATGCAGGGACGTCACATTTGGTGGCCTCCAGTTTGCTTCCACCTTCGACGAAAGCGGAGTGCTTGATCATGGCGATGGAGCGATCAATGTCGACTCGTCCGAAACCTTGCTGGGCGTCGAAGCCGGGACCATATGGGCTAGAGTAGTTCACAGCACCGTTGATCAACAAAGCCTTGACCAAAGCTGCGCTGGGTTGCTGTTTTCCGTGCTCTTGCAGTGATTCGCGGATTAGGGCTGCGCAGCCGGCAACGAGTGGCGTGGCCATGCTTGTGCCAGACATGAAAAGCCAATCGCTGTCATTGGACGACCCGTTTCTTCTTCTGACGGCGGCATCTGCAGCCACCGATCGTGATGCTGCTGATAGTATGACGACGCCGGGAGCTACGACGTCCGGCTTGATCCGGCCAGGAGTCGCTCGACCTTGGGAGTCGAGAGTGGACTTGGTGGGTCCTCTGCTACTGAATATTGCGGTATCGTTGATTCCCGAAAGTGCTGGCTCACCGGGATAGTAGCGGTCACCATCGTTGGGCCGGGTTGTGCCAGTAGCTCCTACGGTAATACAGTTCTTAGCTGCACCGTTGTCGCCAATTTGACTCGCTCCGTGGTTTTTCTCTAGAGCATCGTTCCCAGCTGCGATGAGTACAACGAAGTCTTGATGCTCGTAGATGAACTTGTCGATCGTGGTTGCATCTCCCTCATAGCCAAGCTGACCCGTCTTCTTGTCCCATGTATCACCCCAGGAGTTGATGTGATTCCGTATGCCTAGATCATACGGAACCGAAAACAGTGTAGACAATTCCGCAGGTGCCTTGAGTATCCAACGCTTCCAAGCATCGGAGTACTGCGACATCGACTGCATCATCAGCTTCGCGGCTGGGGCAGTTCCTTTCACACTGATCTTTTTGCCTTGAACAGAATCTGCATAGATGTCGCTCCTGCATACTGACCCGCATACATGAGTGCCATGTCCGACCGGATCTTTGGAGTCACCCGCAACCCACAAAGAGACCAGACGTTCTACACGACCTGCGAATACCGGATGTACCTTGACGCTCGAGTCATCGTCCGCCATCCCTTAATCAAAGCCCGTGTCAGCCACACAGATGATCCTACCGGCTCCTTGATATCCGGTAGACGTAAACAGTATATTAGCTTGCAGAATGCCACGTGCCTGATCATTATACACGCATTTAGGTCGCACTTCTTTTATCCTGTTCACGCTATCAAAAGCTGCAAGATCGTCGAGCTTATCCTGGTACACGGTGAGTCTTATCTTGTTAGGAAGGACTTCCAGCTCGTTGACGTCAACCCCGGCCGAACGCGCGACGTATGGCGCTAAGGCTGTGGAATCCATGTCGGGGTGGTCATGGAGTATGAGGTCCACCTCATATTCTGTCCGATCGGCTTCCCTCTCGATCATGTCCTTCAGTGAGATGGTGCTTTTGAGCCCTGCAAGATAGCTGCAAGTAGTCAACGGATGTTCTTGAGATGGCCATTGCCCTGGCGCTGATCGATCGTGACGCCTTCCACGTATCTACGTGGTGAAGTACGCAACAAGCAATAAGTCCAGATACTCACATGTTGGCAGTTCCGACAAAAGGCAAAGCTTGTAGTCGCCCAAGGTCCTCTGGCGTGTAGCGGCATAAGTACGTATACTCTGCAACATACTCTTGGATCTCCACATCCATCTTCGCTAATTGCTCCTTTTCTTCGATATCAAGATCATGGTAGCTTTGGATGTAGATGAAATTGGAACCTTTTGCGTTTTGTGATACATTATTCGTGGCTTCTGGATCGATAGTGTTGCGGTTGACAGTAATAGTAGCCATCGTCCAAACTCACACAGTCTGTTCTGCTCAGCGGGGAGAATGATGATATTATACGAAAGATCACCGTAGTACTGTGGGTGGAATGGAAAATGATCCTACGCTGAGGAAGTCAGGTTAATGCAGACAGGTCGAGAAGCTTCATGCGGGCTGACAAGGTCAGATAGTGCATGCTACTCATTTAAGGGCGGACATACCGTTGTACCCCGACTGTATGTGGCTGGCTGAGTGCTGGGAGAAATAATGCCGTTGATGCCTCACAGGTCGAGGGCAGCCCAGCGAAATTAGGCTTGAGGTATTGGGCGGCGCCACTACTGCAATAGCTCGTGGAGGCGAGGCATGGCACTACATGCTGGATCAATCGCGTACTGTGGAATCCAATAATCAAATGTTAGTGTCTTGGTACTATTCTCATGGAGTGCCCACCCAAGGCACCCTTGTCACACATATATTTTGACATCCCGAATACGTAGTATCATTTTGAACGGTAAGATGTGCGATGTGCAACTTCATCGTGCATATCACCTCTAGCGAGCCAATCGATGGAGTTGAAAGGATGCAAGCATATGTTGGAGGCGAGAAGAGAGACTAGGTAGTGACTGAGGCATGAAGTTGCCAATTTCCAGGTGGTTGCCAATACTTCATCGGTTCTCACACAATTGCAGCACTGGCTACAAACTATAAGACCGATTGGAACGTTTCGGCCACTAACACCACTACCAAACGTTGCTATTCGCTGGAGTCGCTTTTGGAGATAGTGCAAAGACATCTCCGTCAAGATATTCTCTCACACCGTCATCCCATTTTTTGCCAGCTTGCTTCAGTGTCAGGAGAGCTTTGCACTTCTCAATGGCTACACGGCACCCAATGAGACCATCAAATTGCGCTAGGTTACCCAAATTACCAGAGTCCGGGAGCTTGTCGTCGGAATGGTCATAGTGCGAATGTGCATTTCCGTTCTGACCACCATAGGTATGGAAGTTTTCGATTGCGCCCCAATCATCTGTCGTTCCTGGCTTGAACTTGAGCGGATCTGTAGAGGATGTCAGAAACGCGTTCAACTTGCACGTGACGCCATACAATGGAGAAACTTGAGGTCGCCATAATGCGAACGGCCGGTGGGGTTTCTAAATCTGCCCGAGTCGAGGTTCTTCCACTGGGTCTCTCCAGTCTTGAACTTGTAGGCCCACATGGCTCCTGTCGAATATGCATGGTTGTTTTCTACATCATCATTGAAGAGTAAACAATCCGGATCATCATTCCAGACCGCTCCTCGAATGTATTCCCAGTCGTGGTTGCTAGCATTGTCGACAGTCGTGTCCTGAGCGACACCGAAGTTACCATTGATCAAGGCGGCTAAGGTCAAACTTTCGTGAATCGGTTGATTGAATATCCCGCCTGGTCCTCTGATGGACATCATTGGGGTGATTTCGTCGCCACCTTTGTCATTCATGTCTCCAGAGGTTGCTATGATGTCTTGTTTGACGCTGCTCGTAGTTGTCCAAGTTTGTGTTCTCAGCACCAAAACCGTACGAGATCAATTACCTATGGTCACCCGGCGCTTACTTATAGAAAGAACCAAGTCCATAAATTCTTGCAGGTGTGATTAGATTTGCCATCAAGATGGTAGAACCTGCTTCCCGATTCCTCGAGTTGTGGCACTCTTCTGCTGGCGTCTATCTCGACATCCTTCAGCCAGCCTCCATTTCACGTCCTTAGAGCCTCGGTTCGTGGCGCTCTTGAGCTGGCATCTGTCTAACATCCTTCAGCCAGCCTCCATTTCAAGTCCTTACCAACTCGGTTCGTGGCACTCTTCAGCTGGCGTCTACCTCAGCACCTTTCAGCCAGCCTCCATCTTGAATCTTCACCGTCTCGGTCTCTAGCGCTTATGAGTAAGCTATTTTCTCAACCTGTCAGGTAATTTTGATCTATTCCAGCAGTCCGTTGAACTTTGTTACGTGTACATTCCCGCTGCTAGGCTTTTGAAGCTACCTTAGGTATGCAGCTCCAGATCAGCTAAGGGAAATAGCAAGTGCCATGCATGAGGGTTTGCTGCTGCGAGACGTCACTTAGGACGGAGTAGTGTTGATAAGTGGTTGAAGAATATTGCAGCTCACAGAATTTGAAAATGAGGCTGGCTGAAGACGGGAGCGTCTAACCAGAAATGGCTAGCGACTCGGACCACCTTTCCCTTCTAGAAATGTCCCAGAAAGGCTTGGGCCACGGAGAAAAAGCTTCCTAAAATAGCACTCACGACAACAATATCCCACATTCAGGACGTAGAGCCAGTTTGTGGGCCAGGTTGTGCAGACCTTCTCCTCAGGCATGATCGAATCGCCTCTGCAACGACACTACCGAAAGAACGACTTCTGCAGCTCTAGCTCGGAAAAAAAATCGACTAACGTAGTTCGCTACTGCTTGCGCTACGACATGTCACGTCTTTTCACGCAGCGAGTACGATGAGCTCGACGGATGGGGTGCTCATGTTCCATGCCAGCAGGTGATTCGGCAGCCACGAAGTATGGCTTGTCTATTGACAAGCTGAGCCAGAGACTCCTATGCACCTGGTGGTGTGCGGTGACAGTCGGTAGCCGAAGGCAATAAGCGTCGCATAGGAGACCACATACATGCAAGACTCTCGGATCGAAAATGTTCTGCTCAATATAAGTAGGACCAGCTGCCTTCCACATTCCTGGACTCATCCTTCAAACACCAAAGCTGATTATCGAAGCAATCTCTTCAAACACAGCCATCTTATCCGACCAAGCCTCTCCGCCAGAACCATCTGTCAACACACAAACATGTCCGACCAAAAGCAAGCACCAGCAGATGCCAACGTCGGCTGGGAAGGGTTGAAGTCCGACAAAGGCAAAGAATACCGCGTCAAAGCCTCCGACTACGACATCGCCGCCAAGCCCGCAGGCGAAGAGGCCAACTCCGTCGCCGCGAGCGGACCAGAATTCTCAAATGTAACCGTCGACTGGACCGTCGGCAGCTCCGGCGCGCCATCCCCAGATATCCAAAACAAAACGGGCATCACCTGGTACAAGCTTGAGAACGCGGAGTGGTACTCTCCGTTCCAGTACAAGTTGACGATCAACTGCAACGACACCTACGACTATCACTTTGTGGACCAGGAGGGGGATAGCTACCAACTCGACGTTAGGCAGACTGCCGGTTCGCATAGTCTCGAGTATCGCTCTTCCGCGCCAACCATTGTCAGTATCTCGGGTTATTGAGCGGGATATCCTTGTGGGAGACGTGAGCGGTCTGGAAGCGAGAAGGAGGGCCATTGCGTACTTTTGGTCGATCGTTCTCTTGGAATCTGGTTGTCGAATGTTGGAAATATCGTCGTTGTTCTGTCGGATAGGCAGCAGCAGCAGGGCGGAGAGGAGCAAACGTAGTATCGATCCCATTCTCTCATGAATAATTCAAGCAGCTATAACCGATTATCAGGTAGTAAAGCTAAATTCCCCTGTGCCGCACCTCTTCTAGCACAAGGAGCCGATTTTGCTCCCTCGATACCCCCAATACCCCTACTCCTACTATCCCTACTCCTCCTACTCCTCCCTCACTCCCCCTTCCCACTCCTTCTCCCTTACTTGCACTACAAGTAACATTTCTATAAACACCATCTATCTACTATACATAGCTATCCTCAAGCCTCTCCTCCTACAACGAACCTCTACACCCTCGAAGTTTCCTCCTCTCCACGCTATGCTATACACCTCAAATCTCTCATAGGAGCACAGTCTAAAGGTTTCAACTCCGGAACTAAATATAGCTGTAAAGTATCTATAACAATACTAGCTAATCCTCTTCATCTTTCCTCGGAACGTGTGCACCGCAAGCTCGGCTGTATCACGACTCGTTAAACTCCACAAGACCGTGTAGTTTCATATAGACATCGACTATCCTTTCTTCCACTCCCTGTGTCTACCCAGCGACTCGATAGTTTTCTGTCAGAGTGGTATCTTCACCCAGCTATCGTGGAAGCGTTTGTTCCAATCTGTCATCGCTAATAAACAACGGCGGGGATGCGGGGCTCTTTATATCAAGGCTGTCGTGGAGTTGGTCTGTTATAGGGGTACAAGCGATGGGATCGGATAGCGAAAGTAATGATTACAGTGAGAAAGAAGAGTTTTCTATGTACAAACAGCCGTGTAATCGTGATGTATACCAAAGAGGCGTTGGGTCCAAGGTGGGTAGCTTCCAGGAAAGCCTGTGAATGTCCCAGAGCGTCGTATGAGGTACGCTCGTGCGTGGAAGGAGGTGCAGGTCATTGCGGATGGCATTTGCACGACGCCACGCCCTTCTCTTAGAAGAGCATCGCAACTTCCCACCCCTAATTCTCGAACGCCACACCGTCCCCCAAACCCCCAGACCGCTTCCCCCATCTCCCCCACCCAAAAACCTCAATCACCAACACCAACACCCTTAACATCCTTCACATCCTTCACCTGCGACGACTGACTCGCCTCGCTCGAATCGTTAGAAGCCGGCGTCTTGTAATAGGAAGAGCGTTTGTGCTTGCTGGGCGAGAGACGATAGGCGTCGCCTTCCGGTCGGCGGAAGAGGACGAGGCAGAGGGGTCGGAGGGTGGGGATGCAGGCGGCTATGATTATGATGTTCATTTCTATTCTGTGGGTGGGACTGGGCGTTAGTTTTGGGAGGGTTGTTTTGGGCGGGGGGTGGTGATTGGGTGTGATTGGGTGTGTAGGAGGAAGGAAGTAGGGGGTAAGTGGACAAGGGTGCTGTTGTGGGGTAGGGGGCGGTGCCTGGTGTTGTCACAAAGATATGGTGATGCGAAGTTAAAGTGCAGGAATGAGTGCACACATATGTCGGGAGCAATGCCGATGGTGAACAAAATTGAAAAGCTTCGAAGAACGGAAAAATTGGCCTTACCCATTCCACATGAGTAGCTCGATCGTCTTCCCTGATAAAATGTCAATGTCTGGTCCTCAGATTATGATGGATCAGACTCACAGGTGATGTCTGTCTTAGCCTCAACGGTGATGGGAACTTTCGATGTTTTGACCGCTGCGCAGATACCAGCACTAATCATGGAACCTTCATTAGCCAAAATGGATCGCTAGTCGAAAGTCTAGCTGTAGAACAGAGGTGAAAAACACATACAAAACACCCATCGATAGCAGAAGACTCAGCAAGAATTTCTTCGACCGTTTCATCTGCAGCTTCCACACGATATCGACCGGGATGAAGGCGAGGGCGAAATCCAGAAACGCCCAATAGCCTGATACAACGGTGAGAACACGACCACAGTAGAAAGAAAGAGACACCATTACTTGCAATCACCAAATTCCATGTGTTCACGGGAATGGGATTCCAGCATTTGCCGGTACCCTTCTTGATCATCCCCTTGTCCCAGATCGCTCTTGCTGGCTGGCACTGCGCGTAGAAGAGCGTGAAAGTGATGGTGGCGGAGACCACGATACTGATGGAGATCCCTCGGAGCATCCATTTCCGCCAGTCGCCCGGTGGTGAAATCCTCTCGATCAAAAAGGCGACGGAGATCTTGCCGATGGCAATACTGACCATGGATAGGGATCGTGAGATTGTGTTGATCTCCAGCGCGTTTGTGATTTGATGGGGCTTTAGGTAGTAGAGATGTCGTGCGTAGCCCCTGCCCGCATACACGCTCCACATGATTGAGATGATAAAGTCGAGGACCTATGTTGGTGAGTCCAGCACTCGTCGTGTCTTCGTCATGTGCAGGACATACCAGGGCGAAGCAAATCAACCAATCGTCCCACCACACATTTCGCGTGAGCTTCACGCGCGAGTACATCCTACCCAGAACGAACACCACTGAGATGATTGCTAGTATCCAAGTGAAGGCGTAGACCTCTCCTGCTTTGTTGTAATTGCCCCCCGGAGGCGGTGGATGCATCGCTGTTGACATAATGAGAAGCGTTTCACGACAAGGAATGAAATTCGTAGTTATAATGATCCAAGTGAAACGAGCTTGTAAGATCTTTGTGATGTTCGACATATATAACAAGAGAACGACTCCGCGACGTTCAGGGTACATGACAGCGTTTGTAATCAGCAAGGCTAAGGAGGAAACAACCCTGGTCTGGATCCTGCAACTTCGACCGATTGCTGGTACGCTATTCTGTATCCAGAGAATATGCTTGAGTTGCATGCCGAATAGCCATCGTACGTAAACATCTTCCTCCAATTGCAGGGACATCAGTGTCAGTGCTCAACACGAAAGCAGATGACATCAAGTCATGATGCGATTCGCGCGCGAGAAAATACTCCAGACCCTTTGCTGTGGCTTAGTGCGCCTTGTTTGGACTCGAATTCCAACGGTCAGCGGTATGATTGGAGGAATTCGCAGATAGAGTATGAGATTGAGGAGTGGCACAGCTGGAAGCTTTGTACTTAAAGCTGAATTGGGAGTAGTGGATGAAGCGTGACTCGCGTTTAAAGGTAAAATCCTTGGCCTACAGGCGCTCCATTGCCAGAACGCCGGGCAAATCACGAATCCGAATCCCATCTAATCGTTACGGGACGGTTGCGGCTTGCAGAAGCTTCGCATTAGGAGAGCCGGGAATCGAGTTAATAGCGGGTTCCCCTGACATCGAGTAAACGCAATGTTGACATGCACGTTCGGGGATTTAGTGACGATAGATCTTGCGAAACAAAAAGCTTAACTGTAGATCGCGTTTCCAACGCCTCACACTTTGGGGGAAAGATTGCCGATCAGAGACGCAGGAATTCGTGGATGACCTAGGCAAAGATGATTGGATGATCCCACGCCAGACACAATTGTATGCAATTTGCGAACTTTGACGTTGATGGATGGCAAGAAGCCATACACGGTTCAGTCAAAGTGGACCCCATTCCTTGAGTTTTGGAAGCATTCGATTCCCCAAGATCTCAGGGAGTGATATGTGGCGATCTTGCGGCGAGGGAGGGCAGGACGGAGCGGGTCGGATAATTGCTGGACCCGGCATCCTGGGTGGCAGTATTACACATATGCTATGTACCCTGATTGCGTCCTGGGGGCGGTGGTGGCTGCCACATGGCGTGGTCCGTTATCGACATCCAGCAAAGTGAGATCTTCGGAGGCTAGATCTAGCCTCGCAATCGTAGCTGAAGCCACCATCAATCCTATCGCCATCCTGATCCTTCTCCCTAGCCATAGTCTCCCAGTCTTGACATTGAGTGATTTGGAATATTCGATTGAAGGACTCTCGATCTCCTTTTAGGAAGGACCTAGTCCTCCAACTCTGGTTGTAGCTACTATCAACGGTGCTACCGGTTTGACCATCCTCCGGAGCCATCGAGTCGCAGATATGACAGTCGACCCTAGGAATCTCGAGATCTTCCCGAGCAAGATCTAGCCCCTAAACCTTGGATGTAGCCACCACCCATGACGTTACAGCTCGTGATCTTTCTCCGGGATCATAGTGTCCTAGCATTGGCTTTTCGTTTCCATCTGACGATCATCTCTGCTGAGGCTCTGGAGACCTCGCAGGTAATGCTCATTCCCCGATCCATGTTGTAGCACCCAGCAAATTCATCGCCAGTCGGACCTCTCTCCGGGGCCATAGTGTCCCAATCCCGACCTTCATCTTTTACGACAGTCGTCTCTTGAGCTCTCGCCGCGCTAAGCGCAGCGAAGCCCAGCGCAACCCCAGAAGAGATCATGACGAAGGTCCAGGAGTACTGTCCGGGAGTAGACCTCTTTCGTTCCCCCCCCCCTCGACTCATCTCTTCATACCACGTGTAGTACCTTTTCCCTTTAAGAAGCGAGCTCTGAGCAGTCTCATTGATGGAGATAGTCTGCCAGATATGGCGGACCTCCGAATTCAGGTTCGTTTTCTCTTTAACATGACCTTGACGGTATTCCGCCCAATAGCATCTTCAGTACACAATTGCGCGTCTCTGCTCCTTTGAAGGTCTCTGGATCTTCGCGTTGTAGTATTGTAGGAAACTCTGGTAGTCCTTTCTCCTCGGTGAACGAATAGCAAGGGCTGCATGTTCTGCCAAAAACAATGTAGATTATCCCTCTCCTTCTACAACCATAACCCAAATCCAGAAGCTTCCTCACTCACTCATTCCCATATTGAAGTACTGCCAACACAGACTAGCATCTTGACGACACACACCTCCCCAGTGCGCCCATACGTATCTTTCCTTTTTTCCTCCTTGCCTCACTTCCCCTCCCACTTTTGCGTCGTAGTATTGTATTCACCCAGTTATCCGACTCTCTTGTGCGGGCTGGCGGGTGAGGGCTCGTATGTTGTAGAGGATGAGGACGGGTGGAGATGGGTGTGTTGTTCGGTGGTGGGAGGGGTTGAAGGTGTTGTTGCTGTTAGGGGAGGTTGGTGAGGAGGGGCTGTAGACTATTCAGTCATTGTTGTGAATATTTCTGGATAAAGACAACGGCTGCTTGGTGAGGCCGAGCGCCAATGGATGGTTTGGAATTTTAGGCTGCTGTTATGTGGAATCTAGCTGGTATACGGTTTCGTGTGTTTCCCGCTGCGCAACTTATGTCAAAGTCTACAGGTAATTGAAAGCTGTGGATTGTCACGCTGTCTGGGAGCTGAGCCGCGCCAAGCCTGCTAAGAACGCGATCAGTACGCTAAAGTACCTACTTACTTTAATTGCACGCCAGCATGAGGATGAGCTGGTGGGAGCGTGTTATAACTCTTGACGAAGACGATGGGTTTCGATGGGTTGTGCGCGCTCAGGATCATCGATAGTAATCCTTTTGGATTCAAGTGTGCACTGTGAAGACGTTTGTACAACATATGACATTGGGTAAATTGTCTACATTGATACATATGCACAAGAGCCACCAAAGGAACTACTGAATGACCAATCTCAGATCATGAATCTGTGCAAATTCTCCACTTCATTACCGTCGATTCATTCTCAGCGCTTCTTGACATTCCTGAAAATCTAAAGCATCAGCATCCACACCTTTCGTCTCGGGTATCGTGAACCATGTGACGATGGCACCTGCAGCATTGCAAGCAAAGAAGATCCAGAGCACGTTCGCCACGCCCAGCTTCTTCGGGTCGGAGAGATAGTTGAACAAGACGCCTGACAGGATGGCACCGAGTTTGCCGGTAGCGGCACTGATGCCGTGAGCGAAGCCACGAACACGGGAGGGGAAGACTTCGCCGGGCACGATGAATGTCGTGGCATTGGGGCCGAAGTTGAAGAATAGCTGCATGTGATGTTAGCGTTGGGAGTTTCACGATATTGGGGATCCTCGTACCTGAGCAATGGTAAAGCAAACGAATTTCCCAGCCGTGCCGAGATGCTTGTAGTCACCAGCGATGATGGCGAACATGAGAGCGCAGACGAGGAAGCCTTGAATCTGGATCCAGCGACGGCCCAAGATCTCGATGAAATAGATGGTGAGGAAGTAGCCAGGTACGTAGCCGGCTGCTGCGATGATGAGATTTCCGTAGGCGTTCTTGAGCAGAGTGTCGTACTCGGTCTTCCCTTTCGAAAACCCGATGGCGCTGAGCAGAACGGACTGGTTGAGATTGAGACCGTAGAAGGCTACATCGACCAAGAACCATGTCGATGCGGTACCGATCAAGGTCTTCAAGTGGCGCCATTGGCTGAAGTAGGCGAAGAATGCCTTCATCTGGATATCTCGGGAAGGTGGAGCAACGTGGGCTTCGACGATGGATGCGTGTCGGTTACCGTTGACGTCCAGTCCGTGAGTCTTCTCAATGGGCCCTTTGTCCATGCTTGCAACGGTCGAGGACGAGTCATCGATTTGAGAGGCTTTGAATGTGCTGAGTTCGTTCGACTGCAAAAACTTCCTGCTTTCAGGCATCCTCAGGCGGTACCAAAGAGTAACGAGCGCGGGTACTATGGCGACTCCGATCTGGAGTCTCCACACTGCATCGAGCTGACCGTAGTGACCTGCCTTCAATGCTTTGCTGAAGCAGCCGAGTAAGATGAGGGTCACAATGGAGCCCGCCAGAGTTCCCTATGCAAGTCAGTTTCGGCATGGCATTTACTGGATTTAAACCGCCTACCCAGCCTTGATTTGAGAAGATCCAGCCCAGCATGCGTCCACGGTTGCGAAGAGACGACCTTTCAGCGACAATGGAGGCTGACATGGGATAATCACCACCGATACCGATACCCATCAGTACACGGAAACCGAAGATGTACCAGAACTTATCCCGAATGTGGTGACCGAGATGGTTAGGCGTGCTGATGACGAGGATGACACCAACAATCATGATGATCAGTTCCTTTCCGTAGACAAATTTCCTTCCGAACGCATCGCCAAGGAATCCGAAGCTGAGTTGACCGATGATGTTGCCGATGTTCGCTGCTGCGTTGACAGCTCCTCGAAGAAGGAGCGGGTAGGTGGGAGTTTTCTGGTGGCCAGGGCCTGGGAAACCGCCCCAGTATCTGGAAAGCAGTCAGTATCTGAACCCGAGCAAATCACAAGCTGGAACGGTCGTACTCGTAAGTCCAGATTGGTGTTACCAAGTTGATGATGAACAGGTCGTAGGAATCCAGGAAGAAACCCACACTGCGATGTGTCAGTTCAGTAGTCGCAAGGCTGCGCTCGCTGCAACTGACCCGCAGATGGCGTATAGCTTCAAGTCGCCCCTCGTCATGACGCGCCCAAAGCCAGTAGCATTGGCGTGTTGGTACTGCTCATATTCCTCCTGGTTGCAGTGTCAGCTCGCTGAAGGCCGGTTGATACGTTGGCCTCTCATGCATACAATGGAGATGGGGTTGCCATTCTCATCCTTCCGGGTGTAAGCCTCTTCTTCCCACCTCATCTTGTCGCAGAGTGTTTCTAACTATGGCGACGTGCCGGGTGTGATGTTGAAGTGTCGACGAAGGATCGATGGTGTCCTCTGAAGATGAGTTGCTGCAGGAGGAAGGGAGGAGAAGACGCAGGGAAAACGAGACTTTATTACAGGGTTGCAGGCCTTTCTGCGGTGCACGGTGATGATGGTGTTATTGCCAAGGGTGCTAGAAGGCCGGTACTACGGAGATCCTACTACCTTATAGTAGTAAAGTAGGCTGGATAATGCAATGGATGCAGTAGCAGCCGTCGTAGCTGGAGTGAGCTACAGTAAGCCTCGTGGGGTGCCCTCGCTCCATTGGGTTCAGTCCCGAAGTATGGTAGCGGAACGTGTCTGTTCCGCTGGGTGTCTGGCATCGTTGGGTCAGGTCGCCAAGGGCACAGGCGGGGCCACCGAGGCGAATTGGATGAAGCTACCAGACTTCGAGGCGAATTGCGATGTTGAGGGGATGGGGGGATCTTGGAGCTTTATATCCACTACTTCTGAAACGTGGTGACCTGCGTGGATCTGATTGGCTCGGATTCCCAAGCTTCAATTGAAGATGGCCCGATCCAGAGCTTTGGCTTTGGCGGCAGCTAATCCACTAGAGCTCGTTCTAGCGTCCCGGCCGAGGCTGGCGCTATCGTCTTCCAACTGACCAACAGCTGCCCGATTTAGTGTCCACCCGCGTAAAATAATCATGAACAGGCTTCACAGCTGCCGGTCATCGCGTGGGCGCATGGGATCTGATCTTATCATTGGTGTTTGCCTCTCGTATATGACCTTGTTGCCACCACGTGCTCCTTCAACAATGGGAGTATGGAATGCGACGAGCCTCTCGGATATCTGTCATGATGGCACCGAACATCAAGCATCCACATGGTTTGTATGTATAATCAACCAGGTAAAACCCTCGAATCCACTTTTATGCGACCGAGGCTTTGCAAATGTCATCCATCGACCTCTCTGGCTTGTTGATTGGTATGAAAGAATAAGAGCTAGCACTACTTACTCTTCGCTGATAGTACGATAGTACCCAATTCTACCTTACTTTATATGATGACAAATCTTGCCATTTGCACCTCGAAACACGCTGGGATCATTTGGTCGATGGCAGCTACAGATGACACAGTCTCTAGGCCATGTTCTTCACCCAAAGGTGTTGCTGACAAGACCGCAATGCAACTTCATACCTGAATCTTGCATTGCAACTGAAAACATATAATTGTGTCCTCCCAGACAAGCATCTAAGGTAGATATCTGATATGAGATGATCGGCGATAAGATGGTGGCAAGGACCCAGATCTCCAACCATCTGGAAGGCGAGATCAAATAGAGATTTCAATTTCAACAGCTGTCCAATGCCTGCCCCGGCTAATATTCCCTCGTGCTAAGGATTCGAGATTCCGTGTGCTACATCATCGAAAGGATTTCCGGAGAACCACCATCTAAGTAAGGTACTTAGCCACTGGGCTTTCATCTACTAGTCGTATGAGGATTCGCCGTTACTTTCTCGCAAGCTGTTTGCCACCTTGCATCAGGGAGTCTTTGGCGAGAATGTTGACGATGGTGCCCTTCTGATATTCCCATAACACGTTTAGTTCTCCACTATCGATCAAGCTCAAGGCTGTTCTCCCATCTTGTGGTGTCGACACTGTCATTGAACCCTTGGCAGCACGGTAGGACCGGCAATCGGATGGACCTGTAGAGGAAACCATCTAATATGGCCATCATTACCACAGATTGATCGCAAATGGATGAGCAGGCTCGATGTGAAGAATTGTACTCTACAGTTGCGACCGAGATTCTCTTTGGCTGGGAGATATTTTTAATTTCTTCAAGATCCCCAAGATGGAAGTGTTCTACACTGTCTCATAAGCTCACCATTGGGCCGAGCTATTGGTATCGCAGGAAAGGTTTCGCTGCTGCATCACGCTTCACAGAGTACGATCACATCCAGATCCCCACCCTTTGCTGACGAACGCCATCTATGAGATCCTCAGTAGCAGGCAGCTTTCTCTCATCATCCTCCAACCCCAGCAACCACTCTCTCTTCTCGTACACCATCAAACATCCCCCTTCACTTCTCGCCAGCAACAAAAGCCTTGATCTCCTTATCATCCAATATCCCCCTCTCCGCCTTCGCCAACGCATCCGCCAACTCCGCCACAGCATCGAAGTGATAACTCCATGCTCTCATCCCTGCATATCCGCGATGCTTCGATCCGGCCAAGGTCTCTAGTCTGTCGAGAGCGTCGTCGAATTTGGTCATGAGTCGCGCGTGTGTGGAGAGAAGATCTGATAGCTTTTTGACCATGTCGCTAGGTTCTGAGGCGGGCTGCCCTGTTTGCTTCGCGGCCTTCGCCTTCTGGCTGTCGGAGTCGGATTCCTTTTGCATCAATGGGCTCTCGCATACGGCTTTGACTTGCTGAAAGACCGCCCTGTTAGTGGTGCGGTACGCTAGGCCACTCTCATATTTGATGACCGACGCTTCGTCTACTGTGGGGCTTGTGTCAGTGTAGGAGATACAAGGTTATGGGGATTGGAAGAAACTTACGATCCCGACGATCTTCACTGGTGATCTTCAGAAGTTGTTCGTCCTCGACGCTTTGGGGAGGCTTTTCATCACATTGGCGGTGGCTCTGTGTATCTATCCTCTGAGCCGACATGATTGACCAAGGAGATTTCACGATTTTGCAATCTTTACAGCCTACGAAGTTGGTGATCGTGCCTGGAAAGGACAGCGTACAAGCCGTGAAAGGGAGTGTTGCACATCTTGTACTGGCAGTTGTTTGGTTTGCCAAAGCGAAGCAAGCAAACCGGAATTTTGTGCCTGAAGTTTGCATATTTCCCTTTGTGGTCATGTCAGTCGCCAATGCACGTTACGTTAAGATCGACTTTGGTTGGGAGCGCTTGCAGATTGGCGCTGTTAAAAGTATGGCAAAAGGCTATTGGACACCTACAAGCTGTGATTCTCACGTCAATCTAACACAACCAGATATGCTCCCATGATCAAGGAGATCACGAAACTCAATGATACTAATGGCATACTCAAGCCTATGTAGCATGGTCACACTGGGGGTATATAGGAAAAGACTCTTTGCCATTAAGGAGATACTTCATAGTCGGCCTCACACCCGCCAAGGTCGAAAGCTCAAACGCAAGCCGCCGTTTCTCAGGCAGTCATCTTCAAGGCTATCAAGCTCTGAGCTTGACATTTCCTGCCAAGCAGCAGCCCCATTCTTCCCTTGAAGCCTTGAGAGACGAAATTTACCAAGCTGCTGATATCGGTAGCCGGAGAAAGAGACCGCGAATAGAAGACCACGGATACAGCCTGCAGGTATCGGGTTCTATGTAACTCCTATCCAAAGTGAAACCTTCGTCTTGGAGTTTTACTAATTCAGACTACATATCATTAACAACGATCTGGACTGTTGATAACGAGTGCAGGTACTGATGGGCTGGTCTGATCCATCCATTCTGGGATGTCGATGGTAATCACCGACCCCCGAGTCGATCAGCGCGGCAGGGAAGAAGATTGGAATTGGTTCCCGCATTGGCACGTTATCGTCTCTGTTCCATATCATTATTCCCTGAGTGCACCGGAATAATTGATCTCACCGTGGTAATATACATGACATTGCCTACAACCCTTCCCTTCGCCTTGCCAACCACAATCGCCGCACCACTTCACCCAAACGAACATCGCCTCACTAGGCACCTGCCTTCAGGAACCCGTCCGCCGTAATATCGCTAGAATCGTGACCGACCACCTTGCCAAAATACCCCTTCGGGCCCATCATATACCCGGGCATCTGATTCCAAACCTTGGTCGCGCTCCACTTCTGGTAGGTCGCCGAATCGTCCGCGGTCGGGTTCCAGAGGATGTTCTGCACCCCGGCCTGCTCCCCCACCGCCGCGAGATTCTTCACCGTCGGGTCGTCCATCAGCATGCAGGTGTTGGTGATGCTCTGGAAGTTCCGGACGCAGATGTCGTACGTGAGCGGATCCGACAGCGTTCTATACGAAAACAGCATGTGGCCTTCGCAGGTACCTTCGGTGTGGGATAGCTGGATCATGAATTCGTAGGGTTTTCGGCTGGCCATGGCCGCGGCGGCGACGCAGATTTTGTCGATGACGGTGTCGCAGTCCGGCCTGACTTTGACGGTGATGGTCGTACTCAATCCGATGCTCTTTATGTTCTTATCGTTGCCGCAGGTGGGCCAGTTGGGGGCGAAGTTGATGAGGTCTCCGCCCAGATCGGGCCGGTGATCGACTATGGTGTTGAGGTCTTTGCCGCGCGGAGAGAGAGTCGGTGATGCGTTGGTGAGGGCGAGAGCAGCGACGCAGCCGAGGAGGGAGATCAGGAATGCCATTGCGTGGTGACTCTGGCTGGGTAGTTCGTTATGACTAATTTGCACCACAACTCGGTGACTCTGGCTGGGTGGTTCGTTATGGATGAATTGCACGACAACTCGGTAACGTGATCTCGTAATGGGACAGCAAATTAAAAATCCAAATAGTCATAGCTATCACGGCCTTCTATAGTAATCTCCATCCATAAGACTCTCCTCGAATCTCTGATCGAAACACAGTCCACCGTTTCTTCACTGTTTGGAAAACAGCTCCGTATCCCCCCTCACCGACGGCGAGCGCATATATCTACCATGTGGAAGGGGTCGGCATGCCTATTAATCGCGACCCGCGACTAGGGGGGCCCCGATCACCTAAACATAAGTGTTGGTCAAACTTGAGGTCTTTCGCCAAGGGGTCGGCGGCGGTGTGAAACGTGTTTGAAGCACCCTACTTTACGCGGTCTTATACCCGCTTGGGCGCATAATTCCTATACTTAGGCATCCCGTGTCTCCGCCATGATTTGAATGTAGTGGCCCGACGCTAGAAGGGTTCACTGGGTAACCGTCTATACTCGGTGACCGTCCAGCCTTATAGGGTTAGTACCTTATAAGGCTACCCTAGAGTATTAGACTTTAGAAATTTTAACTCTTTATAACCTAGATTTTATAATAATACTATCTATTAATCTATTTAATATATTAAACGTACTCCTACTATCCCTTCCTCTATTATAAGAGGCTAAATTAGGTAGGGAAGATTATATAGAATTAGCTTATATAGCCTAGGTTAAAGCTAGGGGACTAGGTAATAGAATCCTATTAATTACTAAAGTAGTTATATAATATAATATACTAAAGAGTATACTTACTAATAGAATTAAGGGGAGTATAATAGTTACTACTACTTATAAAAGCTAATAATAACTTAGTTCTAGAGAAGAAGTAGCTATTCTAGCCTAGGTTCTTTATCTTTATATATAGGGTTAGCTATTAAGGGTAGAGTAAGTATAGTTTATAATAAATAAAATTCTCTTTATAAGAGATAATAAAACCCTAATTAGTCTTAATTAGCCTTAGAAATTTATATTATAATATCTAGAGGTAAAGATAGCTTATATTCTATTACTAGATAAAAAATATACTATAACCTAGGATCCCAAAGTTCTATTAAGCTAGTTTAATCTCTACTTATAAACTAAGATAATATATAAGGTAGATAAGAGGGATATTTATAATATAAATAAAAAAGGCTTTATATAAGGGGTAATTACTAAGCTTAAGGTTATAATATTTAAATATAAGAAGAAGAAGGCTTATATAACCTAATATAGAAATTATAAATAGGTATCCCTTATTAAGTATATCTTAATAGATAGAAGGTCTCTACCCCCCTAGATTATCTTTAAAGGTAAATTAATCTAGAAGTCTTAGAAAGAAGCTCTTAAAGTAGGTAAAATTACGATTAGTAAGAATAATTAGACTAATAATATAATTAGATTTAAATAGCTTTAAAGAGGATTTAATTAAGAGATATAAGGCTACTAAAAGGGGGAATATTAAATACTATTAATTAATAGCTATACTTTATATATTATAATTATAATAATTTAGTACTATATTAATTATAAAATTATTCTTCTTTACTTACTATTATATATAATATATCTTCTTTAACTATTAGATATTAGTATCTTTTCCCCCTTAGTAATAGCTTATAAATCTTATATCTAGTAAATTATACGCTTAAAAGAAAGCTATTATATTAATAAGGTAGACTTTCTAGATATCTATTAAATAGCCTAGTATAAAGTAATAATATTAGTTAATATAAAGAAGGTATAAGTTATAGTAGGACTATTACTATTTAGACCTAAATTAATTCTATAATATTTTCCTATAACCTAGCTATTATAATAGTATAATATTAAGATCTATTCTATTATACCTCCTAAGGTTATAATTACTTTAACTAGCCTTAATAGGAGCTTTTACCTCGCTTTAATACTAGTTAATACTTTATATATATAATAAATCCTATAATATATTATATAGACTATAATTAATATATAATAACCTAATCTATTACGTACTTTATAAAAGGTAGGTAAAGCGGCTATTTAAGTAATAATTAAGTCTACTATCTAGGGTATTATTAATATAAAACTTCTAGAGTTAAAATAATAATAATAATAGAAGTCTTATTACTTAAAGGGAAATTATAAAGCTACTAAATATATAAATAAAGTAGTACTTAAGGAATAATAGACTAATTAAGCTAATAAGGTATAAAAGGCTATTATTACCTCCTTAAATAGACTTAATCTAGATATCTTTAATTTAAAGAAAAAGCCTATTCCTAAATTATATCCTACTCTAAGGAAGAAGCTATTACCTCCTACTATTAGACTAGTAATAGTTACCCCTTTTAAGTCGCTTATAACTATATCTATAATAGTAATATTAGATAAGATAAAAGTACCCCTAACTATAATATAAGAAGTAATACTAAGGAAGGTAGACTATATAGTTATTTAAATAATAACTAAGAGACTAAAAAGATTTATTATTAAATTACTAATAAGGGTAATTATAACTAAGTTAGAATAGGCGCTATAAAGATAAAATAGCTAGGAGGGATAGGAAGTTTAGGTAATTATAGGAATTAGCTAATTAGGATAAGGTATACGGACTAGAAAACCTTATAAAGGATAATATAAATAGCTTTAAATAGTTATTTTATAGATTTATAGTAAGAAATAGACGTTTTAGACTATAATAGAGTAGGCTTATAAGGCTGGATAGTTACCGAGTATAGACGGTTACCTAGTAAACCCTTCTAGTAGGCCGCACGTCTGACATGCGGGCGTCGCATTTTTCCGTCATATATATTTTCCTTTCTATATTCTTGAACGGGTATGTATACGTTTATCTTCACAGCGATATACGGTTTTAGCGAGGGATGTACTGGCCTACCTGTACTCCCTTGGCATTGGACTTGGTCTGTATCTGGCATCCCTGTGGCTCCCAACCGTGTATATACATCTGGGTTCAACTACAGACCTCGCGAAGATGACAGATCAAGGCGGGTGGGTCTAGGCTGCTTCAGATCTCTCTCCACCTTTGTTACGGGATATTTGCGACCGTAGGTGTTACAATCTCGATGATATTCTGGATGGGCTGGATGATGGAATCGTTTATCTCCTACTGGTTAGTACTGGCTACTAGCGTTCGGGTTGGATATGGCATTCTTTGTATCTCCGTTACAAGGTACCAATATGTGATCGATGCGTACGGGGTATACTCGGCTAGCGCGCTTGCCAGCGTGACGTTGATGCGATATATACCGCTGGTAGAATGGTCGAGGTGGCTATCCTGCCTTACAAGGATTTGGGGGTGCGTTGAACCCTCACTCTTCTCGGCTGCCTGAGGCGGCGCTGGTGCCTGCGCCGTATTTGTTCAAGATATGTGGATTATAGATACGGAAGCGTAGTAAGTTTGCCGTGGGATCATGAATGTCTTGTAGAAGCGTCGTTCCATCAGCTGTATGTTATATACAGACTTTGCCAACGAGCAATTTTCCTCACCCCTTTCTCTTCATCGGCCTCGTAGTAGTCTCACCCTTGACCTCTAGCTTCGACTCCTCTTCTTCCCTGCCTTTACTCTTCTACCTCTTGCTATAGTTATCTTCGCCATCTCGTTTATGTCCTACCTACCCTCTTCATTTCTCAACAAATCCATAAACTCCCCCCTAGTCATTTTAGTAGACCTCTTCGCCTTCGTCTACCCTTCATCTTTCTCTCCTCCTCTTCCTTCTGCCTCTTCCTCTCTTTATCCCGTCTCCTCCCCTCCTCCCAAATAAACATCTGCCTCTCTAGACTCCCACTTACCCTTACCCTCTTCCCCAAGTACCCAACCCCACCATCTCTACCCTTACGTCTAACCTCCCACAACACACTAATATCGCCTATCTCAATAGCCACAGCTAGCTCCTTAAGCGTTACCCCCATTTATCGTCGGTGGGTCGGTATCAGATACCATGCTCACCATATTCAATGACAGCGGCTTCGGTAACTCATTGTCCGGATACTCGATGTGGAAACCTTCATAGCGGTCTTCTCTTTTCGTACTTTCCTCCCCCGTCTTCCCTGGTTTTGAGGTGGCTGATCCGATGTACATCTTTTGATTCTTGAGAATTGGCACGCGCGTGACCGGTGGGGGAGTCAAGGTAGGCTTGCAGGGTGAATTTCCGCATTTGCTGCTCGATTCTGTCGCGGGTGTCGGCGTTGGCTTCGTCGTGATGGGAGATGCCTTAGGCTATGCCTATAGTGATGGGGAGGGCGGCGATAGTGAGGAGGCCGAGGACCACTGTTGCGATGGCCCGGAGAAGAGGTCGGATCCAGCGAGGAGCGAGGATCAAGAGGTACAGGAAGAGTCGAGAGGCACGGAAGATGAGCTCAGAGAGGGCAACAAGTATGTGTTGTTGTACTGGGAAGAGGTAATCGAATTGGGGTGGCAAGGCTACACGTTTATTCTAGACCGTGCCAAGAGAGTTCACCCTACCCGGAGCTTTTGAGACTCCGTACTCCCAGCCCTAGCTCCAGGGCACTCTTTTCTATAGATCCTCAACCAAGCCCATTCTAATACTATAAGAATTTTTTAGCGTAAGATTTCCTGTAATACGTATAGCGAAAAGAAGTTGATGAAATCTATCGTTATAGAAAGCGAGGGTGTGGACCAGAACTAAGTGCGGACCGGAAGGGGGTGAACTCTTCTAGGGGCAGTAAACTTCGAAAACGCGTTTCTTACTTTACTTAGAGAGAGTACTTATTCATCAACCACCGATAGCCTCGGTATAGACGAGTGCTTCTCACAGCAATCAGGCAGCGTATTAGGAGCTCGTAAGGCTGGAAAGATATAGTTGCCCGAGGGCACGAAATGGATACGAAGACGAAATCAAGAGCGGTATATCTTACGCTTTACTCTTGGGTTCAATAGTCTAGGTGCTACATCTTTGCGGGAGTGTGAGTATTAAGCCTTCACTAGGCGTCGACTCATTGATCTCCTTGGAACCAGCCTTATCATGGCATGCGTAGCGCAGCATGATTCCTGAAATGGGCTTATATACAGCACCCTATCGGAGATATTTACAATATCGCACCAGAGGAGGCCCTTATAGTAAGGAGCCGAGCTAGTCATCAGGCTCCGCAAGGTGGCCATACATAAAATTAGCCGTCTTTAGTATCTTGCCCTCATCAGGCTGAAGGAACCTCAAATGTCTGGTTTGAACTGCTGCTGCCTCGCACTCTCATACTTCTAACATCGAATTAATTCCAAATTAAAGACATCGTCCTATAGAAACGAATCGTATTGGGATATTCTCGAATGGGCTATATTTCTGATATTCCTGATGACGTTACCTATCAGCGTCCCTAACATGCTATAGCGTAGTCTCCTTTACCTCCACAATCAGTCTAATAGGGAAGCTAATGTTCACAGAAGCCTTTTATTAAGACGGTACCACGGTCCGCTCTATTGATAACAGATTTCTCCTCTGAGAAGCAGCAGTCGCGAGCTTTTGGAAGAGACTAGCCTAGCAGACCTAAATTTAAGAGAGAGAGGACTATAAAGAGACTTATTGACATTATACAATATCGTTATCACTTTATTACTAGCGTTGTTCCTTGGTAAGTCTTCTTGAAACAGCTGGCGGCAATGCTAATGTTCGACGCCGCCCTAAATAATACATCTGATCATTATTTTTGATAGGCCTCGTGTTAGCGCTAGGTCTCGAGACGCTGGAATTCGATGACAGACCGGTCTCAACAACTAGAGACCAGCTTCTTGAAGCTATTCGCCATGGCCCAACTGTATCTCCAATACTCTTATGACGGCTCCAGTAACGCGGCGCTCCGAGAAGGGAGCTCTATATGGGGTAGGTCATACTTACAAATACAATCTAAGTCTTTCAATATTATGTTGCATGGAGCTAAATGCTATCAGATCCTCGATCAGCTTGTCAGGAGCCAAAGCTTGGCTAGTACTGTGGAGAGATTCCCGCTACTTCGCCGCTCCAGAACTTTCAGTATTATCATCCTGCTACTTTGGCTCTTGTCGCCGATTGGAGGCCAGTTTTCCTCCCGAGTCCTTCCCCAGACTGATACCGAAATAGTGACAAACAACACCATCGATTACTTTCACACAGGATATAATTACGAGCCTGAACAAAAGTGTTATATATCTAGGACAGTAGAATTGATCACCTGTGGTTTACCACTCAGCACCCTTATCGGGGCCAGCTTATGGAGTCTGAAGTCGCTCTGAAGTCGCCATTCGATCAGCGGAACAATTTGAAGATCCCTCTGATTGAAGACCTATATACGTCTTCAGGCGTCCCTGGCGAGCCATGGAGCCTAGTAGATGTTCATGCAAACAACACAATCTGATCCCACTCAATTGCTTTCGTGACTATAGTTGATGGAGGAGGCCCTTTTGGCGAGTACGAATTCGTTACAAATTGATTAGGATATAACTGATATTGCCAAAGGCTCGTGAAGGCTACTCTTCAGAGCTCGATTGGAAACCTAGTAGTGTAGAAGCGTTCTATCTGTCTTGAACCACATATAGAAGGCACAGATATAGTCGATTGATGTGATCATGCCGGCCGAACGGTCAGCGTGGCAAGTCACTCTCGGCGATGTACTCCATATCTCTCATACTTTCAATGCGTCTTTGCTTTTATTACTGGGCCAAATGTTAAGGTTACAGCAGTACAACTAGATCTTTTCCACAACGAGGCTGAGAACGCTACTGCAGAACCCCACCACTGACCGAGTGTGAAACGCCTGGCGAGGTATCGCTTGTGTATGGAATGCCGCCAGAGCCATTACAGGTTATCAGCCGAAGTCGTCCGTTGATGCTCGGCACGCCTGTGGAAACACAACAGACCTTCCCATGTGGTGTCGCAACAAACGTACTCAATATCGCTCGGCAGTACCGCGCTATATCTTCGCGGACGACCAGCTCAAGCATTCCCAAGTGCATTAGAGGCTCGGCTAGAGGCCGCGTTGTTTCTGTATACTCCATCGATGCACAATCCCTCCTATTACATTCCTCGAGAGCTATCACTGCGGCACTGGCGAGTGTCCTGCATAGCATGCTGACTGCAGCATACAATGTAACCCTGATACCACGATACGGTAGGACAGACTGAATAGATATGCAAGTTCTCTCCGCCGGGAACTGGCGCACCTATTCTTGATTCCGGGTATTGCCTCTTTTGCCTCGTTCGCACCGGGGCTAAAGATACCGCTATCGATCATTGACTGGTTAAATCCAGTAAGGTCAGACCAGACAGCTTCGATATCCGTCAAGGAGCTGCTGAAGGTATGGGTTGGTTCTGTAGCATGGAGCTTTGCGAAGCGGAACAACGTCTGCACGAAACTAAGCGCCGATATATCTACGACCAACCAGCGACAACCGACTCACCGAAAGGCCGACTCAGCGAACGCAAAAGTCCTTATAAGATGCTCGACCCTCACACTCAAAATTTCTGTGTGGCCTCTTGTATTCACTCACTGCACTCGAACAGATAGCCTCATCTCTACAGCCCTGCAATGAAAGTCGGTTCGCCTTTGGTCGTGTGGCTGAAATTATGGACATCTTTGATGGTCAGAGTTGTAACAGCTCAAGACGAGGAAACCCCCCAAGATCTCTTCTTCTTCCCGCCAAGACCACCAGCTCTAAATAATGACTACCTTAAGACCAGATTTCATGTGCAAGATGTTCTTAATGTGAACTGGGAGACTTCGGTAGGATACACGAACCTGCAATATTTGTGTTGCTCGACCACACTATGTACAAGTTAGTTGTCGGGTTGTCCACAATAAGAGATATGACTAAGTTGTTCGTAGTCTTATATTCACTGAACAACGCCACTGGTATACATGATGGATATTGGGCATTCAACTTTACCCTCACATTTGGCACCGGCAATGATTGCTACATGAGGTTGGACCAGCCACTCAGAGGTTTGCATAAGGGTATTGAAAGCGAGCATTTCATCGTCGCAGATGCTGTCTCGCCGTCATTGTTTTGGCAACAAAATGGTAGCACGCCTCTGGATCCCAGTGGGAAACAATCTACTTATGGCTCGGCCTCGAGCCCAGCCCTGTCTCTACCTACAGACGGGGATGCAACTCAGTTTCCCGATCAGTGCTTGGCGCTGGACAAACACTTCGAAGCAGGTTGTTGGTCAGCTTTGCAGCTGTCCGATTGGATACCCGAGGGGGTAAAAGCTAACACCCCTTGCGCCATTGATGCCAGTTGCCAAACTACCAATTCCACAATACCTCCATGGACTCAGGCTTTCCTTGCGAGCTCTGATTGGGGCTCAAACCGTGGATGCTGGTACATTGGATTTGGTTCCTGCACCGATAGCGTATATATGGCACCAAGAACGGCTGAGAATCGCCAGGACCGACTGCTCTTTTCTAGATATGCATATACATCTTACACTATATACTGTAAGTTCAGAAGCTAACGGTCTTCCTTCAACTTCCACTAATCGAAATCAGCAATTTGGCAATTCTTCTATTCTTGGCGAGAAGCTATGGATAAAGCAATCAGTCGGGCCGCAGCTGAAATCAGTACTATCACAGCAGTGGTGGACTCCAGTAGCAATACCAAACATCATTGGGCCGAGAACATCATAGTAACAGCTTTAGCGACTACGATTGCTCTCATACCCGGAGTCGGACCGGAAGCATCTTTGGCTCTGTCTTTAGCATATAAAGCCGGGACGGGTGCGGCTGGCCAAATTCCAGGTATCGTAAAGAATGTCTGGTCAGCTAGGTCAACGGATCCCGAGCAAACAAAGGAGCTCGAGAATAACCAGCTAGCAATCCTGTTGATTGGATCGACTAATACGAGCGTGCAGTCAGTCCTCGATTTCAACACCAACATGACTCTTGCAATACTACAAGGTGTAGAGATCGGCACTAGCAAGACCGATTATTCCAGCTTTCTTGAATTCACCGATGGAGGTCGGTATTCCGATAGCGGTAAAAAGATCCTGCTGAATGCAGACAACTTCGAGACTTCTGACAAGCTCTTGACGACCTTCACTACATATCTAATTTCGGGCAGTCTAGCCCAGAACGGCTTCTACGCCGTGCTCATCCCAGGCCTGAATCCTGCCGCAGTCTACAGCGACCCATCGAGCAACTGCCCAAGCTGGGCAGGCTCAAGCTGCAACTCGAAGTCAAGCGATGTTGGATGCCGCGGGGAACTTGCCGCAAATAATCTATGTACCAACCTTTGGTACAGTCAAACTCATAAGAGTTCGTACCTCTTATTGAAAGACGGAAAGACAGATGTCAAGCAGTCTTCCCAGATCTTGCAAAGGATGTATCAGAACAACTTTGCTAGTGGAGAGTCCCTCTTCGAAAGTGCCGCGATTTGCGAATTGCAGAGCGTGTTTCCGAAAGGGTCCATGCCGTCTTATACAACTAGCGGCCCGAGTGGCTCAGCAGGCTTTCTCTTCACGCAAGGAAGTTTTCCAGCGGCTGCACCTTATGCCAACATCATCAATACGACCACGAATTTCCTCGGGATCGCTGACATGGGATTTGTGAAATTAAGTCAAGAAGCATCACTTGGAGCAAGCTGGGTGCACCCGAGCACTGATCTCTTTACTTCTGAACGCTCGGGTTTGCTAAATACCTTCTGTACGGCACAACTGAATGTATCGATTGCCAATAGTTGGGGAGGAAAGAATGTGGACTCATGGACCCAAAACAGAGCTCGGTAGTTTCTTGATCGTTGGACAGTGATACTGGCTGCTAGATCAACGCAGTCTTTGGGTGACTATTGGGAAAATGGTGTAAGAGCCGGGAAGTATCATGAGGTTACACAAAGTATCTATTCCGACGCTGTCGATTGAGACGTTGTCAGGAACGCCTACGTCTCGTCGATATCAGTATCGTAGGTAAAGTCGCAATACTAAGTTAACAGCTAACTATCAACAATGTTAAGACTACGACTGGCGAGGAGGTCGAGCTTCGCCAGTATATTCTAATAGTCCGAATTCATCGATTCGCTATTGTAAGCTTCTCGCCCTTAGGCGTCAGAACTATGATTACAGCTAAATAGGGTGCGGACTATCTCCTTCCCACACATCGCTTGCGGGTGATCGTATGTTACGATGAGCTTCCGTATTCTAGAAGGCTGAAGATTTAGGTTCTTGAAGGGATTTTTAAACTAGCGGTATATACTCTGAATAGATAGTAAGGAGCTAGATAAGGAAGTGGTATTAATCAGCACGTTATATTACTAACTATACGGCTAACAATCGAGATTGTTGTATTAGGGACCTAAAGTGTCCTCGGTGGCTTCATTGAAAAGCCGTACTTGTATAATGCTAGATCTTCAATATTGGTTATTAGAAAACCTAGAGTCAGCTCCAGAATCCGTTTTCTTATTACGCCCTACACGCTTACGCCCTGGAGAGGGTCAAATAAACGCAAGCTAATCCCCTACCTCCCGCCCTAACACTGACATGTATAATACAATTGCGGTATTGGAAATCCGGCAGATCCACTTATGCATTTTCCGTTAGTGCCGCAATTATCACCGCACCCGTCGCTGAACATTGCACCAGACTTGCACGGCACTGGCGAAGGCGAAGGCTCAGGCAGGGGAAGTGGAGGCGGGGGAGGTGGAGGTGGTGTGCTTGACGGCGCTGGGGGCGGAGTAGTTGCAGAGGGCACATTCACCATGCTTGCAGACGACGTCTGCGTCGGGTCATCGGCCGGTCCATTTGGGTTCTCCGGGTCGTCGACGGGGGTATGAGGAATGCCTGGGTCCGGAGTCGGTTCGTCGGGCTTCAGATCGATGGGAATGGTGTTGTCGCACACTGCGCCTTGTCGCCGAACCAGATGCCGCCAGCCAAAATGGCCAGCGAATCGGCATTGTCAATGGACAAGTTTTTGTCACAGACACCGGGCTTCGTGTCGTCGTCAGGGTCTGGGCAGATGGGTTTGCCGTCCTTTTTGTCGCGGCCCGCGGGCATGCGTCTGGAGCCGTAGGCGAGGTTGAGGCAACTCTTTACACCGTACGCGTAGTCGATTGTTCTGATGGAAAGTGCGTCAGTAACGGATCAAACCTAACAGAGAAGGAAGAAGAATTGCAGGGAAAAGTCCTTACTTCTCTTTTGTACCAGTGAAGTAAGTTGTATGTGTCCACTCGTGAAGAAGTGCCTGTGCTTTCCCGGCCCAGAAATCTTCTAAATTCTTGTATGTGGGGCTAGACCCTGTACAGCCGGCAAGGATAACTTTGGTACTCTGCAATTGCGTCGTTGCCTTGGTGTTGGTGATATTGAACCACGCGTCACAGAGATTAAGAGGTTTCTTCCCGTCGCTCATGTGAGCGTAGTAGCCCTTTTGGCAGAACGCTACATTGGAGTTGTCACAGGTGACGTTAAGGGGGTAATCTTTCGAACTGTCATCGTCTACTTTGGCCCCTCTTCCGTACGAGTCTTTGAGTTGATTGATGATCGCGTTGTTGGGAATATCAAGGAGGTCTTTTGATAGAAATGCTTCGCGATATGTCTTGGGCTGGCCATCTTTGCCAAGATTCTGGCTGGCGTAGGTGGCCATTTTGGGGGCGTTGGTCAGCTCGGTCTTGACGAGATCAAGGTCCTCCTGCTTCCTGTTACAATCGATCTTGTATGACCTTAGGAAGAGCCGCGAGCTAATGAACGTCAGAGAACGCGGGATAAACGAGGTACCGCGGCTACATAGTGTCTCGTATATACCTCCGGTCCTGTATTTGAACTTCTTCACTCCTTATAGTAGGTGAAGCGATGATTTGTTAGACGCCAAGGGCGATAAGCAAATACTCAGGCGACCTAAAAGCTACTATTATAATAATAGGAGACTGTAAATAATATTTTCTTAAAGAGTTAGAGAGAGTAGATAAGAGAGGTATTTATATATAAGAGAAGTTATTAAGTATAATATATACTTCTTATAAAGTTAGCTAGCCTTCTTATATTAGCGCTTATATAGAGTTATAAGCGAGTCCTAAGGCGTAGAAGCTAATAGCCTACTACGACTTAAGGTACTACGTAAGATAATTAGTATTATTAGCTACTATTAGTTAGCTATTACAGTATTAAAATAGACTTTAAAATAGTATAAGTAAATAAAGGATATACTAGACTAAGGCTATCTTATATAAGAGTTACTATCTTCTAGAACTTTTTATTAGCTCTAATAGTATTAATAAGGGTCTAAGATAATATTATATAATTCTATAAGTAGATATAAAAGAATAATAAGGGCCTAGGAATTATTTTAAGAAATAATTATTATATATAATATTAGAGTATATTATATTAGATAAAACTCTCTACTAGAAGTTAAGTATAATATTATTAAGAAATAAATATATAGTAATCTTAGTAATACTAGAGAAAAATAGAAAATCCTTATATAATTAATACTATATCTTTTAATATATCTTTAAAGTACTTAATTAATATCTAAGTAGTTTAGATCTAGTTAAATTAAAGTTATATATACCTCCCCTTATTACCTACTATCTATATTACTATTAGTACTCTTCCTATCCTATTATACCTCTACTAGAAAATACTTATAAAAATTTAAGATTTTTATATTAGAAATTACCCCTACTACCTACTATTTAATAGATAAGGTAAATAGTAGGAAGTATATTAGATATATATTAATAGACTAATATAGATTATTCTAATAGTATTATATACCTAGTAATAAGATAGATATTACCTTCTATTTAAACTAATATTAGATATATTAGTAGATAAGATAAATAGTAGGAAGTATATTAGATATTTTAGTAGGTAGGTAGCTTATAAATATAATAGTATTAGCTAATATACTAATAGACTAATATAGATTATTCTAATAGTATTATATACCTAGTAATAAGATAGATATTACCTTCTATTTAAACTAATATTAGATATATTAGTAGGTAAGTTAAATAGTAGGAAGTATATTAGATATATTAGTAGGTAGCTTATATATATAATAGTATTAGCTATATTATATATATATACCTATTCTAATAGTAATTTATACCTAGTAATAAGATAGATATTTCCTTCTATTTAAGTTAATATTAGATATATTAGTAGGTAATATAATATATTAGTAGGTAATATATTAGTAGGATTTTTAGCTTATATATATAATAGTATTAGCTAATATACTAATATACTAATTTAGATTATACTAATAGTATTTTATACTTATATAAAGGGTTAGAGTTTTAAAAATTTATAGGAAAAACTTAAAATTTATAATCTTTTCTATTTATAGATTATATAATAGAGTTATAATTAGTTTATCTTAGTAATAAATATCTATAAGTTAAAAGTTAAGTAAAGAGTTAGTAAAGAAGGTATATTTTATATAACTTACTATTAATCTATATTAAAATTTTATATATACTAGAATAAAGTATTATATTATTATTATATATACTAGAATAAAGTATTATATTATTATTTATATATACTAGAATAAAGTATTATATTATTATTTATATATACTAGAATAAAGTATTATATTATTCTTTATATATACTAGAATAAAGTATTATATTATTTTTTATATATACTAGAATAAAGTATTATATTATTCTTTATATATATTAAAATTAAGTATTATATCTTTCTTTATATATACTAGAATAAAGTATTATATCTTTCTTTATATATACTAGAATAAAGTATTATATCTTTCTTTATATATACTAAAATTAAGTATTATATTATTCTTTATATATACTAGAATAAGTTAAAATTAAGTATTATATTATTCTTTATATATACTAGAATAAAGTATTATATTATTATTTATATATACTAGAATAAAGTATTATATTATTCTTTATATATACTAGAATAAAGCGTTATATTATTCTTTATATATACTAGAATAAAGTATTATATTATTCTTTATATATACTAAAATTAAGTATTATATCTTTCTTTATATATACTAGAATAAAGTATTATATTATTCTTTATATATACTAGAATAAAGTATTATATTATTATTTATATATACTAGAAATAACTATTATATCTTCTTTTATATATACTTAAATAAAGTATTATATCTTCTTTTTTATATACTAAAAGTATTATATCTTTCTTTATATATATTAAAGCTAAGAATAGCTTCTTTATCTAGATTTACTTTAATTATAATTTATAATATAATATATATATACTATAATTAAGTATTATTATCTTAATTAAATATACTATTATTAAACTTAATAGTATCTCTTATATTTATTATAATAAAGTATCTTCTTCTTATATATATACTATTATTATATCTTATATTCTTAATACTTTTAATATAATAGAATATATAAAACTCTAAGTCTTAAAGATTTCCTAGATATCTTATTTAATAGATTACTTACTTTATATCTTTATTTAACTACTTATTAAATTCCTAATATTCTTTATATATTATTTATATATATACTAATATATTATAATATCTTTTATATAAATAATAATATCTAGTCTATTTTATACTACCTAATTATATTAAAATTATTAAAAATTAGTCTAATAGTTTTAAGGATATATTAGAATAAGTATATTAACTTACTAATATACTTATAACTAGAATATTAATTATTAATATTAAAATCCTAATATTATTTATAAATTACTTATTTTACTAATTTACTTACTAAGATATCTAATATTAGTTTAAATAGAAGTTTATATATTTAATTTATTACTAGGTATCTAATACTATTAGAATTATTTAAATAATATAATAATATATTAGTTAATACTATCTTACTATTTAAAGAAGCTCTTAAATAATTCTTTAAGAGTATTTTAAAATCCTTAAGGTTTATAGTAAGATAAATAAAAAGTAGTATAGAAGTATTATTAATACTAAGAGTATTAGTAATATCTTTTTTATTATTATAAAAAAAACTACTATTAATAAAATAAAGACTAAGATATATTATAAAGTATATATAAAAATATTAAAGACTTACTTTTATAAGAAATATATCTTATTAAAAAAGAAGATAATAGTTAATACTATTAAGATAAAAGTTAATAATAATAATAATAGTATTATCTCTTATAATAAAGAATCTACTACTCTTAAGTTAAAGAAGTAATTCTTTATTAAGAATATTATTAAAAGTAATACTAATACCTTTATATCTCTTACTAAGGATTATAATAATATAATTTAAAATATATCTTATTAGTATATTATTATATTTAAGGTAATTACTACTTTATATAATATATTTACCTTATAATAAATTATAAATTATAAATAATACTAATAGAATATTAGTTATTAAAAAAGAAAGAGGAGAGAATTAGATAATAATTTATAAAGTATAAAAAGGTATAAATAGCTAAGAAATTATAAATAAGTAATCTCTTATTAAGTTTATTATACTTCTTTCTTAAAGTTAAATATAATCTAGTACTTCCTTTAAATATTATACGCGTTATAAACTTAATATAATATACTTTAAAGATAAAGACTAAATTAAACTTCTATTATACTTCTTTATATATTACTAATATAAATATAAATATACTATCTACCTTATTACTATAAAGAAGGAAGTTAATACTAGAATATAAGTTTATATTATAGTAAAATTAGAATCTAAGGGTATTAATAAGTATACTACTATATTCTTATAAAGGTAACTTAAAGCTTTTAAAGACTAGGTTATAATAGCTAATTTAATTATTAAAGCTTATATTAATACTACTACTACTAGAAGGAAAGAGTAATAAAGAGTAGAAGGAGGAGGAGTTTAATAATAGTAAATATACTATTAATACCTTTATAAAGAGAGATAGCTATCTAATAGAATTAGAGGTAGGGGTTTAATCTTATATATATTTATTAGTAGTATAATAAAAAGCTTATTAAAAAGAAGATTTATAAATCTAGATTATTATATCTTTTTTTATAACTAGTATATAACTACTATAATTATTTTAATATAGAAAAGGGATTTTTTATATTTATAATCTTAAATAAGATAATTTTATTAGTAATAGTAAGAAGCTTAATTAAAAAGAGATATTTTTAAACTAGCCCTTTCTATCTTTTTTATAACTAATATATAATTATTATAAGTCTTATAAAATATAATAAAGATATATACTAATATAATAATTAAGTAAGATAAGTAGTAATAGTAATAATAATAATATTAGTAATAGTAGTATAGTAATAGAATTAATAGCCTTTATAAATAAGTATAATAGTTTAATAATATAGATATAGTATTTTTATATATTACTAAAAGGGTAATATTCTAACTACTTAAATCTTAATTAATTTAAAACTTTATTCCTCTTATTATAAGTTAAACTTAAAGAAATAGCTTTATTATATAAAGGAATTAATTATTAATTTAACTAGAATATAAGAGAATATATTAGAGATACTAGTCTACTTAATAGTACCTTACTAAGACCCTACTAGTTATATCTTATAAAAAGGGTATAAGAAGATTCTTATATTATTAAGGTTTATAACTATTTACTACCTTAATAATAGATTATTCTATTTAAGTATAAGGTTTTATAAAATAGAGGCTTAGTCCTTAATAGAAGTAACCCCTTCCTACCCTTAAATCTTATTCTTATCTTAGACTCCTTCTTATATACTTAATTATAAATTATCTTCTCTTTATTCTACTTAACCTTTATAAGGTATATAACTCTAGTTCTTATTATATATAAGTTTATTTAAAGTAGCCCTTACTTAAAGCTATCTTACTTATATATATATTAAATTATAAAATAGATATTTAATATAAGATCTACTACTTAAGTATACTTTTATATATTTAAAGTATATAAAATAGTTATAATAAGTATATTATAATATAGTATATAAACTTTCTTTTATAATTATATTTTTAATAAAAAGAGGATATTCTTAGTTTATATCTCTAGCTTTAATAAGTTAGTTATACCTACTATTTTTATTTAGTAAATAGCTTACTAGTTAAGTTATTAATTATAATCTTATTAAAAGAAGTAAGTAGATTAAATTAAGAATCTTCTAACTAATATATATTTACTTCTAATAAAGCTATTATAAGATATAAGTTTAAGAGAGGTAGTAAAAAAGGTAGAGAGTTATCTAGTTATAATTATTACGCCCTTAATACGCGAGCCTTAGTAGATATTATAAGTACTTACTAAAGTTAAATATACCTTAATATAATAAGTTAGATAATTACTCGCTTAATTATTATAATTATTATAAGATAATTATAATAAGCTAAGTAATTACTTACTAAGTTACTCTAGTTAATATAAGTTAAGTACTAGTAATTAGTATAAGTATAGACTTTCTTATATCTATATAAATAGTATTACTTTCCTTTTAATAAGAAGCTTAGTACTTAACTTATATTATCTACTAGACTAATCTCCTAGATATTAAATATAATTTTATACTAGACTAGTTTAATATAAAGCCTACTTATCTTCTCTTTAATACTCCTCTTTATAAGATCTAACCTAGATCCTAATAACCTTTATAAGTTACGAGTTATAATACTTTAAATACCCTTAAGATAAATACTTTAAGAGAAAGGAATCCTACCCTAAGTAAATAAGGTTTATAATAGATAGTAGTTATTAAAGTTAAAGAAGGTATTAAGATTATTAAACTAGACTTATATTATAATAACTATAAAAAGTTAGAAGAATAGCTAGTATAAATATAATTATACTTCTCTTTTAATAAAGATATTATAAGTCTAAGTAACTAGCCTCTATTTATTATAACTTATATATAAGGACGGGCTTAAAGGTAGTCCGCCTTATATCTTAAGTAATATATAGAAGGTCTTAATAATAGAGATAATACTACTATTAAGAAGTAGATAGAAAGCTTTATATATTTCTATATAGAGATAAGGTATATATTTAAACCCTCTAATAAAGAAAGTATAATAGTATAAGTTATCTAGTACTTATCTTAAAAGAAGTTAGTATTAAAGTACTTAACTTAGTTTTAATAGTATATAATACGAATTAACTAGGATAATAATATACTTATAATAATATATTAATAAGGATTAAAGGATAATATTAAGAAAGAACTTATATAAGATAGAGTTATATATAATATACTAGATATACTTATTAAAGTAGTAGTAAGAATTAATAACTAACTTTATAAGCTTATAATAGAGTTATATTATAATAGTAGTATTATAAGACTTAGATAAGTAGGGATCTATTCTAGGGGATATTATAAGAGATATATATAATATAATCCTTATAAACTTATACTAATAAAATTAGACTTTACTTAAAAGAAAGGTAAATTTAAGGGTAAGAAGTAGTAAGGGGATTAAAAAGTAATAAAATATAATAATTATAATAAACTAAGCTATATTATTAAAGATTATAAGTTAAAAAATATAATAAAATAACTATAATTAAATATATTAGAGCGAATACTAATTAAGATAACTAGACTTCTAAGGGATTAGCTAGAAGATAAGTATAATAATAAAGAGCTAGATATAATTATAAAAGATTTACTAGTACTTATTAACTATCTAATAAATAAGAATATTAAAGAACTCTAGATTAAGGAAAAAGAGTTATATAAAGAAATCGCGGTAAAATAGATAAATATTAGAAGAATTAAAGGCTAACTTAAGCGAATTTATAAATAACTTAAGGAACTAGGTTCTAATAATAATAGTAATAGTAGTTAGGCTTAGAAGGAATATTCTAAGTAAGGCTAAGAGAATAATAATTTAGATTAGAAGGACTTTAATAATAAACTTAAGAAGGGTAAGGATAAGCTCTTTAAAGAATCTCGTACCTTTATATTAAGAGATTTATAGATAAAACTTAAGGAAAGAATAGAATTTTATTAAGAAAGGATTTTAGATAGACTCTTATAAAAGGAATTCTAAAATAATTTATAATATCTATAATATAAAGTAATATACTAGATAGCTTATACTAATATATAATACCTAGTATATAATTAAGTTAAAAGGAATTTAAGAAAAGTAATTAGAATATATATATATAGAAAGGATTAGACTAGTTATAATAATAAGGGTTATAACTAGTACCTAGTAATTAAAAGAAAATATATATAGTTCTTAAATTATAATTAGAGATAGTATAATAGTCTTTATAAATATCTTAAGTATAATAAAGATACTAGAGAATATTACCTACTAGAGTAGTATATATATTTTTATAATAAGTATAAAAAATATATATAATAAAAGAAAATTACTAGATTCCTCTCTAACTTAAAAAAAGAGTAATTACTTATATTAAAGGGAAGTATAAAAAGATAAATATCCTAATCCTTAAAATATAATAGTTATACTTAATAGAGTATATAATATACGTAAATATACTAGTTAAAATAAATAGTTAGAGAACTATAATAATAATAGATTCTAGAGTATCTAGAAACTTTATCTCTAAAGTATTAGTATAATTAGTAGGCCTATTAATATAAAGAAAGAAGGATTTATATAACTTATAAATAGCTAATAGGTTAAGCCTATTAATAGAAAGCGTAGTTAAAGAGATAACCTTACTACTATTTATAATTTAATAATATTATAAGGAAATATCCTTTAATATAATTAGGATAGCTACTTATTATATTATTCTAGGTATACCTTAATTAGAAAAGTATAACCTAGTAATTAACTAGAAAAGAAAAGTACTTAAGTTTAAGTAAACTAGTAATATTACTAGGTTCTACCTTATACGCTAATAGTAGATAATAGTAGATAAGAAATTAAATTAAAAGATAGTTAAAGTATATATTACTTTAGTTTTAAATAAAGATAACTTTAAAAGAAAAGGATTTAACTTAATAAGTACTAGTAGAGGTTAGTAGAATTATAAAGTTAGAGTTCTTAAAGTAATTAATAATACTCCTAATATCTTATAAGAGTATTAAAGATAGAAACGCCTCTTTATAAAAGAGATAATAGTAAAAGCTCTACTTAAATACTAACCTTAAGATTATAAGATTAAACTTAAACTAGAGAAGGTACTAATATTTAGACCTATTTATATATTATTTAAAAAGGAACTCTTAGTACTACGTAGGTACTTAGATAAGAACCTAAAAAAGGGATTTATTTAAGAATCTAAATTACTAGTAGGATATCTAATACTCTTTACTAAGAAGAAAGATAGATTATTATAATTATATATAAACTATTAAAAGTTAAATAATATAATAATTAAGAATTATTACCCGCTATTAAATATTAGCGAGTTATAAGACTAGCTAGTTAAAGTAAAGATCTTTATAAAGTTAGATTTTAAAGGAGCGTATAACTTAATTTAAATAAAAGAAGGTAATAAATAAAAGATAGTATTTAAGACTTAATATAGATATTATAAGTACTTAGTTATACTATTTAACCTTACTAATATATTAATAACTTACTAAGTACTAGTTAATAATATTATATAAGCCTATTTAAATTAGATAGTAATTATATATCTTAATAATATATTAATTTACTCTAAAACTCTTAAGGAATATATTCCTTATATATAAGATATATTAATATACTTATTATAAGTAAGACTCCTCTTAAAGCTAGAGAAGTATAAGTTTTATAAGACTTTAATTAAGTTCTTAGGGTTTATAATAATAATTAAAGGCGTTTATATAAGTCTTAAAAAGATTTAAGTTATATAAGAATAGCTTATATTATATAATATTAAATTAGTATAAGGATTCTTAAGGTTTACTAACTTTAATAGATATTTTATAAAAGGCTACTTTAAGAAGGCCTTACTACTAACTAAAATTACTAAGAAAGATATAGGATTTTAATAGGATACTAATTAAAAGAAAGTATTTACTAAATTAAAGTAAACTTATATAAATCTACTAGTACTTTATATATTTTATAATAGAGAGCTAGTATATATTAAGATAGATACTTTAAACCTTATAATTAGAGCCTACTTATATTAATAGTTTAATAGTAAATAGTATCTAATAGTATACTACTTATATAAAATAATAGTAGTAGAATAGAATTATAATATATATAATAAGGAGCTTCTAGCTATTATATATTCCTTATAATATTAGAGAGTATATATTAAAAGCTATTTTAAACTTACTATCTTTACTAATTATAAGAACTTAATTAGTTTTATAATAATTAAAGAGTTAAATTAATAATAAGTTAGATAGATTAAGTTACTTAGATAGTATAAGTTTAAGATTTAATATACCCTAGATAAAGATAATAGAAGGGTAGACGCTTTAAGTAGATAATCTAATTATATATAAATAAAAGATATTATAATATAACCTATCTTAAAATAAGAAGGTAATAGATTATTAATACTAACTAGGTATTTAGTAATAATTATACGCGTTATTATATATATAGTTCTAAACCTTAAGAAAGTATATATTAGAGATATCTTAGCTAGTAAGCTTAGGAAATAATAACCTAACTAAGAGCTATTATTATATAAGTAGAAGTTATACTTATCTCTTAATATAATTAAAGGAGTAATTAAAGATTATTATAATAATCCCTTACTAGGATATCTAAGAGTTTCTAAAATATTAGAACTTATTTAAAGGGTATATATTATACTAAACTTATAAGTATTAATTAAATAATATATTAAGGAATATATATATTACTAGTAGAATAAATTTATAAGATATATTAAATATAAATAGATTTAATTTATTAAAGTTCTAGATATATAATAGAAAGATATTATAATAGACTTTATTATAAAACTACTTTAATTAGTTAACCTAGAAATTAATAATAAGTATAATTTAATAATAGTTATTATAAATAAGCTTATTAAGTATACTATTATAATTTTATATAAAGAAACTTATAATACTAGTTAGCTTAGTTTTATCTTATTAAATAGACTTATTAGAGATTATAATATATTAGAGTTAATTACTTTAAATAGAGATAAGCTCTTTATCTTAAACTATTAAAAGACCTTTATTACTTTAATTAAAATTAAACTATAAATATTAATAGTATATTATTTATAAATAAATAGATAAATAGAATATATAAATTAAATAATAAAAGTATACCTTAGATACTATATTAATAAAAGGTAGAATAATTAGGTTTTAATACTCCTAATAGTATAATTAGCTTATAATAATAAAAGATCTAATATTATAAAGCTATTACTATTCTTTACTAATTATAAAAGATATACTAATCTATTCTTAAATCTAAGATAAAGACTAGATACTAAGAAAGCTTTAGTATTAATATTAGATATAAAGGGCTTATATAAAGATATATAAAATAAAATCTATAAAAGAAATATATTTATAGAAAATATAGCTAATAAGAAGAGAAAAAATAGACTTTAATTAAAGAAGGGGGATAAAGTATATCTTCTTATAAAAAACTTAAAGAGTATAAGATTAAGTAAAAAATTAGATTATATTAAAGTTAGACTATTTTTAGTTATTTAAGAAAAAGGACCTATTAATTATAAGTTATAACTTCTACCTAATACTAAAATCTATCTAGTATTCTATATCTTAATATTAGAATAATTAGATTCTAATATACCCTTATAAAAAACCTTCTATTTTAGAATAGAGGAAGAGAATAAATTTAAAGCTAAAAAGATTCTATTATAAAAAGGTTAGAGTTACCTAGTAAAATAGAAAGGATATAAAGACTTAGAAAATATCTAGAAACTAGTTATAAATCTTATAAACTATTAAGAGCTCTTTTAATAGTATTATTAAACCTAGATATATTATAAGTAATCTACTTAAGAGCTTTAAGTAAGAGAGTCCTAGAACCTTTAAACTCTAAGAAAGTAGGATAGGTAGTAAGTATCTTCTTAACTTTACTAGCCTTCTTAAGTTCTTCTAAATATTCTAGCTCCTTAATATTATTAAGCCCCTTATTAAATATCTATTATTTATACTCTTTTAGAAAATACTTCTATTAATAAAGATGTTTTAATTTTATTTACTTCTAATAAGTAATCTTATTACTCTAATAAGTAGCTTTATTAGTAGCTTCTTAAACTACTTCTATCTCTACCTCTTTACGCTTAAGCTTCTTTATAGCTTTATTAATACTAGAGAAGTAGATAATAGATATAACTAGTTTATATTACTTCCCTAGCTAAATATATTCTATATACCTTTATAAAAGAGAAGATACCTAATATTCTTTTTAAGACCTCGCGTATTATAAATATAATACTATTATAACTACTCTCTTATAAGTAACTTAATCTAATAACTTAATATAATATTATTAAGAATAAGATAATATATATACTTAGTTAACTTTTAAGATAAAGGTTTAAGAAAGGAGGGGTAATATTATACCCTTAGTACGCGAGCCTTAATAAATATTATAAGTACTTACTAAAGTTAAATATACCTTAATATAATAAGTTAGGTAATTACTTACTTAATTACTATAATTATTATAAGATAATTATAATAAGCTAAGTAATTACTTACTAAGTTACTCTAGTTAATATAAGTTAAGTACTAGTAATTAGTATAAGTATAGACTTTCTTATATCTATATAAATAGTATTACTTTCCCTTTAATAAAAAGCTTTATATTTAACTTATATTATCTACTAGACTAATCTCCTAGATATTAAATATAATTCTATACTAGACTAGTTTAATATAAAGCCTACTTACCTTCTCTTTAATACTCCTCTTTATAAGATCTAACCTAGACCCTAATAACCTTTATAAGTTACGGGTTATAATAATAATATACTAGTAGATATTTATAATACTTTTATAGTAAATAAAGCTAATAGTATATTAGTATTAAATTAATAAATATTAGGAAGAGATTACTATTAACTTTTATAAGATAGTTTCTAGCTTTATTCTAATAGTTAGAATAAAGATAATATAGTAAATTCTATTAGTTAGAATTTATAAGAAGTACTTATATACTAATTTAATAGTAAATATTATTAATTAGACTTATATATACTACCTATTTATATATTTAATATACTAGATTATACTTATATATTATAATTAAGTAAGATATAAAAGAGAAATTTTATAAGAAGGAGAAGTAGATATTATAGTTATAAAAATAAAATAAAAAAAATATAAGAGAAGAAGTTTTACCTATTAGTTATAATAGGGTAAAATAAGCTAGTATTAATATATTATTTTTAACTTACTATTTCTAGATTTAATATATTAAGAAAGAAGTTATAATTAAGATAATTATTACTTTAATAGATTATAAATATAAGAAATTTAATTTTAAAGTAGAATTAATCTACTTTCCTTTACTTAACTCTTAAATAGTTAAGACCTATTTTCCTAATACTAATTATTAGAAAAGTACTAGCTTATACTTATAACCTTAATAATTATAACTTTAAGTAGTTATACCCTCTACTATCTATTAACTTATAAATCTAGCTAGAACTTTCTTAAAGTAAGTATTTTTTATACTACTAAGTAGAATACTTATACTTAAATAATTCTATCTTTTAAAGAGTATATTATTAAAGAATAGTATTAATCTACTTTCCTATTATTAACTCTTAAATAATTAAGACCTACTTTCCTAATATTAATTTCTAGGAAAGTACTAGTTTATACTTATAACCTTAGTAATTATAACTTTATAGTAATTATATCCTCTATTATTTATTTACTTACTAAAAAAATATATATCTAGTTATATTCTTTTAAGAGTAAACTTTCTTTATATTACTAGATTACTTACTTATACTTAAATATCTCTTAGAAAGTATATTAAACTCCCTTATATATTATTACTTAAATACTCTTAATTATTATATCTTTTAAGTTACTTAATCTTAATAATAATCTAGCCTTTAATAAAGTATATATCTTAAACTAGACTTTATTCTAATTTATTCTAATCTAATCTTTATTAATATAAGATAGGTTATAAAATATATCTACTATTATATTTATAATAATAATAGTAATATATTAATAGATAATAATAGTTATACTAAGATATATTAGAAGGATTTAAGTATTATTAAATTTACTTAAAAATTCTTTAAATTAATTCTAAAGTCTTAATAATAGAAAAAGAAATTTAAAGTAAATACTAAGCCTTTTAAGTTACTTTTATAAGTATCTAATATCTACTCTACTTTATATATTAATAAGATTAAAAGTAATAGTAAATATATACTATTTTATCTTAGTAAAAATAAGACTAATATTAAGTTAAAATAGTTTAAAGATAACTTAGCTTTTAAGAAGAGCTAGCTAATAAAGCCTTTAATTAAAGAGCTTAAAAAGAGTATAACTAGACCTTTAAAACTAGTAGGTTTTATATTCTTCTAGTCTAGATATTATTTAACTAATATATTAAGGTTATATCTTAAAGATATAAGTATTATAATACTCTACTAACCCTTATAATACCCTTCTTATAATTAGATATCTAGATCTATTATATTTAAGAAGTAAGTAAGCTTTATATAAATAATAAGCTTTAAATAGTTTATATTAATTTCCTTAATTTCCTTAAATTTATTTTATATAAGACTAATATTATTTAAATCTAATAATCTATTTATAGTATATAAGACTTACTTATATATTACTTTAAGTTTATTAAAGACTTACTTAATAAGTTAAAAGTAATTAAAATTAAACTCTATTTAATATTAAGTAAGTCTACTATTATAAAGAGCTTCTAATTTTATTACTTCTAATATTTAAAGTCCTTTTCCTTATATTTTAACTTACTTAAATATTAAATACTATTAGATAAGAATATATCTATTATAAAGTATATTAAAAGTATTTACTTAAAGTATTATCTTAGACTTAAAAAGATTAGTAAGAATCTTATTACTTAATATCTTACTTAAAGTCTATAAAACTACTCCTTTAAAGATAGACTTATATAAGTAATAGATTATATATATATTATATACTAGAAGTATATAAAAAGAGTATTATATTAGATAGTACTTATATTTAAAAAGTTAATCTTCCTCCTTTTACTCTTAAATAGCTTTAATATATAAGTAACTCTTTTAATTAACTAGATATTAAATTAATATTCCTTCTAATTATATTAAATCTTATAATATAGTAATATAAATTAGTAAAATTACTCTTATATTAATAAAAGCTAAGAATATAAAAATTATTCTTATATAAGTTAAAGAGAATATACTAATATTATTAGTAAATAGTATAACCCTTTAAATTAACCTTATTAATATTAATACTAATAATTCTAAATCTTATCTCTTTAATTATCTATTTATACTATCTAATAAATTACCCTTTTATACTATTAAATCCTCCTTCTTAGTAAGTACTAAGATATATTTATTAAGAGGGATAGTTATTAATATAAATACTAATATAAAAGAGGAAGTAGATAGGAAATTTAATAGGAAGGTTATAAAGATATTTAAGTCTAGTTTTACTAGTTATATATATATAAAGTTAGCTAATAAAATATTTAAATAACTATTATATTAGTAACTAGCTTATAAGTAGACTTAATATATAATTATTCTATTTTATATCTAATCTATATTCTAGTAGTAGAGAAAAGGATACTCTTATTAATTAAATAGAGAGCTTAATTCTAATTAATCTTTATTAGTATTCTTAATTAGATCTTAATTAATTAAAGCTTACTAGAAAAACTTTATATTTAAAATCCTTTATTATTAATATTTATTAGAGATATATAAAGATATAGTATTTATAAGATTCTATCCTTATTATCTTAGATTATAAAGTTTAGTCCTATTATATATTTATATATTATTTCTATATACTACTATTTTACCTCCTTTATATTTATAATTAATATACTATTTATCTAGATATATAATAAATTCTAAATACCTACTAATATTATATTATAAGACTTTACTACTAATAATCTTTTTATATATACTATCCCCTTTATCTTAAGTAGATATAAATCTAGTAACTATTAATACTATTACTTATAATAAATTATACTTATAACTAGATTTACCTTATATAATTTAACTAGTACTAATAATCTAGATTCTTTCTTACTTTAAGTCTCTTTTAATCTATTACTATTATATTAATTCTAGATATATTAATTAAGTCTAAGCTTAAATTATAATAGCTATTTATATTTATAAGTATTATTATAAGTTCTATTAAATTATTATCTATCTTATTTACTAGTTAAAATAGAGCCTTTCTACTTCTATTTACTAGTTAAAAGGGAGCTTTATTATCTATTTCTATTTTAACTAGAAAGGGAATTTATATAAGTCTTTAACTTTAGTAATATAAGGTATTATTAAGTATATATATAATATCTACTACTAGTAAGTCTTTAAAGCTATTACTTAACTCTACCCTTATAACTTAATACTTTATTTATAATATTAACTTATCTTTATATATATTTATAATCTACTAGTTATATTTTATTATAAGATCTTATAATTACTTATTATCTATCTTTAATTAACTTAATTTATAAATCTTTTAAAGTTTAACTATCTTTTATATATCTAGGTATATAATTAACTAGTCTTATTACTAAATTACTTCTATTATAACTACTTCTTTATAACTTCTAGAATAGTATATAACTATTATAATAATAGTAAATATATTCTTAATTAGAACTAGGTATAAATATTAGTTATAAGATTAAATTCTTTAAATCTAACCCTTTTTATCTTATAATAAATACTACTTCTTTAATAACTTATTAAATACTAGATTAGATACTTATACTAGTATATAAGTATTTATAATAAGTAACTAATATACTTATACTCTAACTTTATTAATATATACTTTAAAATTATTAATAGTAACTTATAATTAATCTATTTAATAATTAATATAATAGCTTCTAACTTAATAAGTTTATTATTATTATATTATAAGTAGAAGTTAATAAATAAAGACTTAAATAAATAATAGAATTATTCTAGCTTAGATATTTATATATAATATTTACTAAGATATATAAGTCTAGAATAGAAATATCTCTATTACTTATATCTTATATAAATTATATTCTACTACTTTTATATATTTATAATAATATTACCTTTTATAAAATTAAGATCCTTTTAAAATATCTATCTTTTACTCTTATCTATTTAAGTCTAGTAGTATCTAATTTATTTAAGAGATACTACCCTTCTTTATATCTTTTAAAGCTTACTAGACCTTCTTTATATTACTTATCTTCTCTTTAAAACCCTTTATAAAAGTAATTAGTATAAATTTATTAAAGATTAAATACCTTCTACTTAAATATTAGACTTTTACTTATTAATAATAAGTATTACTAGTATATATAAAATACTTTATATAACTAGTATTAATAACTTACTATTATAATAGATTTTAATTCTAGGTAATATTTCCTTTAATTTAATACTTATTAATATATAATATTATATCTTTAAAAGAGGAGAACTAAGTATTATATTATATAAATAATACTAAGTAAGGTTATTATATCTAAGGTTATACTACCTATCTTTTTCCTTTACTTCTTTATAATTAAAGTAGATCTTCTTTTTAAGTAATACTTCTTCTAATTTAATACTTATTAATATAAGACTTTATACTCTCTTAAAAAGTATATTAAATCTCTAGTTATTAAATATAAATATATTATTAAACTTATTTAAATTAAAGGACTTATTTAAATAGTAAATAATACTTTCTTTCTTAGATTCCTTATTAAGATTAATACTTAATATTAAATCTAGTAGTTATTATCTCTTTAATAAGGAGATTTATATAATAGCTATTTTAAGTAGTTTAAATTATAAGACTATTTAAAAAGGAGTCTAATACTTATTAATATCTATTTATACTTATTATATAATAGCTTTATATCTTAAGATATCTATTTATACTTATTATATTATAATATATTACTTACCTCTCTTCTACTCTATTAGATATTAATATATATACTACTAGATAGATATTAAAATAAATAGAATAAGACTATTTATATATTCTAATATAATTTATATAATAGTAAATATCTTAAATAATAAGAACTTATTATAATCTAATAATAGTCTAATATAATAGAGTATATTATAATTTATATCTCTAGTAATATCTATTTATTAAGCTTTCTTAAATAGAAAAAAGAGATTAATTCTAATTAACTAGAATAATATAAATAATATAGTTATTTATTATAATCTTAAATAATAAGTCTTAATTAAGTAAGATTTAACTTAAATAAATATAATTTAAGTTTCTAATATCTATTAAATAGAAATATTATATTATATTTATTAAAGTTACTATCTACTTTAACTTAATACTTTTAACTTAGATTATAACTATATAATTAAATAGTAGTCTTTTACTTAAAGAAAGCCTATCTTTTAAAAGAAGCTATTTAATTCTAGTTCTAACTTCTATCTTATAAAGATAAATTAGATACGCCCGTATCTAATTTATAATATACTAAGTTCTATTTAAATCTAATTTAGAATTATAAAGTTAAATTAGATACGCTTTAAACTTAGTCTAATTTTTATAATTTTAATATTACTAAAAAGCGCGCGCTTAGTACTTGAAAATACGCTTACTAGCTTCTTAATTAGGCCTAGTATAATAAAGTTATTAATTTTCTAAAATTAGAGATTATTAATATTTAAAACCTTAAAGGCCTTTCTAGTACTAAGATATAAACCTTTATCTTAAAAGTAAACCTCTATATTATCTTATAAATAGGACTATATTTTAAAGTTAAGATTAAAGCCTTTCTAATTATCTAAAAACTACTTAAATTAGCTTAGTATTACTAAAGTTATTAATAAGATAAGTTCTTATATATACTTACTACTATACCTCTTAAAGTAAAGTAGCTAGCTTAGCTTAATAACTTATCTTAAAGTACTTCTAGTATAACTCCTTAATATAATTAGTTTAGTAGTACTCTAAGTTATTTATATACTCTAGGGAATAATACGGAAGTTTATAGTAGTAGAATAAGTATATAAGAATATCCTTTTATTACTAAGTAACTCTACTATTATATAACTATATTTATACTTAGATATCTATTTTTAGACCTATCTTATAAAGATAAATAAATAATAACTATTATTTATTTAAATACTACTAAGGATTTAGTTATAATTCATTTAATTTTCTTATTCTAAATAAATAATAGTTAAAACCTAAGCCGATTCTTTTAAAAAGTATATCGTTAGAAAGCCTAGACTTAGCTCTATAAAATGATACGCTTATATACCTTATCGGGCCTAGTCTCGATTTTCTAGAATTTTTAGAAAACTAGGAAATTCTTAATATTCCGCCCCTAGCGGGTAATCTACTACTAGTACGAGCTTATTCTCTCTCGCTCGTTCCTTTAGCTATATATAGAAGTGAAATATATAAAAAATATATAGGGTTATAGAGTTATACTTAAGCTATCTAGCGAGCTAATTTTTAGCTTAAATAGATAGGGTTAGCCTAGGTTTCTACGCTTAAAAATAATAATATTCTTAATTACTTAGGATACTATATAATAAATCTAGATTTAGATTAGATACTATATATAAGTTAGATAGGGAAAAATTTTAAAAAAATTAAGAAAAAAGAACTAGCTATATTAGGTAAGATTTAAGAAAGTTATTAAGTAAATACTATCTAGTAGAGAATTCTCTAGTATTCTTAAGGTATATTATCTTTAGACGTATAATAACTAGGATATCTACGCTAAATATAGATATATATATATATTTTTAGAATCTCTAGAGTCTTAAATATATCCTAGAGTTATAATATTTATAGAATATCTATAATAAAAAATTATATTAGAATTATAAGATTAGAGTAGGAACTAGACGTAGGAATATCTTAGCTACTCTTTTACCCGCGTAGGAGGGCTAGCTAGCTACGGTAACCTTAATATAGCTACTAAGGCCGCTAACTTCTAATATTCCCTTAACCTACTTTCTTTCTCCTTCCTAGATTATTTATTAGAAAATTAATATTCCTATCTAGGGCTGAAATCTAGATAGGAAATTAACTCGTCTCTTTCTAATATCTCGATTCTTAGAGATACCGGCTTTCTAGCTTACTAAGAGTATAAATACTCTATTCTTCCTCTTAATCTCGACTATTACTTTTAATATACCTTATATAATCTTTCCTCTAAAATTAAGGGATAAATCCTTATTAAGGCTAGAAAATATCCTAGCCTTATTTAGGAGGTATCCGGTATTAAAGACTCTGAGATTCCAAGTACCTTCCCTTTCTTCTTTCCTAATCTAGCCCTCTACTTAGATAGGTTAGCGTACTAAGACTATTCCTTTATAAGTAGATCTACTCGAGTTATATTAAGGTATTATAGGGACTCTTATAATTAGGAAAACCCTAGAGGAAAGGGGCGAATTCCTAAGGGTTCCTTAGTTATTATTCTATAGAAATCTAATATTTACTACTAATAATTCTTCCACTTAGCCTCCGGTCGTTCCTACTTTAGAGTAGACCCTAAACGATCTTTTTTAGGGCGAGAAGCTAGGCCTAGAGAGGCTAGTTTACCTAGAGATATTAAGGATAAGAGAGAGGTTAAAAATCGCTTTAAGAGATCTAGGTCTTCTTCTAGGAATTCCCAAGGTATTTAGGGGTTATTTCTATATAAAACGGCTATACTAATAGTATATATAGATATCTTAAGATAGGACCTAGAATAGACTATACTAGACTCGAAAGTTCTAGCGTATTAAAATACTTAGATACGAAAAATTTAATAAAACCTATTCGACGACCTAAGTCCCTAGCTAGAAAGGACTTAATAGGGCTATTATCTAGAAGGTCTAGATAGGCTCGAGTTACTAGAGCTAATAGGGGAACTAAATACTCCCCTATTAAAAGTCGTCTAGCTAGCTTTTAACGAACTAGCCTGAAAGTCTTAAGAAACCCTATTAAATATAGGTGTTTTCGCACGTTTTAAGATAGTTTAGACTAAAAAAAGTTAGTCCCGAGCTAAACCCTTTTAAGCCTATTAGGATCCGAGTTGAATTTCAACTTATTCTTACGGGTAGAAGTAGGTTTTCAGCTTTTTTATTAGAACTTAAGAGGATTCGAGTTCTAGTAAATTTCCGAGGTATTCTTTTACCTCTTCTCAATAACTTTCCTACTAAAAGTTTGTCCGGATCGCCTCTAATATCGATGATATCGAAAAATTCGAAGAAACTATTTAAAATACCAAGTCCTTAAGAAACGAGGATTCTTCTAGCGAGTCTAACTAAATCGAGACTAGCGAAGAAGAAGAAGACGAATTCGATATTAAAGAAAATACTTGAATCCGGCCTAGAAATACTAGTAAGCTTTCTAGTTTATCTAAGCTAGAAAAGTCTTTACTTAATTTCTCGATTTCTCTTCTTAACTATTCTACTTCCGAAGACGAATACGAGCTCCCCCTAGTCGACGTACTAGCCGTTCTAGGACTAGACTAACGTAGGTTTAGAGGTCTAGATAGCTACCCCTTAATTCTATTATCTTTTCTAAAAATTAGCTGTTTTCTTATTCTTTAACTTACTTTTAAAAATTCTTCCTATATTAAGGATAACCCTAACGACTCGGATTCAACTACTAGTACTTTTAGTACTCCGGCTCAATATTTTTCCGAGGCCGAACTTACGGCAGGCCCTCTACTACGACTGAAAACTCTTGTAGATTAATTTCTCGTTCGGGGTTCTTATACTCCTTTCGAATAGATACTAGACCTCCGGAGCTACGGAATAAAGATTACCCGGACTTCGACTTCCTTAGGAAAAGTCGATTAGGAAGGGGACTCGATTTCTTTAAGGGGTTCTTCTTTTTCAATTTCAGATTTTTAAGGATTTATTTACGGCCTTACTTCTTTAACTTAGGCTATCCTTTTTCAGGATATACTATTTAAAAATAGTATTTCTACGCGGAAAAGTCCTATCCGATAAATCCCTGAGATTTCTTAGTAGAAACTATACGATAATCCGATTAATTTAACCCCGTTTTTAAATTTCTTATTAGATTCTCGTATAGATCTCAGGCTAGAAAATTCGGAAAAATTCCTATTTAATCAGATAGCTACTAGTCCCGATCTAGTTAGTCTATTCTCGATCCCTAGACCTCAGCTTACCTGGAATACTTAAAAGCTTTCCGATTAGATTTTAGTTATTCTTCTCTTTCTCGAAAAACTTCTCGTCCTAGTTTACGTAACCGGGGGTTAACCGGCTAGGGCTCCGGAACTACTATCCCTCTAGTATATAAATTCTACGAAGACTAGGACCCGGAATATCTTTCTTAAAAACGGACTTCTCTTTTTTATTACTTTCTACTATAAAGGATATTTAATCTTAGGGTCTACGAAAATTATTTATTAATATCTACCTTAAGAAATAGGTAAGTTACTAGTCTATTATTTATAGCTAGTAGTCCCTTTTCTCGAGCGGATAATAATAAAAGTCTTTTAGAAACCTCTTTTTAAATATCTTTTCAAGAATCTATCGGGGAAGAAGGGTTCTAAATCTTCTAGAATTACTTCCGAGCGTTTCCGAACTATTTTCTAAAGGGAGATACTAGCCGGTTTAGGGTTAGCCTTAAACCCTAGCGAGTATTAATATCTTACTATCGGAATCTCTCGTCGTTTTCTCTTGAAAACGTATTACTTTCAACCCGAGGAATTACCGGATCTAGACGATGAAAATAACGTAGATCTAGAAGATAATATTCTAGATTTACAGGCCGGTTATAGCTCTTAGGTAGCTAGAACGGTTTACGCGAGAGGTCTTTTTAAAACCGCGGGGGAAATCTAGAGCGTTAAATAACGATTTCAAGAAGCTAGTATAGTAGGTATTCTATTTTTCTATTCTAAATTTCCTATATTCTACTACTAGTATCTTATTTTTACCCCTAGTATTTTATTTCTAATTAATACTAATTAACTTTCTATAAAACTAGTACTATCTCCTTAGTTTTATAAGTTCTAGTTAAGAGTTCGTAAGGGACCGACTTGAAAAACCACTTTTTAAAAAAGATTTCGAAATCTAACGTCTTACCCGACTAGACTCCCTGCGGAATATCGACCTCGAGAAAAAACTTCGAGAGCTTTTTCGAAAATCTACTATTCGATTCCGATTCTCTTAACGAGAA
>JAABUN010001349.1_pt1 | contig 54902 bp, 48 predicted proteins | sample 5559311 | NCBI WGS metagenome assembly JAABUN01 (sample SAMN10711877, study PRJNA513370) | rock metagenome | isolation source: Antarctica rocks | place: Antarctica: Victoria Land, Siegfried Peak sud
CTGCACAGCTCGCTGGGCTATCAGACCCCGGAGGTTTACGAAAGCTTGAAGCAAGCGCCAGCAGCTTTAGCTCCCCTGGCGGCTTAGGTTATACTTCGATTGTCCCAAGTTGCAGGCCAAGACCAAACGGCAAACGGCGTCACAGCAGCTTGGGCAAGCAGACGCCTGATGAGGTGTACTATCAAGCAACGAGCAACCCGCTACGATCTGATCCAAAGGTTCCAGGTCGGGCGGTGACGCCTAAACCTTGCTCATGAATCGAATTAAGAACTAACGGGATGCTGTCCGGCGGATAGGGTCCACCTCTCTCTTCTCTACAAGAGTGCCTTCCCTGCTGGCGAGTTTGCTATCGGACAGGGTGCAAAACGCTTCAGGAACAGAGAATTATTTCGTCAGATAGTTGTAGGAGGAGTAGTGGTCTCTGTTATCAGTTCTGTCATTTACTCATTTTTTTAAGCTGTGTTTATTGATTCACCCGCTGATTTAAACTATGCACTTTATTGAAAGGCTGTGGCTGTTGCTAAGAAGCTTCAAGCCCTGGTCAAATGCTGTGACCTTTCGAAATGCGCTGTGCGCCTTCTGTAGCGACCTCAAGGCCCCAAGCCGCCCCGACGATCTCCGCCGTACGCCGCGCCCGAACGAGGCTCGAGCACACTACCCGCTCGAATCCCGGTGGGTGCGCCCACCGGTACGCCGCCAGCTTTTCGGCCTGAGCTTCGCCGAGGGTGGTCAGCGGGCTGTCGTAACGGCCTTCGTGAGCCCTTTCGTCGTCGGCGCGCGAACGTCCGTGCCGGAGTAGGGTCAGCTCGAGCAGGTCAGCCATATCCGAAACTCTACCGCACTACCGGTGGCGTCGTCAGCCAGGTTTTGTCAACCATTACTCTTCAAACGATACGCTCGAGACCTCACCAAGCACACAAAGTGCCGAAGCTTCACAACCTTCTTGGTTTCTCTTTCCTACTTCTTGATTCAGGCTTTTTACTTCTTTCGATCCGGTACAGCGTGTTGCGGCGCTCGACTTGGAGCGTCTATGAAACCTGCCTTAGACCGTTGTCTTTTGCGCCTCAAACGCGCACACTTAGGGTATGTCACAACCAGAGCAGGCCGCACAGATAACCGCCCCCATTCTCGTTACCGGCGCTACCGGCTATATCGGCGGTCGGCTCGTCCCCAGGCTGCTCGAGGCGGGCCTTTCGGTTCGTTGTCTGGTGCGTGACCGGGAGAGGTTGCGCGGCAAGGCGTGGTTTGCCGCGGCCGAGGTGGCTGAAGCCGACGTGCTCGAGTCCGGGAGCTTGAGCGCGGCACTTTCCGGCGTCCACACCGCCTACTACCTGATTCATTCGATGGGCGCAGCCGAGGCCGGGTTTGAAGACCGCGACTTGCAGGCCGCGCGCAACTTCGCCGCCGCCGCCAAAGACGCCGGGGTAAAGCACATCGTCTATCTAGGCGGTCTGGGCGCGGGTCACAAGGGCATGAGCAAGCATCTGGCCTCGAGGCAGGCGACCGGTGAGGCGCTCGCCACCGCCGGGGTTCCCGTCACCGAGTTTCGCGCCGCCATCATCGTCGGTTCGGGTAGTATCTCGTTTGAGATGGTGCGGTATTTGTCCGAACGGTTGCCGGTGATGATCACCCCTAAATGGGTCGAGACCAAGGTGCAACCTATCGCCATCCGCGACGTGCTGTCGTATCTGCAAGGGGCTTTGGAAAATCCTCCCGAGGGCCATCACGCCACAAAACATAACATTGTCGAAATCGGCGGGCCGAACGTAATCACCTACCGCGAAATGATGCTCACCTACGCGCGCGTACGCGGCCTCGAGCGCCGGATGATCTCGACGCCGGTTCTGAGCCCGCGCCTGTCGGCCTACTGGGTCAACCTGATTACCCCGATTCCGGCGTCTATTGCCCGCCCGCTCGTCGAAGGGCTTACCAGCGAGGTCGTGGTCGATCACCCGGAAGCCGCCCAAGCCTACGGCGTGCGGCCTATCTCGTACGAAACGGCGGTCAAGCTGGCGCTCGACCGCACCACACAGGGGGCTATCGAAACGCTCTGGAGTGGCGCGCTCGCCGCCGTGCCGCGCGGCACCCCGGACGCCGAAAAGCTACAAGATACCGAAGGCATGTTTTTCGACCGGCGCGTCCGGCACTTTCGGGCGAGCAAGGAAAACGCGTTTCAGGCGGTTGTCCGGATCGGTGGTGACGAGGGCTGGTACACTTTCGACTGGTTGTGGCAACTCCGCGGGATTTTAGACCGCATGGTCGGCGGCGTCGGGATGCGGCGGGGGCGGCGCGATCAGAGGTCGCTTCAGGCCGGGGACGCGCTCGACTTCTGGCGGGTCGAGTCGGTAGAACCGGGCGACCACCTGCAACTCCGCGCCGAGATGAAGGTGCCGGGCCGCGCGTGGCTTCGCTTCGACGTGCAAGAAACCGAAAATGGCGAGAGCGTGGTGCGGCAGACGGCGTTTTTCGAGCCCAAAGGTTTACTCGGTCTGCTCTACTGGTGGGCGGTGTATCCGTTTCACCTGTTTATCTTTCCGACCATGCTGGGCGCTATCGGCAAACGCGCCGAGGGGCTCGAGCAAGGCCCCAAACTTCAGCCGAGCACGTCCTAGCTGAACGCTGAGACCAAAACCCGCTTGAGGTTCGGTGCCGAGTTGTGCGTGGTCGGGCAGATGGGTTTTGTCGGTCGCTGCTGTTCTGGCACCTGCACAGAGCACTGCCCTATTTCGCCTCCGTCAGAGCCCAGGTTTACGGTGGGGTAGCGCCGACCGGGTTTTGCCGGGTCGTTGGGCTCACCCGTTCGGTTTTTCCGAAGATATGTGGGTTGTCAGGTGTTGACGAGTTGCAAACCTATTATTTTGTGACCATCGACATGCCGACACCGCACGACTTTCTCGCTTCTTTTCATCCGGCACGACCCATTACGGCGCTCAACTTGTAACGTCGCCAGACCTTCAGCGCGCCCTCGCCAGCTCCCCCTCCGCGAGCCCCGCGAGCGCGGTTTTTGCGTCGCTGTCGGGAAACAACTCGAGCACCCCTACCGCCGCGTGCGTCTCACGTTCGATCTCGGCGCGCGCCGCGCGGTCGGCTCCGTGCTGCCTGACCAGCGCGATCATCCGCTGCGTGTCGCCGTCGGCGGCGGCGTGACGGCGCAAGATGGTACGCGCCTCGGCAACGTCCGCCTCTAAAAGCGTCAGAACTGCAAACGTCGCCTTGCCCTCTTTGAGGTCGCCGCCGACAGGTTTGCCGAGCGTCGCTGCGTCGCCGAGCAGGTCGAGGTAATCGTCCTGAAGCTGAAACGCGCGCCCGTAGTGCATCCCGAACGCCGCGAGCGCCCGCCGCTCGGCCTCCGGCGCGCCCGCGAGCAGCGCCACACCCTCGCACGCCGCCGCCAAAAGCACCGCCGTCTTGCCCTCGATGATGGTGAAATAGTTGCCCAGCGCGTAGGTTTCCAGAGTCGCCATCTGAAACTGCAACACCTCGGCCTCGCAGATACGCGCCGCCGTGTCGGACATCAGCTGGGTAAACTCGGGGCTTTTGGAACGCGCCAGAATACCGAGCGTTCGCGCCAGCATAAAGTCGCCCGACATCACGCTGACTACGTTGCCGTAACGCCGAAACGCCGCGTCCGCGCCGCGCCGGGTGTCGGCGTCGTCGATCAGGTCGTCGTGAAGCAGCGAGGCCGAGTGCAAAAGTTCGACCGCCAGCGCGACCGCCAGCGCCTGCTCACGGCTTGCGCCCAGCAGCCGCCCGGTCAGAAAAGCCAGACTCGGGCGTAACCGTTTGCCGCCTGCGCTCACCAGGTCGTCGCCGATAGCCTCGATAAAATCCACCGAAGAACGCAACTCGGCGCTCAGCCGCATCTCAAAATCGCTTAACTCACTCTGAATATCGACCACAAGCCAGTATAGAGGCTCAGGTTCCCGGTCACGGCGCGGCAGAGACAGTTCGGTCACGGCGCAGCTACGAAAACTTGGGGTCGGTGGCAAAATCGGGGTTATGGGTTGGTAGGTACGGGCTGGCTTGGCTGGTTCGGCGCGTCGTGTGGGGGCGTTTGTCTATGCAGGTCGAAACGCCTAAATTGTGTTGACGTTTATCTTTCGGGAACGCCCGTCAACCTCGTAAAAGGCGAGATGAACATCGACGTTCCCAAACTTCTCTACTTCCTGCTGCTCTCGTTCATCAAAACTTGAACCACCTCGAGTCGCGCTAAGCTGCCGGAACCCAAAAAAACAGGCTCCCGGAGGAGCCTGTACGTACGCTTGCCTTCGTTACCGGTTGACCTTGACGGATACTCTGGCTCTCGAGCGGTTGCCGTCTCGGTCGCTGACCGTATAGGTAAAGGTGTCGGTACCGACGAAATCATCTGCCGGGGTGTAGATGATGGTTTTGCTGTCTCTGCTGATCTCGACCGTGCCGCCCTCTTTCGGGGTGGTCGCCGCGACGATAATCAGCGCCCTCGAGCCCGGTTTGTCGTTACCGAGGACGTTGATGGTTTCGGACTGGTTGCGTTTGGTACTGACCGAATCGTCTACCGCGTCGACGCCGCCGTTGTCGTCGATGGTGACTTCGACCGTCTCGGTGGTGGTTCCGGCGCTGTTGGTGGCGGTGATCGTATACGTCGTGGTCTGGCTCGGGCTGACGGTGATCTTCTGATCGTCGTCGTCCGTGACGTCACGTTCGCCGCTGCTGCTCGAGGTGATCACTACCTCTGTCGGCGCGCCGCCGATCTCCCACGCCAGCGTCACATCGGTATTCGGTCTTACCTCGACCGTCTCTTGACCGTTGACGGTAAAGCTCGCTACCGTCGGCGCAGCGCCGCCACCGCCGCCATTGCCACCGTCCCCGACGGTGATCTGGGCCTGGGCGACAGCTTCGCCACCGTTACCGTCGGCAACAGTCACCGTGACCGGATAGGTGCCGTCCACGTCGTAGGTCACGCTCTGGGTAGCACCGCTGGCAGCTGTTTCACCGTTGCCGAAATCCCAGGCGTAGCTCAGCGCGTCGCCGTCGGCGTCTTCAGCCATAGCGGTAAAGTTGACGGTCAGCGGCGCGTCACCTGTCGTCGGCACAGCCGTCAGCGAGACGCTCGGAGCGGTGTTGCCCGCGCCGCCACCACTCCCTACCGTGATCTGGGCGCTGGCTACCGCCTCGCCGCCGTTGCCGTCGGTTACGGTTACGGTCGCCGCGTAGCTACCGTCGGCGGTGTAGGTCACGCTCTGCGTCTCGCCACTAGAGGCCGTATCCTCGTTGCCAAAGTCCCAGGTATAGGTGAGGGTGTCGCCGTCGGCGTCGGTCGCAGTAGCGGTGAGGTTTACTGTCAGCGGCGCGTCGCCGGTCGTCGGCACGGCGCTCAGTGAAACACTCGGCGGGGTGTTTGCAGGGTCGGTGGGCGGGGTGGGATCGGTCGGAGGTGTTGGATCAGTTGGCGGGGTGGGGTCGGTGGGTGGTGTGGGATCGGTTGGAGGCGTCGGGTCGGTAGGGGGGGTTGGGTCAGTGGGTGGTGTCGGGTCGGTGGGGGGCGTGGGGTCAGTTGGAGGGGTCGGATCGGTCGGCGGTATGGGGTCGGTCGGCGCTTCGGGCTCTTCAGCCACGACAAAGGTAAAAACGACCTCGTTCGGTACGAAGACGCCGTTTTCAGCGACCAGCCGGACGGTCTGGACACCCGGCTCAGGTTCGACGACGACGTCGAGCGAGTAGGGCGTCTGCGGGTTGATCGGCAGCTCTACACCATTTAGAAACGCAGCGAAACCGCGCATCCCCGTTTCAGGATCGGAAGCCTGCGCGGTGATCGTAACCGAGCCGAGGTAGGGCGGGCCGTTGCCGATGGTCGAAAAGACGATGTTGGGGCGGCTGCCGTCGGCTTGAACCTCGAGCACTACCGCCTCGCTAAGTAGCCCGGTGGTGTCGCTCGCCAGCGCGCGCAGTTCCGACGACACGAGCCCGCTGATCGCCCCCGGAATCGGTACCGAGACCAGACCGCTGCCCGGAGCCGGAAAGATAAATGGATTCTTGAACTGCCCTTCGCTGCCCTTGAGGTAGGTACCCATCGAGGTGCCGTTGAGTGAGAGTTCGACGCTGTCTACCGCCACTTCATCGGAGGCGGTGACGTAGACCGAGATGGGGTTGTCGGTGATCTGCCCGTTTACCGGGTTGTACTGCTGCGCCGCCGCCACCAGAAGCGCCCCGCTACGCGGCTGAAGGGCGTCTACCGCGTCAGCTAGAACGCCCACGCGACCACCTGCCGTGGCACTCGAGCTGCCACGCGTCAGCGGCCCGTCGACTTTGGAGATACCGACCGCCGGGTTTTCACTCGGCGCGAGGTTGGGGTCGTCCCGACTACACGCCGCCAGCAATAAAACAAAGAACAATATGCCGAACCGCCTCATCTCTACTGGCCTCCGAGCGGTATCTGGATTGCCATCTGATACGGCACTTTGCTACGAAAAGAACGCTGCAAGTCGTCGGTGCCGTAAAAATAGATGTGCGCGTAAGCACCGACTGCGCCGCCGGTTCCGACAAGCCTATAGATTTGAATGGCGATGTCCAAAGGGATCAGGTAGCTGCCTGGAGAGTTACGTGCAGGGCCGCGCGCAAACGCTGCACCCTCGGAGTTGGTTGTGCAGTAGTCGAAAGCTGGCTCGGGATCGGGGCTTCTCAGCTCGTCGCAGACGATGCCGGGGGGGACGTAAACGTTCAAGCTGCCGCTGCTACGCTGAATGTAATCACCGGGGAAAGCGGGGTTGTCACTCGCCTCGTAATACTCGATGTCGTAACCTTCGATGGTTGCGCCGACGGCACCGGCTTTACTGGCGAAAGATAAAACATGCTCCGGAATCGTGTAGATGATAACGTCGTCGTCATCTGGCAGTGAGGCTGAGAAACCCAAAGGGTTAGGGTCTACACCTACATCGAACGCGTACGGCGCGGCGCTAAAGCCTCCGCTGCAAGCGGTCAAAAACGAGAGCGTCAGGGCGACACCGAACAAAATACCTCTGGGAGCGTTCTTCATAACTCTCAGAATAAGCCGTGAGTGCAGCGGGAGCCGGTAGAAACGCCACAGCGCCCGCACGCCCTCCACGTGCGGAAAACGCAAACGAGGTTTTTAAGTCGCCCTCAGAACCGCCCCGCTGATCCGCCGATAGTTCGGAGTGTGCGTGTACGACGCGGTGTAACCTAACAAACAGTCGTCAGCAGGGGTGTGAAAGAGTCAACTGAACTCGAGCCCCTTTCTTCACACAAGCCCGAATGTGAAAAAACCGTCATTTGCTCGTTAGGCAAGTTCCTCGCGGAGTTGAGGGTTCAAAATATAAAACGACAACCGCTTAAGGCTCGTCATAAAGTCTACGGCTTCGACGTGAATCTCTTTGGGAACCTCGATGGTGGTCGGCGCAAAGTTCAGGATGCCTTTGACCCCGGCGCGTACGAGCGCGTCGGCTGCGTCCTGAGCCGACGCCTGCGGTACGGTGATAAAGCCCATGTCGATGCCTTTTTCGCGGACGACGGCGGGCAAATCGTCGAGATGCTGAACCTTGAGACCTTCGACCTCGAGGCCCACCTTGGTCGCGTCGGTATCGAACGCCCCTTTAAGCGCAAAGTCGTAATCGCCGAAGTGGGGATAGTGCAAGATCGCTTCGCCGAGCCGCCCGACGCCGACGAGGGCCACGCTCCATGGGCGGGTCAGGCCCAGGATGCGGCGGAGTTCGCGGCGAAGCGTCGGTACGGTGTAGCCCGCGCCGCGCGTTCCGAAACGGCCGAAGTAGGCCAGGTCTTTACGAACCTGAAACGCCGACACCTGCGCCTCGTCTGCGAGGTGCTCGGACGAGGTTTTTTTAATCCCCCGCGCCTCGAGCAGCGTCAAAATTCGCAGGTAGGTGACGAGACGGCTGACGGTCGCAGTCGGAACAGACGACATCTACTGTGAGACCGGAAACGACTCGATCCCCTGCGCGTTTAGACGAGTCTGAATCTGCGCGATCTGCGCTTCACCGTACGGCCCGACGAAAAGCCGGAGCAGGCCACCGGCGTCTTCGCTGTTGGTCACGTTCAGACCGAGTTGCTCGAGCTGGGCAAGGCGCGGCGCGGCGCTCGCGTCACTTGCAAAAGCGCCGACCTGAAGGTAACGCTCGCCCGCTCCGGCACCGGCGGCGAGGTCTTCGGCAACCTCATTACCGTTCACCGCGTTGACCACTGCGTTTCCGATAGTTGCACCGGCGTTGCCCGTAGCACCTGCGACTGTAGTATCTGAACCCGCAGTTCCGGCATCGGCAGCCGGGGTACGGGAGGCTCCGTTGTCGGCTAAAACTGTGCCGTCACCATTTCCGGCACCGGCTGCAAGGCTGTTCTGGGTAGCACTTTCGGTAACAGCGTTTTCTGTGCCGGTATTTTCCGTAACCGTGTTCTCGGTATCTGACGCAGCGTTTCCGGTATCTTCGGCACCCTCAGCAGCGACGTCTTCAGCGGCTTCGGCGTCGTCGCTTTCGCCGTCGTAGCCGTAGACGAGCGCGTCGCCGCCACCGGCGATAATCGCTTCGGCAACGTTGTCGGCGTCGGCGCGAGTTCCGTAAGGGCCGACCCAGAGCAGATAGAGGTCATCTTTTTGCTCGACGGTCACCTCGAGGCCCTCTCCCCGGTAGCTTTCAGCGAGCGTGCGCGCGCCGTCTCTCGAGTTCGTCGCTCCGGCTGCAACCCGGAAGCCGCCGCTCTGCGAGACGGCGGGCAACGCGCCGTCCTCTGCGCCCGCCTCAGCTTCAGCACCCTGAACGCCGGACGCCGACGCGTCACTGCCCAAGTCGGTGCTACTGCTATCCGTATCTGCGGCTTCGGCCTCACCTGCGGCGGCGTCTCGCCCCGGCACACCGGGAACGAATACGTCGTAGCCGTCGTCGGTCGCCGCCGCGCCGCCTGCGGGAGTGTTCGTTTGGGTGTTTGCCTGAGTATTGGCAGAGGTGTTCGCCTGATTGTTTGCCGCGGCGTCATCTGAGGAACCGCCGTCACCATCAGCCGCTATCGCCGAATCGTCGGTGGTCTGCGCGCCTCCGGTAGTAGCGAGGGGTTGAGGGGTGTCGCGCCGCACAAGTGAAGCGAGCGAACCGCCGCTCAGCAGGGTCACGATAATCATCGCTATCACCACCACGAGGGCAACACCGATAAGCAGGTCGGGCCAGTTGCGTCGTAACCAATCCATACGCGTATTGTAAGGCCAAAACCTCTTAGGGGTTACGCCCTCGACGTGGACGCGTAAGTACACGGCCTCGACGCAAGCCGTGCAGAACACTATCCGAACCGACGTGAGTATCGTTTCTTCCGTGCCTGATGGTACTCAGCGCATGATGATGTGTATAGTGTTCATCATTTTCCAGGTATCAAGACCAGTCGTTGCAGTGTTCTGTATACTTTTTACGCCGGTCAAACCGTCTCGAAACCCTTTCTTGCAGCACGCTCACTCGAAATATTCGGTCAGCGCGGCCTGCGCGGGTTCGTAACCGAGTTCGGAAGCTGTAGTCCACGCCGTCTGCGCCTCTTCGCCGCGCTCTTGCGAGTAGAGCGACCAGCCGAGGTTGTAGAACGCTTCGGCGTCTTCGGCGCTCTGCTGGGTAATCAGCGCGTAGACGTTTTCGGCGTCGGTGTAGCGTTTAGCGGCCAGGTAAGCCGCGCCCAGGTTCAGGCGAGCGTCCAGATTGTCGGGACTGAGGGTGGTCGCGCGTTCGTAATAAGAGACAGCCTCGGTGTAATCGCCCTGTTCGTAGTAGGCGAGCCCGACCCAGAGTTGCGCCTGGGCGTCGTTGGGGCGCGCTTCGGCGACCTCGAGGAGCGCAATCAGCGCGCCCCGAAGGTTGCCGGAGCGGTAGAGCGCGCGCCCGCTGATGGCAGCCGCGTCAAGGCGAAGGCGAGGCGCTTTAAGGCGGGTCGCCGCCGCGTCCGCGTTTCGCCGCGCGGCGTCGGGTTGACCGAGCTGGTCGTAAGCGGTCGCCAACGCCAGAAACACCTCGCCGCTGACCTGACCCTGCGCGCGTTCGGCGGCGAGCGCATTTTGCAGTGGCCCGAGCGCCCGCTGCGCTTCGCCACCCTCTAACAAGCTGACGCCCTGGTTGTAGAACGCCCGGCCCGGTTCCGGCGTCAGGGCGGCGGCCTCTCCGAACGAGCGCGCCGCCGCCTGCGAGCGGCCCAGATTGCGTTGCAGCAGCCCGAGTTGTACGAGCACATCGGCTTCGACCTGGGGATCGCCGGTCGCGGCGGCGCGGCGCTGGGCGCGGGCGAGCGCGTTGAGGGCGTAATCGGTCTGGTTGGCCTGAAGGTAAATGTCGGCGATCAGCGCGCTCGGCTGGTAGTCGGTACCGGCGGCCTCGAGTTGGGTAAGGGTCGGCAACGCCTCGAGCCCCCGCCCCGCCCGGTAGAGCGCGGTGCTGCGGGCGAGCAGCAGTTCAGGTAGGCGGCCTCTAAACCCTATCGCGGCGGTGTAGGCTTCGGCGGCCTCGTCGAAACGGCCCAGCAGCTCGAGCTGTCCGGCCAAACCCAGCTGCGCGTCGGCGCGCTCCTCACGCCCCGCCTCGGGCGACGCCTGTACGAGCGCCTCTTGAAACGCAGCCACCGCCTCTTCGCCCCGGCGCAGCTGCGCGAGCGTCACCGCGCGGTTGAAGTGACCGTCGAAACGTTCCGGAAAAAGCCGCGTGACCTCGCTGAACTCAAAAAGGGCCGCGCGAAAGTTTGCGCGGGTGTATTCGCTTAAGCCCAGACCGAAGTGCGCGTCGGCGGAGAGGTAATCGAGACCCACAGCCTCGAGAAAGCTCGTTTTGGCGGTCTCCGCCCGGCCCAGCCCCAGCTGAAGCTGTCCCAGGTCGAGCCAGGCGTTGAGGTCACCCGGTTCATTCTGAAGGCGCGTTTGCAGACGCTGAAGCTGCGCCCGCGCCGTAGGGGGAACGTTGGGCGTCGGCTGGGCGGCGTCGGCTGCACCCGGCGTCTCGTCTGGAGCTTGGGGGGGTGTCTGTGTGGCGGGCGTATGGGCGGGCGGGGTTTGGGCGGGCGGTGTGGGTGCGGGGGGGGTCGCTTGCGCCCACACGAGTTGGGCGGACACCGCCACGAGGGTCAACAGAGCGGCTGTGAGGGTTTGCGAAAGCTTCATAGTAGCCGCATGGTACGAGTTCGGCGGGCGGGGCGGTGTTAAATCACGTACGCTCGAGGCCGGTAACGCGCTGGTAGCTCGGGAGAGTTCTCCAACTGTTACAGCTTTGAAGACGCTATCCTGATATCAGCCCTGCGGTTTTTGCACGGTTGCCAAGGTTTTGTAGCGCAACAGTTCCAGTACCTACTGCACTTCGCCGCAGATTATGATCCCTTACAAGGTACGTATCAGACTAATGCTTCTTCAGCTAAGTGTGGCGCAAACCAAATGCTATCTGCTAGGGTCTGTCTGACAGAACACGAATAGAGAGAAGCGAGATATTTAGGGTGAACGTATGGCACGAACGGACTTAACAGAGAAACAGTGGAGAGTGTTCGAGCCGCATTTACCTGCAAATCCCAAGCGTGGTCACGTCTACGTCGAGCATTGCCGGGTCATCAACGGGGTGGTGTGGCGCTTGAAGACGGGAGCACCCTGGAGAGATATACCCGAGCGTTACGGACCACGGTCAAGCCCACTAGGGCTACGGCTAGAGCCGTTCACCGAGGGCAAACATGCTGGGACAGGTTCACGAGATGGGAGCGAGATGGCACATGGGCGCGGCTCTTGCAGACGCTCCAAGCCCACGCTGACGCCGAAGGCGATATCGATTGGGACGGAGCTGCGTCTTGGACAAAACAGCACCTCCCGGGCCTGTCCGCCTTGGACAGCAGCCATATCAAAGCCCACCGCAGTGCTACAGGCGCAAGACATCAATCTGCCGAGGGTGAAAAAAGGGGGGTCTAGACGACGAGTGGCTGGGGCATTCCCGGGGTGGTCGTACCAGTAAAGTTCACCTGTGTGCCGACGGCAAGGTTCGGCCCTTGGCTGTTGTAGTGACCGCTGGGCAGTGCAACGACGCCGCCTGGTTAGAGTCGGTACTCGGTGAGATACGCGTACCCCGCTTGGGCAAAGGGCGACCGCGAAAGCGCCCTCCACAGCTCCTTGTAGACCGTGCTTACGGCTTCAACAAGCAGCGGAAGATACTAAGGCGTCGAGGCATCCGCTGCATCAGCCCTGAACGCGAGGATGCTAAAAAGCACCGGCTCGCCAAGGGTTCCAAGGGCGGAAGGCCACCGGCTTGTGACGCCCAAGTCTACAAGGGTCGCAACGTCGTCGAGCGTTGCATCAACCGGCTCAAAGACTGCCGGGCAGTTGCAACGCGCTATGACAGACGCGGCAAAAACTACCGTGCAGGAGTGCTTCTGGACTCCATTATCCTCTGGCTCTAGTCAGTCAGACAGACCCTAGTACACGTTAGGACCGCCCTCGATTACGCCTCGCCCATCATTAAACCCTCGATAGTGTGGCCTTGGACGATGGGCTCGAGGGTGTCGACTAAGCGGCAGCTAAGGTGCTGACGAAGCTGCTCGGGCAGCGTATCGTAGAACGTTTTAGTGAGCTGAAAGTCGTGCCGCTCAGCGTTGCGGGCGTCCGGCGCGTCGGCCCCAAGCACGAGCACCGGGCGAGCTTTTTGTGAGTGGTTCGCCGTGCCGCGGTGAATCGTCAGCGCCGAACGCACTGAGATGTCGCCCATCTTGGGCATCTTTCTTTGAGCGCGCGCCTCGTAACGTTCGTACAACGACCGGGGCGGGAACATCGCGTGCTCGAACGCGGTAGGGTCGTCCCACTGCGTACCGGGCGCAATCTCAAACGGCCCCATGTCCTCGAACACGTCGACTGTAGTAACATTAAAGGCGAGCGAGTTGAGACGGCGACCCGTCAGCGTCTCGTCGGGGGCCGGAAAGTCACGGTGCCAAGGCTGATCGAGAGCACCGGGATTCGGGACGTCGAAACCGATCTCGACGATTTTGTAGTCGGGGCCGAGCACCGACGCGCAGACCGCGACGACCCAAGGATGCGACGCGAGATCGGCGAAGCCGCAGATGTCCTCGGGGTGAATCTCCACATAATGCCGTTTGGGACCCCGCCCGACCGCGCCGCCCGGACGCTCGAGGGCGTCTTGGTAGGCGACCGCTAGGTCTCCGCCGAGCTGCGCCACCCAGTCCCGGTCAAAGGCACCCTTCAGACCGAGTATACCGTCCCCGTACAGCCCACCCATGATAGCCGCTGTGTCGAGGGTTTCAGTGCGCTTCTGTTTAGCCGTAGACATCTCATCCTCCTTGTGGTTCGTAACCTAGAATGTTAGTCGTTACCGAAAATAGCATACCGAGTACCGCAAACCACTACGCCGGACCCACAAACTGCACGCTACAGGCCAGGCATCAGCGTAGAGGCGTCTTCCAAAGGCAAAAATCGCCTTGACTATCTGAAAAGTTACGTCCGCTACCTCCCTCAGGCTCGCTCTCACTTTTTCAGGTCGCGCGCCAAACGGTTCTGGAGCAGCACCACCAGCAGCAAAAAGCCGCCCCGGATAACCGACTGCCAGTATGAGCTGAGGCTGATGACGCCGCGCCCGTTCTCAAAGTTCAGCATATTGAAAATTAAACCCAGCAGCAGCGCCCCGGCCAGCGTACCACCGACGCTTCCCAGGCCGCCCGTAAGCAGTGTACCGCCGACCACTACCGAGGCGATGGCAGAGAGCTCCCAACCCAAACCTTCTGTGGGTTGCCCGGCCCCGAACTGCGAAGCCAAAATAACCCCGGCGAGTCCCGCCAAAAGTCCTGAGAGCGTGTAAACCGCCACCGTCAGGCGGTTTGTCGGCAGACCCATCAGCCGCGCCGCCTCTTCGTTGCCGCCCAAAGCCAGCACATGCCGCCCGAACGGGGTGTGGTGAAGAACGATAAAACCCACCAGGTAAGCGCCAAATAAAACCCAGGCCGGGACGGGAAACCCTAACCAGTTGCCCTGACCTAAAGTGATAAAGTTCGTATCGTAAGAGACGCCGACGGACTGATTTTTAGCGAGCGTCAGCGCCCCGCCACGCGCCGCTAACATCATCGCCAGCGTGGTGATAAACGGTAAAACGTTCAGGCGCGTAATCACGAGGCCGTTGACCAAACCCAACCCGGCCCCGGCGAGCAGCGCCGCCAAGGTTGCGGGCCACAACCCCTGCTGGCTTAAAAGCGCAGAAACGACGCTCGAGAACGCCACCACGCTTCCGACCGACAAGTCGATGCCTCCCGTCATAATGACGAACGCCATACCCAGGGCGATCAAGCCGAACATCGCGTTATAGCGTAAAAACGACTCGATGTTGTATTCGGACAAAAACCGCTCGTAACGTAGTCCGCCCACGACCGTCAACGCGACCAGCGCCAGCCAGACACCCTGACGCGTCAAAAAACCGAAGCGTCGGCCCCAAGTTTTTTGGAGCGGGGGTTCTGGAGACGGAGTTCTTTTCGGTGGCTCAGCTCGGGTCATTGTTCTCCTGACTTGCGTTTAGCAGACGTCGAAGACGCCATCTGTAAGCGCCGTAATACCCTGACCACCCCTAAACGCGGCGCGGACGTAGCAGGTACACCGCCGCCACGATCACCGCCGCCTTGACGATCAAGGCCACCGCGTCGGGGACGCCACGCGCCAGCAGGGTGTAGCGGATAAGTTGGATGATGCACGCGCCGAGCAGCGTCCCGACGATGTGAGCACGTCCTCCCGTAAGCGCCGTGCCCCCGACCGCGACAGCGGCGATAGCGTCGAGTTCCATGTTGAGACCGACTTGGTTGGCGTCCGAAGCGCGGTTGATAGCCACGACGATAAGCCCGGCCACACCTGCCAAAAGACCGCTCACGAGGTAGACGGTTCCCTTGACCCGGTCTACCGGTACACCCGCAAGCCGCGCCGCCGCCTCATTGTCACCGACCGCCTCGAGGTAGCGCCCGAACACGGTGGCGCGTACCCCCCAGGCCACTACCGCCACCACGCCGAGCATCAAAATTACCTGGTAGGGAACGCCCAAAAGCCGCCCGTAAGCCAGACTCTCGAAAGCCGGGTTGCGAAATGATTGTAAGTTGCCGTTGGTCAGCACCTGCGCGACGCCGCGTCCGGCGATATACAGCACGAGCGTGGCGATAATCGGTTGGATGCGAAAGTACGTCACCAGCGCGCCGTTAAACATACCGCCGACGCCCGCGGCGAGAACGGGCAGGGTAAACGCCAGCAGCAAACCCAGCGGCGGCGAGAGTGCAGGGTTGGTAAACAGCAGCGGCGCGAGCGCGCCGCTGATCGCCATCAGCGACCCCACCGACAAGTCGATACCGCCGGTAGCGATAACCAGCGTCATACCCACACCGACGATGACGATAGCCGCAACCTGAGTGAGGTTGACGTTCAGGGTCTGAATGCTCAAAAAGTTTGGCGTAAAAGCAGCGTTAAAGGTGATCAGCGCGAGCAGCGTAAGCAGGGCGATCAGCGTCGGCCCAAGACGCCACGATCTGAGCGGCGCTCGTGTAACGGACGGTGACGCCGCGCCCGGTTCAGGCACGGTCACGGTTTTCTAAACCGGGCGCGTCGTATCCACGGGCGAGAGCGTGCATCATCGCGCCTTCGGTAAGATCGTCGCCCCCTAGCTCGGCGACGCTTCTGCCGTCGCTTAAAACGACCACACGGTCGCAGCCTTCGCTCAGCTCCTCGAGTTCCGAGGAGATCATCAGCACACCGAGCCCGGCTCCGGCGAGACCGTTGATCAGCGCCTGAATCTCGCCTTTCGCGCCCACATCGATGCCACGGGTCGGTTCGTCTAAGATAAGTAGTTTAGGACCGGTGCAGAGCCAACGCGCCAGCAACACTTTTTGCTGGTTGCCGCCCGACAGCTCGCGGATAGGTTGGTGCGGCCCCGCCGTCTTGATACCCAGCTTCTGAATAAAGGTTTTAACGATTTCTGCCTGACGCTCCCTGTCTACTACGCCCGCTCTGGCTAAACTCGGCAACAACGCCAGCGTAAGGTTTTCTTGTACCGACATCCCCGGAATAATGCCCTCACCCTTGCGATCTTCCGAGCAAAAACCGATACCTGCGCCGATAGCCTCGGCGGGAGAGGCAAAAAAAACGTCTCTGCTTCCGAAACGCAAGTTGCCCGCCTCGAGCGCATCCGCGCCGAAGATGAGCCGCGCCGCTTCGGTACGGCCCGCGCCCAAAAGCCCCGCTAGGCCCACGATCTCACCTGCTCGCACACTTACATCAACACCTGACACTTTGGGTTTACGCGTCAAACCGCGCGCTTCTAAGAGGGGCGCGGCGGCCGCCGCGTCACGCTTTTCAAACGCAGTCCGACCACCCGCCGCCACCTCCTGCGGCTTTTTGCCGAGCATCTGGGCGATCAGCTCGAGCTTCCCGATACCTTGCATTTCGCCCGTAAAAACGGTTTGTCCGTCGCGCAGCACCGTTACGCGGTCGCAGACGGCGTACAGCTCGTCGAGGCGGTGGGTAATAAAAACCGTCGAGACGCCCTCGTCTTTGAGTTGCCGAATAACGCCGAACAATACCGCGACTTCGCGTTCGTCGAGCGATGAGGTAGGCTCGTCCATGACCACCAGTTTGGTAGAGGCCGAAACCGCCCGGGCAAGCGCCACCATCTGCTGTACGGCGATGTTATAGCTGCCTAGCGGCTGGGTCGGGTCGATGTGAACGTCGAAACGGCCCAACAGTTCACGCGCCTCCCGGTTCATTTTGCGCCAGTCGAGGAGACCCCAACGCTTCGGCTCGCGGCCCATAAAGATATTTTCGCTGACCGAACGCAGCGGTACCAGATTGACTTCTTGATAGATGGTGCTGATGCCCGCCGCCTGCGCCGCCCCCGGCGAGGTGAAATCTACCTCATGGCCTGCGAAATACACGCGGCCCCCGTCGCGGCGGTAAGCACCGGTCAAAATTTTAATCAGCGTGCTTTTGCCCGCCCCGTTTTGCCCGACGAGCGCGTGAACCTCACCAGGGGCGACCGCCAGCGACGCATCTAGAAGTGCGCGCACACCGACAAAAGACTTGGTGACTGTCATCTCGAGCAGCTTTGTGTTCGCCGTCATCTGCACCATCCTCAAACTACCGCTTCAGAATTTTGGAGCGTTAAGGGCGAAGGCTTCGTCCGGCGTAGTGCCAGCTCGGTAAACCAAAAAACGCAAACATTGCTGATAGCCAATATCAAAACGTACTGCGCAAAAGATAGGTGGGATGGGCGGGGGCGGGTGGTTCCGCCCCCATTACGTTTACATTAGTAGGCGCTAGCTAGACCTTCTTCAGCATTCTCCGGGGTGTAGTCACGGTCCTCGTTGATAAGCAGAGGCGCGATCTCCTCACCGGCAGCGTACGCGGTCATCGTATCGAAGGCTTTCGGGCCAAACCTCGGGTTACACTCGACGATATAGTTAATTTTGCCGTCTATAACGAGCTGTACAGCCTCTTTACCACCATCTATCGAGAGCACCATCACGTCCTCGCCAGGGGTGCGGCCCGCAGCCTCGAGCGCCGAAATCGCGCCGATAGCCATCTCGTCGTTGTGGGCGTATACGACGTTTACGTCGGGGTGCGTCTGAAGCAGCGTCTCCATAACCTGACGACCCTCGTCACGCGAAAAGTCGCCGGTCTGCGCGGCCAGAATGGTCATGTCGGGGTACTCGGCCACGACGTCGTTAAATCCTTTTTTGCGGTCGTTGGCGGGTGAGGAGCCCGTGGTACCCTCGAGTTCGATGATCTTGGCCTCACCACCCGTAGCCTCGGCGAGCCACTGACCTACACGCCGACCCTCTTCGACAAAGTCGGAGCCGATAAAGGTCACGTAGTCTTCGCCCGCTTCGGCGAGTGACTGATCGACGTTGCGGTCGAGCAAAATCACCGGGATACCGGCATTTTTGGCCTCCAAGATAACCGGCGCGAGCGGCTTTTCTTCACGCGGAGCCAAAAAGATCAGATCAACGCCCTGAGCGATCATCGAACGCACGTCCGCAACTTGTTTTGCAGCCGAGCCTGCGGCGTCGGTGTAGACGAGTCGGTGTCCACGCGCCGCCGCCTCATCTTGCATCGAAGTCGTTTGGGCGATACGCCAGGGGTTGTTGCTCTCGGTCTGGGCAAAGCCGACGACGTAGGTGTCTTTTTGCTCGAGGGGTGGCAGTTGCGCGCTCGCAACACCGATAAATAAACAACCGAGCAGTACAAGCCAGAAACGTAGTTTCACAAGGTTCCTTTCTCAGGACATGACGCGCGCCTGCTTGCAGACGCAGAAAGAGCCAACGAAGCCTTTGGGCCGGTCGTGCGGTCTCCCCTCCTATACAACCGTCTGCGGTAATCGTCCTAGACACACCTACTCAGACATACCTGCTCACACAGACAGAAACGCGAATTACGGTTACGAAGGACAATCTAAAGCAAGCGGCTATAAAAGTCAAGTTTTCTTGTACCTATAGTTCAACTAAGCTCAGACTTTGCTCAAAGTTTTTGCAGTACAACCGAAAAGCACGTTCAAAACGTGTTTTGTTTACCGAATTGTAGTCTCTGAATAGATCAAGTTATATAATGAAGTGGCAAGTATTCTTACCCAATCGGGGGTGCGTCATGATCGTAGCGGGCAGTAAAACATTGACTATCGACGCTGAAGGTTCTCTAAACGTGTTGCAGGCACTTGGTTCGGAAACACGACTGCTGATCTTGAGCTTGCTTTCCCACCGGGTGATGAACGTATCCGAACTCACCAAGGTGCTCGGCTTGCCTCACTCGACGGTCAACTTTAACCTTAAGCAGCTCGAGAACGCGGGACTTTTACAGGTGCAGTACACGCCCGGTACCCGCGGTCGGCAAAAACTAATCTCGAAACGTTACGACGAGGTGCTCCTCAAATTGCCCGGCGTCGGTATCGAAAGCTCTCGAGATGTGGTCGAAGTATCGATGCCGATTGGCAACTATAAACGTTTCGACGTGCAACCGACCTGCGGCCTGGCGTCGGCAGGCAAGTTTATCGGGATGATCGACGACCCCCGCAGTTTTTACGAACCCGAACACGTTTTCGCGCAGATTTTATGGTTCCGCGAGGGCTTTGTCGAGTACGAATTTCCCAATAACGTCCCTTTCGGCGCTCAAGCGACGAGCCTCGAGCTCTCGGTTGAACTCTGTTCCGAAGCCCCCGAATACGACCTCGACTGGCCGTCGGACATTACCCTCTGGATAAATGGTGCCGAAGTCGGTACATGGACCTCGCCGGGCGACTTCGGCGGCGAGCGGGGACGCGTCACCCCGTCATGGTGGCAGACCGAACAAACCCAGTACGGCCTACTCAAACACTGGCGCGTCACCGCTGAAGGGTCTTATCTGGACGATCAGAAGCTCAGCCGGGTCACGCTCGGCGAGTTGGCGCTGGGCGCGGACAACCATATTTCCGTGCGGTTCGGCAGTCAAACAGGAGCACGGCACGTAGGCGGCGTCAACTTGTTCGGACGCAAGTTCGGCAACTATGAGCAAGACCTGCTGATGCGTGTCCGGTATGCGTTTGGGGAGGGTGAACGGCCTTACGAGTTAAAATAGCTGCGCGCAACTCGCCCTGAAATCATCAAAGACGCACGACCGGGCTCAGCGGAAGCGTGGGGCCGACTGCTCAGGCCACTCTCTCTTGCGTAAGCTCACATCCCAAGTTACGAGTTCTGTTACGTTTTACAACAGATGCTTACGACTCGCGCTGCTAATCCCCCAGCTGTACGCCCTATATCCGTCGAACCTTCGCAGGACACCCGGTTCTACCGCGGGTGTTCTGTACTAATACCTACTTCTAAACCTCATCACCACGACCCTTCTCACGTATGCCCCTAAAGGTCATCGGCGCAGGTTTCGGTCGCACCGGTACGACGTCGCTCAAGGCGGCGCTCGAGCGGCTCGTCGGCCCCTGCTACCACATGTCGGAAGTATCTGAAAAACCGGCGCACGTCGCCTTTTGGGAGGCCGCCCACAGGAGCGAGCCGGTGGAATGGGAAACCGTCTTCGGAGGCTATCAGGCCGCCGTAGACTGGCCTACGTGCGCCTTTTACCGTGACCTGATGAACCGTTACCCGGAGGCTGGGGTGGTGTTGTCGGTTCGTGACCCCGAGAGGTAGTACCAGAGTGCGCTGAACACCATCTATACCGTCAACCACCAACGCCCGCCCGCCTCGTGGTTGTTTAAGGCGATTCCGCAGGTGCGGCGATTTGTCCGGATGAGCGACGCGGTGATCTGGCAAGGTACTTTCGGCGGCAGATTCGGGGACAAGGCTCACGCCATCCGGGTTTACAACGCGCATATAGCGGAGGTCGAACGCACCGTACCACCCGAAAAGCTGCTGGTCTTCGACGTTGGGGAGGGCTGGGAACCGCTCTGTGCATTTCTGGGCGTCCCGGTACCCGACGAGCCCTTTCCGCACCTGAACGACGCGGCGGCGTTTAGGGAACAGGCGAGCTGGCGATTTTTCGTCCGCGCCCTGAGAAAGCGCCGGTAGTTACCAACATCGCCTCACCTCACAGTCTGCGGGCACGCTCGGCGCTAAGGTTGAAACCGTTAGCAACAAACCTAAAGGGGGAACATTATGTCGATGCAATCAGGGACGAGCGACAAAAACTACAACTTGGTGAGCGTGCTCTACCACACCCTTACCGCCAAAGATACTTACAAGCAGTACGTCAGCGACGCCGAAGAGGGTGGCGACACCGAACTCGCCGAATTTTTCAGAACGGTTCAGCAGCAGCAAGAAGAACTCGGTGAGCAGGCCAAAAAGATGTTGATGGAACGTCTCGGCTAGTCCAGTTTAGACGACTTTGGCGGTCTCGGAGGTAGCTCCGGGGCCGCTTTTTTGTGGCTCGAGCAGATCATCGTCAGCGGGCATCTGTCAGATTGAAAAGGTCAGGTGATGACTGCGGCAAATCGTCGTAATTTTTTGGAATTGCAATAAGGGAATGAGAATATGAGGAGGTACTACTCTCGAGAGATAAGTGACTGCACCGAAATAAGTTACGCCTGCATCTCCCAGAGAAATACGGTTTTCGGTATCTGCGTTGAGACTCGAGCCGACGTTGACAACCCTCAAAACCCTAGCTGCGCGTCAGGGCGAGTTGTCCGCACGCTCCGCCGGTGTCACGGCCCCGGCTAAACCGTACCGACACCGATACGCCGCCCTCAGCCAGAATCTTTTCAAAACGCTCTATAACGGGTCGGGGGCTCGAGCGAAACCGCGCTTCACCCCACGGATTGAAGGGAATCAGGTTGACGTGAGAGGTGAGACCCGAAAGGCGCTCGAGTAGCATCTCAGCTTGCCAGGGCGCGTCGTTTACGCCGTCCAACATGGTGTATTCAACCGTCACGCGTCGCCCGCCCGAAGCCTGCCAGTCGTGCAGCGAAAGGATGATGTCGTCCAGCGAGTGCGCGTGCGCGGTAGGGATAATCTGTTTGCGCGTCTCCTCATCGGGCGCGTGCAGCGATACCGCCAGCACCAGCGGCAGCCCTTCGGCGGAGAGTTTGCGGATACGCTCCGGCAAACCCACGGTCGAGAGCGTGATGCGCCGCGCCGACATCCCCAGCGCGAGCGGGTCGATCATGGTGCGGATTGCGCCGAGCGCGTTGTCATAGTTTAGGAGCGCCTCGCCCATCCCCATCAGCACGACGTTGCGGACTTCGCGGGGTGAAAACCCCTCACCTTGCGCGGCAGCCAGAATCTGCCCGACGATCTCGGCGCGCGTCAGGTTGCGACCGAAACCGAGCGCCCCGGTCGCGCAAAACGCGCACCCCGCCGGACACCCCACCATCGACGAAACGCAGAGCGTTTTGCGCCCGCTATAGGGCATATAGACGGCTTCGGTTTGCTTGCCGTCGGCGAGGGTAAAAAGGTAACGCACCGAATGGTCACGCGAGCTGAAACGTTCGGTCTTAACAAAAGGGCTGAGGCTATAGCTGCTCTGCAACTCTGCACGCCAATCCCCTGGCAGGTTGCCCATCGCCCCGAAGCTCTGCGCGCCGCGCCCGTAAAGCCAGCCCGCGAGCTGTTCGCGGCGGTAGGGTTGCGCCTCGGGCGCGGGCAGGGCGGCGGGCGCGAGCCCCAGCAAGCTAGGTTTGCTCGAGTCAGGGTTTAGATGAGCGTTCACGCCGTCTCCGCTACCGCGTCGGCGGGTAGCACGAAAAACGGCAGCCGGTCGCGGAGCGGTTCGATCTCGGCGCGTAGCCGGGTAAAGGTTTCGCCGTCCAGATAAGACGCCGACGCCCGCAACAAACCCAGGTAATAGGTCGCTACCAACTCGGCGTGGTGCGGGGTCAGTTCGGTACGTTCGCGGCGGGTCAGCAGCTCTTCGACGAACGTTTCGGGGCTCTCGAGCGCCCGGCAACCGCCCCGTTCGATCACCCGTTTAAGGAACTCGATGCTCTCCCCCGGATTGTGCCAGAAGCCGAAGTTGAGTTTTTCGGTCAGCGCCTCGACTTGCCGCAGTTGCACCCGGTAGTCGGCGTTTTTGAGGACGTTTTTAGCGAGCGTCTGACGCTCGAGTCGTAGCGCCGCGTACGCCGCCAAAGACAGGTACGCCGCCGGTCTGCCGCCGACGGCGGCCCGCAAGCGGTACGCTAAAACGTAATCCTGATACTCGAGCAGATGTTCCGCGTTGCTGTCGCCGTTTTTATCGCTGTTTTTGTCGTTACCTGCGTCGTCACGGCCCGCAGCGTCGTTTGCAGTTTTGTTCGCGCCTCTGTTCACACCCTCCAGTGTAGCGGGCGGCGGGGTGCGTTGCCTGACTGACGCTACAAGGTGCCGGGGTTACGTGGAGACCGCGCCACGGCCCGGCACCTCCGGTAGCTGCTGAAATCTATCCGCGTCCGGGTTACCGGGTCTGGGCTATAGTGCTGTTAACAAACTTTTGTCTAGACCGCGCACACCGTCATAAAGCACGCCGAAAGGACGCACTTGTGAGCAGAGCTAAAGATAACGTCAGGGTTTTGGGCATGGTACTCGCCGGGGGTAAAGGCTCGAGGCTCGAGCCCTTGACCGCCAAACGTACAAAACCCGCCGTCCCCTTCGGCAGCAAATACCGCATCATCGACTTTGCCCTGAACAACATGATCAATTCGCACATCTACGGGATGTACGTGCTGACGCAGTTCAAAGCGCAGTCTTTGACCGAACACATCCAGCGCAACTGGCGTTTCGGTTCGTTTCTAAACGACTACTTCATCACCCTGGCCCCCGCCCAGATGTACCGTTACGACGAGTTGGGCGAACAATGGTACCGCGGCACCGCCGACGCCATCTACCAGAACCTGCACCTGATTCACAACCACCGCGCCGACCTGGTGGCTATATTTTCCGGCGATCACGTCTACAAGATGGATATTCGCCATATGATCAAGCAGCATCAGGAAAGTGGTGCGGACGTCACCGTCGCGGCCTATCCGACGCTCGTCGAAAACGCCAGCAGCTTCGGGGTGTTGCAGGTCGACAAACACTTCAACATCACCGAGTTTCAGGAAAAACCCGCCGACCCCAACCCCATGCCGGGCCGCGACACCCACGCGCTCGCCTCGATGGGCAACTATATTTTTAGTACCGAGGCGCTCTTCGACCTGCTGAGCAAAGACGCGGCGATAGACGAGTCGGCGCACGATTTCGGTTACAACGTCCTGCCGCTGGCGATGAACGACGGCTACAAGGTGATGGCCTACGATTTCGCCACCAACCCCATCCCCGGTCAGGGCGGCCCGAACACCTACTGGCGCGATGTCGGCACCATCGACTCGTACTGGGAGGCCAACATGGACCTGGTGGCGGTCAAACCCGAGTTCGACCTCTACAACTACGACTGGCCGCTCCGCACCTCGTCGGAGTTTTCGCCCCCCGCCAAATTTGTTCACGAAGAGGGGGGTCGGCGCGGCGAAGCGTTCAACTCGCTCGTCGCCGGGGGTGTGATCATCTCGGGCGCGACCGTCCGGCGCTCGGTTTTAGGGCGGCGTATCCGCATCAACTCGTACAGCTTAGTCGAGTCTTCGGTGGTGATGGACAACTGCGAAATCGGTCGTCACTGCGTCGTTAAAAATACGATTCTGGACAAAAACGTGGTGGTTCCCGAAGGCACGCAGATCGGCGTCAACCTGAGCGACGACCGGGCTCGAGGGTTCAAGGTCACCGATCAGGGCGTAGTGACGGTTCCCAAGAGTTACCGGTTTTAGGGGTTGGTAGTCCCCAGCGCTTGGCGTGTGGGACTATAATTTTCGGAGTTACGAGGGTGGCGTCTATTCGGACGAGCCCTCGAGCCCGGTACTTGGCGCGCCGCCCGTGAAGCGGGAACTTCTAACGAAATAGAACCATCCGGCAAAACGGGATCGTCTGAGGCGGCGCATGTGCGGCCTGGGTGGGCCGCTTTGGTTATAGTCCGACAGCTTACAGCCTGCCAAAGCGCCCAAATGCTACGATACGCCTTACTGAACCTGCCCGCTACCCCACCGCTAATTCCCGCTGTACGCGCACTGGGCAAGCCGCGCAGCACGCCCTCTGGAGGCACCCGTTGAAACGAACGTTCAACCCCTGGTTTTTCGTCATTCTAATTATTTTAGGCGTGGTGATTTTCAACCAATTTAACGCCCGCTCCCCCGGTAGCGACATCTCGTATTCGACGTTCACCCGCCTTGTCGAGGAGGGCAAGGTCGATTCGGTCGTGATCGAGCAAAACACTATCCGAGGCGAGCTCAAAGCCGAAACGCAGGTCGACGAGGGCGGCACGACGAGCGCAATCCGTTCGTTCGAGACCACCACCTTGCCGGTCGAAGACTCCGACTTGGTTCCTCTCCTTAAAGCGAACAACGTCGCAGTCGAAGGCAGGGTTCCCTCACCGTGGCTCGGACTGCTCTTTTCGTTCCTGCCTATCGTCATTCTGATCGGTTTTTTCTGGTTTATCTTTATGCGCGCCCAGGGCGGCCCGAGCCAAGTGATGCAGTTCGGTCAATCCAAAGCCAAAACGTACGGACGTGAAAATAAGGTCAAAACGACCTTCGATGACGTAGCCGGACACGAAGAGGCAAAGCAGGAGCTTAAAGAAGTCGTCGACTTTCTTAAAAACCCGCAGAAGTATCTGCGGATCGGCGCGGAGATTCCCAAAGGAATGCTGCTCGTCGGCCCTCCGGGTACGGGTAAAACGCTCCTCGCGCGCGCGGTCGCCGGTGAAGCCGAAGTGCCTTTTTTGACAGTCTCGGCAAGTGAGTTCATGGAGATGTTCGTAGGTGTCGGCGCGAGCCGGGTTCGCAACTTGTTTGAAGAGGCGCGCAAAACCAGCCCGGCGATTATCTTTATCGACGAACTCGATTCGATAGGGCGGCGGCGTGGAGCCGGTATCGGCGGCGGTCACGACGAACGCGAGCAGACCCTCAACCAGATTTTGTCCGAGATGGACGGTTTTGAAAAAGACACCTCGGTGATTATCATCGCCGCAACAAACCGCCCCGACGTGCTCGACCCGGCGCTGTTGCGTCCGGGCCGTTTCGACCGGCAGGTAACCATCGGACTGCCGACGCAGCGCGAACGCGAGCAGGTACTCCGTGTCCACGTCCGCAACAAACCCATTGCCGACGACGTCGACTTGGAGCGTCTCGCCAGCGCCACCCCGATGTTTTCCGGAGCCGATTTAGAAAACCTCACCAACGAAGCGGCCCTTATCGCCGCCCGTACTAGCAAACAGATCATCTCGTGGACGGACTTTAACGAGGCGTTAGACCGCATCGTCCTGGGTCTTCGGCGCGGCTCTCTGGTACCGAGCGAAAAAGAGCGGCAGATTCTGGCGTACCACGAGTCGGGTCATGCGGTCGCGTTTGCGTCGCAACCGGATTTGGGTCATATCCGCAAGGTGACGATCATGCCGCGCGGTGGTGCGGGCGGCTTTATGGCCCCGCTGTCGAAAGAAGAGATGTTCTTTTCGCGCGAGCGTTTTCAGCAGCAACTCGTCGTGGCGTTCGGCGGGCGCGTCGCGGAAAAGCGGCTGACCGGCACCATTTCGTCGGGAGCCTCGAACGACCTTAAACAAGCCACCGATATGGCCAAACAGATGGTCTTCGACCTCGGTATGGGCAGCGAGGAGTTCGTCGCCTGGGGTTCTGACCAGGGGCCGGTCTTTTTGGGCGGCGAGATAAGCCGCCGCAAGGACTTTTCCGAGGAGACCGCGCGCGAGTTGGAGGGCGAAGTCAATAAGATTCTCGAGGCTGCCTACAGCGCCACCGAAATGGCTATCGGCGAAAACTGGACTGCCGTCGAGGGGGTCGCCAACGCCCTACTCGAGCGCGAGACGGTCGAGGGCGCGCTGATTGAAAAAGCCTACGAACGCTCCCGCGAAGGTGCGAGCGCCGAAGAGGTCACGCGGTTGATCGTCGATGAGGCCGACGCCGCCGAGCGCCGGATGGAGGCCGCCGCGCAGCGCGCCGCCGAGTCCGACCGGCAACGCCGCGCCGAACAGCGCCCCACCCCGACCATCGACCCCCGCCCCGCCTCGGAAGGGCCGGGAAGCTAGAACCGAAATCTGTTCAGACGAGGCGCGGGAAACCGCGCCTTTTTTATTGCGTTGTTCAAATATCTCCGCAAAGTGTTAAACCGCTTTTTATGACCCTCGCATGGTAAGTGGACAGTGGACTCGAGCTCACGTCTCTCGAGGGGTTGCGTCATCCAGTCTTTGCAAAATAGGTTTTGCCAAATCAGTTTTGTCGGGGCGGTTCCGTCACGAGGTAACGCCAAACTGAAAAAACTTGAAAGCTCCGGTTGTGCATTACGTCGTCGGCCCGACCGATTCGGCGTCGGCAAAGCGTCACGCAAAACCGAACTCGAGCTACAAACTTTCACAGCTGAAAAAGCAGGTACAAACTTCAGCTCGAGCCGCACCTACGCCCCGGCCCCAGCAGATAAGATGTTAGGGCGTGTTAGACGGTAAGTACGAGATCACTTCGCAGCGGGAGCTGAGCCCCCGTGAAACGCTGTTCGGCGCTACCGCTCCGGACGGGACGGCGGTGCAGATCAACTGGTTCGACCTCGGCGGCGCGGCAGACGAACGCGACTTTGAACGCTACCGGGCGCTTTTGCGGGCGCTGCACCGGGGCGGTCACGCGGCGATCTACGACCTTGTAGCCCGCCCCGGCGCGCACTATGTGGCGTGGCGGGTACCAGACAGCGTCAGCATCGGTAACGAGGTCAGCAAGCAGCTCGGCAAGGAGACTGGCGAGAGGATCGGTGAGGAGGCTGCCGCACCTATCGCGGCTCTGCTCGCGTCACACGAACGGAGCCTCGCCGAGGCCCACATCTGCGCCAGGCCGGGCGCGCCGCCCCAAGTTTACGCGCTGCCGTTTAGCAGCGTTGCGCCAGGGAACGCTGCGCCATCTCTGGCGCTTCCTGTAAGCCTCCCCGTTTCTTCTGAACCTACCCCCGGCAAACCTGTGGATAACCTGTGGATAAGTCGTCTGCAGCAGCTGCGTCCGTGGGCGCTCGGGAGCGTGCTGGGGCTTTCGGGCGTGCTGCTGCTGCTGCTGAGCGCCGAACGGCAGCTTACGAACCGTCTCGTCAGCGTGCCGGAGGTACGCGCCCAAAACGTCAACGAGGCGCTTGCGAGCCTCTATCAGGCAGGCTTCAGCACCGCGACGGTGGCTTTGACCTCGGCGCGTCCGGCGGGTGAGGTGCTCGAGGTCAGTCCGGCCGTCGGTACCCCGCTCCGCCCCGGTCGTACGCTGAGCGTCCGCTACGCCCTGCCCGCCGGACGTTCGCCCGAACGCGTGCCGGTCGTAACGGCGATGACGACGGCGCGCGCCGAAACCGTCCTGCGCGAGGCGGGTTTCGGCGTCGGGAACGTTGCCCGCAGCTACAGCGACGCGGAGGCCGGAACGGTGGTTTCGCAGGCCCCGTTCGGCGATACGCTCGCCGCTCGAGGGGGCCGGGTGGCGCTGCTCGTCAGCGACGGGCTGAGAGGGACGATGACCCTGCTGCCCGACCTAACCGGGCTGAGTCAGGAGGACGCGCTACGCCTCGCCGAAGCCGCCGGGTTTGTGCGGGATGACGTGGGGCTCGAGCGCACCCCCGGTAACGGCGCGGCCCCCGGAACGGTACTGGCGCAAAACATCGCGCCCTTTACCGATGTGCCGCAGGGACGCGCGCGGCTCCGCCTCACCGTAGCCGAAGGCGGGGCGTCGGTCGCCGCCGAGAGCGGTACCCCCGACCTCGTAGGACTCAGCCTCGCCGACGCACAGGTAAGCGCCCGTAACGCCGGTCTGGGCGTCGTTACCGAAGCGAACGTGAGCACCAGCGAACTTCCGGCCGGAGTAGTGACGCAGCGCCCAGCACCCGGCGCGCCACTCGGGAACAGCGTCGCGGTCACGCTCAACACCCCGCCGTCCCGCCCGGCAGCGGACGACGCGCTAGACGAGCTGGACCGCGAAACGGGGGTTCGCCGCGCCCGCTACAGCTGGCAGCTGGGAACGGACGCCGACGGGCAGCGCGCGACCGTAACGGTGCGGGTGGCGGACGGCCCGGAAGAAGTAGTGGTGCGGGAAAGGCAAACAAGGGACGGCGAGCTGCTCTCCGGCACCTACCTCACCACAGCGACCGGCCCGCTGACCTTTACGCTCACGCTGGACGGCGAAGCTTACGGCGCACCGCTCAAGGTAGACCCGTAAAAAACGACGATGGCTGGCGTCTGTATGATTTGCGCCGCGCCTAGATGGGGGACGCAAGACACGCGCGAGATACGTTTATTGGGCAACTAACTCCGGCACACACCGATTCGCTACGATCGCCATCCCAAAAGGCGCACAACGTACCACGCTTCTCAAACTAAGCTCGGCGCAAACATGCTTTAAGCGTCCGTGAATTCAGCAAAACGCTTTTCACGCTTCTTTACTCAACGGTGTTTCGCAAACGAGTCGTCGATCTGTGAAATCCCTACGGGGTGGGCGCGCCCCCCAGCGCCCAGCGGGCGTAAAGTTCGACTAGGGGGGCGTCGGTACCCGCGCCGTCCTGGAGGAGAAAGCCCAGAAAGTCGCGGACATCTTGGGCGCTGCTCGAGCGAAACAGCGCCGAGCCGTCCAAGCCCGAAAACCGCCCGCGTGTGGGCTCCGGCAGCGTTTCTGCAGCAGCGTCCGCAGACGCGGCGAGTTCATCTTGCAACGTCTCCACAAAAGCGTCGTCTTGGGGAACCTCCCCTCCGGTAGCTGCCCCAGCGTCATCAAGGGTATAGAGCGCCAGACCGGTACCGAGGCTGCGAAGCGTGATGCCCCGGCCCAGCAGCTGCCGGACTAAAGGCGGCGCGCCCGCCGTGACCTGAAGTGGCAGCGTGGTGCTTTGTGAGCGTCCACGGGCGCTCGCCGTTGCTACGAGCTGATATCTTCCCGGTGGCAGTTCGGTGGGCAACGTGAGCGCCGCGTCGACCTCGAGAGCCACCGTGTTCGGTGGGAGCGGCGTGCGTTCGGTCTGCGCGGCTTCGGCGACGACGAGACCAGCACCGTTCTCGAGGCGCAGAGCGACGCGCAGGGGCAGGGGCAAGGCGTCGCCGGGGGTGGCGACTTCGAGGCGAGTATATAAAAGGTCGCCGGGCGCGTAGGCGGTTACCTCCAGCACGTCGGGGCCGACGCCGACGCGCGCGCCGGGGCCGATCTCGAGGGGGGGTGGTGGGGCGCGCAGCACCCGCGCCTGTCCCGCCGCCTGCGTCGCCAGCGCGCCCTCACCGCGCGCAGCGTACCGCTCGAACTGCCCCGCCGCCGCGCCGAACTTGCCATCGGCCTCGAGAAGCGTCGCCAGCGCGTAGTGAACTCCCGAAACCGCTGGATAACGCGCCAGCGCGTCCTGAAGGTCGGCAATCGCCGCCGGGTCGAGGGTTTCGTCGCCCTCCAGATCGCGGAGAACGGCCTCGGCGTAGGTGTCCAAAGACACCCCCAAACGTCCGGTGACGACCTGCACCAGTCCCAGATTGTAGAGCGCGACGAGTTCATTTTGATTGAGCTCGAGGGCTCGCTCCGTGGCCGCTTCACTTTCGCCGAGCACCCCCAGCAAGTAGTACGCCCAACCCAGATTGGTCCAGTAGAGGTCGCTTCCCGGCTCGAGCCGGGTCGCGGTGCGGAGCGCCACCGCCGCCGCCGTCGGGTCGTCGCGGTCGAAAGCGAGGTGTGAAAGGCGTTCGTAGGGATAGGCGAACGCCGGGGCCAGGTCGATCAGACGCTCCGCCAGACGCTGCTCGAGGGCCGCGTCTCGGAGCGTCTGCGCGACGAAAAGACCCCCCACCGGCACACTCAAAGACTCCGGTTGCCGCGCCAGCAGCGCCTGCAAATCGGTCTCGAGCGCGGCGTCCCGAGCCCCGCGAGCCCCACTACGGCTGGCCCGGTAGAGAAGCCTTTCAGCGTCGCTGAACGGGTAGTCGGGCGTAGCGGCGAACACCGCTTCACCCGTCTGCGCCGCCAGGAGCGCCGTCCACAGGCGCGCCAGCGGCAGCTCGCTGACCGCGAAAGCCTGACTCACCGCGGCCTCTTCGAAGGGTTGGGTATTGAGCGCGACGACCGCCGCCAGAAGCGGATAACGCGCCCGCGCCGCGTCCGACGCCACGTCCGAGCGCGCCACCAGCAACGCCTCGAGACCAGCCGCCCGCCGCTGCCAGCGTGGTTCGGCGCTCAGGGCCGCCGCCGCCCGCCGCAAAAGCGGGTACGCCTCCTCGGGAAACCCGCTTCCCAGATTGACCAGACCATCGATAAAGGTGCCGTACGGCGACGACAAATCGAGGCTGAAACGCGCTTCGGGGCGGGGCGTCAGGTCGGCGAAAGCGGCGAGCGCCGCCTGCGCCTGCCGCACCAGCCGGTCGGGAAACGCTTCGGGCGCGCGAAAAAGAAAGCTGCGCGCGCCCCCCGGACGGGCGACGAAAAGCTCGAGCTCGAGTCCCCCCACCGGGTCGGCGGCGAGGCGCACGCGCCCGGTTACAGTCGTTTCCGCTGCCAGCGTTTCGCGGAGCAAGGCGGCGGCGTAGCGGCTGCCGGTCTGCTCGTCACCCAAGAGGTTCAGTGGGCTGACGAAGCTGCCCTCACGCAGCAGCAGCGGCGGCACCAACCCCAGCGCCAGCTCCGGCGCGACGCCAGGGTCGCTGAAGGCGTGAAACAACCGGTCGGCGACCGCCACACCCAGACGCGGTTCGTCGCTGACAAACGGAAACACCACCAGCTGAAGCCTGTTTTTTACTTGTGCCGGGTTCTGCACCTGCGCGAGCGTTTGGGCTTGCTCGCCCGCTGTACCCTGTGCGTAAACCGGGACACCCGCCAGCAGGCTCGACAGAACAACCGCAAACTGAAGCACTTTCGTCTGCAAGATCACTCGAGCAACCCCTCGAGCTCGTCTAAAATCGTTTCGGCGTCCGCGCTGCCGCGCGTAATCACCATGATGGTATTTTGCCCCGCCAGCGACCCGATGATCTCGTCACGCTCGAGCTTGTCGATGACGTAGGCGATCCCCGTGGCGTGTCCCTCGTCGGTATTGATGACGATGATATTTTCACCCCGGTCGATGTCGCGGACAAAGAGCCGAAACCGCTGCTTAAGCTCGCCCAGCACGTCCTCTTGCGCCGCTAACGGCGTCGAGCGGTAACGGTGCTGACCTTCGCCCGCAGGCAACCTGACGAGCCGCAAATCGTTTACGTCGCGGCTGATGGTCGCCTGCGTCACGCGGACGCCGCGAGCGGAGAGATGTTCGGCCAATTCGGACTGTGTGGAGATGAACTCGTGTTCGACCAGCTCTTCGATGAGCCGCTGTCTATACTCTTTACTCGGCATAATTATTCATCATAACAGGTAACTGCGTCTCCGCGCCCAAACCGACGCACTGTGACACAGGGACTTCGGACAACGCTCAAACGATCAATGGGCCGTTACCGGGTTTTGGGTTTTTTGGCGGTTGATGTCCGGTTCGCGCCCCGTCCCCGCACACCGGGCAAACGCAAGTTTGATGGGGAAGTCGCAGAGAGAGAGCCATAAAGAAGTGACACGGTTTCTCGCAGATTTTTCGGAAATGCCGGGGCTTTGGTGCGTACAGCGGGTAGACGAGCCGGTTTAATCGGCAGTTTTCGGCCTCGCCTCCAGCAGAGTCAGCACCCGGTCGAAAATCGCGTCTGCGACGGCGCGTTTGGACATTCGGGGCAACGCCTCGGCGTCACCTGCGGGCGTCACCAGCGTGACCTCGTTGTCGTCGCCACCGAACGCCGAACCCGCGCGGGTCGGGTAATTGAGGCAGATCAGCTCGAGCTGTTTACGCCGCGCCTTGTCCGCCGCCCGCGCCACCCCCTGATGCGTCTCCATCGCAAACCCGACCAGCACCTGCCGGGTTTTACGTGGCGCGAGCGTGCTCAGGATGTCGGGGGTACGGACGAGGTGCAACGTCTGCGCTTCACCCAGCTTCGGCTCTTTTTCTGTGAGGATTTCGGCGGCCCGCCAGTCGGCGACGGCGGCGCTCATCACCACCACGTCGCTCTCGCCGAACGCTGCGCCGAGCGCCGCCAGCATCTCTTCGGCGCTCTCGACGCGCACCGTTTCGACGCCCACAAGATTGGGAAGCGCGACCGGCCCACTCACCAGCGTCACCACGGCCCCACGGTCTCTGGCAGCTTCGGCGACGGCGAAGCCCATCTTGCCCGACGACGGATTCGAGAGGTAACGCACCGGGTCGAGGTATTCGCGGGTCGGCCCGGCGGAAACCAGCACCCGCAGACCCGTCAGGTCACGCGGCCCGAGCAGCCGTGCCAGATACGCGGTAATAGCTTCCGGTTCAGGCATCCGGCCGAGCCCCGAACCCTCACCCTTCGCCGCCAGAGAGCCCACGGCGGGCGTCAGGACGTGTTGACCGAGCCCCTGCAAGGTCTTCACATTGCGCTGCACGAGCGGGTGCGCCCACATTTCAGTATTCATCGCCGGAACCCACACGACGCGGGGGACGCCGCCCAGTATGAGCGCGGAGACTACATCGTCGGCTCGAGCGGTGGCGGCGCTCGAGAGCGCGTCGGCAGTTGCGGGTGCGACCACCAGCACGTCGGCCCAGCGCGCCCATGAGAGGTGACGGGCCTCACCGTCCGGACGGAACCAGGTGGCGCGGTCGAAGACTTCACCTCCGGCAGCGACCGCCAGCGACAGCTTGGTCACAAAATGCAGCGCGTCGTCGGTAGCCGCAACCCGCACCTCATGACCCGCTTCGGCGAGCCGCCGCAAAAGTGACGGCGTTTTAAGCGCAGCCACCCCACCCGACGCCGCGACGACGACGCGCACCGCTAGGGTGCTCCGGGGCAGGAGATGGATAAGGGAGTCTGCACAGTTTTATCCTTTAGCGTTATTTGTCCTTCACAAGAAACCAAGTAGGTCTACGGCAACGAGTGTGAAGCGATGAGTGGAGCGCAACGAGCAACGAGATTTCAAGGTTTACTCATCGCTCATCGCTCGTTCCTCATTGCTCAATCCGCGACATCTGCTCTCCCCCACTAATCCTCGTCGTCAAAATCCCTCGAGACGCTGTAGCTCGGTTCTTCGCGCCGTTCGCGTTCGACGAGCGAGCGCAGCACCTCGGTGCTCGGCAGGTCGTCACCCCAGCGGACGCCCGCGCCCTCCTCGAGTTCTTTCATCGCCATCGTCACGGTGTTGCGCGTCCCCGGCTGCTCGTCTTTGGGCAGCACCGAAGGAATTCCCAGCTTGAGCTGCGCGGCGCGGCGGGCCGTGACCATCGACAGGCGGTAACGCGATTCGGTAAGTTCCAGCGGCGTATCGAAACCTTCTTGAGCCATATCGTTCTCCTCTGCAAGACGCTCCGAAGGGAGCTTTACATCACTATCTAATACCCGACCGGAGCCGTGCGTTCGTCAGCCTACATATTTTGCAGGGTAGGTGCGAGCGGTTGAAGGACGCCATGACAAGGAGCTAAGGGTGAAGCGTCCCTGACCGCACCTGACCCTAAACCAGTTTGAGGGCGGCGTTTGCACGTCGTTCGGAAAGCTAAAGCTCCCGCAAAAAGGTAGCGAGGTCGCGTTTACTCAGGCGCGTGGTGCGGGCGCGTTCGGCGTAGATGACGCTGCAAAAGTCGCGGACGGCGGTCTGCAAGGTATCGTTGACGACGGCGTAATCGAACTCCTGCACGGCGCGTATCTCTTCACGGGCGCGGGCCAGCCGTTTTTGCATCCGGCTTTCGGAATCGGTTCCGCGTCCGCGCAAACGGCGCTCGAGTTCGCTCAGGCTCGGCGGCGCGATAAAGATCATAATCGCTTCCGGTAACCGCCTTTTGACCTCGCGCGCGCCGACCAACTCGAGTTCTAAAAGCACGTCCTGACCCTCGGCGAGCGCCGCTTCGACCGGGGCGGCGGGGGTACCGTAGTAGTCGCCGACGTATTCGGCGTGCTCTAGCAGGGCGTCTTGGGCGATCAACGCCTCGAACTCGCTTTTGTCGTAAAAAAAGTACTGCTTGCCGTGAACCTCACCGGGGCGGCGGCTGCGGGTGGTCGCCGAAACCGAAAAGTAGAGCGGCCCCAGACTCGGTAGCGCCGCCTGCCGGATGGTGTCTTTACCTACGCCCGACGCGCCCGTCATGACAAATAGCAGCCCCGAGCGTTCAGGCATAGAGGCGGCGAGAAGCTGCGGGGGAAGCAGACACACGAATAGGCGCAAAAACAGGCACGAACACACACGCAGAGGCAACCATTATAGCAGACATAAAACCGGAGGGCATGGCAAAAATGTAACACGCGCGCCGCTTCTGCGGGGCCAGCTAGCTGAAATTTCACAACGGCGGCGGGGCGCGGCAGCTATGCTTTTTATGTTATGCCCGACGTTCTCTCTCATTGCCCGGAACTCGACTTGTTACGGGAACCCCACCACACGACCTACCGCCGAGGAGCTCTAATGAATCCCATCCGATCCCTGTCGGCGATCCCGACTCGAGCCCTGCTCGCGTCGTTTCTACTGTGCTTTGCCCTGGGCTGGGCGACCGCTCAGGAAGCCGCCGACCTGTTAGCCGATTACGAAAGCGCCAGCACCGCCCTGAACGAAAGCCTCGAGGCTTTCGCTGCTGACCAGGTAGAGAGTCTGGACGCCTTGCGCCGCGCCAGAGACGCCTTTGCGCCGCTTGCCGCCGAACTCACGCCCCCACTCCGGCGCGGCCTCACCACCACCTTTGCGAGTGCGGAGGGCGCTATCGGCAACCGCAGCGAGACCGACTTGCGGGTGCAGGCGGCCGTGCTGCGCGGCGGTTTTCAGCGCGCGCTCTACGAGTCGGCGCTGGAAACCGCCAGCGCTGACCTGCCGCGCGCGCAGGAACTGCTGGGCGTGCTGGCGACCGACCTGGGGATGACCCAAACGGTCTTCAGCAACGCGTCACCGCGGGCGCTGCAAACGGCGTTCGAGGAGCAGTTGGCAGCTCTCAGTTTGGCGCAGCTCGGTACCGGCGACGACCGGGAAAGCCGCTACGAAGCCCTCGCCACCGTCTACGGTCACGTTTTTCTGGTACAGGATTCGCCGCGGCTCCCCGCAGAGACGCAGGCGACCCTGCTGAGCGCGATTCAGGCGCTCGTTACTGATGAACCTCTAGCACCGACGCTCGAGACCCTGCGCGCTCAGCTCACCAAATTTGGGCAAGCGGCCCAGACCGCCGGTGCTCCCGAAGGAGTAGCTCCGGCAGGTGCGGAGGCGAACCCCGGCGCGGCAGCTGCGGAAGATACCGTCACTGGTGACGGTATTGCTGATGGTGACGCTGCTGGAGATGGTGTTGCCGGTGCTGCCGACGGTACCCTTGCGGGTAAAGCCGCGACCGGCGTCGCCGGAACCGGTGCAGAAGAGAGTGCTGAAACCGGTGCCGAAGCCAGCACCGAAGAACTTGCAGAAATAGACATCGCTCCGGCGCTTACGCCCGATGTACAGGCGGCGGATATCGACGCGGCGGCTGCCGCCGCAGAGACCGACAATCCGGCGGGTGAGGGGGACGGCGCGGTCGGGACACCGGCGACGACGAACCCTCCCGCCGCCCCGGTGAACACCACGCCGAATGCCGCACCGAACACCCCCGGCACACCCCTCAGCCCGAACGACCAGCTGCTCAGTGACCTCCGCAATCCCCTGCTGCTCATTGCCGGAGCCCTCGCGCTGATCGGGTTTCTGGGGCTGCTGTTCTCGCGCCGGAGCCCGGTACCGTGGCGCGACACCGCGCTCGCGCTGCTGCTGCTGCCCGTTATCGGCGAAGGTATCATCGCGCTCGCACCGACCGTTTCACCGTACCTGACGCCCTACACGGAAAGGTACGTGGCCCCGCTCTACAGAACGTATGTGGCCCCGACCCTCGAGCCCTACCTGACGCTGCCCTCCGGCGACCTCGCCGCGTACTCGCTCTTTACCAACCCGTACACGCAGGTGGTGTGGCTGGGTCTGGTGATTCTCTCGAGCCTCTGTCTGCTGCTCGGTCTGCGGTCGTCAAGCAGCGACAAGGTGAGCAGCGAGGCGGTCCGGAGCAGGCCCACCCAAATTGCTGACACCACCGCCAATACCACCGTCGTCGTGACCCCCGCAACACCTACAACGTCCGTAGCGACTTCGGCCCACTCGGACGGGGGCGGCCGAACGCCCCAGACCGGTCAACTGAGCACCGGCTCCGGCTTTAACTGGGATGAGGACTTCTAGGGGTGGCGAACACCCTTTACAAGGCGACCGTTCGTGAACTCGAGGCGGTGCTGCCGCCCCGGGTCGTTTCACAGTCGCTGCAAGAAGGGCTCAACGCCGCCGGTAAAAATGCTGACACGCTCGCTTACGGCGACGCCGAAAACATCCTCAAAAACCGGGTGCTGCCGCGCCTGACCCTGTCGCTCGGCGCGGAGCGAGCGGAGAAGGCGCGGCAGGAGATTCTGGAGCGGCTCGCCAAACTTCCTGACGAATCGCAGCTGCCGGTTCTCGATCTGGGCGCGCAGGGGCGGGCGCTAAGAGAGCTTCAGGCTGCGCTCAAACCGTTTAATATCTACTTCGACTGGAGCGAGACGCAAAAACTGCGCGCGCAACTTGCACAACTCGAGACCGAACACAAAGCTGAACGCAACGCCGGTGCGCTGGTCGCAGCGGCGCAGGCGCAGCTCGGCGCGCTGGACAAAAAGCTCGACGATGAACTCTCAGAACAGGCGCGCGACTTAAACGTTCTGGAGGCCGCTCTGGAGAGTAGCGCCGCTCTTAAATCTCCCAAAGTGCGGCGTCTGGGACTGCTGATCGAACTCGTTCGCAGCACCCAGGCCGCGCGCAAACTCGCGCCCGCCGAGGTCGAGCGCGCTCACAAACTCGCGGGCGACTTAAGCGCCGAGTTGGAGCGGCTTGCGGGCGACCAAGCGCGGGCGCTGGGGGACGAGTTCAGCGCGCTGCTGGCGCTCGAGCCGAGCCTCGCCGAACGGCTAAAAGCGTACGGACGGGAGGGCGCTGAAACGCCGCCAGGGTCGGTAGAGTCGTTTCGCAAAGAGCTGGAAGCCGCTCAGGAAACGCTCCGCAGCACGCTCCAACGTGAGTTCGGGGCGCACGCAGACATGCTCCGGCAACCGGCGGCGGGTCTGGCGCACGTGCTGACGACGCTCGAGACCACTCTGCCGAGCGAAAGTGACGTGCAGCGCGCCCGCGACCTCATCCGTGACAACCCGGTAGACAGTTCATTAGGCAGTGATACAGAGAGTCCCGAAAACGGTACGACGGACAAACCAGGTGAAGACTTAGCAGACTTTTTCAGAGCGGCGCAGCGGAAGCTCGACAACAGCCACGACCTCTTCGACCTGACGAGCGGTTGGGACGCGGAAGCTCAAACCGACGACACCGGGACGGCGAACGTAGCAGCACGTCTCGCCGCCGCCGAAAGCGCCGCCGCGCCGTTTTCGGCGCTCACCTCGGAGACCGCCACCGACCTGCGCGGGTATATGCGGCGGCTCCGCGCGCAGACCGGGGCAGCTCAGGCTACGCCCGAACAGCGGGCGGAACTCGAGTCCACTTTCGGGGAGACCGAGGCGCTTATCGCGTCGCTTCAAGAGGAGGCTCAGGCCACCCGCGGCGTCGCCGCACAGCTGATCCAAGAGGACGCTTTTGACGACCTCTTCGGCGGTTTCAACGTGCCTGCGCCCGAACCTGCCATCTCTCCGGCGGTACCCGAAGCCGGAGCAGCCCTCGAGAATTGGCTCGAGCGGCAGGTCACCCATGACGAGATCGACGGACTCGCGCTATTTACAGGTGCCGACACCTTCGTCGCAGGCACGCTGCCGACCGACCCTGGCGACCTGCGCCGCACCGTAAACGACGCCGTTCACGCCGATACTCCTATCGACACCCCCGGAACTGACCACGAGAGGGGCAGCACCACCCGCAGCGTCGAGATGCAAGGGCGCACTTTCGTCACCTTTCGGCTGGGCCACGGCAACAGCTTGGTGCTCGTCACCCACGCTCAGGGTGACGCGGCGCGGCAGCGGCTCGAGGCCGCCCTGCCCGAACTTGTAACGCTGCTCACCTGAGACAGGGTTGGGCTTTCTTCTTGTAGCACGGTTGTTTTCACGAGAGAACTTTGCTCGATGCAGAACTAGCTGGCGCGGTCAACCACGCCAGTTTCATGGTATTGTGACTGTCACCGGTCAACGACTTCCAGTACCACTTGTTGAGATGAAACTAGCGTAGCTACTATCCGCCGTTACTTGTTACATATGAGGAAGTCGGTTCGTTGTTCAACTTCGCTTGGTATCTTGTTATTGAAGCGAGAAGACCTTAGCGTGAGTTCGAATAACGCCGCGAGTTCATGTTCCAATGCGTTAATCACGCAACTCTACCCATGTAACGAAACGCTACATCTGTCCCACCCTTCATACCGAAAGCAATCTGGATGTTGAGCTGCGTCATAGCCTCGAGATAACGTGCGTTGCTTATCGGTCCTGCATCCACAGGATCAAACCCCGCTTCTTCAATAAGTTGCTTCGCCACCTCTTTCGCGCCTTCGTCGCCGCAGAAAAACCCGGTTGCTTTGACCCCGTCAAACTGCTGTTTCCCCGGCACCATAATGTCAGCGAAGACGGTGTTGAACGCCTTGACAGTTCTGGCTGGCTGAACTGCCTCAGCAACCTGTTCTCCAGCAGAAGTGGTGTGGCCTATGAGGTTAGACATATAGTCGGGCGCGAGTGGGTTAGTGCAGTCGATAAAGATTTGGTCTTCTTTTGGCTTGAGCGTAGCAAGTATACCGAGCGTGACGTCTCCAGCCCAAGGCGTCGCCACAAAGATAACTTCTGCGTCCCTAGCAGCGTCAGTGTAGCTCAGCACCTCTGCATCCTGATGTAACAAGTTGTCTCGGTGTTCATTCGGATTACGCGAACCGTAGCTCACTTTATGCCCCTGTCGGTGCATGAGTAGGCCAAGACGTTTGCCGACGTTTCCCGTACCCAAGACTGAAACTTTCATAGCGTTCTCCTTTTTGAGTTCAAGTATCACTGGAAGCAGCGACGAGGTCAGGCTACTGTGCTATAGTTACCGTTGTCAACCAGGTACCCGGAGGTAACTAGATGAACAAAGAACAATCTAGCAGCAAGGCGAGCGTGTACATACGGCAATGTCCATCTCGTGAACTGCTCGTTCGCATAGCGGACAAATGGGCTGTAATCATCGTCGTCGCGCTTGCCGAACGCGCTCACCGCTTTGGCGAGTTAAAAAGACACGTCGAAGGTATTTCACAAAAGATGCTCACGCAGACATTGAGGAATTTAGAGCAGGACGGCTTGGTCATCCGAACGGTTTTTACAGGGAGCCCTCTACAGGTCGAATACAGCCTTACCCCGTTGGGACGCGAACTCACAGACGTATTGCAGCCCCTGCTCACTTGGGCAGAAGACCATGTTCCTGAAGTTTTGGCTCACCGTAACTATCATGATGAGATTGCAAGCTGACTTGCTGGCGGGAATGCCCCTTGCCCTCACTTCGCTCGAGGACACCGAACGCTTGGCCCGGAGGCTCGAGCACGACGCGCCACCCGGCGCGCTCCTGATTCTCAGCGGGCCGCTCGGGGCGGGCAAGACGACGCTGGTGCAGGCGCTCGGGCGGGTGCTCGGCAGCAGCGCGCAGATCAGCAGCCCGACCTATACGCTTATCCACGAATATCCGACCCCGGCGGGCGTGCTCGTCCACATCGACGCCTACCGACTGGGCGCGCACGGTTCGGGCGTCGCGGCGGCGCTCCTCGAGCTGGGTCTAGAAGACTATCTCGAGCGGGCGCGGCTGGTCGCGGTCGAGTGGGGCGAAGACTTGCTCAAGCTTTTTCCGGACGCGGTGGTCGTCACCTTATCTCTTGACGGCGACGAAAGGCGAGCGCGGGTCACGCGGGCCGACGAGGTTTTGGTGTGAAGCGCGGGTAAACTTGCGGGTATGGCGACTCTCGGTTTAGACCTCTCGAGCCCCTATCTGGCGCTCGGACTCGTTCAAGAAGACGCCGAAACGCGCTGGTGTGAACAGGTCGGGCGAGACCACGCGGCGCGCGTGACGGGCGCGCTGGACGAGCTTCTGGAGCGCGCCGGGGTCGTCCCCGGCGACCTTACCGGCGTCGGGGTCGGGGTCGGGCCGGGGTCGTATACGGGTTTGCGGGTCGGCGTCGCGGTGGCTAAGGGGATCGCCCGGAGCCTGGCTATCCCGCTGCGCGGCGAGAGCACCCTGCTGGCGCTCGCGGCGACCGTTCTAGACGCGCACACGCCGCGCGTGGTCATGGCGCTCGACGCGCGGCGCGGCAACGTCTACGCTGGAGTTTTTCATCTTGAACACGGCACTATCTTGCAAGAAGGCGAACTGGTCAAGGCGGCGCGCGAAACCCTGCAAGACCGGGGGCTGCCGTACTTCGAGAACGTCGCGCCGGACGCCGCTTATCTGGCCCGCCGCGCCGCCCTCGGCGCGAATACGGTAACGCCGCTCTATCTTTAGGGGCAGGTTCATCTGTCCTGACGGGAGCAGGTGTCATCTGTTCTAGCGGGGGCAGGTATCATCTGTTCTGCACGCCTTCATTCCGAGAAACGCAATCTAGCACGTACTTCTAGGAACAAAATCTGCCCCGGACGGGTACAGCTTCCGGGGTTGCCTTGATTCGGTTTACGCTTCAGGCAAGCTCAGCGTCCGGAAAGAGGTGACTCGAGCCGTCGTCATCTCAGCGGGAGCGCAAGGGTATACTGAACCTCACTGTGACGACCTTTCCAGCTGTAAAAACGCCCACCGACCGTGTGCGAGAGCGCACCGAAACCCGTGTTTAGGCCGTTTCAGGAGATCGGCGTCGATTTAGGTACCGCGACGGTGCTTATCTACGTCAAGGGCAAGGGCATTATGCTCCGCGAGCCTTCAGTGATCGCGCTCGTCAAGGGTACGGGCGAGGTGCGCGCCGTCGGTGAGGAAGCCTACAAAATGCTCGGGCGTACCCCCGGCAGCATCGTCACGGTGCGGCCCATGCGCGACGGGGTCATCGCCGACTATACACTTACCGAAAAGATGCTCAAGGCGTTTGTCCGCCGGGTGATAACCGGGCCGAGCCGGTTTTTAGGTCACAACGTGATGGTGTGTGTGCCGTCGGGCGTCACCGAGGTCGAAAAGCGGGCAGTGTTGCAGGCTGTGCGCGAGGTCGGCGCGAGGCGTGCGCTGCTGATCGAGGAGCCGCTGGCAGCGGCTATCGGCGCGGGCCTAAGCGTGACCGAACCGACCGGTTCGATGGTCGTCGATGTCGGCGGCGGTACCACCGACGTAGCGGTCATCAGTCTGGGCGGCGTGGTCGTCGCGGAATCCTTACGAATTGCCGGAAACGAGTTCGACGAGGCTATCGTGCGCTTCGTCCGGCATAAGGAAAGTATGCTGATCGGCGACCGCACCGCCGAGGAGATCAAGCTGCGGGTAGGCGCGGCGAGCGTCAAGTCTCCAGGTGAGGTCGGCAGCTTCGAGGTGCGCGGGCGCGACATCGGCAGCGGTTTGCCGAAAACCGCGACGGTTACCACCGACGACGTGGTCGAGGCGCTCCGTGACCCGCTAGAAAAGATCGCCGCCGGGGTGCAGCGCGTTTTGGAGACCGCGCCCCCCGAACTGGTCTCCGACATTATCGACAAGGGCATCATTATGACCGGGGGTGGCGCACTCCTGCGAAATTTCGACGATCTGCTCCGGCAGACGACCGGAATTCCGGTCGCCGTCGCCGAAAATGCCGTCGACTGCGTGGCGCTCGGTACCGGCAAGGCGTTATCGATGACCGAACTGCTAGAGGACGCGCTCGTCTCCGACCGGTTTTTGCGGCGCTAGCGCCTGCACCGTCAGATTTTGGAAGCTTCAGCAAACGTTAAGCTTGTGAGGATACCGTTGAGAGTGACCTGTTTATGAGCGATTTATGATCGACACGCCGAAGATGGACGAGCCCCCGACCCTAGCATTCGACCTCAGCGCAGGTAAAAAACGAAACCGCAACGTCGGCGCGAACCGAACCGACCGTGGTGGAACCGCCGTTATGAAGCTGCTCGTGCTGTTCGCGTCGGTATTTCTCGGCGTCTGCGTTCCGGGCGTGTCGGCGCAGAACTCGGTGCAGGGTCTTCCGGCACCCACCACCGCGTCCGAACCGGGCAAAACGCCGCTGTTTCCCCTCTCTGCGCTCGAGCCCGGTCAGCGCGGCTACGGTCTTACCGCCGGGGCGGGGAACGTCATCGAGCGTTTCGAGGTCGTGGTGCTGGCGCTTCAGTACGACGCCGGAACCGGGTTTCCGCTCGTGCTGGTGCGCTCGAGTGGCCCCCTGATCGACGCCGCCGGGGGAATCGCCTCGGGCATGAGCGGCAGCCCGGTGTATCTCGAGCACGGCGGCAAAGACGCGCTCCTGGGCGCGGTCGGCTTTACCTTTCCAGAGACGAGCGGCGGCTTGGGACTCGTCACGCCGATAACGACGATGCGCCGCGCCGACCCGCGCGCCGCGCCCGTAGCCGCGTTCGGGCCAGCCTTCGACCCCCAAGACGCCATACCGGTGCGGACGCCGCTCCTGCTGTCGGGACTTTCGGCGCGGGCCGGGGCGCTGCTCTCGCCCCTCTTTGCCGGTGAGGTGGCGCTGCTGCCCATGCAAACGACCGGCGGGCAGACCCCTGAACGTGCGCGTGAAGACGCGGCTTACAGGCTCGAGCCCGGCGCAGCGGTCAGCGTGCAGCTCGTCCGGGGTGACGTAACCGTAGCCGCCGTCGGAACCGTAACGCTCGTCGAATCCGGCGCGTTCTGGGCGTTCGGGCATCCGCTTTTGGGGCGCGGCGCGGTCTCGTTCGCGCTCACGCCCGCGTTCGTGACCGCCCTCGTCCCGAGCCGCAACGTGCCTTTTAAGCTCGCCGACAGCGGTCGGCGCGTCCTCGGCACCGTCACCCAAGACCGGCCCTACGCCATCAGCGGTCTGCTCGGCAAAAAACCCGACTTTATACCCGTAACGCTGAATCTGAGCGGCGACGCAGGCACGCTTACGAAACGTTTCGAGGTCACCGACGACGAACGTTTTTACGCGCCACTTTTGGCCTCGGCGACGTTGCAAACTTTCGACGAGCTGTTACAGGGTACGAGCGGCGGTACCGCAGAGCTGGCGTGGGAGATTACCCTGGCGGGGGGCCGGACGGTGCGGGTGCTCGAGCAGGCTACCTCTGCGGGCGACCTCGCCCTCGCCGCCGCCGACCTCGCCGCCGAACCCCTCAGGCTTTTTTCGGACAACCCGTTTCAGAAAGCTCAAGTCGCGCGCGTCAGCATCAGCGCCGGTTACGAACGCGCCGAACGCGTCGCCGAGATCGTCGAGGTCGTTCCGGAACGCCGCAAACTCAAACCGGGCGGCACGCTCCCGCTCAACCTCCGGCTCCAGCCCTTTCGCCAAGGCCCACAGGTCGAGAGGGTCAGCGTACGTTTGCCGCCTAAACTGCGCGGCCCGGTCTCGCTGACGGTGCGCGGCGGCCTGACGCCGTCCGAAGACGGTGGGGACGGGCGGGCGCTCTACTCGTTTGCCGAACTGCTCAACGCTTTGGAGGAGAACGTGCAGTCGAGCGAACTGGTGGTCGAGATCACTGTGGACGGCGAAACGCGGGTGCTCAAACGCCTCAGCCTGCCATATCTGGTAGCGGGCAGCGAGGTGGTCGAGGTGACGGTGCAAGGCAAGCGGAAGTCCGCTCAGGTCCCCGGAGCCGCGCCCCGAACACCTGAAGCCCTCGACCCGGAAGCTCCTGACCCCCAGACCCCCGACGAGCTACCCGAAGACGACCCCTTCGAGGAACGACCTCCCCTCGAGCCCAGCGCGCCCGGTACCGCGTTACCCGGTATCGACTTGGGTATAGATAATGGTGCGGGTGTAGATACAGGTGGTGGCGCGGGTACAGGACGTTACCGATGAGTAACGGCAGGGATGACCGCAGGGGTAACGGCAACCCCGAAAGCAGAACACGCGACGGCGAAACGCTGGCCCGCACTCTGGGCGGGCGTTTGGTCGGGGAGAACCGGCGTGTGTCGGCGCTCGTCGCGCCGTCTCAGCTTACTGACGCAGCGACGCTGGCGGGCGCGGTGGTGGTGCTCTCGAGCGCGCAGCTGTCCGGAGTTTCCGAAACGTTGGGGCAGCTCGGGGCGGTGGTCGTTTCGGAAGACCTCGAGGCCGTGTCCCTCCCCTGCCCCGCTATCTACGTCTCCGACACGCGCGCCGCCTTTGCCCACCTCACCGCGATGTTCGCGCCGCCCCCACCGGAGGCCCGGATCAGCGAACATGCGGTCGTCAGTCCCGGCGTCACGCTGGCAGCGGGTGTGAGCGTCGGAGCGGGCGCGGTCGTCGGTGAAGGCGCTCGGCTGGGCGCAGGCTGCCGGGTCGGGGCGGGTTGCGTGCTCGGTGAAGGTTGCGTGCTCGGCGAAGACACCGTGCTGCACGCCAATGTGACGCTCTATCCGGGTGTCCGGCTGGGCGCGCGGGTCGTTTTGCACAGCGGCGTGGTGGTCGGCGCGGACGGTTTCGGTTACGCCTTTTCCCGGACGGGGGCGCTCAAGATTCATCATCTGGGGACGGTGGTGATCGAAGACGACGTAGAAGTCGGGGCCAACAGCTGTATCGACCGCGCCACGCTCGGCGAAACCCGGATCGGGGCGCGCTGCAAGATTGACAACCTCTGCCAGATCGGTCACAACGTCGTGATGGAACCTGACTGCGTGGTCGCGGGCGCGTCGGCGGTCGGCGGCAGCACGGTGCTGGAACGCGGGGTCGTGCTCGGCGGCGCGGTCGCGCTCAAAGACCATCTCCGGCTCGGGGCGGGGGCGCGTATTGCGGGGCGCTCGAGCGTGACCAAAAATGTTCCGGCAGGCGCGAGTTGGGGCGGCTATCCGGCTCAGCCGCAACGCCGCTGGGCGCGCGAACGTTACCTGCTCGGTCAACTCGACGCGCTTTGGCTACGGCTCCAAAAGAACGGTGTGCAGGCCCGAACGGTAGACAAGGTTGCCGACCAAATCCCGGCTGAAACTCCCCATGAGGCGGCGGCAACGGGTGATTAGCGGTTACGGCCTCCATACCGGCGCGCCGTCGTGGGTACGGCTTCACCCCGCCGACGGGGACGTGCGTTTTCGCCGGGGGCAACAGGAGATTCCGGCACAGCTCGAGTTCGTCGCCGATACGCGGCGCAGCACCACGCTCGCGTGCGGCGGGTATCAGGTGTTGACCGTCGAGCACCTGCTGGCAGCCCTCTATGTGCGCGGCTGGTGGCGCGGCCTGATCATCGAGGTGTCCGCCGACGAGCTGCCGATCTTAGACGGTTCGGCGGCCCCGTGGCTCGCGCTCATCGACGCGCTCGGGCCGCCGCCACCCGCACCACCGGGTTACCACGTCAGCAGCGCGTTTACCGCCGAGTACGGTCAAACGCGTTGCCGCGTCACGCCGGGCGAAACGCGCCTGTGCGCCGAGATCAGTTTCGAGCACCCGGCAGTCGGTAGACAACGCTGGTGCGGCGCGCCGGAGCGTTTCGAGACGCTCCTGTCCGCACGAACCTTCGGTTTTTTAAGTGAACTCGACGCCTTGCGCGAACGCGGGCTGGCGACCGCAGCAAGTTTGGAAAACGCCGTCGTTTTCGGCGATGACGGACCGCTCGCGCCTCTACGCGTTCCCGACGAACCGGTGCGTCACAAGGCGCTCGACGCGCTCGGCGATTTTTACCTGCTCGGGCGGCCCCTGTTGGGGGTGCTCGAGGTCGTTCGCGGCTCACATGAGGCGCACCTGAACTTCGCCCGGACGCTTCTGCGCGAAGCTATGTTACTCTCACTCTTGCCTTCGCCTGCGGGCGAAGCCGGGGAGTTGCCTTGCTGATATCCAAACGAGGTGTTACATGAAACGTCTAGCGGTTGCAGTCGTCGGTTTCGGCGTGATGGGCAAAAACCATGCAGGCGTCTACGCCGCGCTGCCGTACACCGACCTCGTCGCGGTCGTCGATCCGAGCGAGGAGCGCCGGGCCGAGGCCGTGCAACGCTTTGCGGTGGCAACCTACCCGGACGTGGCGGCGATGCTCGCCGCCACGCGGGTGGACGCGGCGAGCGTGGCAGCCCCGACGAGCTACCACTACCCCGTCACCGAGGCCCTGCTGGAACGCGGCGTTCACGTTTTGGTCGAAAAGCCGGTCGCGGAGAGCGTCGCCGAAGCCGAAGCCCTGGCGAGGACGAGCCGCCGCACCGGGCTGATCTTGCAAGTCGGTCACATCACCCGGTTTTATCAGGCGGTCGAACTGCTCGGCGAACGGATCAGCGAACCGTACCTGATCGAAGCGCGCCGCCTCAGCCCGAACGCCCGTATCCGCGACGTGGGCGTGATTCTAGACCTGATGATTCACGATATCGACATCGTGCTGGGCATCGTGCCTTTTCCCGTGGAGAGCGCCCACGTCTCGGGGCATATCTTGAGCGGGAGCGGCGACCACGAAGACGTCGCCGCCGCCCAGATCACCTTCCAAAACGGCTGCATCGCCCGCTTTTTGGCCTCACGCGTCGCGCCCGACGCCGAACGTACCCTGGTGATCGCCGAAAAAACACAGACGTTGCGCGTCGATTTCGGTAAAGAGCCGCACACCGAGGTGTCGGTCTACCGTCCGGTCACGGAGGGTGTGGGCCACTCCGAAGTACGCCTCGACCGGATGGTCGTTCACGAAGACAATCCTTTACGGCGCGAGTTGGAGCACTTTCTAGCCCGTATCCGCCGGGGCGCGCCACCCATCGGTACCCTCGACGACGACCTGCGCTCGCTGCAACTGGCGACGCAGCTGATCGCGCAACTTCGCTCGCAACGCCTGCACCACCCGCAGAAACAGCAAGCGGTATCGGTATGAGCGCGGCCAACCTTCAGGCTGATATTCAGGTCGATATTCAGGCGGTTCTCCCCCACCGCTACCCTTTTTTGATGGTCGACGCGTTCGTGGCGCAGGACGGCGACGCGTTTGAATGCCGCAAAAACGTCTCGCACAACGAACCCTTTTTTCAGGGTCATTTTCCGGGCGAGCCGGTGCTGCCGGGCGTGCTGATCGTCGAGGCGCTGGCGCAGGCGTCGGCGGTCGGGCTCGCCGTACGCGAAGGCTGGACTGCGCCCGGAACTGAAGCTAAAATCGGCTATCTGGTAGGCGTTGACGAGGCTAAATTCAAACGCAAGGTCGTCCCCGGCGACGTGCTGCGGCTGACCGGGACGATTTTGCTGTATCGCCGCCGCCTGTGCCGGGTCGCAGCCCGCGCGCTCGTCGGTGACGAGGTGGCAGCCGAGGCCACGCTGTCGTTCGTTTTCGCTACCTGAAGCCCTAAATCTTAAATGAAGCTCATATGAACCCCCCGTCCGTTCACCCCAGCGCCGTCGTCGACCCCAGCGCCGAACTCGGCGCGGGCGTAAACGTCGGGCCGTTTGTCGTCATCGAGGCGGACGTGCAGGTCGGTGACGGCGCGGTCGTCCACACCGGGAGCGTGCTGCATCCGGGTTGCCGCGTCGGTGCCGGGTGCCGGGTGGGGCCGTACGTGGTGCTGGGGGGTGAGCCGATGGACACGTCGTTTCGCGGGGAGCCGAGCTTCGTGGTGCTCGAGTCGGGTGTAGTGCTGCGCGAATATGTCAGCGTTCACCGAGCCAGCGGTGAGGGCTGTGAGACGCGGGTCGGGGCCGGTACTTTGGTGATGTCGTACGCGCACGTCTCGCACAACGTCCGGGTCGGGCGGGGTTGCGTGCTGACCACGCAGGTTCAGCTCGGCGGACACACCCAGGTCGGCGACTACGCGGTGCTCGGGTCGGCGGCGATTTTGCACCAGGGCTGCCGCGTCGGGGCGTACGCCATGTACGGCGCGGGCAGCGCCTCGAACCGCGACGTGCTGCCCTACAGCCTGGCGCGGGGAAATCCTGCCAAGCACTACCGCCTCAACCGGGTCGGTTTGGGGCGTCGCGGCGTCGCGGGTGAACGCTACGGCTACCTCGAGCGCGCCGTACGCGCGTTTCGTCGCCGTGACCGGGCGCTGCTCGAAGACCTCGCGCGGGTCAGTGACGAAGTGAGGGTGATGCTCGAGTTCAGCGCGTCGTCGAAACGCGGGCTGTGCGGGTTTGTGTGAAGATAGAAGCAGGAAGTCAGGAGTAAGAAGTCAGAATGCAGAATGCAGAAGTCGGTAGGTCAGGTGTCGGGGAAGTCTGAAAGGTAACAGGCGTTTTTATGTCGGACGACAACATCGTTTTGGTGAGTAACGGCCCCGGTGAGCTCTATACCTGGGTGCGCCCGGTGTTGGAGGAACTGCGGCGACAAGCCCCTGAACGCCGCGTCACCGTCAGCCTGGTGCCGTGCCAGTTCGCCAGCGGACACGAAACGCGGATCGCCGAGACCTTTGGAGCCGACTACGTCACCAGTCCAAAAGACTTTCTGGCGTTCCTGGCAGGGGGCCGCGCGCTGCACAAGACAGCGTTCGGACGTTCGGCGGGTGCGGTGCTCGGTCTGGGCGGGAGCGCGGGCATGGCTCTGCAACTCGCCGAGCGGCTGGGCGCGCCCATCTACCGCTATTCGTTTACCCCGTACTGGCACCGAAAGCTGACCACACTTTTTGTCGACGCGCCCCGTACGGCGCAGCGGGCGCGGCTTTTAGGCGCGCCCGCCAGCAAGCTCGAGGTCGTCGGTAACCTCGTCGCCGACGCCGTAGAGCTGGCCGAACCGGTGGCGGAGCGCGGCGACCCGCATATCCTCATGCTGTGCGGCTCCCGTGACGGGTTCGCCGTTCACGTCATTCCCTTTATGCTGGCCCTCGCCGACGCGCTCCACGCCCACTACCCGAACGCCCGCTTTATCTGGCCCGTCAGCCGTCTTTTAAGTGAAGAGGCGATCTCGGCGGGAATCGCCGGAGCACAAAAGGCTACGCTGGGCGGTATTTCCGGCACACGTGAGGGTGAGGCGGTCGTTACGGCGAGCGGGGCGCGCCTCGAGCTCGTCCCTGAGAGCACCCGCTACGCCCACATGCGCGCCACCGACCTCGCGCTGACGATCCCCGGAACCAATACCCTCGAGCTGGGCATCGCCGGGGTGCCGTCGGTCGTGCTGCTGCCACTTAACAAACCCGAAGTCATCCCGCTCGAGGGGCCGGGCCACTGGTTGTCGCTGCTGCCGCTCGTCGGTACGGCGCTCAAACGCCGCGCGGTACGGCTCGCCGCGCCGCACCTGCCGGTCTCTTTGCCGAACAACCTGAGCGGTGAAAACTTGATGCTCGAGCTTAAAGGTACCCTGACGCGTGACGGGGTGCTGCACGACGTTTTGGCGCTTCTGGACGATAAGGCGGGACTCGAGCACCGGCGGACGCGGCTGCTGGCGACGATGCCCCGACCGGGCGCAGCCGCCAAACTCGCGTCACACCTGCTGCCATGAGCCATGCTGTTACGAGACGCCTATCGTGAGACGCTTGTTATGAGACACCTATCGTAAACTCCGGCCTTCCGCGCCTGCTGCTGCCCCGCATCCCGCTTACGGTCTGGGGCGCGCTCGCCGCCACCTTGAACGCGCTCGTCCGGGTCGCGGTCGCGCCGCTTTTGGTGAAACCGCTTTTCGACCGGGTTTTTATCCGCGGCGATTTCAGCGCGTTGCCGGAGGTTTTGTGGCTCGGCGGCGCGGTGCTGCTCTTGGGCTCGGCGGCGCTCTGGGCGCAAGACGCGGTGTTCGGCGCGGTTGCGGCGCGCGTAGCAGCAGCGTGGCGGGGGGGGCTCTACCGTACGCTGCTGGGCGCGCCGGAGGATAGCAAGCAGACCAGCGGCGGCCTCAGCGGACGCGTGTTGGCCGACCTTAGAGAGGTGGAGGCGTATCTTCAGGTCGGTCTGGGAACCCTTATCGCCGAGTCCCTGACGCTACTCCTGAGCGTAGCGTATCTCGTCTACGTCGAGCCGCGCGCGACGGGGCTGCTGACCGTGCTGGCGCTGCCGCTGGTGGGCGCGCTTTGGTGGGCGGGGCGGGGCATCAAACGGCGCAGCCTTCAGGCGCAAGAACTGTTGGAAGAGACCGGCGCGCACCTGCAAGAGGGTCTGGCACAACGCGAGGTGGCGCGGGCGTTCGGTCTCGAGGCGTTTTTGCTGGGGCGCTTCAGCGGCGCAAACCACGGCGCGGCGCGGGCGCAGGCGGCGCGGGCGCGCTGGGCGGCGCTACAAACACCGCTGGCGCAGGCGCTGGGTTTCGTGGCGCTGGCGCTGCTGCTGCTGTTTCTCACGCGCAGCGTTCAGAGCGGGCAGCTGACGCTCGGTGAGGTGGGCGCGTACGTCACGTTGCTGGCGTTGTTATCGACCCCGGCGCAGCTTTTGCCACGTGGTTACGCGCACCTGCAAAACGCTCGAGCGGCGGCGTCGCGGCTGGGCGAACTGCGCGGCTTGGAGCGCCCCCCCGAACCCCCGCCCCTCCACCCTCACCCCCCCCGGCTGCCGCTGCTGACGTTTGAGGGTGTGACCCTCGAGCGCCCCACCGAAACGGTGCTGGACAGCCTTACTCTCACCCTTTCCGGCCCCGCTTTGGTCGCGCTCACCGGGCCGAGCGGCGGCGGCAAAACTACCCTGCTCAAAATCCTGTCGGGTCTTCTGCCCCCGACTCGTGGGCGGGTGCAGCTCGCCGGAACCGACTTGTCACGGTACCCTGACGCTGAACGGCAGCGCCGCGTCGCCTACGTTCCGCAAGACAGCACGCTTTTTCGCGCGTCGTTACGCGACAACCTGACCTTGGGTGGACCGTTTTCAGACGACGAGGTGTGGGCCGCCCTGCGCGTGGTCGGTCTGGCGGGCGCGCTTCAGGGTCGTGGTCTGGACACCGTGCTCGCCGAGGGTGGCGCGGGCTTGTCCGGCGGTCAGCGGCAGCGGCTCAGCGTCGCCCGCGCGCTTCTGCGCGGCCCCGACGTGCTGCTCTTGGACGAACCTAGCTCGAGCCTCGACGAAACCAGCGAACGGGTGCTCGTTCAGGTGCTCTGCGACCAGGCGGCGCGGCGGCTGGTGGTGGTGGTCGCGCACCGTCCGGCGCTGGTGGCGGCGGCGACGCGGGTGCTACGCCTCGAGCACGGACAGCTCACCGAAACCGTCCCCGCGTGAACTACGACCCGCTCGCCGAGCTCTACGACCTGCAATACCGCCACTACCGCGACGACCTGAGTTTTTACACCCGGCTGGCCCACGACTACGGCGGCCCGGTGCTCGAGCTCGGCGCGGGAACGGCCCGCGTTGCGGCGGCTCTGGCCCGCGCCGGACACGTGGTAGTGGCGCTCGAGCTCTCTCCTGAAATGATCTCACGTGGCGAAAAACGTCTCCACGACGCCGGGCTTACCGACGTTACCTATCATCGAGACGATATGCGTTCGGCTCGTCTGAGCCGCACCTTTCCGCTCATCATTGCCCCCTTCAACACGCTTATGCACGCCTACACGCTCTCCGACCAGGACGCGACCTTGCAGACCGTACGGGCGCATCTCGAGCCGGGCGGACGCTTCGCTTTCGACCTCTACACGCCGAACTTTAATGAGCTCAACGTGTTGCGTCTCGAGCCCGAATGGGCGCATGTGGGCAGAGAGGGTGGGGAGGAGGGCGGCGAGCTGTTTTTGCTCCAGACCCACGACCCCGACGCGCAGCTGCTGACCACCCGGTATTTTCTCGACCGAACCGACGCCTACGGGGTGCCTCGGCGGGAACGCGTCACCCTCACCCAGCGGTACTTTTACAGGTTCGAGCTCGAGCGCGCGCTCTTGCAAAACGGCTTTGCCCAGATGCAGTTTTACGGCGACTTCAGCCGGAGCCGGTTTCACGCCCACGCGCCGTACCTGGTCTGCGTCGCGCGCTGACGACCGTTCCGACTAAGCGGGCGTCGTGCTAAACCGACTCGAGCGTAACGAAAGCTGTTTTGAGGGAAATCACGCTCTCCGCAGACAGTAATCCTTCAGACAGTATTCCCTATAGTGCGTGGCGCAAGGTACCTACTTCAACCCCCCACCAAGAGCTTTTTACCTACCTCGGTATGCGCCTCGATCAGCTCGGCGGCGCTTTCCGCACGCCCGCCGATAATCGCCTCGGCGATCTGGGTGTGTTCACTCAAGCTCTGCCGTTCTCGTTCGGGACGCCTTTTGTAAATACCTTTAACAACCCGGTAGAGCATATCGTGCTGATGCTCTATCACCCTGATGATCTGTTTATTACCCAAAAAATCGCAGAGCATCTTGTGAAAACCGACGTTCAGCAGCGCCAGGTTCTTCTCGGGTGAAGGCGAGGCGTCTAGCTGACGCTTCTGAACCTCTAGAAACGCCCTTAGTTCGGCGACCTGCGGGGCCGAGAGCTCGCCCGCCAAACGGTAAACGACGTAACGCTCTAAAGCCGCTCGCATCTCGAAATAGTCGATAATTTCAGCTAGTGAAAGGGTCGTAACGACGATACCTTGCTGCGGCGCAACGTCTACGAAACCGTCTGTCTGAAGGCGCTGCACCGCCTGTCTAACCGGCGACTTGCCGTAACCGAGGTCTTCAGCGAGCAGCCGCTCCGACAAAAAGCTGCCCGGCGGATAAACCTCACTCGAAATACGCGCTTTGAGCTTTTCGTACGCCTGCTCTTTTAAGAGTTTGCGTGCAGCGGCTCGACAACTCGGAGTTTATCGGGCGTATCAAAGAAATTATCGACGAGGCGGGCGTAGTCGTCCTAGCCGATACCTGGCTTTCGGGCGGATTTACCTCGGGCGAGAACTGCATTTTGGTACCTGAAGATGTGCAGGGGCTCAACTACCGCGCCGGGGGTACCCACTTTGAGAAGATGCTGGCGGGCGCGGGCGCGTCGATCGTCTCGATGCCCTCTTCGGAATCGTATACCGCGCTGCAAACCGGCGTAATCGACGGCCTTAACACCTCAGACGCGTCGTTTCTCTCGTACCGCGTTTACGAGCAAGTAGACTGCTTTACCCCGGCAGGCGACAACGCCCTTTGGTTTATGTACGAACCGATTCTGATGAGCAAACGCACCTTCGAGCAGCTGACGCCCGAACAGCAAGAGGTGCTGATGGCGGCCGGTGAAAAAGCGGGCGAGTACGCCTACGAAGCGGCGCAAGAGCTCGAGCAAACCACGATCAGCACCTTTGAAGAAAATGGGGTCGAGGTCGCCCGTATGACGCAAGAGCAGTGGCAGCAGTGGGTCGACTTGGCCGAAGAAACCGCTTACGCCGACTTTATCAGCGAAGTCAGCGGTGGCGAAGAGCTTATCGAACTTGCGCGTCAGGTCGACTAACGCCTGATGTCTACACCCACGATGCCTGACGCCGCGCGGCGTTATGTTCGCCTGACCGAGAACCTCTCCAAGGTTCTCGGTTGGTTTGCCGTAGCGATGATCTGCGCGTCTATCTTGCTGGTGGTGCAGATGGTCGTATACCGCTACGCGCTCGGCCTCTCGACAAGTTGGCAGACCGAAGTGATTATCTTTTTAATCGTCGCCGCGACCTTTATAGGTAGCCCTTACGTCCTTCAGCAGCGGGGTCATATCAACGTCGACATCCTCGCTACGCTGCTGAACGAACGTGGCAGACGGCGGCTCGAGCTGCTCGGCGGCGTTTTGTCGCTTCTCTTTTGTGTAGCGATGGCCTACTACAGCGCGCTCTGGTGGTACGACACGCTCGAGCGGGGCAGAACCACCCCTACTATGGCCCGGATTCCCCTATGGATCCCCTGCCTGTCGTTGCCGCTCGGAATGCTCACGTTGTCACTGCAATATGTAGCCAATCTGCTCGAGCTGTTTTTCGGCGGTCGTGAGCCGGAATATGCTGAACCCGCCGCCGTCGCCGCGGTCAAAGTCTCAAGCGAACCAGGGGGTCGGTCATGATCGCCGCAGCTACCCTGCTAATCACCTTTGCGCTTATCGCCAGCACCATGCCGATCGCCTTTGCGCTCGGTCTTAGCGCGCTACTGATCTTGCTATTTTTCGACGGTCCCTTTTCACTCGAGTTTTTGCCGAACATCCTCTTTAGTGGCCTCGAGGATTTCAGCCTGATCGCTATCCCGATGTTTATCGTCATGGGGACGATTATCGCCTCGACAAAAGCCAGCAGCGACCTTTACGAATCACTGCACCAGTGGCTTTACCGGGTTCCCGGAGGGCTTTTGGTAGCGACGATTTTCGCTTCGACGATCTTTGCCGCGCTTTCAGGTTCATCACCCGCTACAAGCGCCGCTGTAGGCAAAATTGCCATCCCCGAAACCCGAAAGCGCGGCTATCCGGCGGCGCTTTCAGCAGGTTCGGTCGCGGCCGGTGGTACGCTGGGGATTTTAGGTAATGGTCCACCGAAGAATGTCATATTAAGGGATGGTTATACGAACACTCAAGTGTCATCACTGCGGTAGCGAGAACTTAAAGAAGAACGGTTTTGCTCCGAACGGCAAGCAGAAGTACCTGTG